>ENA-UERG01003173-UERG01003173.1-human-gut-metagenome-genome-assembly--contig:-NODE-3173-length-10794-cov-55.288980_pt1 | contig 10794 bp, 4 predicted proteins | sample MGYA00242954_ERZ507954 | MGnify/ENA primary metagenome ERZ507954 (study PRJEB26167, sample SAMN06115478) | human gut metagenome | host: Homo sapiens | place: China:Sichuan | collected 2015-01-21... | reverse complement strand
GATTCCGCCAATGAGCATCGTACACCATCCTCCAGCGAGAAACTTTGACAGGTTGGCTGCCAGAAAGATGGCTTCGATGGTGCAGTATGCGCCCATAAACAATATCGTGAGGACTCGTGCCACGCCCTTGCTGTGCAGGTAGAAACCGAGCAGCAGGGTGGTCATCAGCATGGTGATGGTGATGGCGAGTCCGTAGGCTGCCTCCATGTGTGAGGAGTCGCGAAAGAGAAGGATGATGAGAACCACGCCGATGTACATGGCAAGGTTGATCATCGGGATATAGAGCTGTCCCTTTACATGTGTAGGATGCTTTATACGCATACGCGGCCAGAAGTGCAGGTTCATGGCTTCGCTCAATATGGAGAAGGTGCCGCTGATAAGTGCCTGACTTGCCACGATTGCCGCACCCGTGGCCATGATGATGGCGAAGATTAACATGCTCTGCGGCATTATGGAAAAGAACGGATTCACGGACAAGGCTGTTGGCACATGGTTCAGCACCCAAGCGCCCTGTCCCAGATAGTTGAGAATGAGCATGGTCTTTACAAATGCCCAACTGATGGTGATGTTTTTTCTGCCACAATGTCCCAAGTCGGAGTAGAGAGCCTCGGCACCGGTAGTACAGAGAAACACGGCGCCAAGGATTAAGAACCATTCAGGCGATTGTGTTAGCAGAACAACTGCGTAATAGGGATTGAAAGCCTTCAGTATCATGGGGTAAGACGTGATGCTGACGGCTCCCACCACGCCCAGCAGCAGAAACCATAGCAGCATGAATACTCCAAACGACTTGCCTATGCTCTCTGTGCCAAACCGCTGTACGAAGAAGATGATGGTGATGATGGCAAGTGTAATTGGGATGACCGGCAGATCAGGACTGATGCTTTCGAGTCCTTCGATGGCTGTGGTAACCGTGATGGCAGGGGTGATGATTCCGTCTGCCAGCAAGGTGCTTGCGCCAATGATAGCCAATATGTATATCCACTTGCTCTTGAGTCGGCGCAGCAGGGCGTAAAGGGCGAGAATGCCTCCTTCGCCATTGTTGTCGGCTCGCAGAGCCACGCATACGTATTTGATGGTGGTCTGTAGGGTGAGTGTCCAGATGATGCAGGATAATGCGCCCAGTATGGTGCTCTCGTCGATGGTCTCGCCTGTGTGCAGGATGGCCTTCATCACATATAGGGGTGATGTTCCGATGTCGCCAAACACGATGCCTAAAGTGACGAGCAATCCCAAGAAGCTTATTCGATTATGGTTGCAGACTGCCGATTTTTCTGTATCTTCTCTCATGTTTTTCTCTTTTTAATTAAACAATGTTATCCTTTAGATTATCAAATTGTCCGCAAAGGTATAAACATGAGAGGTAAGATATGATTTGTTTAACAAGAATTATCTTATTTAACATCTGACAAATATAATTTAGCTTTCATCAAGGGCCTCCTTCTACATATGTATATTTGGTCGTTTAAAGTATAAATGCTATATTTGCAACAAGTAATTAAAACGAACGCATATGGCACACAAAGAAAATAAAAAAGCAACGTACAATCAGTTCATATAATGGAGTGCAAACTTTTTGCTCTATAAAAGAATTTAAGGAAATGTAGGGTGGTTACAAGCGCACTATGTCATGTCTGTTGCTTCCCGCATATTATATTTTATAAATAGCATTTGTTAAAAAAAACAAAAATGTGTTTATGATTAAACAATTAATTAATACTACCACTGCAAAAGAAGTTAGTGATTATCTCCTTGCAATAAAGAATGATATAAATTGTGATTTTGAGATAATATTAAAACTTCTTAGAGTAAAAAAAACTATACTGAAAGGATTAAGGCCTTTGAAATTTATAATAAATGAAATCTGTGATTGTTTAGTTTTGAACAAACAATGTGCAGCAACAACATTGACAAATTATCTTTTGGAGTCAAGTCTAAAACTATCTCTTATATATTGGAAAGCATATGAGAAACCTTTTGATAATAAGAAAGACTTTGAAACGATGTATATCTACGAAGTAGATAAGTATATCGGGAAAGAGATGAGTAAGATTTTAAATTTTGCATTTGAAGAGCATCTTATAGATATAAATGATATGAACGATTTGAAGAAATTAATGTTAGAGTATCGAAATCATATAGATCATGCCTCAAATAACAAATCTATTCGTAATTTAAGAATACCAATTGCGACTTTGGATTTAAATACAAATGAATCTACCGAAAATCTAAATGCAAAAGTAACAGGCAATCCTTTACTATATCTCATTGCACAAGAAGATTTTATGCGTATTAATGCATATGACTATTTTATGCATGTATTTTCCTACATATTGAAATGGGATGATATGTTACACGAACGCTATAATAAAATAAATAAGTAGGCTATGCCAAGAAAAAAAACTCAAGAGGAATTCATTGCCGAAGTAAAGGCTATATGGGGTGACAAGTTGGATTTTTCAAAAGTAGTATATATAAATAATCATACTAAAATAGAAGTTAAATGTAATGAATGCGGTGATGTATTTATGCCTACTCCTGATAATTTGTTGCACCATCATGGTTGTCCAGTTGGTGCCGGTGTTAAGAAAATGACAAAAGAGATGTTCTTAAAACGTGCAAGAGAAATTCATGGTGATAAATATGATTATTCAAAAGTTGTTTGGATTGACAAATTTACAGACATAATAATTACATGTCCAATTCATGGTGATTTTAAGCAAAAACCGAAATCACATTTTTATCAGTATGGTTGTAAGGAATGTTCAAAGTTGATAATGGGTAGTGAACGCCTTTCGTTGAAACAATTCATAGAAAAAGCTATTGAGGTTCATGGCAATAGATATGACTATTCGTTAATTAAAGATTTTAAAAATAATCGTGAAAAGCTGCCAATTATATGTTGTGAACATGGAGTCTTTATGCAGTCTGCGCATGCGCATATAGATAATAAGCAAGGTTGTCCTAATTGTGGAGCTTTAATGTCAAGTGAATCTCGAAGATTAACCAAAGAAGATTTTATTAAAAGAGCTCGTAATGTACATGGTACTAAATACGATTATTCTCTTGTTGATTATAAAGATGCAAGAACTCCCATAATTATAATATGTAAAAAACATGGTCAATTTAAACAAATTCCATACTATCATTTAGCAGGAAATGGATGTCAATGTTGTTATTATGAGAAACGTGGTCAAGCATCTCTAATTACGTTTGAAGAATTTGTCAAAAGGGCTAAACTAGTACATGGGGAAGCGTATGTTTATTCTTCGATCGATTACAAAAAGACAAAAGAAAAAACTAAAATATATTGCAAAAAATGTAGGCGGTATTTTTACCAAACTCCACATAATCATTTAATTGGACAAGGGTGTCCTCATTGCAATTTTTCCAACGGTGAACGTGCTGTTGAAATGGCTCTTAACCATATGAAATTAGAATATGTACCTCAATATAAAATAGAGTATAAAGATGGGGTCGTTATCAAGCGTGGTGGTATATATGTAGATTTTTACATTCCTAGTAAAAGAACCTTTATTGAGTTTAATGGAATACAACATTATAAACCTTGTAAAAGGTTTGGAGGAAAGAAAACTTACGAACGGCAAAAAAAGCGAGATGACATATTAAGAGAGTTTTGTAGAAAAAATGAATATATGTTGATAGAAATACCTTTTACAGAAATAAAGAATATACAAAATATTCTTTTAAAGGCGCTTGGTAGTAATGACAAGGATGCATCATCCATAAATTGATGCATCCTTGTTATCAAATTTTAGCCTATTATTTCTTTATAAATACACCTGTAAGTAAAGGATGTAAGAACACTGCAGCACCTAAACATGCAAACAGGATTACGCAAACAGCAATTAAAATAAAACGGCTGTATTCTTTTATATAAAAATACCCTAACAAGCTCTAATCAACTTGCCATACTATAAAGTCTTGCAGCGCCAGTCTTAGTAAACCCGAAAGCGTCGAAATCGCCATTTATCCTCCGTTCTTCGCTCTGTCTGCCATTATCTCTTCCATGTTCTCCTTTGCCAAGTTGATGATGTTTTCCACGAGCGGCAGGAAGGAGAGGGCGCGTGGCGTTAGGCTGTATTCCACACGTGGGGGGATTTCCGGGAAGACTTCACGGCTTATGAAGCCGTCTTCTTTGAGGGTGCGGAGCGTCTGCGTGAGCGACTTCTGCGATATGTCGGGTATCTGACGTTGCAGTTCATTAAAACGCATAGGCTCCTTGTGCTGCAGGTTGTACAGCACAAGGAGCGACCATTTGTCGCCTATACGCGCAAGGACGTTGCGGATAGGGCTATCGATGAATAAAGCGTCTCTTATGTCTTTGTTGTTCTGTTCTTTTTTTTAAATCGACTGATATACAAACCCTAAACTGGATGTATTCGGTTCGTGTTAAACTTCACCGCTCTCGTTCGCCGCCCGATCGGATTGCGTACGCCGTCCAATCAGATTGCGTCCGCCGTCTGATTAGATTGCGTTCGCCGTCCGATCGGATTGCGTACGGGTGCCGATGACTTTTGCAAAAGAGTTGCTATAGTCCGCACAGCATTCTATAGGGGCAAAGCTCGCACTTCTTTCTGTCGTCTGTAGGTGTGAAGGGGGTGTCGGGGGAATAGATGTCGGCGAGGGTGTGCTTGAGTTTTGTGAGGAACTCTTCTTCGTAGACGGTGACGTCGCTAATGGGGTGTTTGTCGATGAGGAGCGTGGGGTCGTAGTGGTTGGCGGGGGCTTGCTTTATGAAGAGCAGGGCGGGGCTGACGGGGTGGCCAGCGGGGTTCCAACGCTCGGAACGGCTGACGATGAGGGAGTAGAGTATCGCCTGGAGGTAGTAGTTGGAGTGTTTGCTGCGGATGTTGTTGGGGTCGAAGATTTCCTCGATGTTCTTGATCGGGCTGGAGGGCTGGTTGCCGGTCTTGTAGTCGACGACGCGTATGCGTGGCTTGCCGGTCTGCCTGTCGGTGAGGATGTCGAGGCGGTCGATGATGCCGCCGATGGTTAGGTTGTACTGCTTGGTTGGTGCACTTGAGACAAGTGCACCCCCTTTAAGTGCACCAACAGAACAGGTTGGCTGCGTGGGTATGGCAGGGATGCCATACCCTCCTACAAGTGCACCTTCTGAGGGAATGGTGAAGGACAGGGAGGTGTAGACTTTTGCTTCTTCTTCCATGGCGAGGATGGAGAAGGGGCAGAGTTGCTGGTCGATCTTGAGGAGCTTGGTGATGTACTGGATTATCACTTCGCGGTTGATGATCTGCAGTCCGTTGTTGGCGGTGCATTGTTCTGCCTGGAAGGCGCGGTCGACGACGTTTGCCAGGAGGGTGCGGTTGCTGAGGTAGGCCTGTATGTGAGCCTTCTCGATAAGGGGGCTGCGGTCGGTGATGTCCTTGTATATAAGGTATGCCGCGCGGTGGAAGATGTTGCCGAACAGGCGGTTGTCGATAGTCTCGGGGTCGCTGTCAGGCTCCTTTATGTGGGCTATGTACTGGTAGTAGAACGCCAGTTTGCAGCGTATGTACGTGTTGATAGCCGATGGCGAGAGGCGGCTCATCTCCTGGAGCTTGCTGAGGGCAGTCTCGTCCTTCTCTATGGGTTTCGGCATGAGGGGGGTCGGCTGGTTCTTTGCCGTCAGACTGTAGTGGTCAATCTGCTGTCCGCTCTCCACGAGCAGCTGGAGCATGAAGCGGCTCATCTCGCCGGTGTGTCCGTTGTCGGTAGAGTTGTTGTAGGCGATGGTGATGTCGCCGGCGCGCTGCAGCAGGCGGTGGAAGTAGTAGGAGTAGATAGCCACCTTGTTGTCGATGGTGGTGAGGTGGTGTGCCTTGCGTATGGTGTAGGGTATGAACGACGAGTCGTTGATGCCCTTGGGCATGTTGCCTTCGTTGCAGGAGAGGAGGAGGAGGTGGTCGAAGTCGATGTTGCGTGTCTCGAGCACGCCCATTATCTGCACGCCCACAACGGGCTCGCCGTGGAAGGGTATGGACGAGGAGCTGACGAGCTGGGAGACGAGTCGGCGCAGCGTGGTGTTGTCGACGAGGAGGTCGCCGCTGTCGGCTAATGTGGTGAGGCGGTTGAGTATGGTGTACATGCGGAAGACTGACTCCTGCGTGAGAGCATCGCCCTCGGGCTTTGTGGCTATGCCTACTTGCTTTACGAGGGTGGCGATGTGGTGAAGGATGGGTGAGATGTTGAGGTGTTGAGGTGTTGAGGTGTTGAGGTGGTGAGGTGGTGAGATGGTGAGGTGGTGTGCGTAGGGGTGCGCCATGAGCTTCTTAAGGTAGTGGGGGTTGAAGGCGGTGCCCTTCTTGCGCAAGCCGAGCGTGTAGAGGTCGAAGAGGAGCATCACGAGTGAGGCTACGGGCGTCATGGCGAGGGGGAAACCGCTCGTTATGTTCACCTTGTCGGCTTCGGGCGGCAGACTGTGCATCAGGGGCAGCAGTATGCTCTCGTCGCACATCACGACGGCTGTCTTACGGCCAGCCTTGTAGCGGTCGTTCTCAAGGAGCCAGTTGCTCGCAAAGCGCGCCTGCGCGTTCTCCGTGGGCGAGGAGATGAAGCGTATGTGTTTGGGTCGGCGCATGTTGGCGTAGATGTCGGGGTCGGTGTTGTCGAGCTCGTTGGGGAAGTCGGAGAGGTTGAGATTGGTTGGTGCACTTGAGACAAGTGCACCCCCTGAGAGGTGTTGAGATGGTGAGGTGGTGAGGTGTTGGGATGGTGAGGGCATGTAGTATTCGTCGAAGTCCCAGTAGAACTTCGCCTTGCCCTCCTTCATCAGTCGGCTGAACAGCACGCGCTCCACCTTCTGCAGGAGGTTGAAGCCTACGAACAGATACTTGTCGTACTTCATCTGCAGCGTCTCCTCGCTCACCACCTTTCTATATATGGCGCCCTCGTAGCCTATGCCCTGCTCGGTGAGGCGGCGGTTGTAGTCGTGGTAGATGTCGCCGAAGTGAGACCACAGACTGAGGAAACGCTTCTTCAGTTCGGAGTCGATGTCGTCGCTGAAGTTGGCGAAGAAGCGCGCAAGCATCTCCTTCTGCTCGTTGTCGAGATAAGATATGTCGTCGAGCTCGTGAATGTCCTTAAGGTTGCAGAATATGCTGTCGGCGTCAGCCATGTTCTTGTCGATGTCGTCGAAGTCGGCAAGCAGCAGCTGTCCCCAGCCGTAGAAGTGGTCGAGTGTCTCGTCGATGCCCGTACACTTCGTGAACGACTTGTGTATGTCGCATATCAGCTTTATAGGGTCGGCGGTCTTGAGGTCGGTATGCTGGCGGAAGAGGTCGCTGATGGTGATGTACGCAGGGCTCCATATGGGCTGACCAGCAATGCGCGCAAGATGCTCGTTGAGGAACAGAGCGGCACGCTTGTTGGGGAACACGACGGCGATGCGCGAGAGGTCGGTGCCGTACTTGCCGATTATATCTTCTGCGACATATTCTAAGAATGTCTTGTTCATGTTGTTTTCCTTTTTTGTTAAACTTCAACGATGTTGTCCGAATAGACGTACCAGAGGTAGCCCTTCACGTCGGTGTAGCCCATGTTGTGCGTGAGCGATATGTAGCGCTGCACCTGGTCGGTGTGCTCGGGCTGCGGCTTGCCGAACTTGAAGTCGACAATCTGCACCTCGTCGCCGCGTTTCATCACGCGGTCGGGGCGGTGCTCCGTCAGCTTGTCGGTGTGTGGGTCGTAGCTGAGGATGGAACACTCGTTGAAGAGCGTCCAGCCGCTACCGAACCACTCCTTCACCTTTGGGTTAGAGAAGCGCTTGTGGAGCATGTTCTTCAGTTTGTTAGGCGTGATGACGCTTTCGTCGAACAGACCTTCCATCTCCATGTCGTGCAGACAGCGGTCTACGTCGGCGGCGGTCTCGATGTTAGAGAACAGATAGTGGAGTAGCAGACCCGTCTTGATGTACGACTGCTGCTCTGCCTGCTCGTCGTCAGCTTCGTCGTTGATGAAGTCGCGACTCTTGTTGCTCTGCTTGAACTCTACGTTCGAGGCGTAGGTCTTCATCGGCAGCAGGAGGTTCTCTACGTGCGGCGTGAAGATGTTCGGCTCCTCAGCCTTTTTCTTCTCCTTGGTGGTGTCTATCTCGCCGTAAGTAAAGGTGATATGTTGAGATGGTGAGGTGGTGAGATTGGTTGGTGCACTTGAGACAAGTGCACCCCCTGAGAGGTGGTCGGATGGTGAGGTGGTGAGATTGGTTGGTGCACTTGAGACAAGTGCACCCCCTGAGAGGTGGTGAGATGGTGAGGTGGTGAGGTCGCCTTCGAGCGAGCAATCGGGCAGCTGCATGTCGCTTATCGCTTGCTCTATCACGTAGGAACGCAGCGACGCGTTGCCACGGCGTGCGAAAACAATGAGGCTGCGCTCGGCGCGCGTGAACGCCACGTAGAGCAGGTTGAGGTTGTCTACGCAGTTCTGCAGGTGCTCCACGATGTAGTCGCGCTCGTATATAGTGCCCTTCATCTGCTTTGCGCTGAAGTCTACCGGCACAAGCGGCAGCTCGTTGAACGGAGCCTCCGTAGGCTCGCACCATATAGTGTTGGTCTTCTCCATGCGCCAGTCGCAGAACGGAATGATGACGTGCTTGAACTCCAGACCCTTACTCTTGTGTATGGTGATAAGGCGAATGCCGTCGATAGAGCGTGCCTGGATGGTGTTCGACGCGAAGTTCTCGTTCCACTCCTCAACGAAGTCGTCGAGTGTGGCTGTGTTTGAGGTGAGGAAACTGGTGAGGCAGTCGAAGAAAGCGTATACGTAGGCGTCTTCGCCGCAGATGCACTCAAGACTGAATATCTTGTAAAGACGTTCGGCAAGTTCGTAGATAGGCATCTGGAGCAGTTCGTCGTTGTGGTCGCGGTAGCTGGCAGGCAACGCTTCCTCTACGCCCTCCTCGGTAGAAACCATGCGGTTGGCAGCTTCGAGGTCTACGCCCTTCACCTTCGTGAGGTAAGCCTTTGCGATGTACGCCCGTGTCAGTTTGTCGTCCTGGTGCGTCAGCGAGTGCATCGCCGCTACGAGGATGTTCAGCGCCGTAGAGTTGTCGAGACGGAAAGCCTCGTCAGACACAATCTTCAGTTCGGGACGCACACAGGCGAAGTGCTCCGCAATCTGCTGTATGGTGTTGTTGGAGCGCACGATGATGGCTATGTCAGAAGGGTCGGCGCCGAGTTCTATCAGATGGTCTACGGTCTCGACCGTCTTGTTGAGCGTGATGTCGGTGTAGTCGTCCTGCGGAAGCAGCTCGATGTGTACGTATCCGGTGTCCTCGCGCTTGTCGGGTACCTGCTGGCACACGTCGGCATACGCACTCTTCAGCTGTTCGGCAAGCTGCATGTCGTCCTCGCCGCAGCACTCCTTAAGGTCGTTGAACTCTATCTCGGCGGCACGCTCGAAGAAAGCGTTGTTGAAGTTGATGACACGGCGCGACGAACGGTAGTTGTGCGTCAGCGTGCGTATGTCGAGCATGTCGCTCATCTGCGGAAACTCGCCCTTGATGTTGTTCAGCATACGCCAGTCGCCCGAACGCCAGCGGTAGATGCTCTGCTTCACGTCGCCCACAATCAGGTTGCCGTGCTCTTCGCTGTGGCTCATGCACTCCTCGAGCAGCACCTTGAAGTTCTGCCATTGCACGGTGCTCGTGTCCTGGAACTCGTCGATCATCACGTTCTCCAGATGCGAGCCTATCTTCTCGAAGATGAACGGTGAGTCGGTATCCTTGATGAGCGAGTGGAGTAGGGTGTGGGTGTCGCTGAGCAGGAAGCGGTTCGCCTCGACGTTCATCTCGCGCACCTTCCGCTCAATGCTGTTGAGCAGGCGCAGCTGGTTGAGATGCTTCAGCGTGAGCACCGCCGATGCGTACATCTTCCAGTTGCTTCGGCGTGTAGATTCTGCCTTTTCGAGAAGCGGCACGATGGTATCCTCGGCGAAGTGGCGCAGCGATGGCGGTGCACTCTTCTTTGTCCAGCAGTCGGCAGAGGCTTCGTCGAGCGCCTTCTGCACTCTGCCCGTGATGATGCTCTCGTCGTATTGTCCGTTCTGCAGTTTGATGAAGTAGCCTGCAGGACCCGACTTGCCGTAGCTAAGGTCGGTGATGTCAACGCCCTCCGTTTCGAGAGCCTCGAAGAACTCCGCCGCAACACTTTTCAGTTCCGCTTCGGCTTCGTCGCGTATGGTTCTGATGCGCTTGGTGTACTGCTCGAAGAAGCCCTTCTCGTGCAGCAATGTGTTAAGCTCCTTGCTCTTTGTCTTGTAGAACTCGCGGAAGATGTTCTCGCCGAACGACTTTATGTAGCCTATGACGTTCCAGTTCTTGTCGTCGTCGATATTCTCCTTGATATAGCCGAGAATCCATTTTAGCAGTTCGTCCTTTTCGCCCAGTTCGTCGATCATCTCGTCGACGGCGATGCTCTCAATCTGTCGGTCGTTAAGCTCGATGCGCAGGTTGGCCGTGAGGTCAAGTTCGCGTGCAAGGTTGCGCAGCACGCTCTGGAAGAACGAGTCGATGGTCTCGATGCGGAAGTAGCTGTAGTTGTGTACAATATTAAAAAGAGCAATCTTGGCGCGATCGGACATAAACTGTTCGGTCACACCAAGTTCGCTCTTTATCTTTTCTATATAATCCTTCGACTTCGGGAGCTGCTTCCATATACCATAAAGCTGACTGAGGATACGTGTCTTCATCTCCTCAGTGGCTTTGTTCGTAAACGTAACAGCGAGTGTCGAACGGAAACTCATCGGGTTCTTGATGAGCAACTTTATGTATTCTACGGA
>ENA-UERG01003172-UERG01003172.1-human-gut-metagenome-genome-assembly--contig:-NODE-3172-length-10797-cov-5.695802_pt1 | contig 10797 bp, 10 predicted proteins | sample MGYA00242954_ERZ507954 | MGnify/ENA primary metagenome ERZ507954 (study PRJEB26167, sample SAMN06115478) | human gut metagenome | host: Homo sapiens | place: China:Sichuan | collected 2015-01-21... | reverse complement strand
CAATATTTCAAAGCAGAAACGAAAGAAATCCGCACAATAGCCTTCCCCTTCGAGGGGGAAGGTGGCGCCGCAGGCGACGGATGAGGGCGAACCATACGGTCAAGTCACTACTCAAAGTTATACTTACTATGTTCGCACAGCGTACAGAAGGCTTCCCCTCGGGGGGGAAAACTGTCGCGTTAGCGACTGATGAGGGGGGATAAATTTGCTCATGCAAAGCAGGAAAGATGAATCCGCGCAAAAAATCCGAACAGATGCGCAATTACCCCCCGCCGGTTTCTTTCTTCAGTTTCTCCGCCGATTCGGCGGTTGCGAGCGCGTCGATCATTCCGCCGATATCGCCGTCGAGAAAGCGATCGAGGGAGTGAAGGGAAAGCCCGATGCGGTGATCGGTCACGCGCCCCTGCGGATAGTTATAGGTTCGGATGCGTTCGCTTCGGTCGCCTGTTCCGACCTGCCCGCGGCGGTCGGCGGCAATCCGGTCGTCGCGTTCCCGCAGAGCGCGGTCGTAAAGGATCGTCCGCAACATCATCATTGCCTTGTCACGGTTCTTGAATTGGCTTCGTTCTTCCTGACATTCCACCACAATGCCGGTCGGCTTGTGCGTCAGGCGCACGGCGGATTCGGTTTTGTTGATGTGCTGACCGCCCGCGCCGCTTGATTTGCAGGATTCGAAAATCAGGTCGGCGGGATTGACGGAAACATCCACCTCTTCCGCCTCGGGCAGAACCGCCACCGTTGCAGTGGAGGTCTGAATGCGCCCCTGCGATTCGGTCAGCGGAATCCGTTGCACGCGGTGAACGCCGCTTTCAAAGCGGAAGCGGGAGTAAGCCCCGCTGCCCTCCACCGAAAAGACCACCTGACGGAATCCGCCCAGTTCGGTCGGCGTTTCGCTCATCATCCGACAGACAAATCCAACGCTCGCTGCGTACATATTGTACATCCGATAAAGCACCGCCGCAAACAGCGCCGCTTCCTCGCCGCCCGCGCCCGCGCGGATTTCGATCATCACGTTTTTTTCGTCGCGCGGGTCGCGGGGAAGGAGCAGGAGCGTCAGCTCCCGCTCGCGTTCCTCTGCCGCCGTGCGCGCGTCGCGCAGTTCTTCGGTTGCAAGGTCGTGCAGTTCCGCGTCTCCGCTCTCCAGAAGCGACAGCGCCTCGGCAATGCGATCCTGCGAGGCTTTCCATGCGCGGTACGCCTCGGTCACAGGAGTCAGGGACTTGTAATCCTTCATAATGCCGCGCAGCTTTTCGGGGTCGGAAGCAACCGCAGGGTCAGACATCGAAGCTTCCAACCCGCGGTAGCGTTCTTCGGTTTCCTTCAGGCGCGTCAGCAGTGCCTCGGTCATCAGAAGTGATAGAACGCGACAAACGCGCGGTACGCCTCGTAAAGGTCGGTCTTTGCAATCACCTCATAGGGTGCGTGCATCGAGAGCACCGGAACGCCGAGGTCGATGGTATCAATGTTGTGGTTTGCCATGTACTTCGCAATCGTTCCGCCGCCGCCCACATCGATCTTGCCGAGTTCGCAGGTCTGCCAGACCACGCCTGCGCCGTTCAGGCAACGGCGTACCCAGCCAACCAGTTCGGCGGAAGCGTCCGAAGTACCGCTCTTGCCGCGCGCGCCCGTGAACTTGCACATTGCCACGCCGCAGTTGATCAGCGCCGCGTTGCGCTTCTCGTAAACCTCGTCAAAGTTCGGGTCATAGGTTGCTCCAACGTCACTGGAAAGGCACTTGGAGTTTGCGCGAACCGCCGCGTCGTTGCCGCCCAGTTCCTGCGCGAGCGCGGAGATCAGGTCGAGAATCAGACTGCACTGCATGCCGCTGACGCCCTCGCTTCCGATTTCTTCCTTGTCGGCAAGAATGCACATCGTGGTGTGCACCTTCTCGTCCGCGTCAATCTGAGCGGTGAGCGAAGGATAAGCGCAGCAACGGTCGTCGTGACCGTAGGCGCAGATCATCGAGCGGTCAAACCCGACATCGCGCGCCCGTCCCGCAGGAACGATGCAAAGCTCCGCCGACTGGAAGTCGGCTTCGGTGATGCCGTACTTCTCGTTGAGGTAAGCAAGCACGTTTGCCTTCACCGCGTCCTTCTCTTCGCCGTCGAGCGGGCGGCTGCCGACCAGAACATTCAGTTTCTCTGCCGGGAACGCCGTCCCAACGGGTTTTGCATTGTCTGCCGCCGCAAGGTGCGGGAGCAGATCGGTGATATACATTGCAGGCTCATCCTCGTTCTCGCCGACCGTGATGTTCACAACCTCTCCGTCCTCGCGTACCACCACGCCGTGAAGCGCCAGTGGCATTGCGAGCCACTGATACTTGCGGATGCCGCCGTAGTAGTGGGTCTTGAGGAACGCCATGTCGCTGCTCTCAAACAGCGGGTTCTGCTTCAGGTCGAGGCGGGGGGAGTCGATGTGCGCACAGGTGATGCGGATGCCCTCGTTGATCGGTTCGGTGCCCACGCGGAATACAAACAGATTCTTGCCGCGGTTGTTGTAGTAAAGCTTGTCGCCAACCGAAATTTTGTCGCCGAAGCGATAGGGGCGATAGCCCGCCGCCTCCGCCATCTTTATGCCGAGCACAACCGCCTCGCGCTCGGTTTTTGCGCTGTCCAGAAACTTCACATATCCCGTCGCATAATCGTAAGCCTTGCGGACAATCTCCTCGCCAGCGGCTTCAAATACCGTCTTTTTCTCGTATACGTTCGGATTCTTTTCCTGCTTGTCTGCCATGATCTTTTTCTCCTTTATCCTTGAAAATAGAGTTTTGTATACATTTTTTGTCCCTTGACCGCGCCCGAGACGAATTTCGCCGCCGCGCTGTCGGGAATCTTTGTCAGTTTGCCCTGCTTGTTCAGGCAATTCGGGTCAAGTACCCATTTGTCCACCGCGTCAGTTCCTGCGTGCCATGCGGCATAAACCGGTTCCCACATTCCGTACCGCCCGTAAAGCTCGGAGAGCAACGCGCACCCCGCGCGCAGATTGGTTGCAGGGTCGTAAAGCATCCCGTCCTCGGGTGCGTCCTCGTGCAGAATCTCCGAGTAAACCGCGCGGAATCGCTCGGGGGTCAGACGAAACAGCCCGATGCCGCCGTCCGCACCCTGTCCGCCGCTGTCAAAGCCGCTTTCCATGCGGATCACGCTCCAGACAGTTGCTTCGGGAATGCCGGCTTCCGCCGCCGCAGAGGCAATCAGGTCGCGGTAAGCGGCGGGACGTGCATATTTGTGCTTTTCTATCGCCGTTGCAATGCCGTCAAAAGCAAATCCGAAACCGACCGACAGCAGAATCAACAGAAAAAGCGCAATCAGTCGGCGGGAGGTGAGTTTCATTCTCCAAGCACCCCCGTTTCCGTAAGAATCCGCCGCACCGAAGCGGTCAGCGATTCCGTTCCGCCGTTGTTTTCGATGATGTAGTCGGAGTGTGAGCGGAAGAACGCGTCGGGCTTTTGCGCCGCCATGCGTTCACGCGCGGCTTCCTCGGAAATTCCGTCCCGCGCCATGATCCGCCCGAGCCGTACCTCGGGGGAGGCAAGCACCGAAACAATGATGTTGCAAAGCGCATCCGCGCCCGCTTCAAACAGTTGGGGCGCGTCGAATACCGCCGCGGGGCAGCCGTCCGTCCGAAATCCCCGAAGCCGCCGCCGCACGTCGTTCATCACGTAGCGGTGGGAAATCCCGTTCAGAATCTCCAATTCGGCGGGATCGGAAAAGACCACTCTGCCGAGCGCCCGACGGTTGAGTGTGCCGTCGGCAGCGAGAATCTCCCGCCCGAAATGCCGCACCAGTTCCGAAAGACAGTCCGAAGGCGGAATGAGCAGTTCCCGGTAAATGCGATCCGCGTCAAGAACCGGAAGCCCGAACGAGGCAAACAACCCCGCAACCGTGCTTTTTCCCGCTCCTGTCGGACCGGTCAGTCCGATCGTCAGCATGGCGACACCGTCTCAAGCGTCATCGGATGTTCACCGACCGCCGAAATAACCCGCTGAACCTCCGCCCCGTCCGCAAGGGAGGGCGAGAACGGGCGGTTCTCCGCCACAGCCGAAAGGAATGCGTACATGGAGTACAGATGCCCGTACAACCACCCCGCAGGTGCTTTCGGAGAGGGGAATACCATGCCCGGGTAGCGCCCCACGCACTCGATGCGCGTGTAGCCCTTCGATCCGCCGAGCGGTGCGTCGGGAAGCGTCGCGTCGTAAAAATACAACCAGTTCGGTTCCATCAGGGAGAATTTCAGCGCGCCGGATCGCCCGAAGATTTCAAACGACAGATCGTCGTTCTCTCCAACCGTCACCTTGCTGAATTCCATTGTGCCGAATACGCCGTCCGCCGTCTCCGCGTTCATGTAAAACGCCTCGTCCGCATTCGTGCGCCATTCGTTGCCGTCGCGGTCAAGGTGCGTGGGGCAAACAATCTGCGCGTGTCCCGCAACGCGGATCATCCGCCCGCAGAGCCATGTCATCAGATCGATGACGTGCGAGCCGAGATCAAACAGTGTTCCGCCGCCGCAAATGTCGCGGTTCTGCTTCCACCCGGCGCGCCGCGCAGGGTCAAGACAGCTGTTGTGGCGGTAGACCGCATGATAACTGATCAGATCGCCGAGCCGCCCCTCGTCAATCAACTGTTTCGCGCGCATCACGGGAGCTAACCAACGGTTGTTGAACACCATTCCGCAGGTTCTGCCGCTTGCGCGTTCCAGTGCGGCAAGCTCGTCCGCCTCCGCGCCTGTCAGGCAAAGCGGCTTCTCGCACAGCACGTGCTTGCCCGCCGCCAGCGCCTTTTTCACCGTCCGGTAATGGCAATTGTTCGGCGTGCAGATGTCGATCATGTCAATGTCGGGATTTCCGATCAGGTCGTCCTCGTTTGCCGTCGCAATCGGAATGCCGAATTCCTCCGCCACGCGGCGGGACTTCTCCTCCGTTGTGGTGCAGACCCCCGCCGTGACCGCACGGAAGGGAAGCGCCCCGAAAAAGAACGGGAGATTCCGAACCGCCCATGTGTGGGTTCTGCCCATCGAGCCGAAACCGAGCAACCCGATCCGCAAGTCTTTCTGTTCTGCCATAGAGACCGCCTTTCCGAGTGTAAAAAAAGTACCTCTCTATATTATACCGCATTTCTTTCGATTTTTCAAGAGGGCGGGGGACATTTTTCCGCCGCCGTGCCCCCGAAAAGCCCGATTTTTGAAGAAATCATAAGATTCTTCTGTATCATCAGACAGAGCGGACATCCGCCAGATGCCCGCTCGCTTTGTTTTATCGGCTTCTGTCCGTGATACAGCCGATCAGTTCCGATATGATGTTGTTTCCGAAAAACACGCCGTCCTGCGTCAGGGTTACCGCGTCGCCGTCCCATGTCAGATAGCCCGCGTCGGCATAGCCTGCGAGCTTTTCCGCAAAGAGGCGGGAGAGGTCGACTCCCAACCGTTCCGAAAACGGTGCAAGTGAGGTGCTGCCCTTTTGCAGGGCGTAAATCAGCGCGTCAAGCACGCGGTACTCGGGAAGCAGAACCCGCCCGCGCGAGCAGACGCGGATGTCCTCCGAAATATCCGCCACGGCGTGGGAGTTGTGATAAAAGTAATCCTCAAGGTTGCCGCCCGCGCCGTGCCCGAGCGCAATACAGCTTCCGCCACTGTGGCGGATCTCCATATAGTCGTAGCGGTCGCGCCCGTCCCTGACCAGTTTCGTCAGCTCTTTCAGGCGGTAGCCGTACGGCGCAAGCCCCTCGAATATCTGATCAAAAAACGCCTTTTCCCGCCCCATGTCGCGCATTTTTGCCTTCGCTTCCTCGTCAAGCCGCCGAAAAAGCGGCGTTTTTTCGTGCAGGATCAGCGAGTAAAAGGAGATGCCCGCAACGTCAAGCGACGCAATGGTGTCAAGATCGGCTTGCAGGTCTGCCTCGGTCTCCCCGGGGTAGTTGTAAATCAGATCCACACTCGTGTTGCGGATGCCCGCCCGCATCGCCGCCGCAACGCGCGAGGCGGCAAATTCTCCGTCCCCGCGCCTGCCGAGCAGACGTCTGGCATGATCCTGAAAACTCTGAATGCCAACCGACAGCCGATTGACCCCGCCCTCGCGCAGAACCGCAAGCATCTCGTCCGAAAGCCCGGTTGCCGAGGTCTCCACGCTGATTTCCGCGTCGGGAGAGATCGAAAAACTGCCGTGCAGTTCTGCGAGTACCGCCGCCATCTGCGCGGGGGAGAGCGAGGTCGGAGTTCCGCCGCCGAAGTTCACCGCGTCAATCGGCGCCTGCATATACGGGTATTCCCGCACGCGGCGGATTGCACGGATGAGGTAGAGATGGTACTCCCGCCGATCCAATTCATCCGGACGGTGGAACGGGCAGAAGGAGCAGACCTTGTTGCAGAAGGGGACGTGCAGATAGATCACGCGGCGGCTTTTTGCCGTTCCCGACAACACCGCAGGAAGGTAGTCCCTCCCTGCGGTGTCTGCGGTATATCGGTTTTTCAGATCGCGTGACGCGTCGTGGTGACTTTTATACCGTTCGGAAAAGCTCATTCCGCGCTCTTGAAGGAGAATGCCACATCCGGGTACAGAATCTCCGCCAATACCTGATAAGCCTCGGCGAAGCGGCTGTTGGGCTTGTTGTGGAAGAGCGTCTTTTCCAGATAGAATACCTTCCCGTTCTTCACGGCGTTCAGCGAATTCCAAACGGCATTGTTCCCGTAGGTTTCGGCAACCTGTTTCTTTGCCGCGTCCGTTCCCGCGTGGCACTGAATGATAATAATATCGGGATTTGCGGCAAACACGGTCTCCAGATTGATGGTCAGACGGTCAGCCCCCTCGGTGTTCGGCCAGCTGTCCACAATGTTCGTCGCCTTCATGGCGGTCACCATTCCGCCAACCACCGTAGAGGAGGTGTTGGCTTCCAGTTTGCTTGCGTTTGCAAACATACTGAATACCGTCGGCGCTTTCCCGTCGGGAATCTCGCAAAGAACCTCCACAACCTCGTCAAGCGCCTTCAGCGCAATGCTCTCCCACAGCTCGGCATGACCCGAAAGATTGCAGAATACCTTAAACCATTTCAGATAGTCCGAAAAATCGTTATAGCTGACCGCAATGACCGGAATGTTCGCCGCCTTTGCGGGACTTTCGATGGTGGAATAACCGCTCATTGCCGTGGAGCAGATAATCAGATCGGGCTGAAGCGCAACGATGCTTTCCACATTCCATTTCTTACCCGAAGAGCTGGTGGCAACAACCGTCATGCCCTCGTCGGTCGTGATGTCTCTGCCGATATACTCTTTGTACAGTTCCTGCGAGCTGTTGCCGCCGATGCAACCGAGAACCGATCCGCCCGCCTCATACCAGAGCGTGGTGAAGGAAGCGTACAGATTGATCACCTTCGCGGGGTTCTTCTTCACGGTCACCGCAGAGCCGTCCGCAGAGGTCGCGTCCCTGAAGGTTACGGAATCCTCGTTGACCGTCACTTCGTCTGCGTCCTTGAGAAACCCTGCCTTCAGACTTGCCTTCAAAGCTTCATTTTTGTCCCCATCAGATTCCGATGTGCCGTCGGTGGGGGCGTTCGTGCCGGTGGGAGCGGCGGTCGTGTCCCCGGCTTTGGTGTCGGTTGTCTTGCAGGCGGTCAGAACCCCCGCAAGCATGCAGACGCAGAGAAGCAGTGCAAAAATACGTTTCATTTGTGTTTCCTCCAAAACATGGTTTTTGAATTTATTTTACGCCGAAGGTTGTCCTTTGCGGAATAAAATACGGACACCCGTGAATCGGGTCTTTATAAACGGCGGCTTCAATCTCAAAAATGTCGCGCAGATTCTGTTCCGTTACCATTTCCGCAGGCGTTCCCGCCGCAAAGAGAATGCCGTCGCGGATTGCCGCCAACGCGTCCGAATAGCGCGCGGCAAGGTTGATGTCGTGCAGAACCATGACGATGGTAATTCCCAATTCGCGGTTGAGCCGCCGCACCAGTTCCAGAACCTCCACCTGATAGCTGACGTCCAGATAGGTTGTCGGCTCGTCGAGAATGAGAATCTCCGGCTCTTGCGCAATGGTCATGGCAATCCATGCGCGTTGCCGCTCTCCGCCCGAGAGCGTGGCGAGAATGCGGTCGCCCAGATGCGTCAGCCCGGTGAGCGCCAACGCGCGGTCTATGATCTCCCCGTCCCCGACGGTCATCCCGCGCCCAAAACGGGAGTAGGGGAATCTGCCGTAGGAAACGAGTGTGTGCACGTCAATGTCGGGCGGAGATTCGTGCACCTGCGCAAGGTAAGCGATCTTCTGCGCCAGCTGCTTGGGCGGGTAGGCGGAAAGCTTCCTGTCCCGGTAGACCACCTCGCCCGCCTTCGGCGTTACCGCTTTGGAGACGGTTTTGAGCAGGGTGGACTTGCCGCATCCGTTCTGCCCGATCAGCGTGACCACCTTGCCGCGCGGAATCTCCAGAGTCAGCCCATGCAGAATTTCCTTTTTGCCGTATCGGACCTGTACGTCCCGAAATCCGAAATACATCCCGTCACCCCCTTTTTCCTTCTCTCGTGCGCAGCAGATACAGAAAGAACGGCGCGCCGATAAACGAAAGAATGATGCTCACGGGTACTTCGCCGGGCGGCAGAATCACACGCCCGATCGTGTCGCAGATGCAGACCAGAGAGAAGCCGAGCAGAGCCGAAGCGGGAAAGAGGTACTTGTAGTCCGAACCCACCAGAAGCCGCGCGATGTGCGGGACGACAAGTCCCACAAAGCTGATCAGTCCTGCCACCGCGATCGCCGCCCCTGCAAGAAGCGAGGAAACCGCGATCAGAAGGAAGCGGAACAGTTCTGTCCGAAGCCCGAGCGCGTTCGCCGTTTCGTCCCCGAGCATCAGAATGTTCATGCGGGACGGCAGCGTGGCGCAGATGAAGCACCCGACGGCGGCATAGGGGAGAATCATGCGCAGATTCTCCCAACCGACCCCGTTCAGCCCGCCGACCAGAAAGCCGGAGGCGTTGCCGAGCGATTCCGCAAAGAAGGTCTTGATGATGTCGTTGAACGCGCCGAACAGCGCCGAGACCGCCATGCCCGAGAGAATCATTTTCACAGGGGATACCCCCTTCTGATACGCCAACGCATAAATCAGCATCGTTGTGACGAATGCCCCGAGAATCGAACCGATCGGAAGCAGACGCGCATAGGCGGGAAAGGCGACCAATGTCAGATACCCCACAAAGCTTGCGCCGCCCGTCACGCCGATGGTGGAGGGCGATGCCAGCGTGTTGCGCATTACGCCCTGCAGGATGCACCCCGAAAGCGAGAGACAAACCCCAACCAGCCCGCCGACCAGCACGCGAGGAAACCGAAGATTCCAGACCAACAGCCGCGCCATGCTTCCGTCATCCACGAACAGCGCCCGCGCCACATCCGGAATCGAGATTTTCACGCTTCCGATTCCCGTACAGACCAATACCGAAAGAACCGACAGCGCGCCGAACACCGCAATGACAATCAGCCGCGATGCCCGTCGCCGCACCATTCCGTCGGGAGCGGGTCTGTCCCGCGCGGCTTTTGAGCTTACCGAATTCTGTTTCATGCCTTTTTGAGAAATTCCGCAACCGCGCGGCGCGCTCCGTCCAGTTCTTCGGCATTCGGATGCCCCAGAGATTGCTTCTGCTTCTCAAACCGTTCCATTGAAAGATGCCCCTTCTCTCCTTCGGGGATCCGCGTCCGCGCAAAGGTGCGCCACAAATCGATGCTTCCGCGGCAGAGGTAGTGACCGAGCAGAATGTTGTGCTCCGAGGCGAGTGCAACGACATTTTCGCAAACCTTGGCGGCGTGCGCCGTGTCAACCGATACCCCGAGCGACCCGATGACAATCAGCTTTTTGCCGCGCATCCGGGCAATCAGATCGATTGTGTCATCGTCCGCCGTCCCGTGATTGCACCAGTAGGAGAGAACAAAGGTATCAAACTTGTCGATCACCTCGTCGTTGATGTAACGGATGTTGTAGGGTCCCACATGGTCGGGAACCGCCTCCGCCGCCGCAACCGCCAATTTGTAGGCGTTGCCTGTGATGGTGGAAAAAATGATCGGAATCACGCCTGCGAGGTCGGGGCGGATTTCCTTTCTCCGAACCAGAGCCGCGCCGATTGCGTCAGGCGTCTCCTCAGGGGCATTCGGGCGCATCCGGCAGCCCGCCGCTTCCCCGATCCGTACCAACGCGCCGAGGAAGTCCGCGTTTTCCTCCGTCTCTCCGAAGAAGCCGATGCTTTTCCCCTTCAGTTTGGGAAGGCAAAGGGAAAAGCGGGATAAGAATGCCTCTTTGTCAAAGTCCGTCCCAAGTCCGAACGCCACCGCATCGTAGCCGGCGAGAACGGACGGCTCAAAGGCTTCCGCCGCGTCGGGACGGTCGGGCTGTGCCCCCATCGCAAGCGCCCCGACGGCAACCCGTTCCGCTGCCTCATCGAGCAAAGCCTTGTTCGGCAAGCATAAAATTGCAAGTCTGCTCATTGTTTTTTCTCCTTTTTCGTATGTAGTTAGTCAGAACTAACCAAAAGTGTTGAAATTGTGCGGCGCGGAAATACCGAACCGCACGCACCTGTTTTGCAATCGGTTAGCTTTGACTAACACGACCTTGATAGTATAGCATAAGACGTGCGCTTTGTCAAGAGGTTCGGGGAAAATTTTTGTGTTTTTTCAAAGGAGACCTCTGTTCTCGGGGAAAGAAAAGAACAGAAAACGCAGGAAACCGACCGTAAGCTACCGAAACCGCAACATAATCCGTGTGTATGTAAGCAAAACAGGGAATTACAAATTTCGATGGTTTTCATTACGAAAATCCGGATAGCCCTTGACAA
>ENA-UERG01003170-UERG01003170.1-human-gut-metagenome-genome-assembly--contig:-NODE-3170-length-10803-cov-5.528249_pt1 | contig 10803 bp, 11 predicted proteins | sample MGYA00242954_ERZ507954 | MGnify/ENA primary metagenome ERZ507954 (study PRJEB26167, sample SAMN06115478) | human gut metagenome | host: Homo sapiens | place: China:Sichuan | collected 2015-01-21... | reverse complement strand
ACTTCTGGCTTTTGCCCCCGAGTCAAACAACAGTTTTTCAAAACCCGACAATAACTACTTTTTCCGGCTCCGTTATCGCCATAAATAACAGTTATACCTTTTTCTGAAAAAGATAAACATTGTTTGGGGTCGAGCAGGGCAATATTTTTAGCATCTCTTAAGCACGACAGAGTTACAACATCGTATTCCTCTCCATATCCTATTGCTTTGATGGGTGCCTTGAAATCATTAAGGTCTATACCAGAAATAGAAAAGCCCGCCTCTGCTTTGGCAATTTGATAAAGTTGTTCTTGATCAATTGAAGTAAGATTTGCATGATCTAACAATAAACGAATACAATGTTTCCACCAAATGGGACGCCTTGTATCATTTAGCCATTTGATTAAAATGTCAATATCGTGTATTGTTTCAACCATTTTATCTAACCTTAAGAATTTGAAATATTTTTAAGTCCGTTTGGATGCAATAATATACTATCGCCAAAGTGGAATAAAATCAAGTTTCCTGAATTTGTAAATTTGTGAAATTTTTTTCGACCGGTTCAAGGCGATGGCTATCCATATTGGGATTTTCCCACGTAGGTGACACATTTCAGATTCTCTGTGACATGGTATTTTTGAATTTCGTCCATTGAGCTATTGATGGATCAAAATAACTGATTTTTTGAAATCTGTCCATTCTTTGGAACCCGTTCCAATTCTGTCTTTTCTTACCCTAAATTCTCCCTTTTTGAAACGGTTTTATATTATTATCGATAATTATATAAACGAGCTAAAAATACTAATAATTTTATCTATATTTAGACTTGAAATTTGCGGTCCATCATCTATCTTAAGTTATTGTAATATCAATACTTTAAGAGGTAAAAATGGACAAGATTGCAGAACTTTCTGGGATGCGGTTTGGGGTGGAAATTGAAACCATTGGAATTTCAAGAAAAGACACCGTTTCAGGCATTCTAACGGTGGTTGGCGGTGAAGTCAAGCATGAGGGCGGTTCTTATGATAAGTGGAGCTGTGTGGCCCCTGACGGTCGTAAATGGAGTGCCGTTTCTGATGCCAGCATTGGCAGGGGGAATGCAGAGGTCGTTTCTCCGATTCTGACTTATCCAACTGATATGCCAGTTCTGCAAAATGTAATCCGGGCAATCCGCAAGGCTGGTGGCAAAGTCAATTCGAGCTGTGGTATTCATGTCCATGTCGATGCCTCGTGCCTCGACGGGCGGCAATTGGGGAATCTCGCTAAAATCGTTTATAAGCAAGAGCCGCTGATTCTGCATGCACTTCAGATTTCACAATCACGGTTAAACTCCTATACAAAGCCGATAGAACCGTCGTTTATTGAGAACGTTAATAAATACCGTCCGAAGTCATTGGAGCAACTCGGGAAGCTGTGGTATGAAGATAATGACGACCACCATACAGAACACTACCATTCATCGAGGTATCACGGTGTGAATTTTCATAGCCTCTACTACCGTGGAACTGTTGAATTCAGATGGTTTGAAAGTTCGCTTCATGCGGGAAAGGTGAAAAGTTATATTCAATACTGTTTGGCGCTTGTTCATCGTGCTCAAACGGTCAAATTCGCAGCCAGCAAGAAACGTTGTTTTTGTGCAGAGTCGGCAAAGTATGATATGCGGGTTCATTTGTTGAGATTGGGGTGTATCGGCGATGAATTCAAAACAATGAGGCATTTCCTCTTGGAGAACATGCCTGGCTGTGCCTCGTATAAACATAAACCTGAGCAAAAGGTGGCATAACAATGTGCGGTCAATGCGGAATCATTCTTGGAAAGAAGCGTCGAACTCGGAAAGAGCTGAATCGCCTTGGTAATATGTTCACAGAGTTGCTTCGATATAATGAAAGAAGAGGCAGGGATGCCACTGGAATTTATATTGCGGATAAAAACGGAGTTGGAAAAATTCTGAAAGCTCCGGTTTCGGCGATGTGCTTGACTGAATCAATAGAATATCAGGAAGCAATCCAGAGTATCAGTAATAAAACTATTGCCTTGCTTGGTCATACTCGGTTTCGGACGGTGGGAACTCCCATGATCAACGAGAATAATCACCCGATTCAAACTCAATTCTGTGTCGGTACTCATAACGGAACCATTACCAACCATGAGGAATTGTTCCGTATTCACGATTGGGAAAGAGTCGGTCAAGTAGATTCCGAAGCAATTTTTCGTTGTGCGGACAATTGTATCCATGATGGAAAACTTGATATGGAGGAATTTTCGAAAAAATTGAAAGGATTCAGTGGAACGATGTCCTTCATTCTTTATAATCGGCGGGAAGCCAATGTTGTTTATATCGGAATCGGCAATATGCCGTTATGCTTGCAGTATCATGCGAAACTGCAGTGCTTGTGCTATTCAAGTGAACTGATGCCTCTGGCGATGGCGGGGAAAGGCTTCAAAGGTTGGAAACTTATTTCCAATACCCCCATGACACTTCTTCGTTTCGACACTACCGATTTGATGAGTCGGGATTCAGTTTCAATGCCTTTCAATATTTCATGAATGGGAGTGTATAGAAAAGGGTATCGAAAAATCAGAGAAAATCACGCTCAGAAAAACGCTGAAAACTGTTGTCAAAAAAATGGTCGTTTATTTGACAGCTCTAAAATGGAGATTAAAAAAATGCGCTGTGTCATTTATACTCGGGTCAGCACGGAAGATCAAACAGTGGAAAATCAGATATCGCAATTGAAAGAATATGCAGAACATCAGAACTGGAACATCATTGACATTGTTTCTGATGTTGCCTCTGGAGGAAAATCGGCAAATGAACGTTCTGGCTTGAAAAAAGTTCTTGCCATGGCAAGGCAGAGAAAATATGACGTTCTGTTATTTTGGAGCCTCGACCGTTTTTCTCGTGAAGGCTCTCGGAAAACTTTGGAGTATTTGACCAAGCTGGATGACTTTCAGGTGAAGTGGCACAGCTACACAGAGGAATATATTTCAAGCCTCGGCATTTTTGCGGATGCCATCATCAGCCTCATGGCTTGCCTTGCCAAGCAGGAGCGGATTCGGATTTCGGAAAGAACTAAAGCTGGACTTGAAAGAGTTCGCAGCAGAGGGAAAAAACTTGGTCGTCCACAAACTGCCGATGTCGCCGCAATCAGGGAACTTCGCCAGCAAGGATTCAGCCTGGCTCAAATCGCTCTTCGCTGTAATATATCAAGAGCAAGAGTTCACCAAATCCTTTCAGCCTGAATCCGATTCAATTTTTTTGAAAAAAATAAAACGAATCCATTTCCTAAAAAAGTGTCTTTCTTGGCTATTCATCTCCAGAGCCTTCTGATCAAAAGGTCTGCAGGTTACAGAGAAAAGACACTTTTCCCCATTACCGACTCCGCTTCTATTTCTTTCTAAGCTCAGAACGGTTTTTATATTATTATCGATTATAATATAAGAACTTGAAAAGAAATTATTATCGAAAATAATATACGAGATCAATTGATCCGCTCCGTTGTCCAGTGATTGATCAGAACCGGGTCGTCATTGGTGGTTTGACAGTCGAATTTCTTCTGATGGAGTTTACCGCCTTGGTCAAGAAAAGACACTTCTACCATCCCTTGGGAGATAGAAATATTTTGAACCGTGATTCTTTTGCCGACCAGAAAATTAGCAACATTCTCCCCATTTTTCCAAATGGATAAATTGGATTCTGTACCTTCGCCGAACGATGATCGTACATGGTAATTCGTTGGTTCGATGATGCTGATCCAGAAAGTGTCTTTCCCCATTTTCAGTTCACGGCAAAAGGGAATATTAAGCTGAGCAATGGTTTCGAATTCCAGAGTGAAATCATCTTTTTTATTATCAGGAATCACGAAATCTAACTCGCCATGAGTCAAGGTAACGATTTCCCCTTGAAAGCGGATCGGCGTATTCCGCATGGCGATAAATGCTTGTCGCACCTCTTCGGGAACGGTCAGTTCCGTAAACCGATTTTTCAGCCGGGATTCTTCACGTTGACTCTGCATCATCGGAGCAATCGAACCATCGCCCATGGATTCGGCATTGCGGCGATCCATCAGGCGTTGCCATTCGGCTTGCTCCATGAGGAGTTTGATACGCTCTGATTTTGGAAGAACAGAGAGCTTATATTCCAAGGCAGCAAGCATACGTTCTTCTGCATTGGCCGCGATAGCGGCCATTGCAGAGGTCATCTCAAGTTGGGTTTGAGCATCTTCAAGTTCAGCTTCGGCAGCTTGCCGAAACGGAGTTTCCCACTGCGGAATTTGGGTGCATCCAGTAAGCAACAGAATCGGCAGGATGGAAAAATATTTCACGATTTACCTCTCGTTGGGCAGTTTATATTGTTTCTTCGGCGGACACTTCGGATCGTGGAGAATTTTCAGCAGTTCAAAGTTTTTCAGCTCGACAAAGTTTGAGTTTCCCGCTCCTTGATAGAGGATCGTGAAATATCCTCCGAGGAAGAAGCTCGGAGCGTAGAGAACCAATTCGCCATCGATGTATAGACGGAAGATTTTTGAAGTCTGGAGCATTTCGACCTTGTGGAAGCCGGAAGTGTCTTTCGGCTGTTTGACCGGTTTGATCTGGAATTTGCGTTCACCGTTCTCAGCTTGATACTCCAGCGGTTTCAGCGTCAATTTTTCTCGGGTTTTCAGCAATGTCCATTGGTAAAACGAACGGTCGAAGCCTTTAGTGTTTAGAGCGGCGACTTGAAATATCAGCAGGTCTTCGAGCTTGGAATAGTCTATTTCGAAGCGAATCGTATAGGCATAATCCAACGGCAGCATCAACCGTATGCCGCCCTCGGCATTGGCGTAGAGGCGAAGCGTGTTGCCGGACAACCAAAAGTTTCTGGAATGAATGTTCTGCCACTCTTTTCCTGAAAAACGGTTGAATACCACCTCCTGACTGCGGGGAGCGAAATCCAGTTTATGCGGAGAATATTTACGGAATACCGGATCAACGTAGCCGGTTTGGGATGAGTCCGTCTCGGGATCGTTTGCATCGACATTCAAAGAAAAGTAGGTGCGGTGTTGGATTTCTCCGAGCTCCAACGGTTTCTCCGGAGAAAACGGTAAAACAATTTTCGGTTTCAGAAGCAACCAAGCACCGCCGAGTATAATCGAAAACAGCAAGCCGATTCCCCAATAACGCATTCTGAAAAGCGTACTCCATAAGCGTTTTTGCCGTGGAATGCCGTTGGTCAGGGCATTTCTGAACTCTCCGGCTGTTTTGAAGCGCAATGAGGGGTTCTTGTTGCAGGCAGTCAGAATCACTTCGTTCAGATGGCTGTATTCATCGTTCAGCAATGAAAGCGGAAACGAGGGATACTCCTCCACATTGTTGCCGGTCAGACAGCAGTAGAGAACCTTGCCGAGAGCATAGAGGTCGTCGGCATTGCTCCTGCCGCCGGAACCGGATTTCAACCGCTCCGGGGGGATGAAACCCAATGTGCCGCCCAGACTCAGCGATTGCGAAACGGAACGTACCAGACCGATGTCGGAAAGCTTGGGTTCGTTATGGACATAGAGAATGTTTTCCGGCTTGATGTCCCGGTGAACCAATCCGGCTTGATGCAGAGTTTCCAACCCGGAGAGCAGTTTTTCTCCCAACTCAACGGTTTCGGCGGGAGTGAAACGCTTTTTTCGGTTCAGCAAATTCCCAAGCGTTGCCGGAACATAAATTTCGTCAGAGCTGAGATTATCGGCAAGCTCCATCGTGTAATAAAGAGTATTCCCGATTTCCCCGATATGGAAAAGCCGGATCAGGTGCGGAGAATCGGCAGTCCGGGAATAACAGCGGAGTCCGGCGAGTTCTTTTTCGATCTGTTCCGACTTTTCGATCGTTTTCAAGGCGACAAGAGCCCCGGCACGGTTACGGGCGATCCATACCTCGCCATAGGCTCCATGCCCGCATTTTTTCAAAATCTCATAGTCGGGAATATCGATCATTTTTTCGGAAGCACTGCTCCGATTTTTGCGCCGGGATATTGTTTTTTCGCCAACTCCCTGGCTTGTGAAACATTCCTCGCAGAAATCTCCACCTTGACCGTGCCGCTCTTCTTCGTCATTACGGTCACGATATAGGTCTGTTGACCATGCTGATTGCTTCTGGCTTCGGCAGCTGGAACAGTCAGACAGATACTCAATCCGGCAACAACAGAAAATATGATTTTTTTCATGGCTTACACCGTTGATTTATGTTCTTTCATTTCATCATGAAATATATCACAGAGGCGATGATACTCCAGCGGATTTTCCGGAATGTCCATCTTTTGTTCTGATTTTTTCAAATCAAGAATCAACATGTCATCCAACCTCAAGCGAGTCAGGCGTTCCCGGCAACGATGACAATGCAGAAGGTGTAATCGGCAAAAAGTGCGACGAAACCATGACATGGCATGATTCCGGTATTGGTCGAGTTCGAAGATGGTATAGTGCATGATTATTCCTCCTCCCGCAATTGATTGACGATTTTTCGGAGTTTGGCAAGCGCCCGGCTCTTGGCGACATAAACCATATTGACCGGGATTTTCAGGAATTTCGCCACTTTTTCCGGGGATTCTCCTTTGATCGCATAAAATTCGAACGCCTGAAAAGTGGAGTCCTCCAGTTGAAGTCTCAACTGCTTCATCGCCAGCGTCAGGATATGTTGCCGCCACTCCTCCTGCCAGCGGTCGTGGTCATAGGCTTCCAACTCCACTGCTTCGCAATCTACCTCATTTTTGCGCCGCTGACGAATGATGTTCAACGCACAATGATAAATCATCACCCCGAGATAGTCACGGAATTTTCCCTTGGAACGGTCATAGACGAAACTTTTGCTCCGGTCGAAAAAGCGCAGCATGACCGACTGAACCAGCTCGTCGATTTCGGCGACGTTGAGCTTGTAGTCCCGCCCACGTACCACGATCAGCGGACGATAGGTTTTATAGAACTCATGCCACGAAACCTCGTCACCGCTGCAAATTGCCTCCAATAATGATTTTTTCGTCGTATACGCCATTCAATTCGTGCTTTACTGCATTTTGCTGATGAACTGTAATATACTGTTACAGGCCGAAAGATCTCATTTGGTTTGTTTTCTAAAATTTGTCTGAATGATTATTTATTTCTCTCTTGAGGTTCGAACGACAGGTCTCAAGCCATATCGCAATTAAAATCAATATAACCGAAGTGATTCCATTTTTCAGAAAGATACTTAGGTGATTGATAAAGTCTCTGGAGTTTTTGACGTGACGTATGATCTCAGATGTGTTTGATAACAATTGAGATGTATTTTGAGCTGTAGCATAGGAGCTATCCCCCACTGATACGCTTGAACTATATGCATTTGCCCCGGTCCTTCCAGAAGAATAACCGCTACCTCCAGTTGGCGACACTTTTGTTTTATTTGCTCCTGCGAAAGCATATCCGATAAAAACAATTGAACCGGTAATTAAGATCACTTCTAGAGTATAGAGAATTTTATTCCAATTCTCTATGCTGAATCGCACAAGCTTTTTTCCCAGTTTTACTGTTGCATTTACAAAAATACCGGTAAGTTCTTTTATGCTGCAATCGGTTAATTTCTTTGCAGAAGATATTTCTTTTGTGATCTTATTTCCAGAATTTTCCCGGGTCACAATAATCTCCGCATTGCATTTGGGACATTGAGTATCCATTCCCTCCCAATCATCCTCGGCTTCAAGTTTTGCATTACAACTGACACATTTAAAATAGAATGACATTTCTTTTTCTCCCCGGTCGTTTCTTAAGGTTATTTATGGTAAGAAATCAAGTGTCCCGCCGTAAGTTTTAAGCGGCGGTGCGAATATTTTTTGCTCGAACGTATTCAGCATCATATATTCCACATGTTGAAGGACCCGATGATAAGCACGTATCACGACTTCGCCCTGAGTGTAGCTTAATGTTACAGAAATATCCTCCTTCACAAACATGAGAAATCCCCAATCACCCGGCGTTTCAGATATAAAATCCGGTTTACCGAATTTTTCAATCAGCATCTCTTTGAGTTCCTGAAGATTATGCTGATCATTTTCAAAGAAAACGGCAATGGAAAGCAAGCGCCTTGCCAGAAATTTAAGTTTGGTCCGAAGCGCCCGGTTGGAGAATTCCGGATTACGCCCTACCCGGACGCAATCAAACAGCCCGTTCACGCTGACAATATTATACTCTCTGGTATCACGGCGCCAAGTTTCATTCGCCGCTTTGTTGGCTTCATTCATCTCCATTCCTAAACGAAATCCGAAAATCTCATAGGAAGAACGTGGAAACGTATAAAGCGGAGAAATTCTCCACGGCCCCCAAAAGGGTACATTGTATTTCGCCAGCCCTTCGCATTCGCCGCAATACTCGTGTAAAGGCGGGTTTACCCCTCTTCCGGTTCCCGGAATCGGAACTTTTCCAGTGCCACCGCATTGCGGACAGGTGAACTTGTTTCTCCTTTTCTTCTGCAGTAATTGAAAAATCTGTTCAGCGGAAGAAATTTCCTCAGCCGTCAATTGAATCGGGCAGGCATGAATAAAACAGGAAATTGCGGCAAAAACCCTCAGCTGCTGTTCCAGAATGCGTTGGATAATCGATAACGATGCCCGGTAATTGAAATGTGTTTTGAAGTCCGTCTGATAAAAATGACTGTAGCAATAAAGGTAATTACTGATGTTCTGGTAGTCGTCGATCGGGTGTGGTTTGAGCCAAGGCCAATACAACCGCCACTTATAATGAGGAGTGGTCACTTCGTTCAGGCATAATCGTTTCAGCTTCTCAAATTTCTCATAACAGGCAAGGTCCTTTTGCTGGGCGATTTCATCGAAAAGCTCGAAGTCATTAAGATCGATATGGTCGATACGCAAAGCAAAACGGCGAATCAATTTCAAATCCAAGGTGCCGGGAGCAAAGCGTGTGCCAGCCAGAATATCGGCACTAGCAGTCAGTTTCCGAAGGTAGGTGGAAACACCGACGACCTCAAAGCTGTCGTTCAGAACCGGTCCCCCAGAATTGCCGGGAACAATGGAAGCGCTGATTTCGATTTCATCGGGTCCGATTCCCAATAACTTGCCATCCGCCTTCACGATCACCCTCTCACCGAGACTGTCGCCGTATGCGGTGATGCCTGAACCGATCTTATTTCCTGACACATCGGGAGCTATTTTCAGAAGCGGCAAATCCTCCGGCAATGATTTCACTTCGAGAATAGCTAGATCACGAATTTTTCCGATCAATGCCGATTGGATTTCAAAGCGTTCCTGATTTACATTGGTTACTTCCGGCTTCCTCATTAAGGCGAAAACATGAGCGTTGGTAATAACGACGGGCTTCCCCCACAGGCTTACCAGAAAACCACTGCCACGGGAATTGGAATCACCGATCAGGATCAAGGCACGGTTCAGGTTGGAGTCGTCAATCGGAAGAAGCTGTGAAGGACCGGGTGATCTCTGTGCTTTCCGTAATTCTTCCAGAAAAACTCCGGCGTTTTCAGCGGACAGAATCGTTACCGGGCTTGCCAACAAATTACCTCCAAGCATAATACAGGTAATTCCCAACGCAACTCTTCTTTTTATCATTATCTTGGCTCCTGCTGTTTTGGCATAAAAGAAGGCACATCTTAAGAAGTGCCCTCGCCAACGCCTACCACAGCGTACAGAAAAACACCAGTCAAGATGTGCCAAAATATGGACACACCAATCGTGCGTTTTTCTGTTGACGTCATGTTGAAGTGGTAGTTCAGGCGAGGACGTCGATCTTCAGTTGTAAAAATTACGATTTATTTACTTCGGTTTCATTTCCTCCATTGATTAGGATAGCCCTAATTTACTTCAGAAACCTACCGAATGCAAATAAAAACTGATCTCAACGTTCTCTTTTTTCATAACGTCTTGCTGTTTCAATGCTGACGAGGACTCAAACAAGTCTTCAGAATGTGATACACAGGAACTTTCGACATTCTTGCATCATATTCGCAAAAATAATGGTTTTTATATTCGATAACATCCCCCAATAGTTGTGTTGGGATATTGCTGTTGAGCGATCAGCCGTGCCCGAGCCATATCGACCGCCTCAATGATGGTTTCGAATACCGTGGTGCGAGTTTGGACGACAACCTTGAATTTCATGAAAAATCCTCCTTGGTTTGTGTCGTCTACAGATAATCCCAATTGGCTAAATTTCAAGTCTTGTATTGAAGATAAATCATTAATAAATAACGATATATACAATTATTAAAAACAAGGGTGATCCGGGGCATTCTGGGAGCGATTGCGATTCTGACGATAAAATAATCATAAGAGCTGTTGATCACGCCCAGAATCGCCCCGGGATGGCTTTATGGCTTTGAGAAAACGAAATCGATAAGTTCTTGTTGTTTCTGGCGGGCTTCTTCCGCATCTCCATCGTTCAAGGCGGTGATTTCACGATATTGCTGGTATTCTAATTCTCTCCCGATCATTTCAGTTATCGTTCTGGATAAAATTCGATACTCACTGTCATCATCTGCCCTTCTGAGTTTCTTGATAGCATCCTGGGCTGATTCTTCATCGTCGAAAGCATAATATTTTAATCCTCTTCTCTTATCAGAAAAAAGGGCAAAATATTGTTTCCCCTCACAGAAGGTCAAGAAAAAATCATTGACCATTTCCCAACCGATTCGATGAAATTGCTCTGTATATCCAGCATCAATGAGTCCTCTTATTACGAATCCAGCTTCTTTGATGAACTCTGAAATTGCTCTATTTCTTTTCATGGCATCCCTCCAACATTTTTTCAATTATCGCTTCTTCGTAGTAAATTTTCTTACCTAATTTGATCTTCGGCAAAT
>ENA-UERG01003168-UERG01003168.1-human-gut-metagenome-genome-assembly--contig:-NODE-3168-length-10808-cov-3.614015_pt1 | contig 10808 bp, 7 predicted proteins | sample MGYA00242954_ERZ507954 | MGnify/ENA primary metagenome ERZ507954 (study PRJEB26167, sample SAMN06115478) | human gut metagenome | host: Homo sapiens | place: China:Sichuan | collected 2015-01-21... | reverse complement strand
GGTGGGTCCCCGAACTGAGAGTGTCGAGGTGAGAAAGTCTTGTTCGTAAAATGTTTTGGAACTTGCATCTATTTTTGAACTAGTATAACGTTCGCGATATAACGCCATCAAATAAAGCAAATACGCTATAATGAGAGGGTTTCATTAGGAGTCCTCTCATGCCTCGTGGTCGCCCCGTAGTTAACCGTCTCGAACTGAACGCAGAGCAGACTGCGACATTGAAAGCAATTGCCAATTCTCGGTCTGAAGAGCTTAGACGAGTACAAAGAGCAAAGGCCTTCCTTGGAGCGGCCGCAGGCAGATCACAGAAGGAAATTGCTGCCGAAATCGGACTCTCTGTCAGCGCAGTCGCGCGCATGCTGCGCAAGGCGCTTCAAATCGGCCCGATGATGGCGCTTGACGATCTAAAACGGAGCGGACGTCCAATCACGATGGGAGAAGAAGCCCGCACAGGGGTGAAGTCGATCGCTTGCACGCCACCAAAGGACTTGGATGATGGGCCTACTCAGGCCTTATGGACAATCGATACGCTCGCCGCGTACGTACGCAAACACGCCGGAGAGCAGCCTTTTGGCGACGAGCTGGCGAAAGCATCCAAATCGACGATTTGGACTATTCTGGAAGAAGGCGAAATCAAACCGCATCGAATTCGCTACTACCTGGAAAAGAAAGATCCGGAATTCGAAGCCAAATGCAAAGAGGTTTTGTTGCTCTATAAGCGTGTCGAAATGGAGCTTCAGTTTCGAGATACGCTGTCGAGCTCAACACAGCCGAACGGCGCTGTTTTTGTCTCGTATGACGAAAAGCCCGGCATTCAGGCCGTCGGCAATATTCATCCTGATCGACCGCCTCAGCAAGTCAAGGGTGTCACAAGACGCGACTACGAGTACAAACGTCATGGCACGCTCTCGCTGTTTGCTGGCATTGATTTGATTACGGGTAAAGTCCACAGTCTTATTCGAGAGCGCCATAAAAGCTCGGATTTTGTGGACTTTCTAAAGCTCGTCGACGCTCATTATCCAAAGGAATGCGTCATCTTCATGGTGTTAGATAATCACTCCATTCACACATCGCGAGAGACGCGCGCTTTCCTTGACAGCCGCAAAGGCCGATTTCAATTCATCTTTACGCCAAAGCACGCATCATGGCTCAATTTGATTGAAGCGTTCTTCAGTAAGATGGCGCGAATGAGCTTGCGCGGCCTCCGCGTGAATTCGAAGGACGAGCTTAGAGAGCACATTCAGGGCTGGCTTGATGAGTGCAATGCTGACCCCGTCCCCTTCCAGTGGCGCTGGAAGATGGACGAGGTTCACGAACTAATAAATAGCGTTATTTAACGAACGTTGTACTAGAGAGGTGGCTCAGGTAAGGGACCCTAGTTGCATTATCTAAATGCGACCATTAAAAGTTGAATGTTGTCACGACGGGGGCGTGGTCTGAAGGTTTGGCCCAGGCCCGCGGGGTCTCGTCGATTTGACAGGCTTTGAGCGCCGGACGCAGGGCGTCGCTCGCGAGCATGAGGTCGATTCGCAGACCGTGGTTTCGCTCATAGGCCGCCATGCGGTAATCCCACCAGGAAAACTGCTTCTCCTTTTGCGGAAAGGCCCGGAAGGCGTCGACAAAGCCGTCCGAAAGAAGGCGCTCCAGGGCCGTGCGCTCAGGACTCGTCGTGAGAATTTTGTCGGGCCAGGTCTGCGGGTTCCAGAGGTCCGCGTCCGCCGGGGCGATGTTGAAGTCCCCCGCAAGCACGACGCGTTCGTTCTTTTCCCGCTCCACCCGCATGGCGCGGCGTAGCGCATGGAACCAGTCGAGCTTGTAGAGGTACTTGCGGCTTCCCGCTTCCATCCCGTTCGGGCAATAGACGCCCGCAAAGCGCACGGAGTCGGTCGTTCCCACGGGCGTCACCGTGGCGGAGAGATAGCGCTTTTGATCGTCCGCGTAGCCCGGCATCCCGAGCGTCACGTCCGACACCGTCACGCGGTCGGGGCGCGTCAACAGCGCGACGCCGTTGTAGGTGGGTTGACCGTAGAAGACGCTCTCCCACCCCGCGAGGGCAAGTTCCCCTTGGGGGAACTTGTCGTCGGTGAGCTTCGTCTCCTGGAGCACCAGCGCGTCGACGTCGTCTCGCCCGGCAAGCCACGAGAGGACGTGCTCAAGGCGCACCTTGAGCGAATTCACGTTCCAGGTGGCAAGCGTCAAGGTCGTCATGCCTTCACCTCTTCGATCATGCCGTTCTGACGGAGCAGTGCGTCGACCGTGGGCTTTCGGCCGCGGAAGGCGACGAAATTGTCCATCGCGTCGCGCGAGGAGCCGCGCGAGAGGATTTCCTCGCGGAAGCGGCGGCCCGTGTCGGCATTCAGAACGCCCGTTTCTTCAAAAGCCCCGAAGGCGTCGGCGGAGAGCACTTCCGCCCACTTGTAGCTGTAGTAGCCCGCGGCGTAGCCGCCCGCAAAGATGTGCGAGAAGCTGTTCGCAAAGCGGTTGTAGGAGGGCGGGAAGGAAACCGCGACCTCGTTGCGAACGCGAGCGAGAAGATCCGCAATGTCGTCCTTCTTCGCGTCGAATTCGCTGTGAAGGAGCATGTCAAAGAGCGCAAACTCGATCTGACGCACGGTCTGCATGCCCGCTTCGAAGTTCTTCGCGGCGAGCATCTTGGCAAAGAGTTCGTGCGGGAGCTTTTCACCCGTTTCGACGTGCTTCGTGAGCGACGTCACGACGCGTTCGTCCCAGGCGAAGTTTTCCATGAACTGGCTCGGGAGCTCCACGGCGTCCCATTCGACGCCGTTGATGCCGGATACGGCCTCTTCGGTCTGCGCGGTAAGCATGTGGTGGAGCGCATGCCCGAACTCGTGAAAGAGCGTCGTCACGTCGTCGTGGGTGAGCGTCGCTTCGCGACCGTCCACGCCCGGAGCGAAGTTGCAGACAAGATAGGCGATCGGGAGTTCAAGACCGTTTTTCGTCATGCGGCGGGCGCGGTCGGAATCCATCCAGGCCCCGGAGCGCTTGCCCGCACGGGCGTGCAGGTCTGCGTAGAGATAGGCGATGTCTTTTCCGCCTTCGGTGAGCGCAAAGAACTTCACGTCGGGGTGCCAGGTGCTCCCTTCGCGCTCTTCAACGCGGATGCCGTAGAGCGTTTCGGCCAAGTGAAAGAGCCCCGCAAAGACGGTCGACTCCGTGAAGTAGCGCTTCACGACGTCGGACGAGTAGCTGTAGCGGCTTTTACGAAGCGATTCGGAGACATAGGCCTGATCCCAGCTTTCCATCTTCTCGAGCCCGAGGGTCTTCGCGTGTTCGCGAAGAGCATCCATGTCCTTCACGGCGAAGGGCTTGGCGTGGCGGGCCAGGTCGCGCAGGAAATCGGTCACTTCCTTCGGGGTCGAGGCCATCTTGACGGCAAGCGACGACTCCGCATAGTTCGCAAAGCCCAGAAGCTTCGCCTCTTCGTCGCGAAGCGCGAGGATTTCCTTCATGAGGGGACCGTTGTCCCACTGACCGCCGTCGAGTTCGGAAGCGCGGACGCTGAAGGCGTGATAGAGCTTTTCGCGAAGCGAACGGTTCTTCGCAAACTGCATGAAGGGAAGGTAAGAGGGGAACTGCAGCATCACGCGCCAGCCCGTCTTTCCTGCCGCTTCGGCCGTGGCGCGGTATAGCGCCTTCACGTCTTCGGGGACGCCGTCAAGGTCCTCTTCGCGCTCGATGTCGAGCGTGAAGGCGTTTGTAGCGTCCAGGAGGTTTTCACTGAACTTCTGAGAGAGAAGCGAAAGGCGCTCGCCGATTTCCTGCACGCGGGCGCGCTTGTCGTCGGGCAGATCCGCGCCCGACAGACGAAAGTCGCGCAGGTCGCGCTCGAGGATACGTTGACGCACGGGGGAAAGCGTTGAAAATTCGTCGGAGGCGCGCAGAGCCTTGTAGCGTTCATAGAGACGCGTGTCAAGCGAAATGCGAAGAAGGAGTTCCGAGACACGCGGGAGTTCCCGGTTGTAGGCGTCGCGAAGCTCGGGCGTATCGCACACGCTCTGCAGATGCCCCACCACGCCCCAGGCGCGGGTGAGGCGGCCGAGCGATTCGTTCAGGGGCTCGACCACGTTTTCCCAGGTTGCCGGACGCGAGGCGTCAAGGACCTGAAGAAGGGTCTTTTCCACGTCTTCGGCCAAGGTCGTGACGGCGGGCGTCACGTGTTCGGGGCGAACGGCGGCGTAGTCAACGAAATCGGTGATGGTGAGAAGCGGGTTGTCACAGGCAGTCATGTCTATCTCTCAATAACGAAATCAGGAGTGCGCGGACGCACGGATACGCTCCAAACGGCGCTCCGCCGCGAGCACGGTGTTGGTGAGGAGCATGGCGATCGTCATGGGGCCGACGCCGCCGGGAACGGGCGTGATGGCCGAAGCGACCTCGGCCACGTCGGCCGCGACGTCGCCGCAGAGCTTCCCTTCGGCGTTTCGGTTGATGCCGACGTCGATCACGACGGCGCCGGGCTTCACCATGTCTGCGGTAATGAGGTTTTCACGGCCGACGGCGGCGACGAGAATGTCGGCCGAACGCGTGAGATCCGAAAGATCGGGCGTGCGGCTGTGGGCGATCGTCACGGTCGCGTCGGCCGCAAGGAGCAAAAGCGAGAGGGGCTTTCCGACGATGTTCGAGCGTCCCACGACGACGGCGCGCTTCCCCTTGGGGTCGCACCCCGCCTCTTGAAGTAGACGCATTACGCCCGCGGGCGTGCAGGGTACGAACCCCTGACGGCCCGTCATGAGGGAGCCGATCGAAAGGGAGTGAAAGCCGTCCACGTCCTTTTCCGGGGCGATCGCCTCGATCACGCTCACGGCGGTGAGGTGCGGGGGAAGCGGCAACTGCACGAGAATCCCGTCCACCTTTTCGTCTGCGTTGAGCTTTTTGATTGCGTTAAGAAGCGTCGCCTCGTCCGTGTCGGCGGGGAGCGTCACCTCAAAGGACTCGATTCCCGTGCGGTCACAGGCGCGGATCTTGTTTCGCACGTAGACGCGGCTGGCCGGATCGTCGCCCACGACGACGACCGCAAGGCAGGGACAATGAAAAGTTTCTTTGAGCTGCTCCACCCGGGGCGCAAGCTCGGCTTCAATCTGACGGGCGAGGGTCCGTCCGTCCAATGGGTGCGCGCTCATGGCATGTCCAAACAAAAGAAAAAAGAATGGACAAAATCATAGCGAGAACCGAACTCCTGCGGAGAATGCGGTCGGCGGATATTTGTTTTTTGATGAAACGCGTTATTTTCTGTTGGAAAATACGGCGAATCGCGCTCGTTGATCCACACGGAAAAAGAAAACCTCTCCGCCCGGGCGGCGAAGAGGTTTTGCGAGCACGAACTCCAACCCGAAAAGGTCAGTCGTGCGTTTCGTCCTTGTGGAAGTTCTGACCCTGACGCGATTCCATGAAGACGCGCATGAGGTCCGCGACCGTGCCGGAATTGGTTTTGTCCATGATGGAGGCGCGGTGGGCTTCGACCGTCTTGATCGAAATCTTGAGGTCGTCGGCGATCTGCTTGTTCAGGCGGCCGTTCGCGATGCGTTCGAGAACTTCCTGTTCGCGCGGCGTCAGCTTGTCGAGAAGCGCCTGATTGAGCTTGCGGCGCTCCGACTCGATGTGACGGGTCCGGGCCACTTCGAGCATGCGTTCGATCAGCGCCTTGAGGGCGTTCTGGTCATAGGGCTTTTCGATGAAGTCGACCGCCCCCGCCTTGAAGGCCTGCACCGCCATAGTCACGTCGCCGTGGCCGGTGACGAAGATGATGGGAATGTCGGCCTTGCGCTGCAGGAGATGTTCCTGCACTTCCAACCCGCTCATGCCGGGCATGCGGATGTCGAGAACGAGCACCGCAATGGTGTTGGGGTCGTACTTGGCGATGAAGCTCTCGCCGCTGTCGTAGAGTTCCACGTGATAGTTGCTTGCTTCGAGCAGCCACTTGAGGGAGTCCCGGACGGCGTCGTCGTCGTCCACGATGTAGACGGTACCGGCACTCTCACGGTAACCGTCGAGATAGTCGTAATGGTTCATCTCGTTATAGATAAGGTTGGAATAAGCAAGTCAGGCAATTTTACACCAGAGGAGGCGTTGTGCCACCCCCGTGCAAGGGGAAAATGGGAAAAAGAGAGGAACCTCGCTTCCTGAGTCACGTTGCGGCGGTTTTTCCCGCATCCCCCTCGGGCATGTTGACGGGAATGCGCACGGTGAAGGTCGTTCCGCCCCCTTCGGTGTCGGAAACGAGCAGTCGTCCGTGGTGGTTTTCCACGATCGTGCGGCAGATGTTGAGGCCGATCCCCATCCCGGTCTTCTTCGTCGTAAAGAAGGCGTCAAAGAGCATCGCCTTCACTTCGTCGGACATGCCCGGTCCGTGGTCGCGGATCGTAAAGACGATCGCGTCGGTTTGGGCTTCGTGCGAGACGGAAAGTTCGACGTTGCGGTCGCTTTCGGGCTCGAGTGCCTCCATGGCGTTTTTCAAAAGATTGAGCAGGAGCTGCTCGAGCATGACGGCGTCGCCGTTGATGCTGGGCAGATTCTCCGCCATCTCGACCTTTATCGAGGCGCCGAGTTTTTTCGCCTGAATGAGGGCGAGTTCCATCGCTTCCGTCACGATCGTTTCGACCGGCACGACCGCGAACTGCGTGTCGTGCTTGTTCTTTGCAAAACTTCGGATGCGCTTGATGATGGCGGCCGCGCGCTTGGCTTGATTGTCGATGCGTCCGAAAGCGTCCGTCGCCGCCTCGGGCTTCAGGGCGTGCGCCTCCAAAAGAGACTTCGCAGCGGCGGCGTAGTTGGAGATCGCGGCAAGAGGCTGATTGAGTTCGTGCGCGAGCGAACTCGCCATTTCGCCCATCGTTACGAGGCGCTGCGTTTCTTCGGCGTGCTTGATCTGCGCCTGAAGCTGCTCCTGCATCTGACGCCATTCGGTGATGTCGGTGGCGATCAGCATCACGGCTTTTCGGTCGTTCGTCCAGACGATCGTCTGGATGCGTACGTCGAACCACCGGTCCGTCACTTCGTCGTAAAGCCCTTCGCGAATCGAGGTCTTCTTCTGCGCTTCGAGTACGCCCAAGATGCGTCGGCAGGCGTCGGCCGTGCCCCCGAAAAGCCGTACGTAGGGGGTGTTCATGAAAAAGATCTGCCGAGCGTCGTCGTCCGACACGACGGCGATGGCGCTCGCGAGAGACTGCACGACGCGCGTGAAGCGGTCGTTTGCGGCCTGCATGCGCTCGTGCGAGCGCTTCGCTTCGGTGACGTCGTAGAGCGCCCCGATGTAGCCGAGCACCCTTCCTTCGACGTCGAGGAGCTGCGAGACGCTCAACTGTCCGTCGAAGGTTTCGCCATTTTTGCGCTTGGCGAGAAAATCGATCGTGTGTAGCGTTCCGCTCGAGTGCGACATCATCGCTTCGAACTGCTCGGTGATGTCTTCGGCCCAATAGGGGTAGGGCGGCGTGGCGCCGATCAGCTCCTCGCGCGAGAAGCCGAACATCTTCTGAAAGGTTTCGTTCACGTAAAGAATCTTCCCTTCGCGGTCGGTGACGCGAAGGCCCGTCAGAGCCGACTCGGAAATGGCGCGGCGGAGCGCGTATTCGACTTCGAGGCGTTCGGCAAAGCGGTGTTCCTTTCGCTGCACGCGGACAAGGAGCAAAAGAGCGAGAAGAAGAATCGTACCGAGTCCGCCGATCAGCCACACGGGGAGCGTCGACTGTTCAAGAAATCCGGCGCGGTGGCTCGTCGCCACAAGGCTCAGGCCCGAGAGGTGATTGAAGGAGAGCGGCACTTCGACCTGAATGTCGCTCATGTGAACCGAGTCCTTCGGGACGGGGAAGAAGGGATTGCCGTTCAGGAGGAGGTCGAACTGATACGACCGATAGTTGAGCAGATCGACGATGCGCGCGACGAGGTGCGTGAGGTTGACGCGCGCGATGAGGATTTGGTCGGGGAGCGCCGTCGGCACCGCGAGGTCCGCGAAGAGCTGGTTCGTGGGGTCGAGCACGTAGGGGATGGAGAGAACCGACGAGTCGCGCTCGAGCGCCTCCGTGATCGCCTTTCGCGTATTGGGGTTCTTGAGGGTCGTGCCCTGATCGCGGCGCTCGGACCCGGAAGACATGGGATTGTTCCAGCTGCGAAGCACCGTGAAGTCGCGCGTCGCGATCACGATTTCGGCCACTTCGCGGCGGTCCTGCATGAAGTTCGTGGCGGAGAGCTCGGCGCTTGCCACCTGGCTTCGCACGTTCGGGATGTGCATGAGGCGAAGGCTCGTCTTCATGAGCAGTTCCGTCGTGCCGAGAAGACGCGACTCCATCGCCTGCGCGACGAGGTCGGCCGACTGCTTCAGGCGCACGGATTCCGCGCGCTGTTCGGACGAGAGGAGAAAGACGACGGACGAGAAGAAGGCCACCGTAAAAAGGGCGATCGTGGCCCACCCAGCCCAGGCGGCGATGCGGCCCGAGCCGATGCGGCGGTCCGTGTGTCCGAGGGTGCGGAAGGCCTGAGCGATTTCCTTATCCGAGTGAAGCGTAGCCATAAGTGTGCGGTTCGTTTGGGAGAGCCGTCATTCTATAGTGTTCGAGAAAGTTGAACATAAAAGCAGTGTTTTCAGTACTGAACTCACTCGTCGTGGTAGTTCGCGCTCGTTGGTGATACTTTCGGCCGCCCCAATCTTTCCACGTCAAAGAGAAAGTGGAGAGATTTCTCCCTCCTCATTCCAGGACCTAACAACGAGCAAAAAAGATGAATACTTTCACCTGGTGAACAAAGACTTTCTTTACTGAACGTTAGGGAAAATGCCTGCCAAGTCTTTCCATAAAGGAGGCTAGTGTAACGGTACCCCGAAGTCCGATACGGTGACTCCAGCGCGTAAACGTTTTCTGACGCCTTTTTACATCAGAAGATAGTGGGCCGTAGCCTCCATTAACATTGGCCAAATTTTCGAATTTTGTAAATTTTCCTAGAACGCCATTTTCGAGCCGTGTTAGATATTTTCGACCTATTTCGGTCTGTGCGTGAACGATCGATATGCCTTGACGACGCACCTCTTCGGGTAAGTCTACCCATTGCTCGATTCCCCAAAAATCACCCAACGTAATGTCGGCAACTCGTTCGATTGACTTAAACTTGCACCTGAGACATGAGGCAGACATTGTTGCTCCGCGAGAAAAAAGTTGGCAGGGAGCGTATCGTCGAGAGCCGAACATGTGGAGATCACCGTTCGAGAGTTCGTAGGATGCGTCTGGGTAACCCCAACCTCTCCGACGTTTGTCACGAAATAAAAATGTTTTCATTTCGGCTGGCATCTTTAGTCGAAGATGATGCCAAACAGCAGGGGACATGGGGCCCATGCACAGAACTTCAACTAAAAGTAGGTTATCTCGATGCGGAATCAAATTGCGTACAGCTGCGACTTGGCAAGGTAAACCTGAAAAAAGTGTTAGTCGTCCGGATTTGACTGCAATTTTCAATGATGGAAGGATGGCTGATAAATCGGCTGGAATATATTTCGATCCCGAAAAACTTTGAATCTCTTCTGGGCTCGTTGCCTCAGCAAACTCAGCATTGGAACAATCTGGTGTCCAACGCACACCAAAGACCGATCCTCCATCCTGTAGCACTTCTTGCGCTATAGCGACGAATGCTCCTCCGGACTGAGATCTCATTAGCACTTTTTTGTCAGGATTTTGATAGGCAAGCACCTCCAGAGGTTTCATGCGCGAACTTCGTAGCTGAGGACAGACGATTTTGCATCGTCCGCACGCTGTGCATCCGTTTTCGGAGATGTATGCGCGCATAAAGCCGTCGGATTCTCTGCGTAACGCCACGCTCCCAGGTAAACAGGCCTCTTGACATGCGCCGCATCCAACACAGTTTTCAGTGAGAAGGATGGCCATAATCGAGACTCCGCTTCAAAAAATCGATGGATCGAGCCGCAGCAAAGCGACGAGCAGTGTCTGCTCGCTCCCAGTCAGGTTCAATGTCAAAAGGATCAACATCTGTATCGACGGATGTGCGATTCTCGCAAGGAAGAAGTCTGTTTTCCATGTTTAGTAATCGAGCCAAATTGATTTGTCGAAAATCATTTGGTTGTCGTTGAAATGCTGTAAATGGCTTGTGATAGAGTGATGCAAAGACCATTCCGTGGAAGGAATTGGTTATTACGTACCGACTGTTTTTGATTGCGCCGAGAAATTCCATTGGTCCTATCTGTTCGCCAAGAGGTACGCTTTTAATTAGTGGGGCGTCAGATTGTAGACTGATATTACATATGGGTAGTCCAGTCTTCTTTGATAGTTCTTCTGCGTACTTAGGTAATGGGTCCGTATTGTTGGTAACTTCTAGCTCGTAAACTAATATGTAGTTGTCTTTTGTTATTGAACTCGCGTGTGGAAGGTCTCTTTCGATGGTCTTGAGATCTGTTTTTTCTAGCAATAATGTAGGATCAACAGTGTGATTGATAGGGATTGGCGAGCCATTTTTGCTTAAATAGCGTGCAGATTCTGCTTCTCTGACGGAAATAGCAGAAAAATTTTTTAAGGCCGTCTTAAGAAGCGAGGACGGACTTGTAGGGACAATGCCTTGACTCGCGGCGTAAGCGACCAGGCGGGGAGTAGACGAATGATGAAGCGGGAGAAAGCCAAGATATATGGCCTTTTCGAGGGGAAGCTCGACAGGGTCTGCATTGAGGAATTGTTCTGGCAGATGCCAAACCCAGCCGCTTCCAATAAAGAGCGTATCAATTCCTTCTATTTCTTGCTCGATATTGTTAGGGTAAAAAGAAGGTCTTCCATTAAAAGCGAAATTTTTTAGGAAGTGTT
>ENA-UERG01003167-UERG01003167.1-human-gut-metagenome-genome-assembly--contig:-NODE-3167-length-10814-cov-59.093974_pt1 | contig 10814 bp, 7 predicted proteins | sample MGYA00242954_ERZ507954 | MGnify/ENA primary metagenome ERZ507954 (study PRJEB26167, sample SAMN06115478) | human gut metagenome | host: Homo sapiens | place: China:Sichuan | collected 2015-01-21... | reverse complement strand
CACAGAACAGACTGGCAGAGAATATTCTCCCACAGATTTCACAGATTTACACAGATATTTACTCCCACAGAATTCACGGAACACACAGAACATTTTGCTTACATCTGTGTAAATCCGTGAAATCTGTGGGAGTTCCTTCTCAGCAATAAACTTCTGTGTATTCTGTGAATTCTGTGGGAGCCCACTACGCAGCCAACCATCTGTGTAAATCCGTGAAATCTGTGGGAGTTCCTTCTCAACAATAAACTTCTGTGAAATCTGTGTATTCTGTGGGAGCCCACTACGCAGCCTAACCATCTGTGTGAATCCGTGAAATCTGTGGGAGAACATTGCTGTAGCAGGCTGCGTGGGTATGGCAGGGATGCCATACCCTCCTATGTGGGAGACAAGTGCCCCCATTAAAACTTCTTCAGCAGGAACGACGGCTTTACGCGCAGATAGATGCCAGCCGCAAGACTCACCTTATTATTATTGTTATATACCTTGTCGCCAACGACGAAGTCGTCCGTGGGCAGCGTGTTGAACACATCAGCCTGCACGCCCCATGAGAACCCCTTACCGAGTTCTTGTGCATAGCTCAGTTGAGCACAGACGGTGCGGTTGCGCTGCATCTGGAAATCGCGGTTGTGTATACCCACCGAGCCGTAGAGAGGGTTGCCGAAGATAGATATGAACTTCGAGCTGTCCCAGTAGGCACCGCGCAGACAGAAGCGCCAGATGTCAGCCTCCGCTTTCAGATACACACCTTTGCCATTGTCGAAGGGTAGGAGAGCACCAGTCATCTGTCGATAGTAAGCCACGTCAGCCTCTGCGTTCAGGCGCGTAAGAATAGAGTTGTCGGTGTGTATCGTTACGCCGACACCTGCCGCCGCGTTCATCCATGTCTTCACCTGTCGCTGCTCGGCGTCAGGGTTTATCTCGCCACCGCGGTGCTGCATTACCACCTGCAAGGGGAAGTAGACATGCGTGCGTCGCTCTGGACGGTTAGCCTTGAAGCGGGTTGACAGTCCGAAGGTGAACGCCTCCTGATGCGTGTCCTTGTCGAAGATGAAACTCTCCCAGTTCACCCACACGTCGAAGTCGAGCGGTTTCGTCTGCCACTGCATCTGCACGCCCATCTCGGGGTCAGCCGAGAGAGCGTTCTCCTGATTGTAGAGCGGTTCGATGAGTCGGTGGTTCGCCCCACCATATATATTACCGAGTATGAGGTTGAAGTTTCGGCTTACTGCCAGTTGCACGTTGAAGAACGGTAGCAGATGGAAGCCCGTCTGCGTTTGGTCGCCCTTCCATGTTGCTATGTCGCTATAGTTGAGGTTAGGATATTTGTTTGCACCCCAATAGTGGAGCATACTAACGCCCACCTCCACGCGCAAGTTCTTCAGTGGCTGATAGCTCACCGTGGGCTGTAGGCGGTAGCCAGGCAGCGTGTATCCTTTCGAGAGGCATCCCTTATACTCATTGTCGCGGAAGAAGCACAGAGCGTCGAAGTTGAGTCGCAGCTCACCGCACGAGGCAGAGTCGATGCGGTGGCTGTTCTCGAACAGCAGCGAGTCGATATGTACGCTGACCTGTGCCTTAGCGTTAGCGGTCGTTAGCAGCAAAAGTGCCGCGGTCAGAAGTGTCGGTAAACGTTTCATTAGTTTCTTGTTACTACTTTCTAAGTTTCTTGTTTAGCTGTTCGATTGTGAGGTTTGTAGCCGTCACCTTTCCGTTTTCGATGACTATATTGTCGGGTATGTTCGACATGCCGAGGAGGTTGTACACATCACCGTCTATCGACTTGCCGTCGCAGATGGTAGTGACATTTTCTATTTCTCTTGAGTTGAGTATTCTGCGACATTCAGCGCGCGAGTAGTCGAGACATATATTCACCACCTTGACCTCTCCTTTCGTCTCTTTCTGCAGTAGTGCCATGCTCTGTAGCATCGATATACTATTGTAGTGCCATGATGCCCATGCCACCACTACTGTTGTGCCAGTGGTGGAGAGTGTGGCGTTGTTCACCGGCTTGCCATTGATGTCGTAAGCAGCGAACTTCGGAATACGGCTGTTTGTGGTGAGCGTTGTGCGGTTGTTTATGCTCTGTTGTAGACTCTTAAGAGAGTTGTTCTTGGGTTGGTGTTCAAGCATGAGGTTTATCAGCTGTCGTGCAGTGGCGAAGTCGGGACGCTCCTTCTGCAGGAAGAAGTTGCGCACGACGTATGTGCTCACTATCGATTCGGGATGATCCTCTACAAACTGGCGTGCGTATTTCTTTATTTCGTTGGGTGAGGCGTTTGCAATCTGTTCACGCAGTTGGTTCATCAGTTCGTTCGGCTTTGTGCCTTTCACCTTCATCTCTTTCAGGTGTGAAGCGTCGCCTTTTATGTCTACGCTCTTTCCTGGTGCAGCAAACACGGGTTGCTCGGTGAAGTTTGGGAACACGATCATCAGTGTCATCTCTTTCTTACACTCCACCTTATATGTAAAGCGTCCTGCTTGCACCTTTATAGTGTCGATACCCTTTAGGTTGCCATCTGGGCTATATACATAAAACTCGCCCTGATTAAGGTTCAGGAGTCTGCCGTCGATTTCGAAATGACGACTATCGGTTCCACATGACACCATAATCAGGGCGAGTAATGTCGCTATAATTGTTTTGTTCATTTTAGTCGTATGAACTGAAGTTAGAATAAGAAGGCTGAGAGCAATAACCCTCAGCCTTCATTTATTTTTAATTGTTTAAAACGTCTTGCCACGTCTTACTTCAGAAGAGAGAGCTCCAAGTCCTTCTCAGCGTACTCCTTCAAAGAAGGATCCTTCTGGAGAGCCTCCTTGAGGTAAGAGTTAGCAGCGAACTTGTTGCCACGACGTGCAGCTACGATAGCGCGGAGGTAGTCGGTCATACCGTTCGGGTTAGCTACCTTGTCAAGAGTGCTTGTAGCGCCCTCGTAGTCCTTGTTCAGGATCTGAGCAAGAGCTGCAGTGTTTGTGTTCTGCTTGTTGAAGTCCTTGTCAGCCTGAGCGTAGTTGCCCTTAGCGATGTTGAGTGCGCCGAGAGCCGACTGTACGTTCTCAGAGCCAGAAGCCTTAGCAATCTGACGTTCTGCACCCTGTACGTCGCCCTCGATGAGCGAAATGAGACCGAGGTTAGCCTGTGCCTCCGGAGTAGATGAACCGAGAGAAGTAGCCTTCTGAGCGTACTGCTTAGCAGCTGCTACGTCGCCCTTAGCGAGTGCAAGAGCAGCGAGGTTGTTGTAAGCGCGGTAGTCGTTCGGGTAAACCTCTGTTGTCTTCTTGTAGATTTCCTCCTTCTTAGCTGCCGACTCCTCGAGAGTAGCAGAGTAGAGAAGCTCGTCAACGCTCAGCTTAGTAGCGTCGCTGCTGTACTGCTCCTTGATCTGGTCGTCGCTACGGCCGATTGTCTCATAGTTGATGATGAGGCGTGAACGGCGAAGCTCTGGGAGGATGCCGTCAGCAAGCTCCTGGAAGCCTGCAGACATGTTGCGGATCTGCTGCTCGCGCTCCTGTGGGTCGCTATACATAGAGAGCACGCGGAGGATAACCTCCTTGTCCTGAAGATTAGATGCTGCAACGAGCTTCTGGAAACCGTCCCAGTCCTGTGCTGTATAGTGAGCGTCGATAGCTGCGTCTACCTTTGTCTTCTTCAATGTACCCTTAACGTACTTCTCTGACTCGTTCTGACGGTTGCCGGCGAGCTTATCGTTGAACTTAACGCCACCGTCTGGTGAAGCGTAAGCCTGGATTTCTACGTTCTGTACGTTGTAGCCTTCCTTGTCAGCGTTGATCTTCTTAAGCAACTCTACAAACTCCTTAACAGAGTTGTTCTTGAGCTCGCTCTTGCGGATGTTAGCCTGGTTGATGAGGAACTTGATGTTAGCCTCCTGCTTAGCAGCGTTTACGCGCTGGAATGCGTCAGGAGCGATGCAGCCACTCTCAGAAACGAGAGTCTTCTTGTAGAGCTCTGATGTAGCGATAACGCCATCAGCTACCTTCACTGCAGGTACGTCGAACTGCTTCTTGCCGATGCGTGCGTCGAATGTGAGGTACATCTCGCTCTTCTGCATCTCTGGAACGTACTTGAAGTTAGACTTCATTGTGTAGCGACCACCTACCTTGTAAGAGATAGTCTGATCGTTGCCCTTTACTTTCTCACCCTGGAAAGTAGCACTCTGACCCTTAGCTACCTGACCGTCAGCGTAGCGCAACTCTGGAGTAACTGTGACAACAGCCTTCTTCTTCATGTACTTCTCTGGGAATGTTCCGTTGATTGTAGCTGGAACATCGCCTGCGTTTGCCTCAAGTGGGTTAGGGATAACTGTGAAGTTGTCCGCTGAGAGCGGTCCAAGCTTCGAACAAGATGTCATGAACAGCATTGTAGCTGCAGACAGTAAAAGAAGATTGTTTTTCTGCATAATTTGTATGAAAATATTAATTGATATATCTATTAGTGTTATTACACACGCTTAATGCGTGTACGTGTACATAATAATGTGCTACAAAGATACGCACTTATATTGTTTGCGACAAAGACAACTGTATTTAATTATGTTTAATTAACGATATGAATAGCTTCTTAACTCCTATAATAATAAAAAGACAGCAGAGATAAGTCTCAGCTGTCTTTTTATGTTGGTTTTTGATTGGTTTGGCTTAGTTGAGAGCGTCTGAAAGCTCGGCACCTGCCTTGAACTTAGCAACCTTCTTTGCTGCAATCTGAATCTTCTCACGAGTGCGGAGGTTCATGCCTTCGCGAGCCGGGCGCTCGTTAACACTGAATGTACCGAAGCCGATGAGCTGTACCTTGTCACCCTCAACGAGAGCTGTCTTGATTGCTTCTACTGCAGCTTCGAGAGCCTTCTTTGCGTCAGCCTTGCTGAGTTCAGCACCTACTGCTATCTTCTCTACTAATTCTGTCTTGTTCATAATTCTGTTGTATTTAAATTGTTTATAAATGTTAGTTTTCTCAGAGTTTGAAGAGCTAAAAATGTGTAACTCACACTATTTCAGTGACAAATTTAGAGTTTTCCTTTCATAAATCAAACAAAAAACAGAAAAAAGTGCATAATTAATTGAAAAAAAAAGCGCGAAGAGCCTGTTTTATGCCTTTTTACGTGGATTTTTCGTAATTTTGCCACTCTAACGATGCGATGTTTACAAATATATATAAATGTGATATGAATAATATTCCAACGATAACAAAAAACTTACTTATTGTGAATGTAGTGGTATTCTTAGCCACTTATTTATTTAGAACTATAGGTGTAGACCTCAACAATGTTTTAGGTCTGCACTTCTTTCTTGCGCCCGACTTTCACATCTATCAGCTCTTTACATACATGTTCGCTCACGGCGGTTTCAGTCATATCTTCTTCAACATGTTTGCGCTGTGGATGTTCGGTTGTATCGTTGAGCGCACTTGGGGACCGAAGAAGTTTCTCACTTATTATATAGTGTGCGGAGTAGGCGCTGGTCTGTTTCAGGAGTTGGCACAGTTTGCACAGTTCTATTTTATAGCAAGCGAACAACTTCCTCACTTCACATTGGCTCAGACAATGAAAGTGGCTAATGCCAATGCCGCCTTCCTTAACCTTTGGACCACCGTGGGTGCATCGGGTGCTGTCTACGGCATACTTCTCGCCTTCGGTATGCTCTATCCCGAGGAGCGCATCTTTATATTCCCGTTGCCTGTGCCTATCAAGGCAAAGTGGTTTGTGATGGGTTATGCTGCGATAGAATTGTTCATGGCTTACTCTTCTACGGGCGACGGAGTGGCTCACCTGGCTCACTTGGGCGGTATGGTGTTCGGTTTCTTCCTCATTCGCTACTGGCGACGTCACCCCGACATTCGCTACAGTCGTCGCAGCGGACAGCAGTTCTTCGACTCTATGCGTGCCTCGTGGGAGCGTCGTACGGGTCGCAAAGATCGTGGCGGTGTGTTCACTAACAGTGCAAATACACGCCATGAGAGCGATTGGGACTACAACGCACGCCGCAAGGCAGAGCAGGAGCGAATGGACGAGATATTGGATAAGATACGTCGTAATGGTTACGAGTCGCTAACGCGTGAAGAGAAACAGCAACTCTTCGATGCAAGTAACAGAAAATAAAAAACAGACTTACACGCTTTGAAAAATATAAAATCAATAATCTTTCGCATCGTCGCTGCATTCAATGTGGTGACGGTGTTCTTTATGTTAGCTATAGGATATAGCGACAGGGTTAACCCTACGGCTCATCCGTTGATAGCTAACATAGGGCTTATATTCCCCTTGTTTTTGCTGCTTAATATAGCATTTCTCGTCTTTTGGTTGTTGTTTTGTAAGCGTGGGGCACTCATCTCGTTAGTCGGAATGATAGTATGTTTCGGTCCGGTGCGCACTTATGTTCCGCTGAATGTTCCGTCTTCGGCTCCTGAGGATGCGTTGAAGATAATGTCGTACAATGTATTCTGCTTTTCTACGTGGACCGACTTGTCGCAGCCATGCGCTATAGCCGATTATATGTTGGAACAGGACGCTGATATCGTTTGTTTGCAGGAAGCTGATGTACAATGGGCAAAGCGTGTGAAGATAGACTCGTTGTTGGACGTGAAGTATCCTTACAGCAAGTATAGTGGCTCGAAAAATCCCAAAGGAGGCGATGCTGTCGGTATATATAGTAAGTTGCCGATAGTAGGGGAGGAATATATATCCACCGATGAGGATACATATAACGCCGTATCTTATGCTCTAAAGACAGGTGAAAAGGACACTACGCTTGTTATTGTTGCCCACTTCCAGGTTACCGGATTGTCGCCCGAAGACCGTACACGCTTTAAGTCGATGTTGAAAGGTGACATGGAAAGCGATGAAACAAAACAGGAAACACATCGCCTGTGGAACTTGCTTGGCGAGTCGTCAGCGAAACGTGGACCACAGGCAGACGCTGTGGCTGAATATATTGAGCATCATAAGCATCAGAGCATAATCCTTGCAGGCGACTTCAACGATTCGCCCATATCCTATACCCATCAACGCTTAGCTAAAGAACTCACCGATTGTTATGTAGCTACGGCGAATGGTCCTGGTATATCTTACCACTACAACGCTTTCTACGTGCGCATAGACAACATTATGTGCTCCGACCATTGGAAACCCTATGAATGCAAGGTGGATAATAGCATAAGTGCATCCGATCATTATCCGATTGTATGTAAGCTGCAAAGGGTAAAATAGCAATGAGTATAGGGGTGATGAAACCACTTTAGAAAGTGCTTTTTCACCTTATATATTATAAAAATATTTAAAAAACTGGACTTTTATAAGTGTTTTAAACTCTTAAACCTCTGCAAAACAAAGAAATAAAGCTATAAATTTCGGTTTAACTGAAAAAATCTGTAACTTTGCACGCTATCTGTATACACAGCGAAAAAATAATAATAACAAAAAATAAATCAAAAAAATGCAGAACAAAGGTATTGTAATTGTAACAGCCGTCCTTTTGACGCTTGCAAGTATCTTCTATCTCTCGTTCTCGGCTGCCACAAAGTACTATGACAGCCAGGCTGCGAAGATAAAGGATCCTATCGCACAGCAGGACTACAAGGACTCCGTGAAGTATCTTGGCATCTACTCTTATCAGAAGTGTCTCGAAACACAGATCGGTCTCGGTCTTGACCTTAAAGGCGGTATGAACGTCATCCTTGAAGTGAGCGTTCCTGATGTACTCGAGAACCTCGCCGACCACAAGGTAGACGCAGCTTTCGTTAAGTCGATGAAAGAGGCTCGCGCAGAGCACGAGGTTTCGCAGAGCGACTTCATCACTCTCTTCGTCAACGCTTTCAAGAAGAACGCTCCGGGACGTCATCTCTCAGAGATCTTCGCTACACAGCAGCTCCAAGGCAAGGTGTCGCCTAACTCTTCTGACAAGGAAGTAGAGAAGGTGCTCCGTTCAGAGGTGCAGGCAGCTATCGATAACTCGTTCCTCGTCGTACGTACACGTATCGACAAGTTCGGTGTCGTACAGCCTAACATCCAGAAGCTCGAGGGTCAGCAGGGTCGTATCATGGTAGAAATGCCGGGTATCAACGAGCCGGAGCGCGTGCGTAAGCTCCTCCAGGGTAGCGCAAACCTTGAGTTCTGGGAGACATACAACTCAGACGAAATCATCCCTTACCTCTCACAGCTCAACCAGCGCGAGGCTAACCACCGCTCTGGTGCCAAGGAGGAAGTAGCCGACTCGGCTGCTACCGACACAGCAGCAGTAGCAGCCGAGAAGGTAGAAGCTAAGGCAAAGGCAGCGTTCAAGACAAAGAAGGACGCTAAGGCAGACGACGCAGCAGCTATGGCTGAGGCTAAGAAGCAGAACCCGCTCTTCTCTGTGCTTCAGCCTTCTGGCAACGGTGCGCTCAGCCTCGTAGGCTACGCTTCGGCACGCGACACAGCAGAGGTAAACAAGATTATCTACTCGGCTCTTGCTAAGCAGATACTCCCCGCCGACTGCCGCCTCCTTTGGAGTGCTAAGCCAGCTGATGGCATCCAGGCAAAGAATATCTACGAGCTTCACGCCATTAAGGTGACAACCACCAACGGCCGCGCTCCTATCGAGGGCGACGTAGTGACTGACGCTAAGGACCAGTTCAACAACCTTACTGGTTCGCCTGAGGTATCAATGACAATGAACTCTGACGGTGCACGCCGCTGGGCAGCCCTCACAAAGGCTAACGTAGGCAAGGCAATCGCTATCGTGCTCGACGGCACAGTTTACTCTGCTCCGCGCGTAAGCGGCGAGATTTCTGGCGGTCAGTCGTCTATCTCTGGTAACTTCACAATCGAAGATACAAAGGACTTGGCTAACACTCTTAAGTCTGGACGTATGCCGGCTCCGGCACACATCGTTCAGGAGGAAGTGGTAGGTCCGACACTCGGTGCACAGTCAATCCAGCAGGGCTTCATCTCGTTCATCTTCGCCTTTATTATCCTGATGATATATATGGTAGTGATGTACGACTTCATCCCGGGTATGGTAGCTAACGGCGCCCTCCTCCTCAACCTCTTCTTTACCATGGGTATCATGGCATCGTTCCAGGCAGCTCTTACAATGCCAGGTATCGCCGGTATCGTGCTCGCCCTCGGTATGGCGGTGGATGCCAACGTGCTTATCTACGAGCGCACCAAGGAGGAACTCAAGAAGGGTCTCGGCACCAAGCAGGCACTCTCGCTGGGTTACAGCAACGCCTTCTCAGCCATTTTTGACTCTAACTTGACATCAATCATCACAGGTATCATCCTCTACGTGTTCGGTACAGGCCCAATCCGCGGCTTCGCTACCACACTTATCATCGGTATCTGCTGCTCGTTCTTCACCGCAGTGTTCCTCACACGCCTCGTTTACGAGAACCGTCTGAAGCACGACAAGTGGACAAAGCAGAACTTCTCTACACGCGTATCACGCAACTTCATGGCGAACAAGAACTTCGCGTTCATGTCGTCATATAAGACATCGTTCACAGTGTTCGGCGTCGTAATTCTCATCATGCTCGGCAGCTTCTTCGTACGTGGCTTGAGCAAGGGTATCGACTTCACTGGTGGTCGCAACTACGTAGTGGTGCTCGAGAAGCAGACAGAGCCTGAGCAGGTGAAGGAAGCACTCGTACCGCTCTTCAAGGGCGCAACAGTTAATGCTCTCGCACTCGGTACAGACGGCAAGACAATCCGTATCTCTACCAACTACAAGATTGAGTCGAACAACCCGGCTATCGACAACGAGGTAGAGGACATCCTCTACAAGGGTCTCCACGGCGCTGGTCTCGTAACTCAGGGCAGCGTTGAGGCATTCAAGAACCCTGACGTACGCGCAGGTGGCTCTATCGTATCGTCTACAAAGGTAGGACCGGCAGTGGCTAAGGACATCACACACGGTGCTATCATCAGCGTGCTCTTCGCCCTCGCAGCCATCTTCCTCTACATCCTCGTACGTTTCCGCAACGTAGCGTTCTCAGTAGGCTCTACAGTAGCCCTTGCCGTAGACGCAACAATCGTTATCGGATTCTTCTCACTTCTCTGGGACGTAGTGCCGTTCTCACTCGAGATTGACCAGACATTCATCGGTGCTATCCTTACCGTTATCGGTTACTCTATCAACGATAAGGTGGTTGTGTTCGACCGTATCCGCGAGAACCTCACACTCCACAAGAAGATGGATCTGCAGGAGCTCTTCAACAAGTCGCTGAACGAGACCCTCGCACGTACTATCAATACATCGTTCTCAACACTCATCGTGCTGCTCTGTATCTTCTGCTTCGGCGGTGAGAGCACTCGCAGCTTCTCGTTCGCAATGTTGCTCGGTGTAATCTTCGGTACACTCTCTTCTATCTTCATGGCTGCTCCGGTGGCTTACCTCACACTTGGTCGCAAGATCAAGCACGAGGAGGCAGCTCTCGAAGCCGTAGAGGTTAAATAAGCAGACAATTAGTTAATATACTATATATACAAGCGTGGCGCTCATACAGAGTGCCACGCTTTTTTTATACTTTTGCATATCGTAGGATGCATGTAGGAGGCTACGGCATTCCTGCCGTAGCCATTGCAAATAGTTGTAACAATTTTATTTCAGTCGCCAAGGGCTACGGCAAGAACTGAAAGTCAGCGGCGCGTAGCGGAAAGCTAATGCCGTAGCCTCCTACCAACCTTATCGTATCGATTCTTGTATATACAGAGAGTAAGAGTCTTCAGGGAGTGACTTTGGATTATTAGCAATTATTGCTGTCCGGTAAAACTTTTTCAAACAAAATAAATTAGGGCTGACACTTCTCACGAGGTATCAGCCCTTTT
>ENA-UERG01003163-UERG01003163.1-human-gut-metagenome-genome-assembly--contig:-NODE-3163-length-10821-cov-4.031646_pt1 | contig 10821 bp, 9 predicted proteins | sample MGYA00242954_ERZ507954 | MGnify/ENA primary metagenome ERZ507954 (study PRJEB26167, sample SAMN06115478) | human gut metagenome | host: Homo sapiens | place: China:Sichuan | collected 2015-01-21... | reverse complement strand
GCCACCTTTCAAAAAATACAATCATCAGTATTACTCGTCGGCAATGGATTTGGCGCATTTTTAATTGGAAATAGTATCAGTTGGTGAGTGAAACGTTGCAGGATTTCCAATGAATTTCAAGTAGATTTCAATTTCCCGCTGCTGTTTTCCATGGGCATCTTTGGTAGCAGGGTGTACCATGATTCTCTCTACAAAGGCCTGAATCATTTCATCCGTCAGTTCTTTACAATCACGATACCGTTTTGCCAGCTGCAAAAAGCTGTCTACTTTTTGTGTACTGGCTTGTAATGCCGCAAGCTGTTCGCGTTCGGCTGTTTGTTGCAAGGCAAGCTGTGATTGTTCAGTTTCGTATGCTGCCGTCAGAGCTTCAAATCGTGTTTCCGGGATACGCTGCAAAGCATAATCCTCGTAGAGCTTCGCTAGCAGCCGCTCTAATTCATTGCAGCGGCGCTCTTGCCCTGCAAGCTGTTTGCGTAGAGCATCTACTTGTGCTTTTTGCTCCTGTGCAGCAGCGCCTTCCACCACATGCCGAAAAGCTATTTCGTCAGAGATAGCAAATTGGCTAACGCTTCGAATCATCTCTTGAACCAGCGGCAACAGAACAGATTGTGCAATCTGATTTGCAGAGCAAAGGCTGTGTTCCCAATGCCGGGAGATGGCGTGGCTCGCACATCGAAAGCGGGTGACTTCATGTCGCTGTCTGTTTTTTGTCTGCGCTGACACTTGCTCGCAATACATGCGCTTTCCGCAGTCAGCACAATACACAAGCGAGAACAGCACAGAGAGCATTGTATCCGCCTGCATCCTTCTTTGCTGTGGGGAGCGGTTGCTCAGCACTTGCTGCGCACGTTCCCATAAAGCTGCATCCACAATTGCTTCATGCGTATTCTCAAACACGAACCATTCCTCTTTAGGCCGCTGCTGCGCCTTGGTCCATTGGTCTGGCTTGGCAGTACGTAGATTCACCGTACAGCCCTTGTATTCCTCCCGCCGTAATATCTTCTGAACTTGATCTACACGCCAGTCGTAAGGTCGCATGTTTTCTCGCGGGTATACTGTACGGGAAGCTGTGCCGACACTTTCGCGCCGCTTATGATGCAGATGGTAGAATCCCGGTGTATCAAGGTGGGCTGCCTGCAACCGGCGGGCAATTTTGCTGGGAATCATCCCGGAGGCGGCAAGTTCAAAAATAAAACGAACGGTCTGAGCTGCTTCCTGATCTACAATCCAGTGATCTTTCCTTGCAGCATCCTTTATGTATCCAAACGGCGGAACTGTTGTAATAGGCTTCCCTGAACTGGCTTTCAGCCGTACCGCTGCGGATGCTTTTCGAGCCTGGTCCCTGAGATACCATTCATTCATAATATTGAGCATGGGTGCAAACTCGCTGCTGTTTGGGTCAGCAGAATCAATGCCATTGGCTAGTGCAAGGAAGCGAACATGATACTGCCGGAAGTATACCTCCGTGTAGTATCCTGTTTCCAGATAGTTGCGCCCAACACGGCTCATATCTTTGGCAATGACAGTGCTGACCTTACCTGCTTCCACATCAGCTATAAGTCGTTTCCATCCGGGGCGTTCAAAGTTTCCGCCGCTATAACCATCGTCCGTGTAGTGGCGGTAATTGGAGAAGCCGTGTTGCTGGGCATAATTCTCCAAATAGGTTTTCTGGTTGGTGATGGAGTTACTTTCGCCTACTTGTTCATCGTCCCGGGACAGTCGTTCATACAACGCTGTAATGTTCATTCTCATGCTCTCCTTCAGTTGGTATTTTGAAATTTCCAATGAAGCGGAAGTAAACGTCTAAAGTCATCTTGCGCTTGCCGTTTTCCTTGTAAGGTGCATGTACTATCACCTTCTCGATAAAGGCGTTCAGGACAAGCGTGGTCAGTTCGGTTATGTTGCGATACTGACGTGCCAAGACCAGAAACTTCTGAATGCTGTCGGCAGTTGTTTGATGCACCTGAAGAACAGCTTTGTTGCGCTGCATTTGCGTTTGGAGCCGCTGCTGCTCTTGCTCATAGGCCCTGCTTAAAGATTCATACCGCTGCTCTGGAATTTTTTTAAGCGCATAGCCTTCATAGAGCTTGTTCAGCACAATATCCAGTTCTGCAAGGCGGTTCTCTGCGGCGTGTATTTCTACATGCAGTGTGCGGCTTTCCAGTGCTTGCTGCACTTGCGATGCTTCCCGCACTTGTGCAGCAAAAGAAAGTTCATTTTCAATGGCATACTTGCTGACCGTTTGGATTGCTTCCAGCAAGAGCTGCTTCACGGTGCTGGTGCGGATGTAATGACTACAGCAGGCATTCTTCTGTGTATAGGTGGGACAATTATAGCAATCCTCCTCACTACTGCGATGATTATGCAGCTTTGCACCACATTCCGCACAGTAAAGCAGTCCAGTCAACGGATTAGTTTTTCCTTCAGCGTTTACTCGCCTGCGACTAGTCAACGTGACTTGAGCCATGTTCCAGACCTCGGGAGTAACAATAGCCTCATGCGTATCTGGAAAGGTCATCCGCATATCTGGTGTATTTGGCTTTCGCTTCTCCTTGAAAGATGTCTTACTGGAACGAAAATTCACGGTATGCCCCAGATATTCCGGGCGCGTCAGGATATTGGTCACAGTCGCACCATTCCACGCATAGGGCCGCGTCAAGTTTGCACTAGATCGTTTCATGCTGGTCTCATGAACGACATTGTAGGCAGCAGGACACAGCACTCTTTCTGCCGTCAATTGCTTTGCAATCGTATAGGGGCCCAGCCCCTCCAAAGCAAGCTGAAAAATATGCTGCACAACAGCCGCAGCTTCTTCATCCACCAACCAATGATTCTTGTCTTCCGGATCTTTGCGGTAACCATAGATGCAGTTATTATTGGTCGGCAAGCCCTGCCTTCCTTTCAGTTGGTAGGCCGCCGTCACCTTTCTAGACTGGTCGCGCAAATACCATTCGTTCATGACATTCAGGAACGGTGCAAACTCTCCGCTGGACGGGTTGCTGTTGTCGATACCGTTGTTTACAGCAATGAACCGCACATGCTTCTGCCGGAATAGAACATCCGTATAGAAACCGGTCTGTAAATAGTTGCGTCCAATGCGGCTCATATCCTTCGCCAGCACAACAGCAATCTTTCCGGCTTCAATGTCCGCGATAAGCTGCTTCCATCCCGGGCGCTCAAAGTTGCCGCCGCTATAACCGTCGTCTGTATAGTGCTGGCAATTCGTGAAGCCATGCTGCTGGGCATAGCCTTCAAGAAAAGCTTTCTGATTCGTGATAGAATTACTCTCTCCAAGCTGTTCATCATCCCGGGACAGCCGCTCATACAGCGCTGTAATCACAAGTAAAACCTCCTTCTCAAAAATTTCAGCGCAGCACTTGGGACAGGGAAGTGATGCGCTCACCTGTTTATACGAAGAAAAAGAGTCCAACGGTCAGAAAATGGCAACATTGCAACAAATTCGAAAATTTTCCGGTTCCAGTTGCAAAGCTGCAACTGGGAAAGATTTTTAAGGTCACGCTCGTCCTATGATTGAAACACACAAACGCAAGTTTGTAATTTTATAACACTTCTGCGATGCTGAGGGCAGGAGCCTATAAAGGAGGAAACTACTTATGACACAATGGTTGCCGGGAACCACAAGAAACCGTATCCAAGACCTATGCCGTGACCGAAACATCACCCAATCCGAGCTGGCACAACAAGTCGAAATCGACAAAAGCACTTTGAGTCGTTTCCTGAATGAGAAAACAAACAGCCTTTCCGAAGCCTGCATCATTCGTATTGCGGAATACTTCAAAGTTTCCACTGATTTCCTGCTGGGCGTAACTGATATTCCAGATCGCAAGCATTATGAAATTGAAGAACTCGGCCTAACGATCGGAGCAGCAAAAAAACCCTATTTGCGCAAGGTAGACCCTGCCATTGTGAGTCAGCTCATTGAGCATCCTAAATTCAATGAACTGACACAGCAGCTTACACTATACCAGGAAGGAACTTTAGCCGCAGGACTTGCTGCGCAAGAGCAGATGATCCAGTCCATGACGGAAATGCTGGTACAGCAAGCAACAAACTATCCTGAAGACATGCCTGCCGCCGCCAAGACCATTCAGGCGCTCCATACTTACAGCCGTCCACTCCATACAGGGGAAAGACAAGCTATTCAGCAGAATTTCCAGAAGATTGTCCGCGATATGGGACCGGATGGAACGAAGGAACAGGAAGCAAAGCAGCTTACCAAGGCAACGATGCAGCAACTTACAGCTTCCTTGGAAAAATGTAAGCATAGCATCGACTTGCATCAGGTTCAGGCGCAGCAGATGATAACGGGCATAACGCAGGCTCTGTCTGTTCTAGAAGTGCCTGAACCCCTCCAGCCACAGATGAATGCTGCAAAAGCGCAGCTCATGGCTGGATTACAGCAATTCTTGGATGTTTTGCAGCAGGCAAAGGAGATGGCTTGATGGTGAAGGCCTTATGTCAGCGCATTCTCCAAGGCGATGCTGAAGCAAGCGAAGCCCTGCTCCGAATGTTCGAACCGACCCTTCAGCGAATGGCAACTGCTTTTGCAAAACGCTATGCACGCCTGCCATTGGAAATCGACGATTATATACAGGAAGGGCGTATAGCGCTCCTGCGCGCTGCACAGCAAGCTCATGAGCAGCAGCTCCAACATTTTACAGCCTACGCTAATACCACAGTCCGAAACGCTATGTTGGATGCTGTGCGCGCTGCCTATCCTGATGGATCAGCTGTTTCTCTTGATACCCTCTATTGCACAGCCACCTTCCAGGAATATGCACTCAATCTCCCCGACCCTTTTAGTCTGTCGCCTGAACAGATTCTTCTGCGCAAAGAAAGCATACAGGAACTCCATAGCGCCATGGAAAATATTTCGCTACGGGAAAATATCTGGGTTCGCTATCGTTTTGGCTTTGACGATACACCGCAAGCGCTCTGTACCGCCGCAGAACATTTTCATCTGACTAAGGGCCGCGCCAAACGAGTAGAGCGTCTAGCTCTAGGACATCTGCGAGAAAATCTTACGGGGAAGAAATATCGTATGCTCCATAGGGAAATCATCTGTATTCATCCCATTGCAAAATCCCACAGACGTTCTGACAGCCATGTCACACCGTCCAACAGCCATTCCGCAAGAGATGGCAGCAGGGCGAAGAAGATGCCTACACCCGCAGTCCGCCAAACAAGCACAGTCTCTGCGTGAACAAACCAACCCGCAACTGCACCAGCAAGAAAGAGTGACGCGAGGAGATTCATCAGGAAAGATGATATTCCCAGCAGCAGTGTACAGGCAAGTCGCATCAATAGAAGTAGAAGTGCCAGCAATAAGGCCGCCATCCGCAACGGTGCTTTAAGAATAATCAGCAGCATGATTTGTTCCTCCATAGTGTCAGTTCGGCATCAACTGTAAATGAACTCTGTAAAGAGCAGCTCCTCTATACGAGCTTTGATATTGTTCATTCGCGCCACCCATTCCATTTGGTTCCGGGCCTTAAGCTCTTCGTCCACGCCTTCCGATTCCATCATTTGGGGCATGAGCAGTTCCATATGTTGGATACAGGTCGTGTCAATTTCATGCAAATGCGGGACAAGCTTACCGGAAAGCAGCAGATCATTGTACAGTACAGGACGATGCGTCTGTAGAAAATGCAGACGTAACATTCCGTATTTGCCCAAGGGCTGCTGGTCGGTTTCATTTACGGCAAGGTCGGGAAGCAAGTAATCTCCATTGCGGTAGTAGGTAAGCTTCATGGGGGAGTCACTCCTTTCAGATGATGCAAAAAGGCAGCCATAGCTTGAAGGTTTTTCCTTCAGGCTGTGACTGCCTCTCTCGGAAGGTGCTGCCTTCCTTTACATAATAACTTCCAGGGGCAGACGACCACTGCGCTCATCGAATGATTTCTTTCTCCCGGGGCGGCGGGGCCGCCCCACTCCATGGCGGATTCCGGCGCGTGAACCGGAAGCCGCCCGCCACTCAAGAAAGACATTAGCCGGAGGGATACATCATGTCAGAAGCAAAATTGGAAGCCAAAGAAGCAAGAAAAGCGCTGAAAGCCCAGAAAGCGGAAAAGCGCCAGGCAAAACGGGAAAAATCATTCCTGAACAAATACTTCCATCATGTGGAACAAGGCTCCACCACGGGCCGGGAAATCATGGCCGGTCTGCTGATCTGCATCCTGTGTGTGTGCGCCATCTTCATGAACATGCAGTTGATCACCTCCATGATGGTATCCGGCCCCGCGGCTTCGGCAACCACCGCCGATATTGCCGCCAACGGCGAAATCATCGCCCGGCAGTATTTTCTGTCCATGCTGATTGCCTTCGCGGGTTCTTTGCCCATCGGCCTGGTGGCCCGGCTGCCGCTGGCGCAGATTTCCTCCCTGGGGCTCTCCACTCTGATGATTTTCGCCCTGGGCATCGGCACCAATTTAAGCTATCAAAACCTGCTGGCCATATGCTTCGTTTCCTCCGTCGTATATGCGGTTATCGCCGCTGTGCCCGCTGTGCGTAAAGCGGTGCTGAACGCCATTCCCGCTTCCGTTCGCAAAGCAGCGCCTGCCGCGCTGGGCCTGCTGGTGGTGTTTACCGCCATGCAGCTCACTGGCCTGGTATACACTGGCTCCTCCTCCGTTGTAAATTACGGCGTAGGCACGTCGCTCACCCGCATGGAGGGCTTCAATGAAACGGTTCAATCCTTCCGCCTCTTTGATATTGCTACCTACAACAGCCTGAAATACAAAGCAGACAGCTTCTTCCCGCTGATCCAGGCCTGCCTGCTGGGCGTACTGGCAGCCTTTGGCGCGTTCCTGTTGCTAAGAAAAACCAAGCGGCCTATGTTCCACTCCCTGATGATCGGTACGGCGGTATATTTCCTGCTGATGCTGTTTCAGGTCATTATTGAGCAAAAGCGCGGCAAGCTGAATTTCAACCTGGATCCGCTGTGGGGCCGCCTGTGGATGGTGGGCAGCGAGGATGCCCAGCACCTGCATCTGGAAACCATCCTGCGCAGCCTGAACATCGGCGAAGTATTCTCCAAGGGCTTTGATTTCTCCGCCTACACGGAGGCAGGTGGCAGCGTGGCGCTGCTGCTGGTTACCGGATGCCTGACCTTCCTGTTTGCCAACATCGCCACTGTGGACGCCATGACCCAGGGCGAGAATGAAAAGCAGGCTGGCCTGACCATGCTCTGCAACGCCGGGGCGAATTTGCTCGCTCCCATCATGGGTGTTTCCGCTCTCAATGTGACGCCGCTGAACGCCGCCGCCAGGAGGGACGGAGCCAAGTCCGGGTTAGCGTCTGCGGTGGCTTCCCTGGGCTTCCTCCTCTCCGCCTTCGTGTGGCTGGTGCCCTTCATTTTCTCCACCACATCTTCCTATGATATTCAGTTTAACCTGTACGGGCATTACGGCACCTCCATGCAGTTGTTCACCGAATCCAGCTTCATTATCGCGGACGGGGTGATGGCGATTGCGGGACTGTGCCTGATTGCGGGTTCCCTGAAAGACGGCCTGGGCGACACGAAAATCGACGCCCCTTTCCTGGTGACGGTTGCCGCCGCTTTCTTCCTGAACAATCTGGCCCTGGGCTTCGCCGCCGGGATTGTGGCCCACACCCTTGCCAATATCTTTGATCGGCAGCGTTCCCTGACCCTTTCCAATATCATTGCCGCTGTTGTCAGCGTTGGCTTTATCGCTTTGACCGTGATTCTCTGATTTTTTCCCCGGCCCTTCGGCTGTCCTCCTTTGGCCGGAGGGCCGTTTTCTATCACCATTGAAGGAAGTGACTGAACATGACGCATCGGGAACTCATCGCAAAAATGACCCTGGCGGAAAAGTGTGTTTTGCTGTCCGGCAAGGATGTATGGCATACACGGCCAGTGACACGGCTGAGCATTCCGCCTATTACCCTCTCTGACGGCCCCAGCGGGCTGCGCAAGCAGGCGGCGGAGGGGGATCACCTGGGCTTGAATGCATCCACCAAAGCGACCAACATCCCATCTGCTGCCACCATTGCCAACAGCTGGAGCCCTGAAGTGGCAGAGGCCATGGGCGCTGTCATTGGCGCGGACGCTGCTGCCCAGGATGTACAGGTGCTGTTGGGGCCAGGACTGAATACAAAGCGCAGCCCTTTATGCGGGCGATCCTTTGAGTATTATTCCGAAGATCCTTACTTGGCGGGCAAGCTGGCGGCTGGCTTCATCCGGGGCGTACAGAGTCAGGGCGTGTCCGCCTGCGCCAAGCACTTCGCCGTGAACAGCCAGGAATTACAGCGCATGGCCTCTGACAGCGTGCTGGACGAACGTACCCTGCGGGAACTATACTTGACGAATTTTGAAATCGCCGTCAAGGAAGGAAAGCCGAAAGCCATTATGACCTCCTACAACAAGGTCAACGGCACCTATGCCAATGAAAACGCTCATTTGTATGATATTCTCCGCAGGGAATGGGATTTTGACGGCATGGTGGTCACGGACTGGGGCGGCAGCAATGATTTTGTCGAGGGGGTTCGGGCAGGGATGAATCTGGAAATGCCCGCCGCCGGGGACGACAGCCCCTGCCAACTGTTGCGGGCTGTGAAGGATGGAAAAATCAACGAGGAAATCATCGACCAACGGGTGGAGGAACTGTTGAATGTGGTGCTGGCTGAAAAGCCAAAGGCAAAGCTCGTGGACGAAAAAGCTCAGCACGATGCCGCAAGGAAAGCCGCGGAGCAGTGCATCGTACTTCTCAAAAACGACCAGGATATTCTCCCTTTGCAACACAGCGCCAAGGTGGCGGTGATCGGTGATTTCGCCGCCCATCCCCGGTATCAGGGGGCGGGCAGCAGCATGGTCAATGCCCGGCAGGTGGACGAAACCCTGGAACTGCTGACCAACTATTTCCCTCACTCCGTGGGCTATGCCCAGGGCTTTGAACGGATGGATCATCGGAACGATGAATTGGCAGCTCAGGCTGTGGCTTTAGCAAAAGAAGCTGACTGCGTGCTTTTGTATCTGGGTCTGCCTGAAGGGTTTGAAACCGAAGGACTGGATCGGTCGCACATGCGTCTTCCCAACAATCAGGAAATCATGCTGAATAAGCTGGCGGAAATCAATCCCCATATCATCGTTGTGCTTTCCTGCGGCAGCGCAGTGGAAATGCCCTGGATCGATAAGTGCCAGGCATTGGTATACGGCTGCCTGGGCGGGGAAGCGGCAGCCAGCGCCATGCTGCAGGTACTGAGCGGCGAAGTAAACCCCAGCGGCAAGCTGGCGGAAACCTTTCCCATCGCCTGTGCCGACCTGCCAGTAAGCCAGTATTACCCCGGCAGGGAATATACCAGCGAATACCGGGAAGGACTGTATGTGGGGTATCGTTATTTCGTTACAGCAAAAAAGCCCGTGCGTTTTCCCTTTGGTTTCGGCATGAGCTACACCACATTCCGCTATGAAAATCTGACCGTCGAGCCAAAAGGTGTTTCCTTCGACCTGACCAACTGCGGGAGCAGCGGTGGGGACGAGATCGTTCAAATGTATGTTTCATTGCCCAACGCCAAAGTGTTCCGTCCTGCACAGAAACTGAAGGGCTTTTGCTGGGTGTCACTGAAAGCTGGGGAAAACCAGCGGGTCAGAATCCTTTTCGATGATTACACCTTCCGTTACTTCAACTTGAAAACAAATGCTTGGGAAACGGAAGAGGGGACCTATGAAATCCTGATTGGCGCTTCCTCGGAGGATATCCGGCTAAAGGGTCAGCGGATGGTGTTCGGCACCGCCACCCCGAATCCGTATGAAGGAAAGAACCTGGCCTGCTATCAGGACTGTGATGTGGAAAACGTGCCGGACGCTGCCTTTGAAGCGCTGCTGGGTCATCCTATCCCGCAAAGAAATTGGGACCGGAGCAAGCCCCTGGAGTTAAACGACGCCTTGGCCCAGATGGAATACGCCAGGAACCCCATCGCCCGTTTTGCCGCCCGATTCTTGAAAAAAAAGATCAACCAAACGGTGGAAGCAGGGAAGCCCAATCTGAACCTGCTGTTCATTTACAATATGCCTTTCAGGGGCATGGCAAAAATGATGAACGGTATGGTGAGCATGGATATGGCCAAGGATATTCTGTTCATCGTCAACGGCCATTTCTTCCGTGGCGTCGGGCGGCTGACCCATCATTTCTTCCATCGTCCCAAACTGATTCTTACAGAGGAGGCGTAAACCCATGAACGCAATCATAAACGGCTGGAACAATTTTGTCGAAAAGCATCCTGCCGCGTCCAAATGGATTCGGGAGGGTGGCCTGTTCGTGATCGTCAGCAATATGATCACGGTGTTTAAATATCTGATTCTACAATTCCTGCCCAAAATGCTGACCAACCTGCCGAACCGAGATTTTGGCTGGCCAGGTATCAATATGACGCTGTTCGGTGAAACCTTCAAATGGAACATCTTGGGCTATGACCAAACTCATGGCGGGCTTCGCTACTTTGTGGCTTACATGATAGCTATGGTGATTGGAGAAGCCGTTAACTTTCCAATCCAGCGAAGTCTGGTGTTTCGTAGCAAGGGCAACATCTGGTATCAGGCCCTGTGGTATCTGTTGGCCTTTATCGTCATTACGTGCATCGTGAACTCCATCAACTGCATCTGGGTCGCTGCTGCCGGAAAGTTCGTGCCCGATTGGGTCTACAATATCGGAACCACAGTGCTCAACGGTGGCGTCAGCATGGTGATTTTCTTCTTTGTGAACAAGATCATCTTCCCCGAAACAAAGAAAGAAAGCACTTCTGCTTAAATACCTCAATATTATTATCACAGAGCAACCATTT
>ENA-UERG01003156-UERG01003156.1-human-gut-metagenome-genome-assembly--contig:-NODE-3156-length-10834-cov-4.645905_pt1 | contig 10834 bp, 10 predicted proteins | sample MGYA00242954_ERZ507954 | MGnify/ENA primary metagenome ERZ507954 (study PRJEB26167, sample SAMN06115478) | human gut metagenome | host: Homo sapiens | place: China:Sichuan | collected 2015-01-21... | reverse complement strand
GGCGGCGTCCTCGTAGGCCAGCTGTCGCTGGTGGATCTCGCAGGCTCGGAGAGTGTGAAATACACAGGAGCCAAAGGAGAGACGCTGGACGAGGCGCGAAAGATCAATCTGAGTCTCTCTGTGCTGTCGCGTGTGATATCGACGCTCGCGAGCAAGACGGAGAGTGGACACGTGAGTTATCGCGACAGCAAGCTGACGCGTATTCTCCAGTCGTCGCTGGATGGCAACGCGAGGACGGCGATCATCGCCTGTGTGACACCCGCATCGTCCTTCTGCGTAGTGAATGGAGAGGAATTGTCAGGTAGACGGAAACGATCAGCACGCTCAAGTTCGCCCAGCGAGCGAAGAACATCAACACCTCGGCGAAGGTGAACGAGGTTCTGGACGATCAGTCGCTGATTCGCAAGCTGCGGAGAGAGGTGGAGGCGCTAAAGCAGCAACTGGCGGGGTCAAAGACTCTATCGGATGGACCGGCCGTTTCGGGACACGCGGATGACGACGTTTCGGAGGGTTCGTTGAAAGAGACTCTTCAGCGACAGAATTCGGAGAAGGCGAGCGTAGAGGCGGAGCTTGTATTGAGTCAGGCGCGCGAACAGGATTTGCAGACGACACTTTCCGACACGCTGACGCGACTCGAAGAGACGCAGCGGGAGACGGAAGAACTGAAACAGCATCTGCAGGAACTCTCGGCGCGCGAGAAGGAGGAAGCCGGTCTGTTGGAGGAGACGCGGAAGGAGTTGGAACAGCGGAAGCAGCGCGATCGGGAGTGGATTGCGAAGTCGCAGCGTCTCACCTCTTTTCAGGACAGGGACTCGGAATCTAGCGACGCTGCAGAGGTGATGAAACAGATCTTGGAGCAGATGGAGACGCTGAAGCAGCGTAATCAGTCGTTACACGAGGAATGTGACGCACTGAAGAAGTCACTTCAGGAGAAAGAAGAGGCGCAGGAGAAGATGGAGGAGAGTCGTCGGCAACTCGAGGCAGAGAACGAACGGATGACGGAGCAACTCTTCCAGCTGGTTCCGGAGGTAAAGACGCTGAAGGAGCTGCGAGAGTCTCTGCAGGCGGAGTTGGAGCAGACCGAAACGACGCGAAAGGCGCTGGAGGCATCTGTGGAGGCGGGAGAGACACGACAGCACGCTCTGGAGAAGCGAGTTGCCGATGCGGAGTCTCGTCAGAAGGTGTCTGAGGCGGCGATTGCAGAGAAGGAAGCAAGTCTCCGTTCGCTGGAGGAGCAATTAAGGAAAGAAAAGGAAGGAGCGATGGAATATGAGAAGAAATCGGAGGAGGCGATGGAGAAGCTCAAAGCGTTGGCGAAGGAATCATTGGAGAGTGTGGAGTCTCTTCAGGAGCAGTGTCAGAAGGCGGAGCAGCAGCGACATGACACGGAGGAGGGAAAGAAGAGCGTGGAGGTGCGTCTCCGAGAGGTTGAAGCGGCACTCCTCCGTTCCGAGGAGGAGCAGAAGAAACTCGTCGAACTGCAGAATCAGCAAGACAAGATGGTGGAGTCCATGCGCGAAGAGAACGCGCGAATGAAGGAGAAGTCGGAAATGGAGCGCAATGAAGCGGTTGGTCAAATTGAGCGACTTACCGGCAAACTACATGAACTGGACACGCAGCGAGCAGATCTGCAAACGCAGGCGGAATCGGCGCGAAGGGAGCTGCAGACGGCGCAAGAGGAGCTAGAGACGATGAAGAAGGACCAGATCGTGCGCAGTCGCCAGATGGAGGAAGAGAAGCAGCACTGGAAGGCCCAGCTCCAGAACAAGGACGCGATCATCCGTGCGCAAACGATGGTGTTTGGCCAAAAGGAGGAGGAGATCCGAAAGACGTTGGAGGGAGAGGCGAGAGTGCTGCAGCAGTCCGTCGGCAAGCTGGAGCGGGAGAAGGCGCTTCTGCAGCGCCAGCTGACGGAGGCGCAGGAAATGGAGCGCTCGAGCGAGCAGCTGGTGAAACAGCTGCAGGTCGAGATGCTTTCGTTGCAGAAGGTGATCCAGTGTTCGGACGAAGAGCTCTTCGCGATGGACAACAACCAGTTGTTGGACCGCGATGATCTGGACACACTCTCGCAGCAACTGCGTAGACTGCGGCAGGAGAAGGCGCAGGCGCAGGAGGAGGTTCAGCGACTGACGCGGCAGCTGGAGAGTCTTCACGGGTCCTACGCCGACGGATATCGTGAAGCCGACGCATTACAACGCGAGCTGAACGAGAGCGAGGGCATGAGGGCGGTTGCAAAGGATGCAAACGAGCGTGCGCAGGCGCGAATCGACGCGCTCGAGCGGATGGCGCAGGAGTGGAAAAGTCGTGTGGATTCGTTGGAGAGGGAGCGTAGTGCCACGGAAGTGAAGTTGAAGGAGTCGGAAGTGTTGGAGGAGAATTTAAAGGAGCGGGATGCGAGGATGAAGGAGTTGGAGAAGGAGTTGAAGGAGTTGGAGGAGAAATTGGAGGAGGGGGAGGCAAAGCGAAAGGAGCAGGATGCGAAGCTGCAGGGGCAGGATACGAAACTACACGAGCAGGATGCAAAGCTGCAGATACAAGAAACAAAGCTACACGAATTCACTTCCCTTGACACAAAGAACAAGGAGCTTCAAGATACAATTGCCTCGCTGACCAAGGAACGAGATGCGCTTCGACAGGAGCTGCAGCACTCTCGCGAGCCGGACGTGAGCGCCATCTCCGAAGACATGAATACGCCGTCGTTCTCTCACACGTCGCCCTCTCCGCAGCCGTTGGTGAAGGATTCGCTGGCGCCGGAGCCGGAGTCCATCGCCGCCGTTCGCGAAGAGCTGAAGGAGACGCAGGAACGCTGCACGCGTCTCCAGCAGACGATTCAGTCGAAGTACGCAGAGTTCATGGAGATGAAGGAGCGGGCGGCGAACGCGGCGAACGATCTGGCGCTGATGAAGCCCTACGTGGAGAAGCTGGAGCGGTACAACGACCGCCTGAGCCAGACGCTGAACGAGGCGAAGAAGAAGTACGAGAAGCTGAAGGCGCGCAACAAGGAGCTGGAGAAGACGAAGATGACGCAGGAGCGCTTGGAGTCGATTCGTCGCGTGATCACCATCAAGGACGAGCTGAAGGCGATGAACAAGGATCTGCTGGAGAAGAACGCGCGAATGTCGCAAGAGCTGCTGGACGCGAAGGCCGCGCGAATGAAGGCGGAGGAGGAGAAGGAGGCGTCGGAGAAGCGGGAGAAGGAGCTGCAGTTGAAGGTGGAGGAGTTGGAAGGCGATCTGCGAGACGCGCAGAATTCGACGGTCGGAGGAGCGTATGGCAGTTCGCGCGCGTTCCTCGAGCAGGAGAATCTGCGGCTGACGGTGAAGGTGGATGAGCTGAAGCAGCAGTTGGAGGAGGCGAGGACGAAGGGACGGAGAAAGCGCGAAGGGGAGTCTACGCTGCTGACGGAGCCCTCGTCAACCAGGCGAAGCATGTCGACCATAGGCATTGTGTCTCCGTCGAAACAGAGTAGAGTGTCTGATCTCGACTTGGATGATCCGTCAAAGTGTCAGACACAATAGTTTTGTCCTTTTATGTTTTTCCTGTTTCGTTTGCACTCACAAAGAGTTTGCCATCGGATCGAATGTGAGGGATTTGACCAAGGATCACGGTTAGGGGTTTTGCGTTCGTTCACAAAACACTGGCATTCGCCACAGGCGCCGCCGTCGCGGGAGTGGGGTTCATGGTGTTAAACGACCAGATTCTGTTCTCTGTTTGCTTTGTTTCTCTTGTTGTGACGGTGTAGCACAACCGAATATACAATAAGATGATCGCTGCCAGCCAGACGGCTCAGGAAACGGACGTGGGGAAAATGGACTCATTTGACATAGATGGAAACGTATCCGGAAAGCAAAGACTATTATGAAGACGCGATTCGAGGAGTGAAGAGGACATGGAATGTACGCGTTGAATGGGTAGTTGCATCGAGTAGAGATCAATCAACTGGTTATATGAATTGGGGTGCAAGCAACTCCAGAGTGAAGAGCCCTTCAGCCAGCGCCTGCAGAAGTGGTACGCTGAGTTGCGACATAGAGGTGAATCGATTGTTTGTTTCCATAATCCCATTCATGATACGGATTGTCTTCCTTTTGCTTTCACTTCTGCAGCTTGCGAAGTCGGACAATCAGGTTAGTCAAGTTGTGATATTACAATCTTCAGGTGTTCAATGTGACGGCGAAAGTGTTCATGGACATTGATATCAATCAAATTCCCGTGGGTCGGATCGTATTTGGATTGTATTGCGTGATCGGAATGGTGAGAACTAGATATGGAGAAGTTGCCCCACGCACATCGGAGAACTTTCGGGGTCTGTGCACTGGAGAGTATAATCACACGAAAACAGGAAAGCCGCTCCATTTCAAGGGGACGCGTTTTTCGCGAATCATTCCCGGTTTCGTCGCACAGGCTGTTTCTGTATTCTATCCGCTTTACCGATAGCAAGGTGTTGGATGGAGCATCTATGGGAAGAAATTCGACGACGAAACGTTCGCCGTGTCGCAGAACCGTCCTGGCATTCTGGTGATGGCCAATTTCGGAAGAAACACAAATCAGTCCCAGTTCTACATCACAACGGTACGGCAGAAGAGGAGTGCTCACATAGGCGAATGTGGCCTATCTGGACGGCAAGCTGGTTGCATTCGGAACGGTATTGGAGGGAATGGATGTTGTATATTTGATTGACCGTTGTGGTTCGATGAACGGAACGCCCAAATGGTCGTGTTTGCGGATGATCATGATTTCTAGTCGCGTGACGATCGCAGACAGCGGCGAAATAAAGGAGCAGTCTATTGACGAATCGAAAGTCCCCGATTCGTTTGTCCCACCTTCATTGCGAACATAGGCCGTTTTGCGTACACATTTCGTTCGTCTGTTTGTTATAATTACATTTTCCATCAGGAATCCGATGTGTTTCGGACCATTCCATCCTAATCTCGAAAGCAATGTGTGCACAGTGGAACCGGTACGCATTCTACTCGACTCGCATTGTTCAGTCGTCGGATCCGACGAGTAGTCTGTACTCCCTCCAGGTGGGAGCAATTCAGTGTGATGACGACGTAGGCAATCGATATTACATGCACTGCAAACGGTCGCAATCACGTTTTCTTTGGAGATTCCGAAGGAGGCATCACACTGTGTAACGAGATTTATTCGCTAAAGCGCTTTCACGCTCATGACTACTGCGTCAATTTTCTGTATCAAGTTGGATCGTTCATCGTGACGTGATGGCGTAGTGTCAGGGATCGGGCCTTTTGTACTCCGTTGGCGATTGCGCTGACTGTCGCCCCGATTTCGTGATCGCGGAATCCAAACGCGTCGCCAACCAATTCCGCGAGCAACTCCGAAAGGACGTTCGTTACTCCTGGATACTGGACGATCTCCTTCTTCCTAGTACGGTGCAATCCGAATCCGAAGATACGCCATTCCACGCGACCCTCAAAGTGTGGAACGTGGCCAACGTGGACGAGAACGGGAACCCGCAGTGCATCCGCACGGTCCAGCTCTTCCACCAGATGGAGGAAGAGTGCATCACCTGTTTCGCCGTCAGCGAGGAGAACGACCTCTTTCTCTTCGGCTGTCGCAACGGCCGCGTCTTTTTCTACCAAGGCGACGCCCTGCGCTCCTCCCACTCAATGATGAACCTCTTCCCCCCGTCCCTCAGCGATGCGGTCACCAACCTCTTCGTCACCTACGACCCCGACGTGCGTCTCTTCCCCTCTCTCCACCGTAGGAGCCGGAGACGCTGGTCCTCTTCGTGTCCACGCTGACGCAGCTGGGCGCCTACGTGTTTCCGCGCGACTCCCGAACGGACGTGGAGTTCGTTCTCCTCAGCGGCGAGCGCGGCTGCGAGGAACATTGTTGCTGTCTGCGCGGTCCGGGGAAGCTACTGCTGGGCGACGCGGGCGGACTGAGCGTGGTGGGTCTTTCAGGGGAGCTGGGGCGGATCGAGGCTCCTGGGAAGAAGAAGTTCGTGCTGATGGTGAAGGACACGGCGGTGGTGGCGAGTTGCGACGAGAACGGGCAGCAGGTGGTGACGATCTACAATCTGGCGAACGAGATCGTGGAGTACAGCGTGACGCTGTTCCGCAACGGGAAGCCGGAGTACGTGAGTTTTATCCTCCACGCATGGGGAGTGTTGCTAGTGGTGTCGCGAATGCATTCGGTGTTTTGTATGAAGGAGAAGGACCTTCCAACGAAGCTACATGCGTTCTTCGAGAAGCATCAGTACATGACGGCGCTGCGGATCGCGCAGCAGAACCAGATGGACTACAATGGGATTCTGGACATTCACCGTCTGTGGGGCTGACGGACGTGTCTCACGTAGATACGGCGACTATCTCTACCAGGAGGACAGGAACGAGGAGGCGATCGAGGAGTGGGTGTCGATGCGGCGTTCGATGTAGATACAAGCACACAATCGGCTTCATCGAGCCGTCCTACGTGATTCGCAAGTTTCTGGACGCGCAGCGCATGCCTCAGCTGGCATCGTACTTGGAGGCGCTGCACAACCGAGGAATGGCGAACAGCGAGCACACGACTCTCCTGATCAACTGCTACACGAAGCTGAAGGAGCGTGAGAAGCTGCGGCAGTTCGTGTACTCGGACCAGGCGGGTGAGTGTGGTAGCGAGAGCTGACTTGCAGGCATTCACTTTGATATCGCGATGGCGGTGGAGGTTCTTCGGAAGGCCTCCTGCTACGAGGAGGCGCTTCACCTCTCCAAAAAGCACGGTCTGCACACGGCGTATCTGCGGATGCAGATCGAAGACCGACAGGATTACAAGGATGCGTTGGAGTACATTGAGCAGTTGCCTCCCGAGCTGGCTTCTGGCGCCTTGCAGCTCTATGGGAAGGATTTGGTTTCCAATCTGACGGAAGAAACCACGCGTTTCCTGATCGAGTTGTGTTCGCCGTCGATCCAGTTCGTTGAGATGGAGACGGAGGAGTTGCCTGCGGAGGAAGAGTCGGCTGAGAAAACAGCGGAAGAGTCGGCTGAGAAAGCAGAAAAGATGGCGGGACAACCACAGGAGGAAGCAAGCGAAGCGCCGCTGGAGAAAGCGATCGAGGAGTCTCTGCAGACGCCTCTTGCCAAGCAGGAAGTGTCAGATTCTCCCGGCGACGACATTCTGAACGGCTACTGCACGCCGGACACCTTCATCCACTGCTTCGTCGACTATCCGTTGCAACTCAAGTACTTCCTCCACCAGATGATCGTGCTGCGTTCGGACTGCGACTCGACCGTGTGGAACACGCTGCTGGAGCTCTCGCTGCGCAAGGACCTCGTGGAGAAGGAGCTGAGAGCGAAGATGCAGGACGCATGCACGGAGGCGATCGTCAACGAGACCTATCAGAAGGAGGCGATGGGGATTCTCCAGGACCCGAAGGCCAACTACGACGACGACCAGGCGCTCATCCTCGTTCAGATGTACGACTTCAAGGAGGGAAAGCTGTACCTATATCGCAAGCTCCAGATGTATTCAATGCTCCTCAAGTACTACATGGAGCTCGGAAACACGGAGAAGGTGATCGACGTGTGCAAGGAGTTCGGCCACCAAGATCAGTCTCTCTGGATCCAGCTGCTGACTTTTTACGCGGAAATGGACACAGTGGACGTTGTGCAGTTGCTGGAGCTCCTTCAGTACATCAACGACAACGAGATCGTGCCGCCGCTTATGGTTCTGCAGATCCTCTCACGGAACCGCCATCTGACGTTGGGGTCGCTTCGCACGTTCATCGTGCGGTGCATTCAGGACAGGCAACGGATGGAGAAAGAGGACACGACTGCGGCTGATGGCATTAAGACGAGCATTCAGGAAATGGAGGACGAGATCCGGATGGTGAAAACATATCCTTTGTTGGCAGAGGAGTCGTTCCTTCACTCCACCTCGGGAAAGGTGATTCAGCAGCGGAAGTGCCAGGGCTGCAAGCAAGATTTGGACCTTCCCTCGGTCCACTTCATGTGCGGCCACTCCTACCACAAGAACTGCGTCGACACGACGATCCAGGGATGTCCCTGCTGCACGTTCGTCTACCAGTAGGAGAGGAGAGGACTGTTCACGGTGAGAAAGGAGTTTGCAGCTCCAAAGACGCCAACGGAAGAGGAGTACTTCAAGGACATGAAGGAGGCGAAGGACGGCTTTGAAGTGAACGCGGAGTTCATCGGGCGCGGTCTGTTTAGGAAACCCGAATCGACGAATCCTGTCCAGAAGACTGATTCGGAAGGTAGATGTAGATTGCAAGCGACACGCCTAGATAGTGAGGATATTGACGCGATTCCCATTCAGGAGCTCAAGTTGTCACTTCTTTGTTCAAACAAACAAGAGACTTCTCTTCCACAAACACAAATCCTTCTAGGAAGTGCGATCCCAATTTGAATTTGTCTGTGTCCACCATCACCGCGCGTTCGCCGGGAGCCAGCAGCACAGGCGTCTCCATGGTTTGGAATCCGCTCACGTTACGCACGCTTCCCGCCTGTCCCGCCGTATCCACAGCCTGACCGACACGCACGTTGCTTTTCACAGGCGCGTTCTCGTGTTTGTTGTCCAAGAAGAACAGGCATCGAGGTCGTGCGGCACCCAGCATCATTTGCAAGTACATGAGCGCCGATAGCTCCATGCGACTCGTGTTGCAGAGACGAGGCATGATTGACACCAGGAGGAAGAGGAAGGAGATGGAACTGAACACGTGACCATCCTCCATCATCGGCGAGAGCGTAGCCACACCCTACCATGAGAACGATTCGTCAGTCCTACACGTCCCAGTCCCGTCAGACCCTGTGCGAAGTGGATGAAGAAGGCCTTCTCCTGCGCGAGCTCTCCCGAGGACAGAGAGGCGTAGAGTCGTTCCGCGTCGACCACCTGCTTGAGATGCGTATTCACCTTGCTGTTGCAGGAGCCGGAGCTGACGAGTCCCAGAGCCAGGACCGCGTTCACACAGCTCTACACGTGACGAAAGGAGGGCGTCGCGTACGCGATATGCCGACGAATTTGTGCTCTATAAATGAGGTGAAGCGATTGTACTTACATTGGTATCACCGCCTCCAGCCGTTTTTCGCATGATCTGATCGAGGATGGTGATGGAGGGCTTGCTCACGTTCAGCAGCGCAATCGCCAGCAGAACCACTTCCGTCACCGACTTGGAGGAGTACACGAGCAGCAGCTCCAGCGTCCGCGTGATCATATCCTCGTTCACATGCTCTCCAGAGGCGATCATGGCGATCGCCAGCACCATCATCTTGAGCTGATACTCGTTGTCTACTTGAGACGCAACGACGAACCCAACCTTCCTTCGCCTTCGCCTTCGCCTCTTCCTGAGAGACGGCTGGCCGCTGCGGCATCAGGAGACCCGTAAGCGACGACATGCCGAGGGGGCTCGACGCCGTCTCCTCCTTCTCCTCCTTCTCCTTGGTGTCCTCCTTCTTCTTCTGCCGCGCCTTCTCCTCCAGCTCCGTTTCCTCCTTGCTCAGCAGCTCTAGCAACTGGTGGATGACGAGGATGTTCTGCGAGCCAAGGAAGCTGCAGCCCAGCAGACACACGCGCAGGAACATCGCATAGCGCGGCACCAGCTCCTGCAGTCCTGGAAGCTCCTGCAGGTCGTTCCACTCCTTCTGCGATCCCTTTCCTCAGTTTGTTCATCCACTCCTACGGTGAAGAGCATGCTCAGTCCCAGTCCCAGCATCAGCGAGCTCACCGTTCCCTCCGTCTCCGGCTTTTCCTCCTTCACGCGCAGACAGATGGCTTCCACCAGCTCCTTTCTCTGACGACCGCAGAAGATCAGTCCGCTCGCAACCGCCGCAGCCGCAGCCGTCTTCGTCTGAGATCGCGTTCCCACACCTACGTCTCGTGGCGCCGTCTTCAGTGCTCCGAGGAGGAAGGGAAACAGGTCCTCGCGCGCCGTGTTCGCATACGCCAACGCCAGCGCCAGCAGCGACGCGGAGTACTGCGCCGCCGCATACATGGACGCGGACGGCTGGAGCGGCGTGGAGAGCTGCGCGTAGAGCGTGTTCAGCGCGAGGTCCTCGCTGGGGTTCACGATGCCGTTGTTCATGAGTCCCACGGCCAGCGTGGCGCCGATACGCATGTCGCTGGACTTGTGCGAGAGTAGCGCCATCACCATGTTGAGACCCTCGTAGGGCGACCACATGAAGATCTACGTGAAAAATGTGGGAGAAGACACACGTTGCCGAGCGAGGCCGCCGCCAGCATCAGTCCGACGTCCTTGTTCTTCTCGAAGCCCTCGGTCCAGCGGCCGGAGGCGTCCTGGAAGTAACACTCGGAGCAGTGGCTGCAGGTGAGGAGAGAGAGAAACGACAACCCAAGGTTCAGAAGACCATTGACGACCGACTGCGCTGCCTGCTTCTTCGCGTTCGCCACCTGCGTGAGAGAGGGCGAGGAGAGGTACGTTGCTGTCGTCGGGTGGAAGGGAAAGGACGGTGGAGGGGAGACGCGGCTGCGCCACGTCCAGCTGCTTCGCCGCTTCTTCGTACCAGTCGGAGAGAGAGGCCGAAGCAAGGAGAGAAGCGTACTAGGTGAGAGAAAGCGAGCGAGCGGACAGTGGTGTTGTCGTAGGGGAAGAGATACGAGAGACGGAGTTTGGCGATCACCTCGCAGAGCTGCTTCTTGGCGAGCTCCTCGTCGCACTCCTTAAACCTACACATCAGGAGCGATGGCGAGGACAACGTGTCGATCACGTACTGTTCCTTCTTCATGATGACGGCACACAGGAGACGGTCCACCCACATGTGGAAACGTGAGAACAATTTGTATACTGTCTGCAAGTGATAGTAGGAAAAAGGAACAGACATTGAAAATCTTTTCCTTCTCAGAGGCCTCATAGTGGAAA
>ENA-UERG01003154-UERG01003154.1-human-gut-metagenome-genome-assembly--contig:-NODE-3154-length-10841-cov-32.559179_pt1 | contig 10841 bp, 11 predicted proteins | sample MGYA00242954_ERZ507954 | MGnify/ENA primary metagenome ERZ507954 (study PRJEB26167, sample SAMN06115478) | human gut metagenome | host: Homo sapiens | place: China:Sichuan | collected 2015-01-21... | reverse complement strand
CCGGATTGGGATGGCTCCAGCTCGAAGCGGAACTCATACACCTGACCCGCTTGCAACTTCCCGGCATAGAACGGGACGGTGGGGGTGATTTCGACCAGCGGCTGTGCAGTTCCCTTCAGTTCGAGCCGGATGAAGCGCCGTCCGGCCAGATCGGTTTCGACGTAGAGGATTTTAGAGAATTTCCCGGAAACGGAATTTGCCTTGACCTGCGTTTGGATTTCGAGAGCCTTGCCGGGTGAAATCTCCGAAGCGGAAATCTGACCGACCAGGCAGCCGCAGGTGGAACGGATTTTTTTGATTTTAACCGTCTCCTGCGTGGCATTGACCAATTGAAAGGTGTGCTCCTTGCTTTCCGCAGCCGGATAAGAGCCGAAATCGGCCACTCCATTTCCTGATATCTCCAAGCTGCCGGCCAACAATCGGCAGCAGAAGAGACTTCCGAAAATAATTTTCAGTAATATGATTTGGTGATTCATACCGTCGACAGATTTTTTCAACCGGAGAAATGACGGCAAAACTGCTTTGCCGAAAAAACGATCTTTTCCGATCCCGAAGTCGTTCCGCACTTATTTCGCGCCATATACATTACATGTCGAATGCCGATAACGCAAATGCCGGTATCAATTCCATATCCGCCAGGGTATTTTTTTATAGTCGAAATGAAATGTATTTGACCAATCTGCTTTCATATAAATATATTATAAAATGCCGGGAATGATTTGCAAGAGCAGCCGACAGGTGTTATTTTAAGTTGAATATTTTACTCTACTACCATATAACGATGCAGCTTTGTATTTGGAAAATTTCTAAAGATAATGCGCTGGTTCAGCGGAATTATCAACGTATCCGGCATGTCTGGCGGGAGCTTGCTTTCAGTGAGGACAGTCCCCCGGATGAAGCGGATTTCGTCTGTCTGCTGGGAAGTCCGGCCCGGACGGTGGTTTATGATATTTCCCTGCCGGCTTCCCTGAAGCGGAGTGCGGAGCGCGAGGTGCTGTTTGGTGAGCTGGCGGCGCGGCTGCCGGTTCCGGCGGAGTCGGTCTGCTGGTTCTACCGGGCTTGCGGTGGCGGAAAGTTCCGGGTCTGTGCGGTGCACCGGGAGGAGATGGCCCGTCTGCTGGAATTCGCACGGTCGCATTCGCTGAAGTTCGATCTTGCGATTCCGGCGGTGCTGGCCGAAACGCCGGAAGAGATTTTGCAGGTGGTGCCGGGTGAGGTTCCGCCGGAGGAGTTCCGCCCGGTCCGGTGCCGCGGGCTGAAAAATTTCTGTCTGGCGCTGTTCGCGTTGACCATCGTGCTTCTCGGCGTTGTCATCTCGCTGCGTTATCAGGATTTCGCGCGCGAGCGGGACCGGCTTGCCGGAATTCGTTCCGCCTGGGAGAAAGAATTGCGGGAAGAACGCCGCCGATTCGGTGAGCTGTCGGCCGATCAGGAGCTGCTGCAGGAGTTGCGGACCGCGAAAATCGATGCTCCGTTCGTGCTGCCGGTCTTGGGGCGACTGACTTCCGGGCTGCCGAAAACAATGTGGGTGACCAATTATTCGCAAAATTACGACTCCGCCGACCTGACGCTCTCCGCCTCGAAAGATGAACCCAACCTTTACCGGTTGATCGGTGAAAACGAAACCTACGCGATCATGAATCTGCGGAAAAGCCGCGGTTACAACGATATGGTTTCCTTCTTCGTCAAACTCAGGATCAGGCACTGATGGAACTCTCCCGACAGAAACTGAATCTATATTGGCCGCTTATCCCGGCAGGGGGACTGCTGCTTTTCTGCGGTTGGCTGCTGATTGGTTCCTCCGGGCGGCTGCCGTTCACTGCGAAGCTGTTGGAGCGGGAGTGCCGCCGGCTCGAAACTCTGCGAAAGAATATTCTCGATTTGCGCGAACAGAACCGGCAGTTGCAGCTCGAAACCCGCCCCATGACCGCAATCCGGGAGGGGGCGCTTGCTGTGGACGGCGACACCGCCGCCGTCAGGCTGCGTGAGCAGGTCGAACGCATTGCCGCAGCTTCCGGGATCACCATCAGCTCGTTGCGGGAGATTCAACAGGTTCCCGCGGCAGAGGGCTGGATTGCCTGTACCCTGAGTTTTTCAGCGGAGTGTGCCGTCGCGGACCTGCAAGAATTTCTGGCGGGGGTGGACAACAGCATCCCGCGATTGTACTGGCGAACCCTGACGCTGCGCCCGGATAACACGAACACTCCCTCCAAAGTGATCCTTGACGGGCAGCTTGCTTTGCTGAACCATGCGGAGGAGGAAGAATGAAAACCCGCAGCTCCCTTCTGCTGACCGGCGGTCTGCTGCTGATTGCTTTGGTATTTCTGATTCTTGTGTTTTTGACGGGCAGTTCCGTTGAATCGCAGAAAAAATTTGAACTGCCGAATGCGCCGGAAACGGTCGAAGTGAAGCGTCCCGAAGTGAAGGCCGCCGATCTGGCGACAGGGAATCTGTTTCACCCTCTGCGCGGGGCCGCGGTTCCGGCGGAGCAGGAGAAAGCAGCGGCCAAACCCTCGGCGCGTCCTCCGGCGGCGGGGAAGTTCGAGTTGACCGGGATTTTTTTATTCGGGGAGGCGCGCGGAGTGATCATTACAGGGGCGGAGCAACCGCAGGCTGCCGGAAAGAAACCTGTGAAGCCGAAACAACTCTATCGGGAGGGGGATCCGGTCGGCGGCGGCTATGTGGTGCAGAAGATCGAAAAGGATCAAGCCGTCCTGATGCGGGGAAGTGAAAAGACAGTATTGCTTTTACATAAAAAGGAGAAAAAGCCTTGAGCAGATTCAGGAATGCAGTTTGCCTGCTGCTGTGCTCCGCGCTGATCGGTCCGTTGTTCTGGGGGTGCGCAACTTCAAAAAAAGATCCTTCCAGACAGGAGCGGGAGAAGCGGGAAGCTGAAAAACGGCGGAAAGAGTGGTTCAGAAACGCGGACGGCAAGCCGATTTCGGAACAGCGTTCGATCGAACACGAACTGCTGACGGAGGAGCCGTCCGCCTTGTCGGACCGGAAAAAGCCGGAGAATCCCTATCCCATTTACACGGAGCGTGAAAAAACGGAGGAACCTCCTGTCACGCCGCCGGAGGAGCGTTTCGACGGCCGGGAGAAAATCAAGGCGGAATTCGACTTCAACGGCGCGGCGGTTGCAGACGTCATTCCGGTCTTTGCGGAACTGCTGAAGTTCAACTACCTGCTCGACGGCAAACTGAACGGCACGGTGACGCTCTCTTTGAAGGACGAGCTGACGCGCCGGCAGCTCTGGGAACTGTTCCGGCAGGTGATGCAGACGTCGAACATCTACCTGACAAGGCAGGACAACATGATCCATTTCCGCCCGGTGGAGGCGATCGCGCAGGCAGCGGCGGGGGACGGCGTGAGTTCCGATGCTGAAGTCGCGCTGTTCCGGCTGAAGAACATCGGGGCCAAGGAGACCGCTTCGCAGATCGGGCAGTTCCTGTCGCCCGGCCTGAAGCCGGTGGAACTTGAGGAGCGCAATCTGCTGCTGGTGGTTGATACGAAAGAGAATCTGCGCAAGGTCCGGCAGATCGTCGCGCAGCTCGACCGTCCGCTGCGGCAGGGGTGGGCGAAGATGGTGATTCCGTGCCGGAACATCGATGCTTCGCGCCTGGCGAAAGAGGCGGCTGACGTGCTGCCGGTGCTCGGTTTCCCGGTCGCGCTGAACAGCGACAAGCCGCGCCCGGAGGAGATTCAGCTTACGACCGTGGAGCGGCTGCAGATCATCGTCGCCTCGGCCGCGAACTATGAGGCGCTCGAAGAGCTGGGCCGCTGGATCAACATCCTCGACCAGTCGGAGACGGGCGACCAGGAGCGGATGTTCATCTACAACATCCTGAACGGCAACGCCGAGGAGCTGGTCAAGGCGCTGGCGGTGATGTTTCCGGTCGAGGGGGAAACCCTGACTGCTTCGACCGGCAGTTCGGGCGGTTCGTCGTCAAGCGGGAGCGGCGAACTCTTTTCGTCGTCGTCGTCCCAGGCCTCCACGTCCAAAACGACGACGCAGTCCGGCTCCGTGAAATCCGCCGCGAAAACCGGCTCCAAAGAAGAGGGGCCGGCCAATCTCTTCGAGGTTCCGGTCAAGGTGTTCGCGGACGCGGTGAACAACCGGCTCATCATTCGCACGAAGCCGCGCACCTATACGATGATCAAGGCGCTGCTCGGCAAGATCGACACAATTCCGCCGCAGGTGCTGTTTCAGGTGCTGGTGGTGGATGTCTCGCTGAACGATTCGGTCAAGTTCGGCGTAGAGTTCATGATGAAGGGCGGTTCCGGGAACGTCACGACGCAGGGCGGCACGAATTTCTCCGGACTCGCGCCCGGCAGCGGCCAGGACTCCCAGAGCGGCGGGAAGTTCTGGGTTTACAATCCGAAGAACCCGAATCAGAAATTCGGTTACATCAACGCGCTGGCCGGCAAGACCAACGTGAAGGTCATTTCGAGTCCGCAGGTGCTGATCGCATCGAACAACGAAGCGAAGATCAGCGTCGGCAGCAAGGTGCCGATCGTGAATTCGGAGATCACGAATACGCAGTCGATCATTACGAACAACACCGACGCCTCGACGAACCTCGTCCGCAACATCCAGTATCAGGACACGGGCGTGATTCTGAAAATCACGCCGAAAGTCACGCGCGGCGGCCGGATCGCGATCAAGCTCGCGCAGACGGTTTCGGAGGCGGATTCGAATACGGTCTCCGACATCGATTCGCCGGTGATCAAGGAGCAGATCATCGAAACCGCGATGTCGCTGCGCGACGGGCAGACCATCATCTGCGGCGGCATCATCAGGGAGAAAAGCACCGACAACCTCTCGACGCTGCCGGGTCTCGGAGGAATCCCGTTCCTGCGCAGACTGTTCGGCGACACCGACATCTCGACCGACCGCACCGAAATGATGATCCTGATCACCGGTTATATCGTCAGCGAGGATTCTCACCTCGAGGAACTCGTCAAGCGGTATGAACAGGCGGTCGATGCGCTGATCGATTTCCACGCGCCCGCCGGGCAGCGGAAGCGCAAGATCGATCAGAACAAGGGGCTGGTGGAGTCATGGTTCATCGAATAGAAGAACTGAAACGGGCCGTTCAGGAACGCTGTCCGGAGTACGGCGAACTTCTGGCGGAGGGCATGGCCCCCGCCGACGCCGACCGGGCGCTGGCCGAACGCGGCGCGGTCAGCGAAAACGACCTGCTGGCGATCTACAGCAGAGTTCTGGGCGTGGAGCCGTTCGACGAAGAGAACTTCCGGCAGCCGGAGCGGTTCGACGGCATCAGCGAGGAATACCTTGTCAATCAGGAGCTTCTGCCGTACCGCTGGGACGATGAAACGTTCGAGCTGCTTGCCGCATCGCCCTACGAGTGGGAGCGTCAGGCGTATGAGCTCAACGCATTTTTCGGCCGGCAGGTCACCTTCAAGCTCGCCCGCCGCAGCCTGATCGAGCGGATGACCGCGAAGGTCTATCAGGAGGCGGAGGAGGAAGAGGAGCGGCACTTTTCCGGCGACGACGAACACAAGCTCCGGCAACTGGCCGGGGAAGCGAAGATCGTCCGGCTCGTGAATGAAATGTTGTCGCAGGCGCTCGAACGCAATGCGAGCGACATCCATGTGGAGCCGGAGGAGACGCAGCTGGTGATCCGTTTCCGCATCGACGGCGTGCTGCATGAGTACCTGAGTCTGCCGCTGTCGGACTACCCCGCGATCGCGTCGCGCATCAAGCTGATCGGCGCGCTGAACATCGCCGAAAGCCGCCTGCCGCAGGACGGGCGCACGAATTTCCAGATCGGGCGCCGCGAGATCGACATCCGCATCAGCACGATTCCGATCATGAACGGCGAGAGCATCGTGATGCGCCTGCTGCGCAAGGATGCGATGAAGTTCGACCTGCGCGAGCTCGGCATGAATGAAACGCTGCTCGGAAAGTTCGAGGAGCTGATTTCGATTCCGCACGGCATCCTCCTCGTGGTCGGTCCGACCGGTTCCGGCAAGACCACCACGCTTTACAGCGTGATGCAGCAGCTGAACGACCGCAAACGCAAGATCATCACGGTCGAGGACCCGGTCGAATACCAGCTTCCCGGCCTGAGCCAGATGCAGGTGAATCCGAAGATCGGGCTCTCGTTCGCTTCCGGGCTGCGCCACATCGTGCGGCAGGACCCGGATGTGATCCTGGTCGGCGAGATCCGCGACCGTGAAACCGCCGATATCGCGATCAATGCGGCGCTGACCGGGCACCTCGTGCTTTCGACGCTGCACACGAACGACGCGGTCGGCGCGATCACGCGGCTGTCGGATATGGGAGTCGAGGGATTCCTCGTCGCATCGGCGCTCTTCGGCGTGCTTTCGCAGCGGCTGGTGCGACGAGTCTGCCCGCACTGCCGCGGCGCCGGAAACGGGCCGACCGGGCGCTGCCGCAACTGCGGCGGCAGCGGCTACCGGGGGCGGACCGGCATCTACGAACTGCTGCGGATCGACGACGAGCTGCGCGGCGCGATCGTCGCGAAGCGTCCGAGCGGCGAAATCAACGAGATCGCGCGCCGCAACGGCATGATCCCGCTGCTGGAGGACGGACAAAGCAAGGTGGAACAGGGAATTACAACCGAGGCGGAACTGCTCCGCATCGCGGCGGGGGTGTAGTGCGATGCCGAAACTGCGTTATGCCGTCCTGACCGCCGGGGGAGCCCGGAAAGAGGTCGCGGTCGATGCCCCTGACGATGCCGCTGCGCGCCGCCGGCTGCGGCGGCAGGGGCTGATCGTGGTCCGCGCCCTCGGGGAGTCGGCAGGGAAAGCCGGGCATTTCCGGCTGCGGCGCACACCGCGCTTCGACGTCTACATATTTACGAGCCGCCTTTCCCCGCTGCTGGCGGCGGGGATTCCGCTGGAACACGGCCTCGCGGTGCTGGAGGAAGGCGGCCGCGAGGAGGAGCGCAATGTCGTGCAGCGGCTGCGGCGCGGCCTTCACGAAGGCAAAAAGTTTTCGCAGCTCACGCGCGAGATGCCGGAGTGCTTCCCGCCGCTCTTTTCGGGACTGATCGAAACCGGCGAGGAGTCCGGCTGCCTGCCGGAGGTCACGCGCGAGCTGCGCCGTTTCCTGAAAGAGAGCAAGGAGTTCCGCGAATTCGTGCTTACCAGCTCGATTTATCCGTCGATCGTTGTTTCGGTGACGCTGCTGGTGATCGTGCTGCTTTTCACGGTGTTCATTCCGCGCTTTGCGAAAATTTTCGAGGAGCTCGGGCGTGAAATGCCGTTCCTGACCCGCACGATGCTCGGAGTCGGTAACTTCATGCAGTCGGTCTGGTGGATCTGGCCGCTGCTGATTTTCGGGCTTGTGCTCCTGTACCGGGAAAGCCGGCGGCCGGGGCGGCTGAAAACCGCGAAGGACCGGCTGCTGCTGCGGTTGCCGCTGCTCGGCGGAATCATCACGGCTATCCAGACCGGTCGTTTCCTGCGCACGCTCTCGATCATGGTCAAAAACCACGTGCAATTGCTCCCGGCAGTGCGCATTTCACGCAAGGTGATCGAAAACGACCTGATCCGCGACAGCTTCGCGGCGGTGGAGGACCGCCTGCGCGGTGGCAGCCGGCTGTCGGCCATTCTCGGCGCGAGCCCGTATATGCCGCCGGGGAGCATCGCGATGCTGAAGATCGCTGAGGAGTCCGGAGAGATCGGCGAAATGCTCGAACGCATCGCCGAGGAGTCGGAGGAGGATATCCGGGTGCGGGTCAAGCGGCTGCTCGCCTTCCTCGAACCCGGAATCATCCTTGTGCTGGCCGGGGTCGTGCTGCTCGTGGTGCTTTCGATCTTTCTTGCGATCATGGATATGAATGTCATCAAATAAAGGAGGTATCTCTATGAATTCCAAATGTTTCACCATGATTGAAAGTGTGTCCGGGCAAGGTGTCATAAACTAAACTGATGAAAGGAGCAGTTCATACCAATTATCCAATTCAGGTATGTAGCCTGACCACCAGTTGGACGTGGTTCCTGATCATGTGTAGCTGATGCGTGGTGACAAAGTCGCGAGAATGGAAATTTGCGAAAGCGAAGGACTTGAAGACAGTCAGAGCGGCGAGGCAAAGTAGCAGGTTGCAGGAAAACGAACGTTTGCAGGCATCGTAAATGTGAACCATCGGTATAGCTGTCAGAGGTGGTTATTTGGGTTAGTCGAGCGTTCTTTCAATACGCGAAGACCGCAGTGTGACACGGTGAGCAATTGGATCATACCGTGCGCAGCCCACGGTGTAAAAGACGGCGACATGCTATGAAAGTTTATGAGCGCAACCGGAGAGAACATGCCGGCTTACCGGAGAATATCGGTATAAACCGCGATATAAGGCAGTAGCTGAAAGTCGGAGTGAATGTCGGCATGGGGTCTGAGACGCCCATAGTAGCGAAGACGCAATGGTATGATAAACATTGCCAGCAAAGGGGCGTTAGCCAGCAGGGGATTATGAAACAAAGAGGTGACCAGCGATGAATGCCGCGATAACGGCTCAAACCCGTCCATTAGGTTGGGTCAGGACTTTGCAACGTAATCTATATCGTACCGCCAAGCGAAATCCTGGGCGGAAATTTGGACTGTTGCATACCCATGTATGTAACTTGGCAACCATAGAGGAGGCATGGAAACGGGTGAGTGCCAACGGGGGCTCTCCCGGAATTGACCGGGAAACAATCGCCGAAATAAAAAGACGCGGCAAAGAGGACCTTCTGAAAGAAATTCAGGAGGAACTGCAAGCCGAAACTTATGAGGCGAATGTAATTCGACGGGTGTACATACCCAAAGGGAAAACCGGAACTCGTCCGCTGGGCATTCCGACTGTGAAGGATCGGGTGGTCCAGATGGCGGTAAAGCTCATCATTGAGCCGCTGTTTGAGGCGGATTTTCTGGATTGTTCGCATGGCTTCCGTCCTCGGCGGGACAACAAGGAGGCTGCGCAATTGACTCATCGTTACAGCAATACTCACAAGTGGGTGGTCGATGTGGATTTGAAAAGCTATTTCGATACCATCAATCATGAGATGCTGATAAAACTGGTAAAACGGCGGGTAAGCGATCGACGGATCCTCAAACTGATTCGGCAATGGCTGAAAGCCGGGATACTGGAAAACGGTGAGATTCATGCGAGTCAGCTTGGGACACCACAGGGAAGCGTGATAAGCCCGCTGTTGAGCAACATATACCTGCATGAAATCGACAAGCAATGGAACGATAACCGATCGGTGAAACTGATAAGATTTGCCGACGATATGATATTCATGTGCAAGAGCGAAAGCCAGGCAAATTATGTGCTCAACACCCTGCGCGGTCAGATCGGGAAGTTGAAGTTATGCTTGAATGAAGAGAAAACGAAAATCAGGCATGTTCGGGAATCGTTTGATTTTGTCGGTTTCACGTATAAGGAAGCGTACTCAAGGCACAAGAAAAGATATGTAAGAATCAAATTTCCGCGAGCTAAGAGTATGCAGAAAATACGCGATAATATCAAGAATACGGTCAAGTGCATGCCACTCGGGATGGAACCGTCAGTGATCATTGACGCCGTGAACCGCAAGCTGATTGGGTGGGCAAACTACTTCAAAATAGGGAACAGTTACAAACACGCCCTTGAGATAAGCGATTTTGCTTGTCGACAATTGCGGATATTCTGGCGAAGACGTAAAAACCGGAAGCGGTCACAATATTCCAGACTATGGTCAAACAGTTATTTTTACAAACAAGGGTTGCTCTATGTGCCATATTTACTTACAGGAGGAAAAGCGAATGCAGTACGATGAAAAACTGGGGGAAAGCCGTGTGAGGGAAAACCGCACGCACGGTTTGGTCCACGGGGTGAATGTGAAGCGGCTTGACCAAGTCACCCGAAGAATGTTCACTCTAGTGGAAATGGTCGTCGTGATCGTGATCATCGCGACGCTGGCGGCGGTCGCGACGCCGATGTACTTCAACTATGTGAAAAGCTCGCGCGCCGGCGCCGCGAAGATGCAGATCGGCATTTTCGAGCAGTGCATTTTCGACTACCGCGTCCATATGAAAAAGCTCCCGGCTTCGCTGGAGGATCTGGTGAAGAACAACTCCGGCAGCAAGCGCTGGAAGGGGCCGTACCTGAAAGGCGGCGTGATTCCGCAGGACCCGTGGGGTAACGACTACATCTACAAAAAGCCGGGCGACCACGGCGAATTCGACATCATCAGTTACGGCGCGGACGGCCAGCCCGGCGGCGAGGACGAGGACGCCGACATCGGCAACTGGACCGTCGTCGAGGAGGAATAACCCGTTGCGCCGCAATCGCTACACGCTTGTCGAGCTGGTCACCGTCACCGCAATTCTGCTGGTCGTGCTGGCGGTCGGAACCGCGCGGCTCAGCGTCGAGCTGCTCGACGGCGGGCCGTATCAGAAGGCCGAACAGCTCCGGCGCATCGCGGCGCTCTGCCGCCGGCAGGCGGCCGCGACCGGCAAGACGTGCGCCGTCGAGTTCGATCCGGCGAGGCGGAGGCTGTTTTTCGGGAAGGAGCAAGTCACGTATCCGCAGGAACTTCGCATTCTGCGCAACGGCGAGGAACTTCAGGAGCCGGGCGTTGTGCTGCGCTTCTTCCCGGACGGCGGCGCGGCGGAGACCGCGCTCGCTTTCGAGCGCGACGGCGAAACGGCGACGTTGCGGATTTCCCCCCTGACCGGGAGCATCGTGATCGATGAAACGGAATAAGTTCACTCTGCTTGAGGTGCTTGTGGCGCTGGTGATCCTGACGCTCGGCATCGCGGGACTGCTCTGGCAGTTGTCGATTGCGGCGAACCGCGCGGCGCGCAATGCCGAAACCTGGGAGCTGACGCA
>ENA-UERG01003153-UERG01003153.1-human-gut-metagenome-genome-assembly--contig:-NODE-3153-length-10842-cov-6.037343_pt1 | contig 10842 bp, 9 predicted proteins | sample MGYA00242954_ERZ507954 | MGnify/ENA primary metagenome ERZ507954 (study PRJEB26167, sample SAMN06115478) | human gut metagenome | host: Homo sapiens | place: China:Sichuan | collected 2015-01-21... | reverse complement strand
TGAAGATACAGCAAAAACCTGCATAAAAGGGGAGGAAAACACTTATGGCAAACGAAAAGATCCTTGTGGTGGACGACGACGCCAACATCTGCGAGCTGCTGCGGCTGTACCTGACCAAGGAGGGCTATCAGGTCACGGTGGCAAACGATGGCGAAGAAGGACTGGAAAAGTTCAATGCGGTCAAGCCGGACATGGTGCTGCTGGACGTGATGATGCCCCGCATGGACGGTCTTGAGGTCTGCCGCCGCATCCGCAAGGCGGGCAACACCCCGGTGATGATGCTGACCGCCAAGGGCGAGACCTTTGACAAGGTGCTGGGCCTGGAGCTGGGCGCAGACGATTACATGGTCAAGCCCTTTGACGCAAAAGAGGTGGTGGCACGCATCAAGGCGGTGCTGCGCCGTTGCCAGACTACCTCCGCTGCCGCCGAGAGCACCGAGGGCGTTATTGAGTTCGACAACCTCCGTCTGGATATGAACAGCTACGAGCTGCGGGTCAAGGGCAAGGTGGTGGAAGCTCCCCCGAAGGAGCTGGAACTGCTGAACTGTCTGGCCTCCCACCCCAACCGCGTGTACACCCGCGACCAGCTGCTGGACGAGGTGTGGGGCTTTGAGTATTACGGCGACAGCCGCACCATTGATGTCCACGTCAAGCGTCTGCGCGAAAAGCTGGCCGGGGCTTCCGATAAGTGGGAACTGAAAACCGTCTGGGGCGTGGGCTATAAGTTCGAGGTGCGTCAGTAATGCGTAAAAGTATCTCCACAGCCTTTTTCTCCATGGTGTCCACCCTGATGGTGCTGGGCATCGTGCTGATGGGCTGCTCGGAGTGGGTGCTGTTCAAGAATTATTTTGCGAAGGATCGCTACGAAACACTGGATCAGGTGGTAAACGTTGCCAAGCGCACTGCGGAGTATCTGGTAAACAGCGAGACCATGCCGCAGGGGGCAGAGCTGGACGCTTTGAACACCAAGCTGGAGATCATCGGCGAGAGCGCCGAGGCTTATCTGTTTTTCACCGACCGACAGGGCAATGTGCTCATCGCCTCCGACCCGGACAAGCTTACCACCACCACCGTGCCGCTGGATATCTGCCAGCGCGCCAACGCAGTGGCTGACCCGGACGCCCGGCACTACCACGCTTTCGGCGATTTGGGCGGTGCCCTGACCGAAAAAAGCTATATCGCGGCGGTGGAGACCATCGACGACCAGAGCCTGTTCAGCGGCTGGCTGTTTTTGTGCTCCTCCGGCGCGCAGCTCACCGACTTTAAACAGCAGTTCTGGTCCAACTTCCTCATGTCCGCCTGCGTAATGCTGCTGTGCGCCAGTGTGCTGACCCGCCTGCTGATGCGTCAGCTTACCGACCCGCTGCAGAAGGTGACCGATGCCGCCCAGCGCTTTGGCGGCGGCGACCTCTCCGTCCGCGTGGAGGGCGTGGAGGGCGATGGCGAGGTGGCAGACCTTGCCCGCACCTTCAACCAGATGGCGGAGAACATCCAGTCCAACGATAACTCCCGGGGTCAGTTCATGGGCAACATCGCCCACGAACTGCGCACCCCCATGACCACCATCAAGGGCTTTGTGGACGGCATTCTGGACGGCACCATCCCGCCCGAGATGCAGAACCACTACCTGCAGCTGGTCAGCGAGGAGACCGGGCGTCTGGCGCGGCTGATCCAGAATATGCTGGATCTCTCCAAGCTGGAAAGCGGCGAGAATCAGGTGAACGCCCGGATGTTCAATATCTGGGAGACCCTGACCGGCGTGGCACTGGCAGCAGAGCAGCGCATCAATGACGGCATGATCGAGCTGGAAGGCCTGACCATGGATGAAAAGGTGCTGGTCTACGCCGACCCCGACCTGATCCATCAGGTGGCGTATAACCTGCTGGACAACGCCATCAAGTTCACCCCGGCGGGCGGCACCATCCGCTTCAGCGTGGAAAAGCTGGGGCCCGAGGCCGAGATCTCCATCTGGAACTCCGGGCAGGGCATCAGCCCGGAGGCGCTGCCCTATGTGTTCGAGCGGTTCTATAAAGAGGATCGTTCCCGCGGTCTGCACGCCCGCGGCTCCGGTTTGGGACTGAACATCTGCAAGGTGCTGGTCAATCTGGCCGGCGGGCAGATCCGCGTGGAGAGCCAGCAGGGCGAGTGGTGCCGCTTTGTGTTCACCCTGCCCACCTGTTCCCCCAATCCCGGCGGCATGAAGCGCCTGCCGGATGCCGCCGGGCAGCCCGGCGCAGTGGAGGACCCCGCCAGCATGAAGCCGGTAGAATAAGACCCCGCAGCCAGACTGCCCCGCCCGGGCGGTCTGGCTGCTTTGGCGTTGTTGGAATAAAAATCCTGCTTACCGCTGTGACCCCCTCTTGTGAAAATGCGTTTGGAGCACTCCGCAGAGTGCGACAAACGCGGAATTAAAAATCTATTTTCCGCTGAATATGGCCAGAGCAACGCGGAGGCCATTCCAAATCGTCCTGCTTCAAAGAAAGCTGCTGCAAAATGGCAAGCCTTCGGCGGCAGCTGCGCGGCACATGGAGATGCTGCCGCGCAATGGACTTTTTGCGCCATTTACGACTTTTCGGTGAAAAAAACTGCTGCGGGTTTGATTTTTTGGCCGTTTTCATGTAAACTAAAAGATAACCATGCCCGCGTATTTTTTGCCCGGCAGAACCCTGCAAAACGCGCAACGCATGGGATAAAAATTGCTAAAAATAACGGAGCGTAATGAAATATTATGGCCATCGTAAGTCCTTCGATTCTTTCTGCTGATTTTGGCAAGCTGGGTGCAGACTGCCGCATGGTGCTGGATGCCGGCGCACAGATGCTGCACTACGACGTGATGGACGGGCATTTTGTGCCCAACATCAGCTTTGGCGTGCCGGTGCTCAAAAGCCTGCACAAGGCGCTGCCGGATGCCTTTTATGACGTGCATCTGATGATCAGCCACCCGCTGCAATACGCCGAGCCCTTTATCAAGGCCGGTGCGACCCTGTATAATTTCCATCTGGAGTGCGAAGATGATATTCAGGCCACCATTGACGCCGTCCGTGCGCTGGGCTGCAAGGTGGGTCTGACCATTAAGCCCGGCACTCCGGCCGAGGCGTTGGCACCGTGGCTGGAGCAGCTGGATCTGGTGCTGGTGATGAGCGTGGAGCCCGGTTTCGGCGGGCAGAAGTTCATGCCCTCGGCGCTGGACAAGCTCCGCTGGCTCAAGGCAGAGCGGGAAGCACGCGGCCTTTCCTACCTGCTGGAGGTGGACGGCGGCGTGGATGCCGCCACCGCACCCTTGTGCATGGAAGCCGGAGCCGACGTGCTGGTGGCGGGCAGTGCCGTGTTCGGCGCCGCCGACCCTGCTGCGGCTGTGGGCGCACTGGCCAGCCTGTAAGGAGGCCCGTATATGGATGAAGCTTTGATCCAAGAGCAGGAGCGGCAGCTGCAAAAGACCGGCCGGTACTATAAGCACGTTTTCTGGCTGTGTGTGCCGCTGCTGTGCATGGCCTGCTATTTCTATGGGGCGCGTCCGCTGCTGCTGTGCGGCATCGCCCTGCTTACCGGCAACCTGTGCGACCGTCTGGTGGCGCTGCTGCGCCATCGGGTGTACACCAATAAAGATCTCTCCAACGAGAGCTTCAGCCTGATCATCGCCCTGCTCATGCCCGCCACTGTGGACATCTATGTGCTGGTGGTGGCAGTGCTGGCGGGCGTATTGATCGGCAAGGAGGTCTTTGGCGGCTACGGCAGCTATCCCTTCAACCCCGCTGCCGTGGGCTACGCCGTGGCAGCGGTATCGTGGCCGGAGCAGGTGGTGCGCTACCCGCAGCCCTATACGCCGCTGCCCCTGTGGAACGCCTCCGCTGTGCCAGTGAGCAGCACCATCGAGGATACCCTGCGCAGCGGCGGTATCCTGAACCTGAACGCCCTCGCCGTCGCGCTGGGCGAGTTTGCCGCCCCCATGGGCACCGGCGCAGCGCTGGTCATTCTGGCCTGCGGCCTTGTGCTGTGGACCCAGAAGGACGTGCACATCGGCGCATCAGCGAGCTTTCTCATCACCTGCGGGCTCATCGCTTTCTTCTTCCCGCGGCAGGTAGGTCTGGCAGACAGCACCCTCTTCAGCAGCCTGATGCCCCGCCTGCAGGGCATCAGGGACGAGCTGCACACTGGTGCAATGCTGTTCTGCGCGGTGTTCCTGCTCAACGAGCCATACACCTGTGCGCATCACCGGCTTGGGCGCATCCTGTACGGTGCACTGGTGGGTGCTGCCACCATGGGCTTCCGCTATTTTGGCGTGTACGAGACCGGCGTCTGCTTTGCACTGCTGGCCGTCAACAGTGTGTCCGCGCTCATTGACCGCACCGAGGAACGGCTGTACCGTCTGCTGCACCGTCTGCCGTCCGAACGAAAGGAGGCTGCGGAATGAAAAAGCGTACTGCGGAACTGATCTTGCAAGATCCCGAAAAGTTTGCCCATCACGACCGCGTGTTCCTGAATAACCCGGTGGTCATGCAGGGCATGGGTCTGGCACCGCTGGTGGTCGTGGCTACCACCGGCCAGAACGGCCTGATGCTGGCGGCGGCGGTGACGCTGCTGCTGGTGCCCTCCCGCGTGCTGGCCTGCCTGCTCAGCCGCCTTGTACCCCTGCGGGACGAGGAGCCTACCCCGGAGCAGCTGCAAAAAAAGCTGCTGCCCCGCGCACTTTTGTACGCAGCCAGCGCCGCTGTGGTGTACCTGGCGGCATATCCCATTTTGAACTTCGTGTTTGGCACCGGGCTTTTGAACCTTGGCATCTACCTGCCCATGCTGGTGGTGGAGCCGCTTTTGACCTACCGCTTCGGCCGCGTGCAGGAGACAGTGCACAAGGCCGTTTCCAAGGGCGTGCGCATCACCGTGGGCTACGCGCTGCTGCTGCTCGTGGTGGGCGTGGTGCGCGAGTGGCTCAGCCTTGGCACCGTGTTCGGTGCCCCGGTGGGGCGCTGGGCGCTGCTGCCACTGGCTAAGATGCCGGCGGGCGGCTTTATCGTGCTGGGCATCCTGTGCGCCATCTGGCGCGCTGCGGCTGCAAAGCGCAAGGAATATCTGAAAAAGGAAGCACGGGATACCCTGACCGTGCACTACCAGAAGGAGGTGGACCGCGAACCGTGAAGGAAGTTGTAAGCAGCTCGGCAGTGTTTTTCAGCTATGCACTGCTGGCCATTTTTGCACAGAACGCTGTCTTTACCCGTGCACTGGGCGTGTCCCGCATGGTGCAGCTGGTGGGGGACGACCGCACCAGCAGCGCCTTGTTCGGCATGATGCTGTGCATCACGCAGGTGCTGGTGGCGCCGGTGGCTTTTCTTGCCGGGCGGTTCATTGCCCCGTTGGATAACCGCGCCCAGCTGCGCCCGCTGGTGTATATTGCCAGCATTGCCGTGGTGTGTCTGGCGGAGCATCTGGTGCTGTGGCTGCTGCGCAGCCTGCCCCGCCGCGCCCAGCTGCTGCGCATCGTGCCGCTGGCCGCGCTGAACAGCGGCGTGCTGGGCACGGTGCTGGTGGAGCGCACCCAGTCCTTTACCCTTGGCCAGAGCCTTGGCTTTGGCCTTGGCAGCGGCCTTGGCTATGTGCTGGCGGTGCTGCTGGTCACCGAGGCGCGCCACCGCCTGCGCAGCAAAGCTATCCCCAAGGCATTCCGCGGCCTGCCCATCACGCTGGTGTATATCGGCGTGCTGGCGCTGGCGATCTATGGCTTTACCGGACATTCCGTCATCCTGTAATGCAGACAGGGAGGAAAGGATACCATGGCTAAGAATAAACGTCAGAAGGTCAAGCATTATAACCGCAGCTTTTACAGCAGGGAAACGCGCGTAAAGCGCGGCATCGGCATCGTGGTGCTGGTGGCGGCAGTGCTGGCAGCCGCATGGTTTGCCGCACCCCATGTGCTGGATTGGGCCACCCACACCTGGTATACCGTGGTCAAGGATCGGGATCTGGAGGCCGAAAGCGCTTCCCGCGCCGAGGCAGCAGCCTCCTCTGCGGCGGCAAGCAGCGCTGCTGCTTCGCAGGCAGCGTCTGAGCTGGAGCCGGAGGAGGAAAAGCCGCTGGACGGCAAGGCCATTACCGGCGGCAGCTGGGCAGAGCTGGACGTGACCACCCTGACCGATGAAGCCGCCATCCGCGCCGCCGCCCGGCAGCTGAAGCAGCAGGGCGCAGACTACGCCCTTGTCACTCTGAAGGACGCCGCTGGCACGGTGTACTACGCTTCCGGGGTGGCAGCCGCTGCCCAGAGCATCACCGAAAACCCGGTGGATGCGGCCAATATCGCCGCCATCCTGCGGGAGGAGGGCATCATCCCGGCGGCGCAGCTTGCCGCCTTTACCGACCCGGTGTCGGTGTACACCGACCGCAGCATGGGCGTGCACTACGACGGCAACAGACTCTGGCTGGATAACGTCAGCGCAGCCAAGGGCGGCAAGGCATGGATGAACCCCTTTGCCGCAAGTGCGGTGCAGTTTGTCGGCGACCTCATTGAGGAGGTGCGGAGCATGGGCTACGAGCAGGTGGTGCTTACCGGGGTGCAGTTCCCCAATATCATCACCCGCAAGCAGGACTTCGGCGCTTCCGGCGGCAAGAGCCGGGAGGGACGCGCCGCCCAGCTGACGGCGGATATCGCCGCATGGCAGACCCGCTTTGCGGGCAGCGTGACCCTGTGGGTCAGCTACCCGGACGCACTGTGCACCGCTGCTACCGATGCTCTTGGCACCACCGGTACGTCCCTTGGCATGGAAAACCTGCTGGTCACCAGCAGCACCGCACTGGATGCGGACAGCCGCGCTGCGCTGGAGCAGGCCGCTGCCGATGCCGGTGTGAAGCACGTTGTGGTGCACGATGCCGCAGCGTTCCGCTGAGAAGCGGCTTTTATAAAGAGGGGAGGAAACGACTATGAAACCGACTACCTGTTTTGCACCCGCACACATCCTGCTGCCTTCGGAGCAGGTGCCGCTGGAGCAGTGGGGCTGTATTGCCTGTGACCAGTTCACCAGCGACCGCAGCTACTGGCAGCGGGCAGAAGAGACCGCTGCGGGTGCGCCCAGCACCCTGAACCTGATCCTGCCGGAGGTGTATCTGGAGGACGGAGACGCCGACGCGCGGGTGGAAAAGATCCACGCCACCATGCAGGACTATGCCCAGAACGTGCTCACCCGGGCGGTGGACGGCTTTATCTATGTAGAGCGCACCGAGCAGAGCGGCCGGGTGCGGCAGGGTCTTGTAGGACGTGTGGACCTGGAGGCATACAGCTACCGCCGGGGCGAAAAATGCACCGTGCGCCCCAGCGAGTGCACCGTGGAAAGCCGCATCCCGCCCCGCATGAAGGTGCGTACCGGCGCTGCGCTGGAAACGCCCCATATCATGATGCTGGCCGATGACCCGGACTGCACCCTCATCGAGCCCATTGCCGCCCACAAGGACAGCCTGCCCAAGGTATACGAGGGCGAGCTGATGCTGGGCGGCGGCCATGTGGCAGGCTGGGCGGTGGAGGACCCCGCCCTCATCGCGCAGATCGAAAATGCGCTGACCGTGCTGGGCAGTCAGGAAGAATTTGACAAGAAATACCCCGATGCCACCCGCCGCGACCCGCTGACGCTGGCCGTGGGCGATGGCAACCACTCGCTGGCTACCGCAAAGGCCTGCTGGGAGGAGCTGAAAAAGACTCTGACCCCGGAGCAGGCAGAAAACCACCCCGCCCGCTGGTGCTTGGCAGAGGTGTGCAACGTGCACTCCCCGGCTATTGAGATCGAGCCCATCCACCGGGTGCTGTTCAACGTGGACTGCGCCACCGTGCTGCTGAGCCTCATTACATGGAGCGATTCCAACATGGCAGGCTGCTGCTTTGGCGGCAGCAAAAAGCAGCCCTTTACGCTGGCAGGCCCCCACATGGCCAATGTGCTTAGCTTTGAGGACCCCACCGAGCCGCTGACCGTTGGCACCATCGACGATTTTATTTCGGATTATATCGAGCGCCACCCGGAAGCAAAGGTGGACTATGTGCATGATGAGCCGGCTGTGCGCGCTTTGTGCAAGCAGGGCGCAGTGGCGTTTTTGATGCCGCCCTTCGCCAAGAGCGACCTGTTCCGCGGCGTTGTGATGGGCGGCGTGCTGCCCCGCAAGACCTTCAGCATGGGACACGCGGAGGAAAAGCGCTACTACATCGAGTGCCGGAAGATCACAGAATAATAGGAGAACCATGACATTTAAAGAACTGAATCTGTCCGCCCCGCTGCTGCGCGCTGTGCAGGAAGCGGGCTACGAGACCCCCTCGCCCATTCAGGCAGCGGCCATCCCGCCGGTGCTGGCAGGCCGGGATCTGATGGGCTGCGCCCAGACCGGCACCGGCAAGACGGCGGCTTTTGCGCTGCCCATGCTGGACCGGCTCACCGCCAATGCGCCCCGCCGCAAGGGCGCTGTCCGTGCGCTGATTTTGACCCCCACCCGGGAGCTGGCCTTGCAGATCGGCGAAAGCTTTGAAGCCTACGGAAAGTACCTGAAATTGCGCAGCACCGTCATCTTTGGCGGCGTGGGACAGGCACCGCAGGTGGAAGCGCTGAAAAAGGGCGTGGACATCCTTATCGCCTGCCCGGGACGGCTGAACGACCTGATCGGGCAGGGCTTTATCGACCTGTCCGCTTTGGAAATCTTTGTGCTGGACGAGGCCGACCGGATGCTGGACATGGGCTTTGTCCATGACGTGAAAAAGGTCATTGCAAAGCTGCCCGCCCAGCGCCAGAACCTGATGTTCAGTGCCACCATGCCCGCCGAGATCGAGCAGCTGGCTGCCGGCATCCTGCGCGACCCCGCCTTTGTCAAGGTAGACCCGGTGTCCAGCACCGTGGACCGCATCCAGCAGAGCCTGTACTATGTGGAAAAGGGCAACAAAAAGCTTTTGCTGCCGTGGCTCATCAAAAATCTGCAGCCGCCGGTGGTCAATGCGCTGGTGTTCAGCCGCACCAAGCACGGCGCGGATAAGATCGCAAAGGATCTGACAAAGCAGGGCATCCCCGCCGCCGCCATCCACGGCAACAAGAGCCAGACTGCCCGCGTCACCGCGCTGGAGGATTTCAAGTCCGGCAAGACCCGGGTGCTGGTGGCCACCGATATCGCCGCACGCGGCATTGATATCAGCGAGCTTTCCCATGTGTTCAACTACGACCTGCCCGAAGTGCCGGAGACCTATGTGCACCGCATCGGGCGCACTGCCCGCGCCGGTGCGGACGGCACCGCCGTCAGCTTCTGCGCCCCGGAGGAGCAGGAGTATCTGGCAGGCATTGAAAAGCTGAACCGCCGCAAGATCCCGGTGGTATCCGGCCACCCGTGGGACGGCGTGCCCGCCCCGGTGCGCCCGGTGCTGCCCGTGCGTGGCAAAAAGCCCCGCCCCGAAGCGGAAAACTTGGCCGAAGCGCCGAAAAAACAGGCCGAAACTGCGCCCGCAAAAGCTGCAAAGACAGCTGCGCCCGCGCCGAAGCAGGAGCCGAAGGCTGCAAAGAACGCGGTGCCTGCAAAACCGAAAAAAGAGGAAACACTGATGCAAGACAGCAACACAAAGCGCGGAGCCCGCAACGACCGCCGCGCCAACAACCGGGGCGCAAACGCCCCCAAGGAAGCGGCAGCGCCCCGCGCCCGCCGCGAGAATGCCGCCCCCGCCCGAGGCAGCAACGTCCAGCCCAAATTTGACCCCCATTTTGTCAGCGCCCCGGAGGCTACTCCGCTGCGCCCGGCACGCAAGACTCCTGTTGCTCCGGCAGCACCTGCCATCCGCAGCGCACAGGAGCCCCAGAATAACCAGAACGCAAACCGCAGCGGCAGCCGCCGCAACGACCGCAGCGACCGGGGTGAACAGCGCAATGCCCGCCCCGCTGCCCAGAATAATAACGCCCGCCCTGCCCGCAACGAGCGCGGCAATGCCGGGAATCAGAGCCGCACCGGCAGCGCACCCCGCGCTCCCAAGGCCGAGCCTGCCCGCCGCGGCCGCAATGCTGCCGCCCGGGACGAGGACCCGGGGCTGGTGCTCATCAGCCGCCGCCCGCCCCAGCAGAAGTTCACCAGCTTTGAGGAGTATATGAACGCCCACGGCGGTGCCACTGCACCCATTGAGGATCACAGCGAAGAAGTATGAGCCGGAACGAAGCCTTTGCCCCGTGGCAGTGCCCCCTGTGCGGCGGCGCGCTGCAAGGGGAGAATGACCTGAAATGTGAAAAAGGCCACTGTTTTGACCGCGCCCGGGAGGGCTACTGGCATCTTTTGCCGGTGCAGAGTATGCGAACCAAAGCCCCCGGGGACAGCAAGGAGATGGTAGCTGCCCGCCGCGCCTTCCTGAACGCCGGATATTACGGCATTTTCGGGCAGGCGCTGGGGGAGTTGTGCCTTACCCACGGCGTGCCCGCCGCGAAGGACGCCCCGCTGCATCTGCTGGACGCAGGCTGCGGCGAGGGCTGGTACGACCGCTGCATCGCGCAGCAGTTCGCGGCGGCAGAAAAGCCGTTGCAGCTGGCCGGGTTCGATATCGCAAAGCCCGCGGTGCGGTTGGCGGCAAAGGCGCTGCCCGCCGCGCAGTATGCGGTGGCGTCCAGCTTCAGCCAGCCGGTGCGCACCGGCTGGGCAGATGTGCTGCTGAACTGTTTTTCGCCCTTTGCGCAGGAGGAGTTCAGCCGGGTGCTGCGCCCGGGCGGGCACATGATCTACGTCGTGCCGGGGGCAGAGCATCTGTACCAGATGAAGGCCGTGCTCTACGAAAAGCCCTACAAAAACCCGGTGCAGCAGGTGGAGTACCCGGGCTTTCGCGCCATTGATGAGCGTGAGGTGCAGGGAACCATCACCGTGCCC
>ENA-UERG01003149-UERG01003149.1-human-gut-metagenome-genome-assembly--contig:-NODE-3149-length-10848-cov-7.152075_pt1 | contig 10848 bp, 9 predicted proteins | sample MGYA00242954_ERZ507954 | MGnify/ENA primary metagenome ERZ507954 (study PRJEB26167, sample SAMN06115478) | human gut metagenome | host: Homo sapiens | place: China:Sichuan | collected 2015-01-21... | reverse complement strand
ACGCTTCAAAAGACCTCATTACTATTTTATTATTTATATAAATACGTCTATTGAACTTCTCATTAAAAAGAGTGTCTTTTAAACGAACGTTTAAAAAACATTTTCCCTTTTTTGGCATAGTATATTATGCTACTATCACATTACCTCTTCATACACCTCTACCAAAGGAAATACATAGCTTGATTTGTTGGTGTATATCACCGATAAAAATGATTTTCAGGATTAATTGTTTTTCATCATTAATCATCATAAAGCATAAAACAAAACTAAGAAGATGATGAAAAAGTCATAACGGAAGAAAGAAGTCTCGAAAAGATGTTTCCGCTACCCGCACTGGGACATGCCAACAATAAGCAAACGCACAATTATGGCAAACCTATATTCACCTTACTGCAAATGAGAATTATAAATTCCAAAGAAATCAATGCTATTTCGCGGTTATCCGGCTATAAAAAATTAAATGCTTGCACATGCTGTAGTGAAATCGTAGCCAAAAGGAAACATCCTATTACGGCATTTGCCAAAGAGAAGAAAAAGACAGAAGTTTAATATCTGGAAATTAAAAGAACATATCAAAAAAAAGAAGTTAACACCATTGGCTACATGATGTTAACTTCATTACAGTAATAATATCAACTCTTACACGTAAGTCTCAAGCAGTTTCACCCGCTGGCCTTCCGGTACGATTGTTACTTCCTGAACAGCAGCAGGCAAAAGAACCGTTTCGCCGGCACGCAAGGTAATCTCATTCTGATTGTCATCCGTCAGACGGCAAGAACCTTCCACACAGATAAAAATAACAAAAGAATCCAGTTCCGAATAATCACAAGTAATCTCTTCCGTCATGTCATATACAGAAGTAGTGAAATAAGGACTCGCTACCATCTCAACGGGTTCATTCTGTACACGTTCGTATTCGGTACGGAAATCGTCTTGCACATCGGAAAAGTTAATGGCATCCATTGCCTGACTGGTATGCAATTCGCGGGATTTACCGTCCTTATCCTTACGATTGTAGTCGAAAATACGATAAGTTATGTCGGAAGTCTGTTGAATTTCCGCAACGAATGCTCCGGCGCCAATGCCATGTACACGACCGGCAGGGACGTAAAACACATCTCCCGGCTCTATGGCGCAAGTTTGAAGCACTTCGGCAAATGTTCCATTGTGCACCCGGTCTTTATATTCCTTCGGAGTTATCTCCTCGGCAAAGCCGGAAATCAATTTTGCACCTTTATCGGCAGCAATGACATACCACATTTCATTTTTACCGAAACTGTTATGGCGTTTCTTTGCAAGTTCGTCACCCGGATGCACCTGAATGGACAAATCCAGCTTTGCATCAATAAACTTTATCAGTAGCGGGAATTTATTTCCAAACCGTGCATAGTTCGCTTCGCCCACCAACTCTTCTTTATATTTACGAACCATTTCGGGTAAAGTATACCCTTTGTCCGCACCATTGGCAACTACAGATTCACTACCTTCTACTGCTGAAACTTCCCAACTCTCACCTACATTCGGCAGAGTTTCATTCAAGTGTTTGAATGGGATAATCTTGTCGCCACCCCAAAGTGTCTGTTTCAGGATGGGCTCAAATTTTAGAGGATACATTTGTTGTTTTTAATTAGTACAATTCAATACTGTTACAATACTTTTTAGATTAACGCGACAAACATACAAAAAATATCAATTTGTATTCTAATTGTCAAACGCTAAACTTTCATAAAATGTTCCCCATATTTCCTCTCAATTACTTGGGGGAACAAAAGAATTTCTCTTTATTTGCAAGAAAATTTAAATAATCCCATGAATATGACAGACACAACTCCGACAGAAAGTACCTTGTCCGGTTTGGACAGAAAAGACTTTCAAAAGAATATAAACAGCAGGAAAACAGATTTATATATCCTCAAAAATGCTCAGGGCATGGAAGTGGCGGTAACCAACTACGGTTGTGCAATTCTTTCGATTATGGTGCCCGACAAAAACGGAAAATTTGCCAATGTCATTTTAGGACATGACAGCATAGAACACGTAATAAACAGTCCCGAACCTTTCTTGAGCACCACGATAGGCCGTTATGGAAACCGAATTGCCAATGGGAAATTCACTTTATATGGCGAGGAACACCAATTGACTGTCAACAACGGTCCCAATTCACTGCACGGCGGACCAACCGGTTTCCATGCCCGCGTATGGGATGCGGTTCAGCCCAATGAATCGACCGTCATTTTCAATTATACGTCTGCCGACGGTGAAGAGGGCTTCCCCGGTACTTTAGAAATAGAAATGACATATCGTCTGGAAGATGAAGCAAATGCCTTGGTTATAGAATACCGGGCCACAACCGATAAAGCTACAGTTGTAAATTTAACCAATCACAGTTTCTTTAATCTCGCTGGTATTTCCAACCCCTCACCTACTGTTCTGAATAATATCCTTACCATCAACGCCGATTTCTATGTACCTATTGATGAGGTATCTATTCCTACGGGAGAAATCCTGAAAGTAGAAAATACACCTATGGATTTCCGTACTCCCCATGCCATCGGCGAGCGTATTGACGATAAATTCCAGCAACTGGTAAACGGAGCCGGATATGACCATTGCTATGTATTGAATAAAGCGGAAAGCGGTGAACTGAGCCTTGCCGCCACTTGTACAGAACCCGTAAGCGGGCGCACAATGGAAGTATATACTACAGAAAACGGCCTGCAACTTTATACGGGAAACTGGCTGGGAGGATTCACCGGTGCTCACGGGGCAACATTCCCCGCAAGAAGCGCTGTATGCTTTGAAGCACAATGCTTCCCCGATACTCCCAATAAGGCACATTTCCCATCGGCAGTATTGCTCCCCGGAGATGAATATCAGCAGATAACCATCTATAAGTTCGGTGTACAAGAATAAAAGAAATAACTAACCTGATTATAAACTTAATAAACAATTATTAACCATGACACAACAAAAACAGAATGGGAATATCGTTGCCATTATTGTGATGATTTTCTTATTTGGTATGATTTCATTCGTAACCAATTTAGCCTCACCAATGGGTGATATCCTGAAATTTCAATTCGGAGTACCTAATTGGATGGGAACTCTCGGCGTATTTGCCAACTTCATCGCATATGCAGTAATGGGATATCCGGCAGGTAATATGTTGCAAAAAATGGGATATAAAAAGACTGCACTCATTGCCATTACAGTAGGATTTATCGGTGTGGGTATCCAAACGCTTTCAGGAGTAGCGGGCAGTTTCGGCATTTATCTGTTGGGAGCATTCATTGCCGGTTTTTCCATGTGTTTACTTAATACGGTAGTAAACCCGATGCTCAACACACTTGGCGGTGGCGGTAACAAAGGTAACCAGCTTATCCAGCTCGGCGGTTCGTTCAATTCATTGGCAGGAACCTCCGTTATCATTCTTACGGGTATTTTAATACCTTCCATTACCAATGCAAAAATCAGTGATGTGTTTCCATTGATGTATGCGGCTCTGGCTATTTTTGCATTCGCATTCATTGTCATCTTCTTCTCCACTATTCCGGAAAAAGAAAAGCAGGAAGTTAAAATCGACACCACTCCTTCTCAGTATGGTCCTTTATCATTCCGTCATTTCATCTTCGGAGCAATCGGTATCTTTGTATATGTAGGTATTGAAGTCGGTGTACCCAATGTTCTGAACAAATGGTTGCAAAATCCCGACTTGGATGTATTGGGTGTAAATGGAGCAGGAGCAGAAGCTATCGCCGGTTCAGTAACAGCAACCTATTGGTTACTGATGTTGGTGGGTCGTCTCATCGGCGCCAGTATCGGCAGTAAAATATCAGCAAAAGCCATGTTGGGCACAGCTTCCGTTATAGGTATATTCCTGGTTATCTCTGCCATGTTTGCACCAACCGATCTTATGGTAAACATGCCGGTATTCAAGAACAGTGCCGAAGAAATGTTCGGACTTGTCAATGTACCTGTCAACGCTATGTTCTTGGCGTTAGTCGGACTCTGTACATCCATCATGTGGGGCGGTATCTTTAACCTTGCAGTAGAAGGACTGGGCAAGTACACGGAAAAGGCTTCCGGTATTTTCATGGTACTTGTATGCGGTGGCGGTATTCTGCCGCTGTTGCAAAATGCCATTGTCGACTGGAATGACGGAATCGGCTACTTAACAAGCTACTGGCTGATTGTAGTAGCTCTTGCCTACCTGCTTTATTATGCGCTGATAGGTTGCAAGAATGTAAATAAAGACATTAAAGTTGATTGATAATACATATTATAGGTAATTAGATTTATTCACCTTAAAAAACAATATCATGGATATAGAATACGTAAGAAGCCGTTTCATCAAGCATTTTGACGGAACAACAGGAGCAGTCTATGCTTCTCCGGGACGCATTAATCTAATCGGTGAGCACACCGACTACAACGGTGGTTTTGTATTCCCCGGCGCAATTGACAAAGGTATGATTGCGGAAATAAAACCGAATGGCACAAATACAGTAAAGGCCTATTCCATTGACTTGAAAGACTACGTAGAGTTCGGTTTAAATGAAGAAGACGCTCCCCGCGCCAGTTGGGCAAGATATATTTTCGGCGTATGCCGCGAAATGATTAAACGCGGTGTAGAAGTAAAAGGATTCAATACCGCTTTTGCAGGCGATGTGCCTCTGGGTGCAGGAATGTCCTCTTCCGCAGCTTTGGAAAGCACTTATGCTTATGCGTTGAACGACCTGTTCGGCGACAATAAAATCGACAAATTCGAATTGGCCAAAGTTGGCCAGGCTACGGAACACAACTATTGTGGCGTCAACTGCGGTATTATGGACCAATTCGCTTCCGTATTCGGCAAGAAAGGCAGTCTCATCCGTTTGGATTGCCGTTCATTGGAATACCAGTACTTCCCGTTCGAGCCGAAAGGTTACCGTCTGGTACTGGTAGATTCTGTGGTAAAACACGAACTTGCTTCGTCGGCATACAATAAACGTCGCCAAAGTTGCGAGGCTGCTGTTGCCGCTATCCAGAAGAAACATCCGCATGTAGAATTCCTGCGCGACTGCAACATGGAAATGCTTGAAGAAGCCAAAGCCGAAATCAGTGCAGAAGACTTTATGCGTGCAGAATATGTGATTGAAGAAATCCAACGCGTACTCGATGTTTGCGATGCATTGGAGAAAGGCGATTACGAAACGGTAGGCCAAAAGATGTACGAAACACACCAGGGCATGAGCAAACTGTATGAAGTAAGCTGCGAAGAACTCGACTTCCTGAACGACCTTGCTTTTGATTGCGGTGTAACCGGTTCGCGCGTAATGGGCGGCGGATTTGGCGGTTGTACCATCAACCTCGTTAAAGAAGAGCTTTATAGTACTTTCGTTGAAAGAGCCAAAGAAGAATTCAAGAAGAAATTCAACAGAAGTCCGAAGATTTACGATGTTGTAATCAGCGACGGTGCACGCAGATTAGAATAAAAACAATTCGATTTATAATAAAAAAGACGCTTTTTGTGAAGAAGGCGTCTTTTTTATTAAACCGGCCTTCCTGTCATCTATACCGGACAAACTCCTCGGCAGCCGGTATTGTTCCATTTCCGGCAGAAAAATAAATAACTCCCAACAACGACAGCACACCTCGTTTACCTTCCGGCAGACAATCCTAAACCCACCAGTCAGCAGTGAACAGTTATTGTATTCAAAACAGGAAGCAGGTTATACAGGCAAGAAAAAAGAGCAGCTTTCTATATTGTAAATTGCACATAAAGAGTTATCTTTGTCCTGGTAAAACCAACAAGCAAGAATTCAATTCACTTACAGAATATTCAAATAACAATTATATTTTATAATATGAACGACAAGAAACTTATGAACCTTGCAGCGGACAACATCCGTATCCTTGCTGCTTCTATGGTCGAAAAAGCCAATTCCGGACACCCCGGTGGCGCTATGGGCGGTGCCGACTTTGTGAATGTACTCTTCTCTGAGTTCTTAGTGTACGACCCCGAGAACCCCGCGTGGGAAGGTCGCGACCGTTTCTTCCTCGACCCGGGACACATGTCGCCGATGCTCTATTCCACATTGGCGTTGGCAGGCAAATTCACATTGGATGAGCTGAAAGAATTCCGCCAATGGGGCAGCCCCACTCCGGGACACCCCGAACGCGACATCATGCGCGGCATCGAAAACACTTCCGGTCCGTTGGGACAAGGACATACCTTTGCCGTTGGAGCAGCCATCGCCGCCAAGTTCATGAAAGCCCGTTTTGAAGAAGTAATGAACCAGACGATTTACGCCTATATCTCCGACGGTGGTATTCAGGAAGAAATCTCACAGGGTGCAGGCCGTATTGCCGGTGCGCTGGGACTGGACAACCTCATCATGTTCTATGATGCAAACGACATCCAGCTTTCCACCGAAACGAAAGATGTAACCATCGAAGATACAGCAAAGAAATACGAGGCATGGGGCTGGAAAGTCATCACAATCGACGGTAACGATGCAGATGCCATCCGCGGCGCACTCAACGAGGCTAAAACCGAAGCTGAGCGTCCTACGCTGATTATCGGTCACACCGTAATGGGTAAAGGTGCACGCAAGGCAGACGGCAGCAGCTACGAAGCCAACTGCGCTACACACGGTGCTCCTTTGGGCGGCGACGCTTATGTAAATACAATCAAGAACCTGGGCGGTAACCCGGAAAATCCGTTCACTGTATTCCCGGAAGTAGCCGAGCTTTACGCCAGACGCGCTGCCGAATTGAAGGGCATCATGGCAGAAAAATATGCCGCCAAAGCCGCATGGGCAAAAGCCAATCCCGAAAAGGCTGCCAAACTGGAACTGTTCTTCTCCGGCAAGGCTCCCGAAGTGGACTGGGCTGCAATCGAACAGAAAGCCAATGTCGCTACACGTGCCGCATCGGCTACCGTACTCGGTGCTCTCGCCACTCAGGTGGAAAACATGATTGTGGCTTCCGCCGACTTGTCCAACTCCGACAAGACCGACGGCTTCCTGAAAAAGACCCACTCCTTCAAGAAAGGCGATTTCAGCGGTGCATTCTTCCAGGCAGGCGTATCGGAACTGACAATGGCATGCTGCTGCATCGGTATGGCGCTGCATGGCGGCGTTATCCCCGCTTGCGGAACATTCTTCGTATTCTCCGACTACATGAAACCAGCCGTACGTATGGCTGCCCTCATGGAAACTCCCGTAAAATTCATCTGGACACACGACGCATTCCGCGTAGGCGAAGACGGTCCTACGCACGAACCGGTGGAACAGGAAGCTCAAATCCGCTTAATGGAAAAGCTGAAAAACCACAAGGGGCATAACTCCATGCTGGTACTCCGTCCTGCCGATGCGGAAGAAACAACCGTGGCATGGAAACTTGCCATGGAGAACATGTCTACCCCGACCGCTTTAATATTCTCCCGTCAGAACATCACCAACCTGCCTGCAGGCAATGATTACAGCCAGGCAGCCAAAGGCGCTTATATCGTAGCCGGTTCGGACGAGAATCCGGACGTTATCCTTGTAGCTTCCGGTTCCGAAGTAGCCACGCTGGTGGCCGGTGCAGAACTGCTGCGCAAGGACGGTGTCAAGCTGCGCATCGTATCTGTTCCGTCAGAGGGACTGTTCCGCAGTCAGGCTCCGGGCTATCAGGAGAGCGTGATTCCGGCAAATGCAAAAGTATTCGGTCTGACCGCCGGACTGCCCGTTACGCTGGAAGGTTTGGTAGGCGCCCACGGTAAGGTTTGGGGATTGGAATCGTTCGGTTTCTCCGCTCCTTACAAAGTGCTGGACGAAAAGCTGGGCTTCACGGCAGAAAACGTGTACAAGCAAGTAAAGGCAATGATTTAATAAAACAACAGTAAAATAATGATAGAGTAATGAGGCGATAAGGTAGAAAAGCCTGCACATGCTGCACTACATCGTCACCTCATTGCTCTATCGCTTTTTCACATTATCACTCTATCATTTTATTTTATATGAAAACTATTGGACTTTGTTCCGACCACGCCGGCTTTGAACTGAAAGAGTATGTCCGCGGTTGGCTGGAAGCCAAAGGCTGGCCTTACAAAGATTACGGAACCTACTCCACCGAAAGCTGCGACTATCCCGACTTTGCCCATCAACTGGCGCAAGCTGTCGAGGCAGGCGAATGTTACCCGGGAATTGCTATCTGCGGCAGCGGAAACGGTATCAACATGACGCTCAACAAGCATCAGGGCATTCGTGCGGCTCTTTGCTGGACTGCCGAAATTGCTCATCTGGCACGCCAGCACAACGATGCTAATGTCCTTGTCATGCCGGGACGCTTTATCGGCACGGAAGAAGCGGATATGATTATGACCGAATTCTTCAACACTTCGTTTGAGGGCGGACGCCACCAGCGGAGAATAGACAAGATACCGGTACAGGGATAACCCTCGGATTCAAGGAAGACCTTAACCGGTTGTTTTCATCCCGTGAGACGGAATTATTCGCCCTGCGAGATAAAGAAAATCATCCCGCGAGACGATTTATTTCATCTCACGGGATAATTTTTTTCGTCTTACGGAACGGATTTTTCTTCATCTCAGTCAATTATTACACCCTTTCAATCAAAAACTAACCTCTGCCACCGGAAGAGTTTTCCTACTTTTGCCTGCGCAATCTATTTACCATTTAAGAACATAAAAGAAAAACGCATGAAGAAAGTAATCGGAATCATCTCCCTGCTTCTATCGGTAACCCTGGCCACCGCCAATCCGATAGACTTTGACAAAGCCTTCAAGGAAAGCGCCAAAATTGAAAAACAAATCAAGCGGACCTCTTTCCCCAAACGTACCTACCTCATCACAGACTTCGGTGCACAACCCGATACGCCGGATGAGCCTTGCCATGAGGCTATCAACCGGGCCATCCTGACATGCAGCCTGAACGGCGGCGGAACGGTCGTAGTACCTAAAGGGACTTTCCATACCGGCCCCATCACCCTAAAGAGCAACGTAAATTTTCATGTGGAAGAAGGAGCCGTACTGAAATTCTCCACCGACCAGAGCCTTTACTTCCCTGCCGTCATCACCCGTTGGGAAGGTCTGGACTGCTACAATGCCCGCCCGCTGATATATGCATACGGCGAAACCAACATCGCCATCACCGGCAAAGGGACAATCGACGGTCAGGGTTCCAACGAAACCTGGTGGCCGATGTGCGGCGCTCCGCGCTACGGCTGGAAAGAAGGCATGGTGGCCCAACGCAACGGCGGACGCGAACGTCTGCTGATGTACGGGGAAACATCCACGCCGGTATACAAGCGTATCATGAAACCCGAAGACGGCATGCGCCCGCAGCTCATCAACCTCTATTCCTGCAACACGGTGCTGATAGAGGATGTAACCCTGCTGAACTCTCCGTTCTGGGTTATACATCCGTTGTTTTGCGAAAGCCTCATCGTACGTGGCGTGCACGTATTCAACCGTGGACCCAACGGAGACGGCTGCGACCCGGAATCCTGCAAAAACGTACTGATAGAAAACTGTACCTTCGATACGGGCGACGACTGCATAGCCATCAAATCCGGCCGTAACCAGGACGGACGCAAGTGGAACATTCCCAGCGAAAATATCATCGTGCGCGGCTGCTTCATGAAAAACGGTCATGGCGGCGTCGTTATCGGCAGTGAAATATCCGGCGGCTACCGTAACCTGTTCGTTGAGAACTGCCGCATGGACAGCCCCGACCTGGACCGCGTAATCCGAATCAAGACCAGTACCTGCCGCGGCGGACTGATAGAGAATGTATTTGTACGCAACGTCACCGTCGGCCAATGCCGCGAAGCCGTACTGCGCATCAACCTGCAATACGAAAACCGGGAAAAGTGCAATCGCGGCTATGCCCCTACCGTGCGCAACGTACACCTCAAAAACGTGACTTGCGAGAAGAGCAAACTCGGTGTACTCATCATCGGACTTGATGATGACAAGCACGTTTATAATGTAAGCGTGGAAGACAGCCGCTTCAATAACGTCAAGGAAGGTAAAAACCGGATTAGCGGAGCAAAAGATGTCACGTTCAAGAATCTGTACATAAACGGGGAACTTGTGAAATAACCGGTCTCCCCCGACAACCCCTGCTAAAATAAAAGATCGAAGAAGTATATTCCATCTGCACATTCATCAGGAGAGCATCCCTTTGTCCTGCTTTGCATCGTAATGAATCAAAGCCGGAACAAAGGGATTGTCATATCTCCCAATCCCCCGGCATTTGCTCCCGAAATGCCCGGAATTTACTCCTGAAAGACCGGGCATTCCAATAGAAAACACCCGGAATATGGGAAGCAAACGCCGGGAGTTTCGGAAGCAAATGCCCGGAATAAGAAAAGATAAGATACAACCGTCTCCTTATTTTCTTATTTTTCACAGTAAAGATGCCTCTCATTTTCAAATAAAAACTATCTTTGTAGTTAAATAATCCGGAACTCAGAACGATATGGAGCAATTAAACACCATAAAAGAGCTTATCAGTCAGGGAAACGTAGAGCAGGCCATTCTGTTGCTTGACGAACTGCTTCAGACCGATTTCCCGCAAAAAGACGAAGCCTATTATCTCCGGGGGAACGCATACCGCAAACAGAGCAACTGGCAGCAAGCGCTGAACAACTACCGCTATGCCATCGACCTCAATCCGGACAGCCCCGCCCGGCAAGCCTATAACATGGTAATGGATATTCTGAACTTCTATCACAAGGATATGTACAATCAATAAAAAACGTAAATTATGGCAAAAATCAAAGGAGCAATCGTAGTAGACACCGAGCGTTGCAAAGGCTGCAACCTGTGTGTTGTGGCTTGTCCGCTCAATGTAATAG
>ENA-UERG01003144-UERG01003144.1-human-gut-metagenome-genome-assembly--contig:-NODE-3144-length-10856-cov-5.254198_pt1 | contig 10856 bp, 9 predicted proteins | sample MGYA00242954_ERZ507954 | MGnify/ENA primary metagenome ERZ507954 (study PRJEB26167, sample SAMN06115478) | human gut metagenome | host: Homo sapiens | place: China:Sichuan | collected 2015-01-21... | reverse complement strand
GAGAACGGCGTTGCAGTTGTGAACGCAGACGCTTGCATCGATTGCGGCGCTTGCGAGGGCGCTTGCCCCACCGGTGCAATCACCGCTGAATAATCAGCGGCATTGCCGGAATAACGCATCCAAGGCAGCAGACCTGTTCAGGCGGGTCTGCTGCTTTTTGTTTTTGCACAAATTCCGGGAGCAATTCCGGTTATTTTTCTGAGAGGAATCGGCACACTGTCTATGGAACATTCTACCGAAGTTTTGTATAATAGAACAAAGGTCTACTGCACCCCTGCCCACCGGTTCGGGTCGGACGCGCTGCTGCTGGCCCGCTTCTGCGAGCCAAAACGCAGCCAGACGGCGGCCGACCTGTGCTCCGGCTGCGGCATCGTGGCGTTGGAGTGGCACGACCGCGGCCACCGCGGCCCCTGTGCGGCGCTGGAACTCCAACCCGAGGGCAGCGCCCTGCTGGCCGATGCTGTCACCGAGCAAGGCATCGGCCACATCACGCCCCATTGCGCCGACCTGCGCACCTTCCGGCAGGGGGAGGGCAGTTTTGACGTGTGTGCGTGCAATCCGCCCTATTTTACCGCCGGGCCTCAGAGTCAGAATGCGGCCCACGCGCTGGCCCGGCACGAAAACACCTGCACGCTGGACGATGTGTGTGCCTGCGCGTTCCGCCTGTTGAAGGACGGCGGGCGGCTGGCACTGTGCCACCGGCCGGAGCGGTTGGCCGAAGTGCTGGATGTGCTGCGGGCCCACCGGCTGGAGCCCAAGCGGCTGGCCTTCGTCAAGAACCGGGCAGACGCAGCCCCGTGGCTTTTCCTTGTGGAAGCCCAGAAAAACCGCAAGACCGGCCTGCGTGTGGAGCCGGATGTGCTCATCAGCGCCGGAGCGGCGCTCTACGGGAGGTAACTATGGCAGGAACTCTTTACATCGTGGCAACCCCCATCGGCAACCTGGACGACATGCCGCCCCGGGTGGCCGCCACCTTTGGCGCGGCAGACTTCATTGCCGCCGAGGACACCCGCGTGACCATGAAGCTGCTGAACTTTCTGGGCCTGAAAAAGCCCATGGTCAGCTACTACGAGCACGCTTTGCAGAAGGGCGAGGCCATTCTGCAGCGCATCGAGGCAGGGGAGAGCTGTGCGCTGTGCTCCGATGCGGGCATGCCCTGCGTTTCCGACCCCGGTGAGGTGATCGTGCGGGACGCTCTGGCCCGCGGCATCAAGGTGGTGCCGGTGCCGGCTGCCTCGGCCTGCGTCACGGCACTGGCCGTGTCCGGGCAGGACACCTCCCGCTGGGTGTTCGAGGGCTTTCTGCCCGTGAACCGCAAGCAGAAAAAGGAACGCCTTGCTGAGCTTTTGCAGGAAAAGCGCACCACCATCTTCTACGAAGCGCCCCACAAGCTGCGCACCACGCTGGACGATCTGGCCAATGCCTTTGGCGCAGACCGCAGCATCACCCTGTGCCGGGAGCTGACAAAGCTGCACGAGGATATCTGGAAGACTACCCTCGGCGAGGCGGTGGAGCACTACAAGACCAACGAGCCGCGCGGCGAGTATGTGCTGGTGATGGCCGGTGCGCCGGAGACCGCCGACCCGGAGCAGGAGCTGACGCTGGAGCAGGCAGCGCAGCGGGCGCTGGAGCTGACCGGGCAGGGCTTTGGCCCCACCGCCGCAGCCAAGGCGGCGGCACAGGGCACACCTTATTCTAAAAGCGAAGTGTACAAGCAGCTGCTGGTATTGCAACAGGGCCAGCAGGCTGGTGAATGACAGCATCTCAGGTAAATGGTAATAGAGGAGGACCCCTTTTGTGACAAAGCTTCTGGTTTTGAGCGACAGCCACGGCGGACGTGCCGCCATTGAGCGCGTGCTGATGAAAGAGAGCAAAAGCATCGATGCCCTGATCTTTCTGGGCGACGGCCTGCGGGATCTGGAACTGGCTCTGACGCTGTGCCCCAAGCTGCGGGCCTACTCGGTGGCGGGCAACTGCGATTACGGTGCACTGGAACCCACCGACGGCCTTGCCGCCTTTGACGGCGTGGTGATCTTTTACACTCACGGTCATATGTACGGTGTGAAATACGATCTGGATACGCTGGCAGATGCCGCATCTGCCCGGGGTGCCGAGGTGGCGCTGTTCGGTCACACCCACATCCCTCATGCAGAGACCCGCAGCAAGGTGTTTTTGTTCAACCCCGGCTCCTGCGGCCGGTGTTACACCGGGCCGGACACCTACGGCATCCTGACGCTGGACGAAGGCAAAGTGACCGCCTATGAACATAAAGAGGTACCCAAACAATGAGCATCAATGAGGTGCGCTATCTGCCGGAATGCGGCAGCACCAACGCTTACGTGAAGGAACATTTTGAGGAGTTCGGCCCGGTGGGTGCGGTGTATACCGAGAACCAGACCGCAGGCCGCGGCCGTCTGGGCCGCAGCTGGGTGAACGCCGAGGGCAAGGCCCTGTATTATACGGCAGCCATCCGGGAACCGCTGGCCCAGCCTGCCACCCTGCCGCTGCTGGCAAGCCTTGCCGTACGCACCCAGCTCAAGCTGCGCTACGGCGTGGACTGCCAGATCAAGTGGCCCAACGACCTTCTGCTCAACGGCAAAAAGATCGTGGGCATCCTGTGCGAGGGCGTGAGCTACGGCTACCAGCAGCAGGGCCGGGGCATTTTGTGCGGCATCGGCATCAATCTGGCCCAGCCGCAGAGCTACTTTGATGCCGCCGGTCTGCCCAACGGCACCTCGCTGGCGCTGCAGGGCGCAAAGGTGGATCTTTCCACCGACCCCGCATGGCTGGCCGAGGGCCTGACCGACTTTGGCTTTGACCGCAACATGTATGTGTTTGCCCGCGATGGCTTTGCACCCTTCCGGGAGGAATACAAGGCCGCCTGCGTCAATCTGGGCCGCCGGGTCACCTTCGACCTGCCGGACGGCGGGCAGGGTGCAGGCGAAGCCGTCGATGTGGACGAAGAGGGCCGTCTGGTGGTGCGCACCGACAGCGGCGAAGTGCACGTTTTTACCGGCGAAGTATCGGTGCACGGCATCTACGGTGCCGTCTGAGTTTTATAAAGTTGTATGCTCCATGCGGACAGTTTTAAGTCTGCATGGAGTTTTTTGCACGCTTTTGCCCGAATTTCCCGCAAAATGCTTGAATAAACGAATTTTTTGTAAATTTCTTGTGTACATTTCCAGTTGCCAATTCAGTCATACTTTAGTATAATAGAGTACGTGCCAGCGTGTCCTTTTGGATGGGATGCGCGTGTTTAGGAAATCGGAAAACGGACAGCACAAGCGCCCTGCCCCAAAAAGCAAGGCGCTTGTGCTGTCGCAAGGAGTGCAAGCATGAAAGATCAAGAATCCTTCAAGCCGTATATTCCTGCGGAAAAGATCACCGCAGAAATGACGGCGACCTCTGTGATCATGGGCATCATCCTGTCTGTGGTCTTCGGCGCTGCAAATGCCTATCTGGGCCTGCGCGTCGGCATGACTGTTTCTGCCTCCATCCCGGCAGCAGTCATTTCTATGGGCGTGATCCGCGTCCTGCTCAAGAAGAACTCCATTCTGGAGAGCAACATGGTGCAGACCATCGGTTCCGCAGGCGAGAGCCTGGCCGCCGGTGCCATCTTCACCATGCCCGCACTGTTCCTGTGGGCAAAAGAGGGCCTGTGCGACAAGCCCAGCATCCTGGAGATCACCCTGATCGCCCTGTGCGGCGGCATTCTGGGCGTTCTGTTCATGGTGCCCCTGCGCAACGCCCTGATCGTCAAGGAACACGCCACCCTGCTGTACCCGGAAGGCACCGCCTGTGCAGACGTTCTGCTGGCCGGTGAAGAGGGCGGTGCAAACGCCTCCACCGTGTTCTCCGGCATGGGTCTGGCAGCCATCTTCAAGTTCATCGTCGATGGCCTGAAGATGATCCCCGCCGACATTGCCGTGGCCTTCAGCTCCTTCAAGGGTGCTCTGGGCATGGAAGTGTACCCCGCTCTGCTGGGCGTGGGCTACATCGTCGGCCCCAAGACCGCTTCCTACATGTTCACCGGTTCTCTGGTGGGCTGGATGGTCATTATCCCGCTGATCTGCCTGTTCGGCGCAAACATCTCCCTGTACCCGGCAGCAGCCGGCACCACCATTGCTGATCTGTATGCAGCAGGCGGTGCAGACGCTATCTGGTCCAACTACGTCAAGTATATCGGCGCAGGTGCCATTGCTACCGGCGGTATCATCTCGCTGATCAAGAGCCTGCCTCTGATTGCATCCACCTTCCGTGATGCCATGAAGAGCATGAAGGGCGGCAGTGCTTCCGGCACCTCCCGTACCGAGAAGGACCTGCCCATGCCCTTTATTCTGGGCGGCATCCTGCTCATCATCCTCATCATCTGGCTGGCTCCGGCCATCCCCGTCAGCCCGCTGGGTGCTCTGCTGATCGTCATCTTCGGCTTCTTCTTCTCCACCGTCTCTGCACGTATGGTCGGCATGATCGGCAGCTCCAACAACCCGGTCTCCGGCATGACCATTGCCACCCTGCTGATCGCTACCATGATCCTGAAGGCCACCGGCAACGTTGGCATCGAGGGCATGATCGGCTCCATGGCCATCGCCTCTGTCATCTGCATCTGCGCTGCCATTGCTGCGGATACCTCTCAGGACCTGAAGACCGGCTACCTGCTGGGTGCGACCCCGGTCAAGCAGCAGATCGGTGAGCTGATCGGCGTTATTGCCGCCGGTCTGGCCATCGGTGGTGTGCTGTACCTGCTGGACAGCGCATGGGGCTACGGCGGTGCCGAGGTCCCCGCACCGCAGGCTACCCTGATGAAGATGATCGTCGAGGGCATCATGGGCGGCAACCTGCCCTGGAACCTGGTGTTCACCGGTGTGTTCCTTGCCATTGCTCTGGAGGTCCTGCGCATCCCCGTGATGCCGTTCGCCATCGGCCTGTATCTGCCCATCTACCTGAACACCTCCATCATGATCGGCGGTGTTGTGCGCTGGTTCATGGACAGCCGCAAGAATGTTGACGCGAAGCTCAAGGAAGAGCAGACCACCCGCGGCACCCTGTTCTGTGCCGGTATGATCGCAGGCGAGGGCCTTGTGGGCATCCTGCTGGCTGTGTTTGCCGTGTTCGGCATCAGCACTGCCCTGAGCATTGATCTGGGCAACATTGGCGGCGTGGTCCTGATGATCGTGATGATCGCATGCCTGCTGGCCTTCTCCATGAAGAAAAAGAAGAACTGATGAGTAAGAAAAAGCAGTCCATCAACTATCTGGACCTCATTCCGCAGCGGGCGGAAACCCTGCGCTGGCACACAGACGAAGCCACCGGCCTTATCACCCTTGAGGTGGAGAACACCGGTGTGTTCAACACGATCGCGCAAAAAGTGTTCCATAAACCGCGCACCACACAGGTGCATCTGGACGAGACCGGCAGCTATCTCTGGCCGCTGATCGACGGCCAGAAGACCGTTGCACAGCTTGCTGACTGCATGAAGCAGCAGTTCGGCGAAAAGGCCGAACCACTGTACCCGCGCATCATCAAGTATTTCCAGATCGTGGAATCTTACCACTTTATCAAGTTCCTCAACCAATAAGCGCAAAAGAAGCGGCGCTCAGAGCCTGTTGCAAGGCACTGAGCGCCGCTTTTTCGCTGTTCTTTATTGTTTTTTGCAGTTTGCTGTGATATTCTGTAATTGCCGCATTTGCGGTACGAAGGCGCTGTGTCCCAAAACGCAGGCGGCTGTTCCTTACCGGCACCTAGGCGCGCCGGGCAAGGCGATTTTTTCTTTGGATCTTTCGCACCCCCGGTTTTGCCCAAGGGCAGAAAGGGGGGATGCACCATGACGTTTGAACAGGTCGTGCTTCTGCTCACGCTTCTTGGCGGATCGATCTACGTTACGTTTGAAATTACATGGACTGTTTCTCACAGTGATGATAAAAAGAAAAAATGACCGCCTCTTGTTCCCCAACACGACCGGTCATTTTTCTTTTTGACTAGTATGGTAAGGAGCTAGCCGTTTGTGGGCCAGCGCCTTTGTATTTTCAGTATAGCTTATTTTCCAAAATTGTCAAGCCCATGCACTTTATCTGCGGCGCTTTCTTCTTTTAAGGCTCAGCGAGCTGCCGCCCGCGGCAAGAGTGACCGCCATTAATGCAGCGAGGATGAACAGCAGTGCACACAGCAGAAGCACTGTGGCCTTCATGTCGGTGCGGAAGTCGGAGACATACTCCTTGTGGGTCACAAGGTCCACCGTGCCCACTTCATCGCCGTCCAGATACACGGTGGCTGTACCCACCACACTGCCGCTCTTGACGGTGGCCGCAATGCTCTCCGGCAGGTCGAAGGAGTAGGTAACGATATCGTCCGCGTGGCCGTAGCCGCTGACCGGTGCGGCAGCATACAGCGCCACCGTCGGTTCGGTGCGGCACTTGGTCAGGTCTACGGTGGTCAACACGGTCTGGGTGTCCACCAGCGGGCGGTCGGCAAAGCTGGCAAAGGCCCAGTCGAACAAATCATCGCACTCGGCAAAGAGGTGGTCCAGCGTATCGCAGCCAAGGATCACCAGCCCGTAGGTGTGGCCGTCCTTTTCCGCAAAGGCCACGATGCAGCGGCCTGCCAGCGTGGTAAAGCCGCCCTTGACCCACCGGACATACTCCCGGTAGTTGGCGCTCTCGCTGTTCATCAGGCTGTTGGAGCTGCTGATGGTGTGCTCGGCCTTGCGGAGGTTCGTGGCCGGCAGGACATAGCTGGCGGTGCCCGCCACCTGTGCAAAGGTCTGGTTTGCCGCACAGGCGGCGGCGATCTTTGCCAGATCCTGCGCGGTGGACACGTTGCCGTAGTCAAACAGGCCGTGGGCACAGGTAAAGTTCGTGCCGGTGCAGCCCAGCTCTGCCGCCTTGGCGTTCATCTGCTGCACAAAGCCCACCACGCTGCCCCCCACGTCCCACGCAATGACGCTGGCGGCGTCGTTGGCGCTGACGATGAGCATGGCGTTCAGCAGGTCGATGCGGCGCACGGTCTCGCCGATGCGCAGCCCCATGGTGGTGCCGTTGGCGTTCTGGATATCCTTGAACTCCTGCGTCAGATCGGTGGGCACGGTCACTTCACCGTTCAGGTCCTTGCCGCTTTCCACCAGCAGCAGGGCGGTCATCAGCTTGGTCAGGCTTGCCACATATTTCTGCTGGTCGGCGTTCTGGCTCAGGATGGTCTTGCCGGTGTCTGCGTTGAACAGATACACCGCCTCGGTCTCTGTTGCAGTCTGGACGGGCATGGGGTATACTGCAAATACCGGCAGCACTGCCGAAAGAGCCACTGCCAATGTGAGCACCAGCGCCGCCAGACGGCGGCAGAACGTGTTGTGAAGCATGAAGGTACCCCCTTGAATCCCGCTCCGGCAAAACCGGCGCGCACATTTTTGTTCCTTACTTATAAGAATACCATAAAAGAACCAAAAGAGAAAGGTGGTTTTTAACAATGTTCTTATCCTTTTGTGGAAAAACGCCCCGCGATGAGGGCGCAGCCTTTGTAGCCCCCAGCGCCACTGTGCAGGGAGATGTGGTTTTAAAGCCCGGTTCCACCGTCTGGTACGGTGCGGTGCTGCGCGGGGATGACGGCACGTTGACCATCGGCAAAAACAGCAATGTACAGGATAACGCGGTGCTGCACTGCGACATCGGCGGCTGCGTGACCCTTGGCGAAAACGTCACGGTAGGGCACTGCGCACTGGTGCACGGCTGCACCGTAGGGGACGGCAGTTTAATCGGGATGCACGCCACATTGCTGAACCACTGCGTGGTAGGCAAAAACTGCATCATCGGGGCAGGGGCGCTGGTGCCGGAAGGTATGGTCATCCCGGACAACTCGGTGGCGGTTGGCGTGCCCGCCCGGGTCATCAAGCAGGTGAGTGCCGCGCAGGTGGAAGCCAACCTGCACAACGCCGCGCATTATGTAGAGCACGGAAAGCTGCACGCAGAGCAGATGAAAAACGGGTGAGGGCTTCCTCAAACGTTTCATTTTGTATTTTTTTCGCAGTGCGGTACAAAGTTTCAAGAACTTTTTTGATTTTTCACAGAAATGTAATGACTTTTTTCGTAAAATCGGGTATACTGTATCTTGCAGGGACAGTGGGGCCGCAACCACTTCCCCGCACATGATTCCTCCTCACACCAAAGCAATACCCCAAACAAGAAACCCCTCCGGTGTACCGCAAGCGCCGGAGGGGTTTCTTGTTGTTTCGTTATTTTTAAAGGGTACGCAGCTTTGCCGCGAACACCGAGAGCACCACCTTGGGGTTCACCTGTGCGCCCAGCCGCTGCAAGGCGGCATCTGCCAGACGCACCGCCTGCCGCGCCTGTGTGCCCTGCACCGGGGCGCGGGGGCTGCTGCGCAGACCAGCCGCTGCCACGGCGCGGAAATCGGTCAGCAGAGCAGAAGCCGCCGCCTTGTCCTTTTCGTAGGCGGCAAGCAGCACGGCGGCGGTGTAGCTATCGCGGGCGGCAGCGGCGCGGGCAAGCTCCAGCGCCTTTTCCACCTGTGCGGCGCGGGCTTCGTCCCGGGCGACCGCCAGCACCGTGCCAATATGACCATCGAACAGCTCACTGTACAGTGCGGCTGTTTTTTTGTCCACTCCCTGCGCCGCGCAGTAGCGGGTGCAGTCGGCGGGGGACACCGGTGCCACCGCAAAGCTGACGCAGCGGCTGCGAATGGTGGGCAGCACGCTGGCCAGCGAATCCGCCGTAAGCAGGAACAGCACCCCCTCCGGGGGCTCTTCCATGACCTTGAGCAGAGCGTTGGCGGATTCCTCGTTCATGCGCTCCACATGGTACAAAAGCACCGCGCGCCCCTCGGCGGAGAGGCTGGTGTTGAAAATTTCGCTGCGCATGGCGGTGACCTGACCCACCAGATACTTTCCGCCGCTGCCCATACCGGACACCGAGATGGCCTCCCGCACGATGCCGGTCTCCACCGTGCCGCTGTCGCGCTTACCGGCCTTTGCCACGGCGCGGCAGCACTCGCCCCGCAGCAGTGCTTCGGCGGCGGCACCGCCGGCGGGGTAGAGGTAGTCGGCGGCGATGCAGCGGGCGGCAAAGCCGGTGCCAAGACCGGCTTCGCCCACCAGCAAAACGCTATGGGTCAGCCGCCGGGTGGCCAGCATCTGCTGCACGCTGGTTTTCAGTTCTGCGTTGCCTTCCATGCGGTCCAGCATCATGATTTATCTCCTATTTTTTCTCTTCCACTGCTCCCGGCGCACCCATGCGCGGAGGGAGCGGTAGGCCATGGGGGCAAAGAAGAGCCAGACGTTGAGCATGGACAACAGGTAGTCCAGCTTGCCGGGCAGGGAAGCGCCCAGAAAGCTGAACACCCACAGCACTGCCGCGAAAACGCCGAAGTACTTTACCCGGATGGGGATGACGAAGAAGAGCAGCAGCTGCACCTCCGGGTACAGCATGGCAAAAGCCAGCAGCAGCGAGAGGGACAGGCAGTAGGTACTGGCGGTCACACCGGTGAGCAGGCAGCCCAGCACCGTGCCCAGCACGCCGGACAGCAGATACACCGTGTAGCGGAAATCGCCCCACTCCCGTTCCAGCGCCGTGCCGATGAACCATGTGAAGTAGATGCCCAGCACCACGCTGAGGATGCTGCCGCCGGAAAAGGGGATGAATATAAAGCTGATCACCCGCCAGATCTGCCCCTGCAGCAGCAGGCTGCGGCTGAGCCCCAGCCAGAAGGAAATGGTGCGGTCAACAAACAGCTCGATGGCCAGCACTAAGATCTGCCCCGCCACCAGAATATTGGTCAGGTTCGGGATGCCGTAGCGGCCATACTTGCGCTCCAGCCTGTTCAGCCAGTTGTTCATGTGTTTCGCCTCCGTTGCGGGTTGCCCCGCCAGTTTCATGTTACCCCTATTTTACCATGACAGGCCCCCGCATTCAAGAAAATCCACGCGGAAGGCGTTGAAACTGTGCTTTCTTTCCCGGCAGACAGGCTGCACGCGCAGTTTTTTCACACCGCAGCCGCCGGGGTGTGGAAAAGGCGGGAAAAGCACAGCATTCATGCGGGTTTTAAGTCCCAAAACGACAACCGAAAATTGTATGGACTATCCGTTCTGGAATGAACTTTTCACTTTTTCCACCGGGTTTTCCACCGTTTTTGTGAAAAAGAAGCGCAGTTTCCAACGATGTTTTCCACCTTTTCCACATAGTTTTCCACATCCAGTGGAGGAAAGTCCTATACAAGCCGTAATGGATGCCGCCGCATTCTGGAAATTTGTGGGCAAAAATGTGGGCAATCTGCCTTTTATAAAAAAGAAAGTCGAAGGTTTTTCTTTTGTTTTTACAGTTTACTCCGGCTTACGGGTTTGCTTTTCTCCAATCTGGAATCTCCCCCAAGGCAGTTTTCCACAAACCGCCGGGGAGAAAAAACCGGTGTGGAAAACGGACACAAACGGTGATTTTCCACACTGTTTTTATCCCGGCTGAATCCTCTCAGTCGCCTGCGGCGACCATCGGGAGCAGACTGAGAGGGTTGGATGCAAAAATAAGCCCTCTCGGGCAGACAAAGTGCCTGAGAGGGCTTATAAAACCATATTTTATGCCTTAGCAGCAGCGCACACTAGGGTATGCAGCGGCGCAGGGGTCAGATTTTCGCTTCCTCTAAGTGGAGATACACCGCAACGTAGGTCTTGTCATCCATAACACGGGTAACAATATCATACTCATCAATCCGGTACAACTGCTGTTCATCAATAAAGTAAACAGGTCCGTACTGCGTCAGATTTTCCGGGGTCAGAGCAACTGCCTTAGCTTCCGAAACACCAGGAATCCATGCATGCGGGTCTGAGAGGATTATCCAATACCAGGGCCCAATTCCTT
>ENA-UERG01003143-UERG01003143.1-human-gut-metagenome-genome-assembly--contig:-NODE-3143-length-10857-cov-4.800928_pt1 | contig 10857 bp, 7 predicted proteins | sample MGYA00242954_ERZ507954 | MGnify/ENA primary metagenome ERZ507954 (study PRJEB26167, sample SAMN06115478) | human gut metagenome | host: Homo sapiens | place: China:Sichuan | collected 2015-01-21... | reverse complement strand
TTCTCATTCATCAAAAATCCACAATTAAAAAAGCAGCCGGAAACCGACTGCTTTTTGTAATAAACACACTTTAAATCAGCGACAAATTATCTTGCTCGTGCTGTTGCCGGATTTCACTATGTAGGTGCCGGCTGCCGGCAGGAGGATAGTTCCGTGTCCCTTGACCACGAGGCGTCCCATCAGGTCATAGGCGTTGATGACGGCATCATCGGCGGTTCCCACCAAGCGGCCTATGACCTGCAACGCTAAAGGGCGTTCTACACTCGTTACTGAGGTGGGAGTGGAATACTTGTTACGCTCGAAGAAATCCATGTACCGGTCGCTCCAGTCAGGTGCCGTGGCGTGTCCCAACAATGGATTGACAAGATATTCCTTATTCGTGACGGTCAGAAGGTTGAAGGGTGCGAATCCCACACGGGCCGGGTCGGTGGTGTCCTGAAGCGAGAGGTTGGTAGTGACGGGACACGTGACCATGGGTGCGAAATTCTTGACGTCGAAGTACGAGAGGCGTTTGAACATGTCGGCCTCCGAGATGCCGTTCTGTTCGGCCAGCGGCAATATCTGGTTTGCGGGCCATGCGGCTACCTTGAAGTCCACGGGGAAGTCGGCGTGTCCGGTGATGCCGGGAGCAGCCGCGCGAATCCTGTCGTTGGCAAGTGCGGCCGCAACGTAGGTGAACGCGCCGCCCTGGCTGCCGCCTTCGCAAAATATGTTCTTCTTGTCCACCTTCGAACGGCTCTCGACGAAGTCCACGGCACGGACGCAATCCAGATAGGCGCCGTAATAGTAATGCTTGTGCTTGTAGTCGTCGTCCGCAAGTCCGTAGGTGTAGTAGCTCATGCCGTTCTGCGTATATATGTTGCGGTCCTTGTGCGGATCGCGGTTGTTGAGCATCTGGCCGCGTACTGACAGCACGAACTCGCACCATTCGGGGTTGGAGTCGCCGCTCATGCACCAGGGTGTCGAGGTGCCTCCGTCAGTGCCCTGGAAATGGATCAGACAGGGATATGTGCCTTCGGCCACCGGTTCGGCGTAATAGCCTGAAATAATCACCGGCTCTCCTCCGTGTACGTCCGGAGTGGATTTCATTTCCACGTACCATACCTTACGTGTCGCGGTGGACTTCCCTTCCACTTCGTTCACCAGTGTAAATTCAGGCGCGACATTACTGAGGTCGTTGAGAGCCGTAGCCCAGAATTCCTCAAAGTCAGGCTCCGCGTCGTAGGTAACTTCGATTTGCGTGGGCTTTGAACCGATGTTGTACGTTCCGGCTGCCGCGCCGTTCACATCCAAGGTCAGGCTGTAGAATCCCGGATCGAGATCTCCCAATTCCACCTCTGCGTTCACGAGACTGCGGGCCGGCATTGCCACTTCCTTTGACACGGTTTTTACAGGCGTGGTCCTGTCAAGATCGGAATAGAGTGTTGCGGTGACGGTCACATCGTAATCGTGGGCCTCCAGACTCTGAATCTCGACCGATCCGACGGCATTCTCGCCGTTTTCCCAAGCCTTGACGCACGATGTGTCCATCATGTGTTGGGTGCGCAACGTCTGCGAGGCATCTATCAGCTGCACTTTCTCCAGAGTGTAATAGCAACCGGTGACTCTCAGACCATTTTGCTTTACTAAAGCCACCATCGCGTCATCGAATGTGATGTCGGCCGACGATGCACCTTTCAGCTGTGTATTGCTTACGGGGTCGAACTGCGTGTAGTTGGCCTGAAGTCTCAGCTGTGCGTTGTCGGCAACGTCGCTCATGCTAACGCGCACCACAGAGCCGGCCTTCATATCGGCGAATTTGGATTTGTCGATAAGAACACTGTTTTTATCGGCGGCAGCCCAGGAAATATGCTCCGAACCCTCCCATATAGTGCTGACGGCCTTTGACGGGTCTTTCAGTACGGTGGAAATCTCGGCGGTGCCGGTTATATCTACCGAAGCGAGAGTGAACGCGCATCCGTTGATTCTGCAACCGGATGTCTGCAACAGTTTGGCTTTGTCGGCGTCGATATCGAATTCAACGCTATATGGCGCGTCGAATGTCTTTTCCGAATCATAGAGGGGAGTGGCCGGCCAGATGTCCTTGGCCGACGAGTCGGTCACCTTTAGCTGAGGCCAGGCGGTACGGTCCTCGGCAATCCGGCTGATGCTTATCTTCAGCTTGTCTCCGGCCTTTACATACTTGAATCGGGAGGCGTCGAGCGTCAGGGCGCTCCACTGCACGGGGAATTCACCTCGGAATATGTTTGAGGTCAGCTCCATATATTCGAGCATACCCTCGATGGCCTGCCGGAACCACGCCATGTAGCTGTCATGCCAGTCTGAGGGTACGGTGTGAGCCTCGTTCTCGTTGACGACAAGTTTTCGGTTCGGTACCTTCAGATTGTTGTAGGGTGCCATGTTGGTGCGGACAGGACAGATGGGGTCCTGCACACCGACAGCCTGGATTACGGGGCATTCGATGGCCGGAGCTAAGTTTTTGGTGTCGAAATAGCTGAGGAACCCATACATCTCGGCCTCGCTCATGTTTTTCTGCGAAGCCTGTGCCACTGCAACTGAACGCGGCCAACCGGCCACAGTGAAGTATGTCGGGAAGTCGCCCATGAAGGGCACGGCCGGAGCGATGGCCTTGAGACGTTTTTGAGGGTCAAGCGCGGCTGCGGCTATGGTGAAGGCGCCTCCCTGACTCTGACCCTGCGCGAAGATGGCCGACGGGTCCGTTTTTTCGCGCGAGGCGACGAAGTCTATGGCGCGGATGCAGTCCATGTAAGCACCACGGTAATAGTAGCTGTCTTTGTTACCGAAGTTGAAGGCAAACCAGTCGCCGTACGTGTTGGTGTAAGGCTCGCGGTTGTTGATGCTCTGACCGCGTGTGGACAGAATCAGTTCCGCCCAGTCTCCTTCGTCGCCCGAGGGGCAGTACGGGTCAACCGGCTTGCCGTCGGGTCCGTATGCCGCGCTGTCATAACCCTGGTAGGTGATTACGACAGGATGCTTGCCATCGGCCACCGGCTCGGCGTAATATCCGCGGATAGTGACGGGGTCACCGCTCAGTCCGTCGGGAACGGACTGCATTTCCACAAGGTAGAGTTTGCGCTTGCTGCCGCTTTTGTCGGGCAGTTCCGTGAGTTTATATTGAGGATCAATAGTTGCAAGCTGTTGGATGGCTGTATTCCAGAATTCGTTGAAATCGACCTGCGTATCGGTGGCGGATTTGATTCCTTCGGGATTGCAGGCAATATTGAATGAATCCACGAGTCTGCCGCCGGCAATGACTGCAAGACGGTACATTCCCGGTTCAAGCGATCCTAATTCAAGTGTCACTTCGCCGGCGGCTCCCGATTCCACCACCGTAATCTGATCGATGTTGTCGCAAGCCTCACCATTGTCACGGGTCAGGATGGCTCTGACGGGAACGGTGAGTTTATTCGCTCCTAAATTCTGTAATTCAAGGGTAACGCACGGCCGGCTTCCTTTGGGCCAGTGCTTGGTGGTGCCTTCGGCAAGCTGCGCGGTGAAAGCAGGCATCTTCGAAAGGTCCACGACATCGATGGACGCAAGCCGATAGCCGTTACCGCTGACAATCAGGCCGGTGCTCTGCAATGATTCGAGCATGGACTGTGTAACGGTGTACTCATAGAAAGGCATACCCACAGTCTTGATAGGTGCGTCGGCAAACGAGGCCCAGGACGAATCGACGATGCTGGCCTGTGCCCACGGACGCACGTCGGTCATACCGAAGCGCAGGACATCCCCTGCCTTTGCATCCTTAAAACAGTCGGAACCGATTACGGCCCAACCCTTGTCCGGGTCTTCCCAGCTGATGAAAGTGTCGCCTTCCCACACCCGGCTCACGGCGGAATCGAAGTCTCCCCCTTCACCGAGTTCCACTTCCTTCTGCACCGCTATTTTGGTAAGGGTGGCGTAGCATCCCTTTACAACGAGACCTTTGCCGTTTATTTCGGCATAGAGGTCTTCAGTGATGTCGAACGATTCCGTTCCGGCATTGTTTACTACGGTGTTTACTTTCGGTGTGAAGTCCGTCCAGTCTCGTTTCTGAAGGTAGACCTGAGGTGTGCCTGCAGAACCGTCCACATCCTTCACTGTCACCAGGAGCTTACAACCGGGTTCAATGGCGCTTACCTGGTCGGCTTCAAGTTGCACATAACCCGACCAGTTGCCCATGACTGCCTCGCCGGTCCACAGATTCGTGGTCACTTTTGTCGTGGCGCCGAATGCCGATAACAGCGTTCCCAGCACCATGACTGATAATAATAGAAATTTTTTCATTGGCTGTTAGATTGATTCTGCACAAATTTATAATGAGACTGCCGAATCCGACATGCACGGATGTTTCGCGGATATGCACGAATGTTTCATATACCCCTATGTGCGCAATAATGAACAATTTGTGTTCAATGAGTTGCATAATTCGATACAAAATCCGAAATTTGCGATATGAAACGTTTCGTACTCCTGATAGTGCTGTGTGTCGCATCCTTGATATGCCGGGCTTCCGACTGGCATGTCTGGGAAGGGAACGCCTCGCTGCCGAAAACGGACGTTTATGCGCTGGCCTTTGACGCGGACGGCCGTTTGCTAATAGGAACCGAGCAGGGACTGTACGCGGCGGATGGCAAGGGCAGGATAAGCGGCATCCCGCTGACAGACGGAGGGACAAGACAGCCTACCGTAAATCGTATAGAGATAAGGGACGGCCACATATATATCGGCACGTTGACGGGCACATATATGCTTGAAGGCAATTCGGCCACGCTGTGCGATACAGTCATGGCGAGGGATTACATACAGAGCGATTTGCCCGCCTCGCTGCAGGATAAGATTGTAAAGGATGCCGTCGCGCTGAGTCATGGCTGGAAGGCATACGCCACCAACAGTGATGGAATCTATCTGTACCGCCGTTCTACGGGCAGCGTCATAAACATGCGGCGAAGGCTCGAAGATCCGGCTTCGATACCCGGCAATCATGTTTCATCGGTAGCATACGACCATCGTAGCGGCAGACTGTACGCGTCAATCTATCATTCCGGCATATATTTTACGGAGCCGGAACTGTCGGCCATAGAGACTGTCAGGACGGGAACCGAGGAGAATATATCCTCGTTCGCAATCGACGGCAAAGGCCGGTTATGGACGGCATACGACGGTGCCGGGATTGCCGTTGGGCAGGATACGGTGCTTACTGACCTGCCAAGCCGCACTGTCACCAATCTGCTGCCGATGCCCGACGGCAATGTGCTTGCGGCAAGTTACGGCGGCGGGGTTTTTATGGTCGACACTTTATTGAGGGCGATGCCGGTGGCCGGATTAGGTGCCGGAAGTTCAGCCTCGCGTTCGCGTGGAATGGCTGTTGACGCGTTCGGAAAGTTATGGATAGCCACATTCTCTGACGGTGTGGTCAGGCATGACCTAAGGGCCGGTACATCCGATAAATTCGACATCTCGAATTCCGCGTTGAAAACGGATTATATCACCGATTTGTGCGCGTCACCACGTGGCGACAGCATCTTTGTGGCGACCCATTACGGAGTCTTTGCTTTTGAGGCTCAGTCCGGATTATCAACGGAAATCCGGACACCGTTTGCCGGCGATGACCGCATAGAGGTCGACCACATGGCGTTTGCCGGAAACGGCGAGTTGTATTTTGCCACACCGCACGGTCTCGCCGACCGTTTCGGACGGTGTGTGGCCCTTGAAGGCATGCCGCTGATTGCGCTGAAGGGTGCCAAAGACGGCACGTTGTGGTGCAGTTCCGATTCAGCGGTGTATCATGTAGATGTCAGCTGTAATCCACCGCGTGTGGAGACGTTTGCAGACCTGGACGGCCTGAGATTCGGCAAATACGCCTTGTACGATACCGGCGACGGCACTGTCCTGGCCGGAGCTTTCGGCGCTGTTGCGGTCATAAGTTCAGATCTGGCTGACGCTCCGAATAAAAAACCGGCAGATAATGGTTCATCGGTACTCGGATGGCGCATATTTATAATTGTCATCGTGGTATTGGCCATAGGATTGCTGTTATTCACTTTCCATAGACGGGTACGAAAGAAAAAGCAAATAGAAACCGTTGTGCCGCCCCAAATTAGGCAACAGGATTCGGTAATAGATGATAAAGGGCGTTCTACGGATGTAACGGTGATTGCGGAAGCAAGCAGTGAAGCTGATAATCACAATGACAGCGAAACGGATGCTGACCGCAGCTGGTTACAATCGATAGATTCGATAATAGATGCCAACATATCGGATGCGGATTTCAGTATCGAGGACCTGGGGCGTCATGCCGGCATGAGTCGCAGCAACCTGTACAAGCGCATCAAAGCCATTACAGGCTTATCCCCACTCGAGTATCTGCGCGACCGGCGCGTGGCCAAAGGCCGCCAACTGCTCGCGCAAGCCACCGGCAAGCACATCAAACCGACGCTCAGCGAAATCGCCTATCAGGTAGGCATGTCTCCCCGCCAATTCTCCAAATACCTCAGACAGTAGTGGCGCGGATTCTCCTAACCGCGCATAGCCCAACAAAATGCCGAATTGTTATTAAGTATATTGCCATTGTAATATATTTACATTAACTTTGCTGTCAGCAATATTATAAATCTATCAACAATATTTATAAATATGGAGGTATCGTTAAAGAAAAATCAAAGTTTCAGGCTATCGGTGGAACTGATCGAAAAACTAAAGCTATTGGCTAAGCGCCAGAACCGCAGCCTTAACAATTATGTCGAGACTGTTTTGCTCGACGCAGCCTATCATGAACCCAACGCCACGACTTTAGCGGCAATGAAGGAGGCAGAGAGCGGAAGTCTTCGCAACTCCCCTGAACTCGACTTGTCTTCCATAGAAGCAATGGAAAAATCCATGGGATTATGAAAAAACTGAGACCTTCATCCCAATATAAAAAGGATTATAAACGGTTCAGGAGAAATCCCAAGAAGGTAGAAAAACTGTTCTATATTTTGGAATTGCTTAAAAACGAGCGCCCTATCCCGGAAGAAAATCGACCTCATCCACTCACAGGCAACTATGCGGGTCACATGGAATGCCATATTGAAGGAGATTTCCTTCTGATATGGTTTGACCCGGACAGCGATGAGATTACTCTTGTCCGCCTTGGATCACATTCAGAGCTATTCGGCTGATTAGATTGCTGACGGCGTGGACGCCGTCACTCCAGTCGCTGCCGGCTATCCGCGCCCGCATCTTTTACTGGAGTGACGATGTCCTCATCGTCAATATCATAGTGGCGCAGTCAATAAGAAGTGGCGCAGACTGTCTCCGGCCTGCGCAGCTTCTTTGGGGCGTTAGCCTGTCAACGGGCTATGAACTTGTTACGGCCCTTGATATAGACGTTTCCTTTTTCGGTTGTTCTTACTTTGCTGCCCTTGATGTCGAAGATGCTTGTGTTTTCCGGAGTCTCCGAAACCACGGAATTCACGGCAGACGCATCCTTTCTCAGCTCGATTTTCGTTTTGCCGTCGTATGTCTCCAGCTTCATCACCCCGTCTTTCCACTCCTTGATTACAAGACGGATTTCATTCGAGCCTACAAAAGTATTGAGATGAAGCTTATTATTGTTGGAGATGAAGAAATCAAATATCGGCATTCTGGACCAGGTCTCGATTGCGCCGGGTTCTTCAAGATCTAAGTCATTGGACTTACACTCTCCGAGATATCCTGCGCAAAGCCAACAATCATCTTCAACAGTATCGTCACCAACTTGAGTATCTCCGAAATATATGGATTCGAAGGAGATGATACAATTGTTAACGTGCCCAGTCATGGAAGTTACATTCCACTTGCCGACCAAGTCGGTTTCGTCATAGGTCTGCGCTAACGCACAGAGCGTGCAGACCGATGCGAATAACAGCATTAAGATTCTTTTCATTTGATTTATTGTTTTAAGCTGCTTACTTTCCCGTCAGGTTCAGCTTGACGACCTTATTGCCGTTCCAGAATCGGTAAATTAATGAAATATTCAGCGCGAACTGAGAGAGTTTCGATGACTTCAGATAGTCAGTGAAAGCCTTAATGCTTTGGCCCTCTTTTACAGTGTAGGTGATAGGCGCGTTATTACTCGTAATAGCTGACAAGTCAGTATATTTCGACTTATATAGATTCGTGAGTCCTGCATTATATCTGAAACTCAAATCGGCAGCCAATGGTCCGTAAATTCTAAATTCCGCCCCTACGCCTGCAAGAATAGAACAGGAAAATTCCGTTGGTTCGGGCGACTGTCCGGCCGAGTTAGAATATTCATTACGACCAAAGTCGTTCAGATAGCTTTCATCGATTTTCAGGTCGTCATATTGGGGATAGACACCGTAGCAATAACCCTTTCCTGTCAGTTCCGACAATTTAGAAGATATTTTGAATCCAAAATTCACTCCTAAATCCGCATGAATCCTGAGCCAAGAATTACACCGGAAGGCGTAACTGAGATATACCGGCACTGTCAGACGATTTGTAATCGACTTCTGTTTCATGTATTCAAGCTCGTAGTGGCGGATGTATTCTTCACCGTCCATATCAGCGTCTGCAGCAGCGGAATATGAATATTTGAAATCATGCAGGCTTGATTCAACAGCCGATGTACTATAACCAAGACCAATATTGGCCTCAAGGCTATGATTTCGCTGCTTCCAGAACATCCAACCGAAATCCAGTCCAAAGTCGTTAGCCGACGATGTTTTGTCTGTGACAGGTAGGACACTTTTCTGATTCACGGCATTTCCAAGCCCGATATTGGCGTAAGCCTTGATTGCGAATTTATCGCTATCAGTGCTTTGTGCAATTCCGACAAAATATGTCGGAAGCACAAACGCACATAGTATGAATTTTATAGGTATTCTCATTTTTATCGAACTATAATTTTCTTTGATTTCTTTATTTCCCCTGATACTACGGTTACCACGTATGTCCCCGGGACAAATTGACCGCTTATTAATTCTTCCTGAACTAATACTCCACGATCGTAGAATTTAGATAGAACTGTCATTCCATCCATAGTATGCACGTACAATCCTGTGTTATAGTTGCTGGTCAGACAGATTTTCGCACCATTGCGGGTGGGTTGTATCCAGTTTTCGGGATTTTCGTAATTCACTGAGCGGGAAAGATATTCGTTTAAGGCGTTTATCTCGAATTCTTCATCTATATGGCCGTCAAGATGGCGACGCATACTGCTGACTATCAATCCGTCCTCTTTTTTCCAATAGGCATAAACCCAGAAGTCATTTCCGCTATCATTGTAAATCTGCGCGCTTGTGTGACAATAGCGTAGACCTGTTGTGGATATTATAATATCAGTGCCATGTATGTCTGTATAGCCATACGCAAAGTTGTACCCTTCCTTTGCCAGCTGCTCGTCTGTAAGGTTCATCATAACCACGAACGTGCAGGAAGCACCGTCTCCTTTCCTTACATATTGTTCGGGAGTTTCAGGACGAGCATTTACTGTTACCCTGCAGGTGGCCGTGACTGATCCGCAAGTAGCCGTGACTGAGGCGGTGCCTGCCGAAATGGCTGTAACCAATCCATTGGAGGACACTATCGCAACAGATTCGTTGTCGGACTTCCAGACTATCGTCCGGTCGGTTGTGTTGTCCGGGGAGATTTTGGCCGTAAGTCTGCCGCTCTGTCCGATCATTAGCGTCAGGTCTTCTGCACTGAGGCTTATGGAAGTGGCCGGAACGGGCTTTACAGTAATTGTAGCAGAGCCGCAGATTTCGCCGCAGGTCGCCGTTATCTTGGCCTCGCCGGGTGCGAGTGCCGTCAGTTCTCCTGTTTCCGCGTCTATGGATGCTATATCCGGAGTCGAGGAGCCCCACATAACCGTCTTGTCGGTGGTATTGTCGGGAGCGACAGTTGCTGTCAGAGTCAGTTTGTCACCGACATAAATCTCAGCATCAGGAATCTTGACTGTTACGGTAGAAGCCGGTACAGGTTTGACGGTTACTTCGCAGGAGGCTGAGACCTCTCCGCAAGTTGCCGTTATAGAAGTTGATCCGACCGACATAGCGGTGACAGTACCATCTGCAGCAACTGTGGCTATGTCCATATCGCCGGAACTCCAACTTACGGATTTGTCTGTTGTGTTTTCTGGCGTTATTGTAGCCTTAAGAGTTTCTTTCTGTCCTACAATCAATATGATGTCCTGTACATTAATACTAATTGCTGATGGTTTTATCGGATTGACGGTAATGATTGCCGTATCTTTAATATTACCGCAGGTGGCAGATATGTTTACTTCCCCGGGGGATATTGCTATGAGTTCCCCGGTATCTTTGTTAATTGTTGCTATGTCTGTGTCCTCAGATTCCCATACAATTGAAGGATTAGTAACATTCTCTGGTTTGATGGTGGCGGTCAAGGTTATTTTATCTCCCACGAGGATTTCAGTATCAGGAATATTAATTCTAATTGAAGATGCCGGAACCGGGATTACCGTTACTAAACAATTGGCCTATGCTTCTCCCACAGTTGCAGAAAGGACACACGACCCAGGGGTTAAAGCTGTGACTAAGCCGGTTTGATCTATCGAAATTATTTTTTTATCTTCATTATTTACCGACCAAATAACGTTAGCCGCAGCATCCTCTGGTGTTATAGTCGCAATTAATCTTTCAGTCTGCCCTACTTGAAGTTCCAATTCAGATTTGTTGAGAGTAATATTTGTTGACCCATCAGCCAAAGGAAGGATTTGTGTGAAAAGTTTCCATTCAGGAGCTGTTTTATAAATATTAACAGATTCGATATTAAGAAATATATAAAGCCCATATATACCGGTGCTAACGGATATGCATCAGTAAGGTTTGACATAGATGAGGCCGGTCT
>ENA-UERG01003142-UERG01003142.1-human-gut-metagenome-genome-assembly--contig:-NODE-3142-length-10858-cov-51.778035_pt1 | contig 10858 bp, 8 predicted proteins | sample MGYA00242954_ERZ507954 | MGnify/ENA primary metagenome ERZ507954 (study PRJEB26167, sample SAMN06115478) | human gut metagenome | host: Homo sapiens | place: China:Sichuan | collected 2015-01-21... | reverse complement strand
GTGCTGCGATAGGGCTGAATTGATTATGATTTTCTCTTGCTCTTTATGAAGTGCAGAATATCCCACTTCTTCCAATATCGGGTATGCCCTCGTTTCTTACACTCTCCGTTTGGTATATCGTCCCTCGCTACCATTCTGTTAAGTGTAGCATCGGAAACGTGAAGCTTCTCCTTGACCTCCTCGGTGCTCAGCATAGGATTGAGCATATCGGGGATGATGTCACACAATCTATCCAAATCATCATCACTCATTCCGCAAGCGGTGACCTTCTCACCATTTCTCTGTTGCTCGTATGCCTTGAAGCAAGCGTCACTCAGCGACTTTAAAGCCGTGCCGAGTATCTTATAATTCAATATCTTTCCCATATCTTATGCACAAATTTTACGTCCTAGTTTCGTATCATTAACAAACATTTGAGCAAAGCTATACAAATAGAATATAGCTGTCACGACCATGACCGTAAAGCAGGAATCCACCATATCATTAGTTGTGTACCAACTCCACTCTACAATATGAGCCGCATTGATGCCTAAGTAGTACATAAATGGAATGCGATACCACTGGCACAAGAAGAAAAATCTACTTGCCAGTATCGTCACCATTGGCAGGACGTAAACCATGAAATAAATAAAGATATAGCAAGTCATATTTTCATTATAGGGGATAAACATCTCACGGGGATGCTGAGAGAACTCCCATATTCCATAAGCGTGAAAGCACATAATAATGATAGGCACATACTTGCAGAACCAGCGGAAGAACTTCAATATTCTTCTGCTATACCGATTACCATGCTTCTTAAGCATATCCATCAATTCGGTAACGTCCACATTCTTTAATAGCCGTTGGACTTCGGCTTCGTCTTCTTTAGTCATAATTCGTTGATTTTTAAATTAATTATCTTAGATGCTGCAAAGTTACGCTTTTATTCATAAAAACAATATCTTTTCGGAAATTTTTGTGTTAAACTTCGCAAAAAGTAACAATTTGAAAGGTAATGGTAGAGAATTGGCGGCTACTCTAAATTGGGTAGCCGCAATATTTGTTAGTTTCCGCTCATCTCCACGTACCAATATTCGCCATCCCAGAAGCAATTTATCCATTCTCTTTTTTTACCAGATGACACACTAGATACCACATCACCGTAACTCACAAAAGAAATATTCATTGTTTCACTTTTAACAGTAATGGGATTACCTCTCTTGATGATTCGATAGAATGTGCCTGGCTCAGCATCGGAAGGCAGATTGATGGTTATATCTTTATTCTTGTTAATACAGATGATGGTGCTATATGTCTTTTCTAACGTGTAATCATCAGAAATCTTCTTCACATTTCCACGATGCACACCGATAAACGCACCATTCTCAGCTCTAAAGTCACCATTCTCAGCATAAACCGCATAGTTATTTTTACCGCCTGTAGCAGACACCTTCATACCGATTGCACTATGACTAGAATTGCCAACTACGTTAACACCGATACCGCTAATATCAGCGTTGTTAACTCCGGAATTGTCTGCATCTACTTTGATTACACCATCATCCCAGCTAAAATCGTTACCAGTCTTCCTGCCATTATTGCCTATCCAGACAGAGCCGCCATTATCTTGCGAGCCAGAGCCTATATACAGACCATAATAATCAACGATGAATGTTGACGATGCTATCGCGGTTGTGCCATCTGTATGTGCAGACATTCCGTAGAATTTAAAGTCTTTACCATCAGTATATGATGTAATCTGAAAAGAGCCAAAACTTCCACCTGTTGCCGTGATAGTTCCCTTGAATATTCCATTGCCATCAGCGTCTGTGCTAAAGGTTTCGTCTCCGTTATTATTATAGAGTTTGAATTTGTTGGCAGTCATGGTAATACTACCATCGGTGAGATTGATTCCCGTACTTGCCAATCCATCATTGATTTTTCCTACGCTGATATTTATGCTATTATATTGAACCTTTATTTCAGAGTACTGCTCCTCTAACCCATCGGTTCTTTTTGCAGTCAATGTTATATTTCTTGCATTCTGATAGATTTGAGTCTCCATTTGCTTCAATCGACCATTGTCACCAACAAGTTCTCCGTATGTAGATGATAGTGATTCTAGGTTATAAGCCAATCCTCCGTACATCCTGACGAAAGACACCTCTATTGATAGCTCCTTGAAATAAGTGATTCCATTGTATTCTACGGCAATTTTAATAGAGCAACTACTTGCAGGATAACTTACATAAGATACTTTATTATCGTAAGTGTAGTCATACATAATAACGCCACTTGAAAAGCAGTTCAGCGTACAATAATTATCTTGTTTTGTTATCGTAAGCTTGTCGCCTGTACTAATGTTAAAGTTCTGAGCAGCTACTATTTTTACGTTATAATCTGATGATTTGATAACGTTACCACCTTGTCTAACAATGAGTGTGATAGTTTTATTCTTTTGTTCAAAATTACCTTCATAGTAGCTGAAAAGAATCTTCTCAACTGATAACTCGATATTCAAAGCATCCTCACCATCATCACCTTTCGGTCCTTGCACGCTTCCGAAATCATGCCATATCTTCCCATCATGCACCCAGAGTGTACCACCAATATTGTAGGCATCACCCTCTGCTGCAACATCAGACATGAACGTTGTCGTGTTCTTGTAGTAGCATACGCAAGGGGTATTCCTTGGCGGTGTTGACTTATCATCTATATCGACAAGATACTTGCGATTGACTGTAGCTATAGATGGAGTAGGTAACTCGCTAGCCTTAGAATAATGAGCATAGGCAGTACCCTTCGGAGTGAACTTTGTTCCGTTCGTTCCATCCTCTGGGAAGTAGCTAACGCATTTCTTATTGAGAAAACTGATGTTAGCATCATTATAAGTCACCTTTACGCAACTCCACAGATACTTGCCCTTAACTACTTTATATGACGAGCTGAAATTTGCATTTTCGGGCGGATTGGTAGAGCTGTCACTCAGTGCGTACAATTCTTCAACCTGCGCAAAGTCATAGCACTCGCCAAGGCAGTATGCACCTGTATAGATAGGGGTACTGCTACTTGTCAGTATAGTCTTTGTGCAAGCCCATACATACTTGCCACTTTCAAGCGTAAGCCCACTGAAGTTGGTAATCCAACCTGTAGCTGGTGCGGTCGTTTTACTTTCGCCAATAGCAAACACAACGTCAGATGATTTTACGCTAACACCATCATCACCGAAATAGCCTGCACAAGTAGGGGTAGAGTATACCCAATTCGTGTTTTCAGCCGAGCCGCTTTGAGCTTTGAATCGGTAACGGATGCAAGTCCAAAGATACTTGCCTTTTTCGGGCTTGAAGCTTGACTGAAACGTTACGTTCGTAGGTATCTTGTCACCACTATCAGAGAGGTAATACAATTCCTCAATATCTGTAAAATCTCGTGTGCTGCCAATGCAGTACTTGCCTGTAATTGCTATGTTTTTGTTGGAGTAGATTATCTTTGTACCACTCCAAAGGTAGCCATCAACCAATGATAGTTCTTTGACATTGGTTTTCCACGTATCGGTATCAGCAGGTGGAGTCGTGCTGCTCTTAGATTGAGCAAACACCACGTCGGCACTGGTGATACCTACACCATCCTTGCCGTCCTTTGGTTTCATGCCGACTTTTATACTTGCAAATAAGTTGATATCCTTATCACCCATACCCTTTTCCTCCCCATTGATTAAATGTTAGACAAATAAGATTCCATCACGTCGCTAGCAACGCTCTTGGCTTTCGTGCGCCATTCCTGCATAGCATCATACTCAGCTTCATGTTCCTTATCATCGGCATCAAGCTTCTTGCCATCCGCAATTTTGGCAAGATTAGCGAAATGGTTATTGATGATTGCTTGCATCTTGTCGCTAGGGTAGGCAGCAGACACAATCGCATCAATAACCTTGCCACGCTCCAATGGTTGCTCTACACGAACGACATAAGCAGAGAATGCGGTACGCTTTACATCCTCATTATCCGTGCCACCACCAGGCAATTCAGCAGTATCAACATCGAAGTTGATACGGATTACCTTACCCTCATACTCCACCGTCTTAGGAGCGTTATCGAAAATAGACTTTACCAATTCCATATTTCTTATATTAATGAGTTATACAATATTAGCTTGTCGGCTTATGTAAACGTCAGCCGAGCTGCCTTTTTACATTGCCACAAGCTGCGAGCCGCTCACGATTGTAGGCGTGCCAAAGAAAGCCAGACGAGCACCGACGAACTGGTTCGAAGTCGAGAAACCAGAATCCGAGTACGAACACGCAACGCCACACCGAGACTCACCGGCAGCGTAACCACCAACCCGCAGCAGCTCGCCAGTCTTGCTTGCCCAACAACCATCAGTATAGTATGTGTTATCACCGCCACCAACTGCTGTAGGTATCATATCCCAATGTGTACCGAGTACCATCTTGATGATATACTCTCCGTTAGAAGTCGCAAGACATACGACTTCTCTTCCGTTAGCAGTATTGCTTACCTGATTACCGCTATATATGACGGCTTTTCGTGTTTCGCCATCCATATAGAAACGAACTCCAGGGCGGAACTCCAAAAGCTTACCATATAAGTCTTCAAAGCCGAACAGCTTCACTGAGTATTGATTGCCAAGTGTAGCGTCATGGTATAGTACCTTTCCGCTGCCATTGCCAAGAGATTTACACCTGCCCATAGGTACATCACGGCATGCTTCCCAATTAGAGTGTTGGAATCCCGAACCGATAGTTGCCTGAACGTTGAGATTGCCATAATATGCTTGATAAACCGCATTGATAAGACATTGGAACTGATAGTTTGCCAAACCCATGTTAGTATGAAGCTTTTGAGCACAAGACCAAAACGCACTCATCGTCGTAGAATGCGATGGGGCAACATTAGGTCTTGAATGACCGACACCGCTAGCATCAACATACATCTTGTATGCACCTACCCACTCTGGAGAATCAAAGGTATGACCGCCTGCCACTGGGTTAAGACCGCCAAATGTCATTTTGGTTCCTTCACCCTTGAAGTGGCATCTAGGAACACGCATCATAGTTTCGTACTTAGCGATATTGTCAATGGCTGTACCATCGGCAAAAGCATCCCATGATTCATTGAGCAATGCCGCATACACCTTACCTGCTACGACTTTAAAGAGATAGCCCTTCATATAGGAGGTGTACATGTACGCAGCCCAATTACTTGATACGTCAAACGCCACGTTACTGTTTTGTTCGAGCGTATAAACAGCAGGTGGAGTTGTTATACTCGATGCCAATTCCTCTTTCAGATTTGCCAATGGCATTCTTCGCTCACTTCCACCTGCTTCTACAATGAAGCTATTAGAAGAGTGCATTGAATCAATCTGAGGTACTTCTGATAATTTTGTCATAATTATTTTAATTTAAATATTCTACATTTAACCAATCAGATAAGGATTTCCGTCTTTATCTGTAAGATAACTGCCATCAGAGCCAACGGCATACGTGAGTGGAGATTTCTGCTCATAATTAACGCAATCCTCTAATATGCAATTCTCTGTGTCACCCAATCCTGTTTCTTCAACAAGATACTCGCAAGCATCACCCTCTTGCCATCTCTTTTCCGTTGTCACGTTGCCCTCGTTATGGGCGATTGTCTTCCATCTGATGGTAAGGATGCGCTGCGGATAAGATATGAGTGAGTTGTTGAAATGAACCAGCACCCTGTTACATCTTACCTTCTGTCCGTAAGCTATACCGCCAACATTTGCAAAATCAAACTCAAATGGCGGATACGCTCTGTTGACATGGAACTGAAATTGCGATACTGCCTTCTTATCTACGATAACCTTGATGATATAATCGTTCTTTTCAATCTGTCTCAAATCAAGAACCATAGACGTGAGCGACATACTCATCAGTTCATTAGGAGCAGTCTTAGTTGATACTGCTATCTTCGTCTGCTTTCCGTTGACATCAACACGATAGACTTCCAATGAATAACCTGTAGTCACTTTAGTCTTCGCCCTGTATACGTCAATAGGTATTGTGCGGAGATATTCATTACCATCGAAGCATTTCTTGCGTTCCGCATCGGATGCCGTCTTCAATCTGTTTGCAACCATATATTCATACAGACTGAGCTTGTCAAGGACAGGGTTGTATGTGATATTGGATTCAATACCGATGCCGATACCCCATGAATCAGCGGCATTGCTAGCTGTAGTCAATGTGACTGGTTCTGTGATTACGTGAAGCAGAGCATTCTTTCTGTAGTCCAAGAGGTCTGCTTCAAAGTAGACCTGACATCTGTCATTAGCACCGATATTCTTCTTTACGTAAAGAGTGCCACGCATTGTCGTTCCGCTAGTATCTATCTCATACAAGCCCTTCCAAGATTCGACATCAGTAATCTTCTTCCACGTATTGTTAACGCTTACCCACCAAACCATGTTGGTAAGGAATGCGTTGCTTCTGCTTGAATCCCAAGATTTATCACTTGCGCTAGCATTGATTTGTGGCTGAATCTTACTTGCTATCTTGGTTCGGTCGGGGTAGAAGTTGACACCATCCGTTGTCTGCATGAGTGGTGAGCCACTATCTAAGCAGACAAGAGATTCACTCTTCGTGAGCGGTGCATAATGTCTTCTGAATTTTTGTTTAACTTCAACCATATTTTTCACAAGTTTATGTTATAAAACAGTACCAAGCAACTCACAATTTACTGATACGCCCTGCTCTTCGTTCAAATCATCATTTGATACTACAAAGCTAATTGCATTGAATTCATTGTTATTGCTGAAAGTCTTCTTAGCTGTGCGAACGACAGTCAAATCAGAATCTTTGAGAATAGTGAATGTAATAGTTCCGCTACCTAGAGTAGCAGCCGTACCTTTTTGCGAGTTGAGTACCTTTGCCTTTATTGTAGAACTTGTTGACGCATTTACGGAAGCATTATCCTGTGAAAGCTTTAGTTGATAAAGGTCTGCCGAATCATCAATGCTGATACCCGAACGATATACCATTGTTCCATCAACGATGAACTCAGCGATGAATAACTGATGGCTGTCAACGTAGAGCTTATCGCTATCACCCGTCTTGTCACGATGAATCGTGATAGTTCCACCACTTGCCGCATTGTCAATAGTCGTAATCGGTGTTGTATCTGTTCCACGATAGAGCTTGACGGAGTACTTAGATACATCACCGCTCGCATTCTTAAGCCAGAATTTGAGGATAGATGTAGTAATCTCCTTTCCATCGCTACCGACCACACCGAGCATTGTCGAGCTTGCTTCAATACCGCCAAAGTATGCACTAGCACCAAGCATTGTTACGAGGATGCTCTGACTCTTCTCCATTTCGTATGATGAAGCACCGACACTAGCCATACCTGTATACTTTACGACATCTGCATCTTGGTTATCCTTAGATGCAAGGTCTCCGATTATGGCGAGTGTTCCTGTTTCCGTGTGCATCTTAAACTTACCAGCGAAGTTAGAAGACTTTACCCATCCCGTGCCGCTATTGAAAGCTATTTCCACATTATTGTAGCTCCATTTATGACTGAGCAGAGAAACGGCTTGTTTTCGTGCAGATGTAACATGAGGAGTAATCTCTGGGTGGTCTCCGCTTTCTGTCCAATGCGGTGTCGGCTGAAAATCATTAGGATTCAATCCCTGGTGCAGAGGAACACCATTCGTAGAAAAATAAATGGAGAGAGTATCACCATCAATGATGCGTCTTACTGGGATGGAAGCCGAGAGAGAAATATTATCCATTCAATACCTCCTTTCCGTTCTTACCGCACTTGAATGCAGCATCCCACATATCCACTTGCTCGCTTGTTGCTAGGATGGCGTTTGTGTTTGCCACCTTCTCTTCAAGCGTATCACCAACGGCAGACGAGAACCTAAGTTCCTTATCTGTAATGACAACATCATTATCATGCGTCATTCTGTGAGTAGAGTCAATGCCTATCTCACGGCATTTCTCTATGTTGATAATTGCGTACATCATAATCAATTATATTTTTAAGTTTCATAATCTATTTACAAGTCCAATATAGCCTTATGCACATCACCTGTATTAGTTGTTGCGGTGAACGTGAATGAAGCCACATCACCACGCCCTAAATCATCTTCGGAGTTATCATTAGCCCATGTTATATCTAGCGAGCCTTTGAAGTTTATGACCTTGTCTTTGAGTGCCCAAGCAATATCATCTGCGGCATCATCGGTCTTTCTGGATACAGACCATGACTTAACCGCCGTAGTTACGTCCTTATCGCCTAGCATCAGCCTACATACTACGGTATGAGTTTCACCTCTACATATACCTGCCGAAAGGTCATGGTAAAGCTGTAACTTGATTTTGAGTATTGCGGTCGTAGCCTTCCAGTAAGGAGAATCCTCGCTAGGTTCAGCAGTTGTAGTCTGTCCTTCTGAGACGATGCAGAGCCACCTTGTGCCCATCCAAGTCACCTCATCGTAGTAGTCGTATTCCGTACCTTCCTTCCAATCGCCACGATAGATAGGTGTCCAAATCTTCTCGCCGTCGATTGTTGTCATGTGGTAATACTTAGAGACGATGTTGATGCCGTTGATACCTACATCGAAGATGGATTTGCCTTCGAGTGAGTAGGAGTTGATTCCACGATACATAGTGAACGTAGGTGCGGAATCGCCCTCCGTCTCCATCATCAGAAGGTGCTGGCGGCTCGTATTAGTCTTGTTACCCATGAGGACGATGGTATCACCTGCGGCAGGGTTATCCGAGCCTTCCATGCAGTTGTCTTTGGCTATCTGAATCCATGAGAATTTCTTGCCGTCATAGAGTTCGTGACCTTCAGCATCGGTGATTACCTCGTTCTCGGTTGAGACCTTGGTGACAAGTCTCCAATAGTCCTTGTTGCTGACGTTATCATAGACACCAGCCTTGATGTTAAATGTCTTGCAGCGCACTTGGTCGTCCACCTTGAATGAATTGATTGTTGCGGTCGTTCCATCATCGGCTAAGAGATAGCATTTCCAACCAATCAGCTCATTCGTTGTCTCGCTGTATACTTCCTTGATGTAGCTTATCTTGCCAGCAGCAGGGGAGAGAACGATATTACCTCCAACGTAGCTGAGTTCTCGTATAACAAGGGTATTGAAGATTGCCTTACCCCAAACTATCAAGTCCGTGGCAAGTATCTGATACTTGCCGTCACTTCTCTGCCTTATTGCAAAACCGCTCTGCTCAGATTCATTGAAACCGATAGATTTCAATACTTTCAGCATCATACTAGACAGGATAGCGTTTCCGTTGCCGTCTATGCTGAAATCATTATTGTTGCCGAGGAAGAAGCCTTGCATGAACTTCTGAACCTTCTCCCAAGTGATTGTGCTCTTTGCTGTGTTATCCTGCAGCCTAGATACAAACTCCATCCTAGAACGTCTAGCAGAATAAACGTTGCTATCAGATGCAGGAGTAGAATCATTCAGCCCAATTACATAGACACCACCATTACCGCTTCCTGTGCCGCCTATCTGCATTCCGTTCACGGTGATGGAGTCAACCTTGTCTTCCAGCTTGCCCAACCGGCTAGTAGCTGCCTTCTCGCCAACCGTGTACTGAGGGTGGTCGTAAGGGATATCCAAAGGTATCTCCATTCCGATGATACGAGAGTTTCGGTAGTGCTTGCCTTTAGCATCAACCTGCGCAAACATATCATTAATCAGCTTTACCTGTTCACCGAGAGGATGGTAATCGTATGTTCCATCATTGTAGAACTTATCGCCATCCATCGTGCAGGTAAAGTTTGAGTTACTGATCATGGTCTTCTGATAGTATTGCTTCGCTCTATCGAACAGAGACAACTGAGCAGTAGGGATGAGGTCCGTATCAGTAATCTTGGTTGCGTCCCAGTTGAACAGAAAGTACTTATCACCAACCTTTGGGCACATGACACCATCGGGGAGAGTTCTTCCGTAAGTGTCATTAGCCACAATCTCGAAGTAGTTAACCTTGTCGATAACCTTGAAGCTGACATCGAACTCCATACCCATGAGAGCGCCGCTAGTGAACTTGATGCCTAGAGTGAGGTTACTCTTTATCCAACTCTCCTTGAAGTTGTTAGTGAAAGAGTCTGTAGAAGTGACCTGCCAAAATGTCTGTGTAGTCTTCGTTCCGTTTTCGTTATTAACGGTGCTATCATAGGTCCTGATACTGCTGACTACACTTTCCACCTTTGGATATTCCTCCTCAAACATCACGACACCTTCGATAGCCTGCTTGTCGTTCTTCACGACATTCACATTCTCCAGGTAACCATCCTTGGCGTAGAACCCATCACTATCTACTTCCTTGTTAGGGAGCATGAGGTAATCAGTAGCAACACCATCGGTGGTAACGTCCGCATCGGCACCAGTGAAATATCCTTTCGGAATATTTCTGTCTGAGCCGAATGCGTACAGTCTCGTAATATAAGTTGACTTAGATTCCGAATAGGACATAGACAGAACATTAACATCCTGTTCGAATGTTGTCTGCCCTTCCATTTCGCAATATCCAAGGTATATAATAGAGCCATCTATCCACCATTCGCAGTTGAGTGCGTCTTCGGAACAGATGGAGTTGAGAGCATCAAGTATGCTGATGGAGCCGTACTCGATCAAGAATCTCTTCTGAACATCGAAAGCCTTGTTGTTGTATGTAGTGTAGTCAACGGAGAAATCCTTGCCATTGTACGTAAGACCTAGCGCCTTTAGGTTGCCGAGTATAACGTTCATGTGTACGCCTACCGTTGTGGTAAGGCTGAAGGAGGTCTCGTTGGCTCCGTGCTGAGGGCGATACTTGCAAAGCTTATTCTTCCAAGACATATAGTAGGCATCC
>ENA-UERG01003140-UERG01003140.1-human-gut-metagenome-genome-assembly--contig:-NODE-3140-length-10860-cov-39.019104_pt1 | contig 10860 bp, 8 predicted proteins | sample MGYA00242954_ERZ507954 | MGnify/ENA primary metagenome ERZ507954 (study PRJEB26167, sample SAMN06115478) | human gut metagenome | host: Homo sapiens | place: China:Sichuan | collected 2015-01-21... | reverse complement strand
TTTGGTTCGGAATAGTGTAGTGCTGGCGGTCTATCTCTTGTTTTCGGTTGCTTGCTTCCTTACCGTACATGAGCATTCCTTTGGGAGGTAAAACAGGGCTGCCGTTTTCTTCTTCAATTCCGATAACCAGATAGCCGCCGCCCACATTATCAATGTCATTTGCAAAAGCGCAGATACTATGGATAATGGGATTGGGGTTCCAGTCCCCCTTGAACTCGATTCTGGTTGATTCAACGACCCGCTGATTGATCAGGTCATCCATATTGATGGGAAGTGCCATTTCAAAAACCTCCTGCTGTTTGTACATATCTATTATATCACCGAAAACGGCTTTTGTCAATAATTTCGCATAACTGATTCAAGGTTTCCTCGTCGATATTGCCTTTGGTGAGTGAGAATATAACTTTTTTCTTCTTTTCTTCCATCTCGGTAAGATCCACCTTCAACTGTGCCGTGGTATCGATGATGGTTTTCCGCAGTTTTTCCTTGTCGTGCTCCGAAAGATCGTACGCCCGGATGACAAGCTCCTCCATTTCCGGCGGGATATTCCGCTTTCCGTTTTCAATCGTGGAAAGATAAGACGGCGACATGCCGAATTTTTCTGCCATCGTGCGGGCACTGTCCCCCGTGTTGATGCGGATAATACGCAATAGTTTTCCGAATTCCGTAATCATTTCTTTATGCTCCTTTTTAGCATACCTGTATTTTAGCACAAGTTTACATGTTTGTCAACGCCTGCAAAAAGGAAAGTTGTCAATTCGATTGACAGTTTTGTAAACGGCAGACAAGGTGAGACGCCTCTCCCGCATTTACGGGAAGATGAACGATACAGCCGGATACAAGATGCCGCGGACCCGAGACTCCCGGAAATCTGTATGCAACGCTTTTCTCCGGACCACACCGGGGATTAAAACGAAGTCGTCAGTTCAAGTCCTGTTTTTTGAAAAACAGGGCAAAATGCAACTCCTGAATTCAAATATTCCGCGAGGGGCGCAAAACACTAAATATAGCAGCAAAAAAAGCACAAGACCTACTAAATCTTGTGCTTTTTTTGTTTTGTAGCTTTTTCGTACAACAAAGATGCTCCCCCCTGTAAGATTTAAACTTACAACTTACATTTCCCGGCACTTTATAGATAATCACTACCAATATCCAGAATTTTATTTTCATCAAGATGTAAGGATTTTAACCACTCATCCTTTTCCTTTTGTAGTTTACGGTAGCTTTCACTACCGGGATCGCAGAAAGACATCAATAGGTTATAATGTTTCAGTTTGTTCCTTACTTTATCATTCGGATCATCCTCGTCCGAACAAGGTTTGCGGTATTGAATATAGAAAAGCCCAAAACTCGCCCAGCTGTATGCTTTCAAGTTTTGCTTTGCCGCTCGTTTGCAATATCTACGCCAGCAAAGCCGTAAAGACGACTGATGCTTACGCATCTGAAACTCTTCCCATTTAAAGTCAGGGATTAGATAACCTTTATCTTTTTTTACACGTTCGGGAAATAGTAAAATTCGAAGCTCTTCCTCGCTCATTCTTTGAATATCAGCAAATATAGTTTCGATTTTATTAAACCTATTTAAGACTTCCCACACAACAGTTCGTGAGCAACCGCAAAGCGTTGCAATTTGACTATTGTTGTTACCTTTTTGATAGTATTCGATAATTAACTTATATTTTACCATAAAAACACTCCATTTTATCGCCCTCTTTTACCCATATCCGTAGATACGGGAAAGTGTTCATTTTTATTGGCCACCCCCGATTTTGAGGCCTATTTTTCGGTTTTTGCGAAACTTGGAGAAGAAAAAAAGCAGTCGCTCTTTCTCAAGAATGACTGCTTTTTGCTTGTTTTAGTATAAAATATGAGTTTTTAAGCCGTTTTTGACCTTATTTGGTCGCCCTCGGATTACGGATATTCGCCTGCGCAGCGGCAAGACGCGCGATCGGAACTCTGAACGGCGAGCAGGATACGTAGTTAAGACCGATAGCGTGGCAGAATTCGATACTCGAAGGATCGCCGCCGTGTTCGCCGCAGATACCGCAGTGAAGGTCTTTACGGGTAGCGTGTCCGAGTTTAACCGCCATATCCATAAGTTTGCCTACGCCGACCGTATCAAGACGAGCGAACGGGTCGCTTTCGTAAATCTTCGCGTTGTAGTACGAGGGAAGGAACTTGCCTGCGTCGTCACGCGAGAAACCGAAGGTCATTTGCGTCAAGTCGTTGGTACCGAAGCAGAAGAATTCGGCTTCTTTGGCGATTTCGTCTGCGGTAAGAGCCGCTCTCGGAATTTCGATCATCGTACCGACTTCGTATTTAAGGTTTACGCCCGCTTCTTTGATAACCGCATCGGCGGTGGCGACTACCGTCTTCTTGCAGAACGCAAGTTCTTTGACTTCGCCTACGAGCGGAATCATGATTTCGGGAACGACTTTCCAGTCGGGATGACGTTTCTGAACGGCGATAGCAGCCTTAATGACCGCTTTCGTCTGCATAACCGCGATTTCGGGATAGGTAACCGCAAGACGGCAGCCTCTGTGACCCATCATCGGGTTGAATTCGTGAAGCGAATCGCAGATTTCCTTAATCTGTTTAACCGTCTTACCGGTCGACTTCGCCAGAAGTTTTATATCGGCTTCTTCGGTAGGAACGAATTCGTGAAGCGGCGGATCGAGGAAACGAATAGTAACGGGCATGCCCTTCAACGCTTCCATCAAGCCTTCGAAGTCGGCTTGCTGCATGGGCTCGATCTTATCGAGAGCCGCAACTCTTTCTTCAACCGTTTCGGAGCAGATCATTTCGCGGAATTTATCGATTCTGCCCGGTCCGAAAAACATGTGTTCGGTACGGCAAAGACCGATACCGGTCGCGCCGAGTTGTTCCGCTCTTTCGGCGTCCGCAGGGGTATCGGCGTTCGCTCTTACGCCGAGCGCCTTATACTTATCGGCAAGTTTCATGATTCTGCCGAAATAACCGCTGTTCGGATCCGCGGGAACGGTCTTGATGATTCTGTCGTAAATGTGTCCGGTCGAGCCGTCGAGAGAAAGTTCGCTGCCTTCGCGGAAAGTCTTGCCCGCGAGTTCGAAATACTTCTCTTCTTCGTGCATCTTGATGTCGCCGCAACCGGAAACGCAGCAAGTACCCATACCTCTCGCAACGACCGCCGCGTGGGAAGTTTGTCCGCCTCTGACGGTCAGAATGCCTTGCGCGTACTTCATGCCTTCGATGTCTTCGGGCGAAGTTTCGAGTCTTACGAGAATAACTTTCTTGCCGGCTTTGCCTTCTTTGGCGGCTTCTTCGGCGGTAAATACTACCGTACCTGCGGCAGCGCCCGGAGAAGCGGCGATACCCTTACCTACCACGTTGTTCTTGTCGGCGTCTTTAAGGTCTTTAACGTCGAAAGTCGGGTGAAGGAGCATGTCGAGCGACTTGGCGTCGATCTGCATAAGGGCTTCCTGTTCGGTGATCATGCATTCGTCGATAAGGTCGCAGGCGATCTTGATAGCCGCCGCCGCGGTACGCTTACCGTTACGGGTCTGAAGCATGTAAAGTTTTTTATTTTCAACGGTGAATTCCATATCCTGCATGTCGCGATAGTGGTTTTCGAGAACCTTGCAGACGTCCTGGAACTGTTTGTAAACTTCGGGGAATACTTCCGCCATTTTAGCGATCGGCATAGGAGTTCTTACGCCCGCAACGACGTCTTCGCCCTGCGCGTTGGTAAGGAATTCGCCCATAAGTCCTTTTTCGCCGGTAGCGGGGTTACGAGTGAACGCAACGCCGGTTCCGCAATCGTCGCCCATGTTGCCGAACGCCATCATCTGTACGTTGACGGCGGTACCCCAACTGTACGGGATGTCGTGGTCCATACGATAGATGTTCGCTCTGGGGTTGTCCCAACTTCTGAATACGGCTTTGATCGCTTCGAAAAGTTGAACCTTCGGGTCGGACGGGAAATCGCTGCCGAGTTGTTTTTTGTATTCCGCTTTGAATTGATTTGCAAGAGTTTTAAGGTCGTCTGCGTTGAGTTCTACGTCGAGCGTAACGCCTTTCTTCTCTTTCATTTCGTCGATAAGTTTTTCAAAATATTTCTTGCCGACTTCCATAACTACGTCGGAGAACATCTGAATGAATCTTCTGTAGCAGTCCCACGCCCATCTGGGGTTGCCGGACTTCTTCGACAATACTTCTACTACTTCTTCGTTCAAGCCGAGGTTAAGAATGGTATCCATCATACCGGGCATGGACGCTCTCGCGCCAGAACGGACGGAAACGAGAAGGGGGTTTTCGAGATCGCCGAATTTTTTACCGGTGATTTTTTCCATCTTCTCGATGTTTTCCATTATTTCCGCCTGAATATCGGCGTTAATCTGTTTGCCGTCTTCGTAGTACTGCGTGCAGGCTTCGGTAGAAATAGTGAAACCCTGCGGAACGGGTAAACCGATATTGGTCATTTCCGCGAGGTTCGCGCCCTTACCGCCGAGAAGTTCGCGCATTTTCGCGCTGCCTTCGGTAAACAGATAGACGTACTTCTTCTTTTCCATTAAAAAGTTCCTCCTGAAAAAGGCTGTATAGTTTCGCCTTTAATTTTTATCCGTTTGATATTGTATTACATTTTACCGATTTTTTCAAGCAAAATGAGCGTGTTTACGAGAGTTTTTGCAAAATCGCCCGAAAAATTGATATTTTCTTACCGTCCCGCCCGGTTTTCGGCGTAAACCGGACTAAAAAACGGTTTATACACGACAGCGGCGACTGTATATAATTTGGGCGGGAGGGAAATATGATTTTCCTTCCGCCAGCAGATAAGTCGATTTTTAATTTGTTATTTTATAAATTTATTTGTTATTTCCTATGAGATATTGATAAGCGATAAGGATCATTATTTACATGCTCAACCTTAAAATCAGTCCAATCAGGCAACGATTTTATATTGCCAATACACTCACCCAAAACATTTAATCTACCTTCGTCCTTCGTTATGTAATTATAAAGGTCTGTATAATCAAGCAATATTTCGTCTTTTGTTACACCTATTTTAATATTTTTTAAGATTGTCTTTGTCTGTAATCCGGTTTTTTTGCCGTCTTTTTTAGAAAATGACTTAATACACTCAATTGTATCAACAAGTGATAACAATGCTAATAACGGAGTGTCTAACCCGACACTGTAGCCGGATTGTTTCAATAAGTGCTCCAAGTGGTATCTCTTGTAATCATTTTCCTTTTTAGTGTCTCCATTCGACTTAAATATGTTGTGTTGACAAATAGTTAAACAGGCTGCCTTGTAAAACAATACATCACTATCAATATACGCTCGATTCATATATGATAACGAAAAATCAACCGATTCTTTGTTGACAATTTTGCCTTTTATTTTAGGAAAAATCTTATTAAATAATAGCACGCCACCCAATATTCCGTGATCACATTTTTCAAATTTATCACCTTTACCATTCTGATTAAAATATTGCGAATACAAATAGTAGTTATTTATATCTTCATATGTATTCTTGAATATTTTAGGATATTTACGAGAAACATTAGTAAGGATGGATAAACCATAATCATTATCGCTTAACAAATTATATTTCGCTTTTTCCAAATCATAACCTGTTTTTACGTATTGCGAAAAATACCCATAATCATGATTTGTTGAAGTAATGAGCCAAAGTCTGTAATTGATATATGGTTCGTTAATTTGCAAATATCCTAAGTTGTTACAGTTAAATATATTTGAACAATTTCCTAACAATCCACAAAAGTCTCCGATAACCAAGCCTAAAAAATAAGAAATTACACTGTGTCTTGCTCTACCCTGTGCAACCACGTTAGTAATGTACATCGATTTATCATTGAAAACTACCTTATTGATAAATTCAGCCGACTGTTTGTCGTCTTCTATAAATTCGCTTATGTTTTTATATATTATTGTGTTATCTGGTAAATGTAATAACCGCTCATTATAAGCATCATATAACGATTGTAATTCTAATTGATTATCCATAATTTATTGATTTTTTATCCATATTAACGGAGTTTGACCGTCCTTGTCGTAGTGCCAATAGTTACCGTCATAAGCAGTACCATTTGAATTAAGTGCAGGTTCGTTTTCACCGTAATAATAGCGCAGTACTTTTATCTAATTTATGTTGTTTTTGCTTATCAAACCAAATCTATCAATATATTTATTGTACCCTATTGTTTCGCCCAATTAGCCTACTGCTTTTTTTCATAGCCATATATATCGGTGGGCAAGGTGAGAAAAATATCGCCGCCGAATACGTATGACCACCAGACAAATTTATATTCTTATTTCTGCGGACTCGGTAATGTTGATGCACTCCCGACGAGATAATTTTTACTGTTACCATAATCCCATTCCCCGCCGTTTAAGACAAACGTTAATTTGTAGTGATTGCTATTACCGTTTTTTGTGCTTCCCAAATCATAATGCGCGACAATATATACGGCTAAAATTAAAAACGAAACAATCATCGCCACAACAATTGACAAGAACGCTATCGCCGTATGACGATCTTTTTTCTTTTTAGTTATTTCTTCACGCTGTTTTATTTCGTTTATACCTTGATTGCATTTTTCGATAAGTTCAGCAGAGTCGTTATAATCCTTGATAGGTGTTAATTGTTCTATCGCTTTATCGTATTCGCAATTTTTGATATACGTCTGCGCGGCTGCGTAACGCCTTCTGTTTCTTCTTCCGATTTCGGCAAGACAACGTGCGTAATAAAGACACGCGTCCTTATAATCGTCAAGCCCATTAAAACCGAGCGAGGCTTCGAGATAACACTCCTCATTATATAATTTTACGCAACGCTCGTATTCTTCTTCTTGTTTTTGTCGTTTTACGTTCTCTTCAATCCGACTCGAATAGCCGTCTAATTCCGCTTTCATGGCGGCGTCGGCGTAGCGACAGGCTTTTATATAATTCGGCTCGTCCGAAATCCGGCGGGTAAAATTATTCAACTCGTCCGCGCTTTTTACGTTTAGGTCGATAAGCAGTTTATAAAAATACGCCTTGGCGTTTTTCGGGTCGTTGTTTAAGACTTTTTCGAGCAGAGAATCCGCCTTTTTAGTGTCGCCGTCTTCAATCAGAATCTGCGCTCTTTCTAACAGCGCGGAATAATTCACGCCGTTTTGTATGACGGCAGTCGTCTTTTCTTCTACTTTTACGGGTCGGGCGGTTTTGCCGAAAAGTTTGTCTATCCCGTATAACAAATCTTGCAAAAAGCCTATTTTACCCATATCCTGAGCCTGAAAACTCGCCATTTCCATAGGCAGGTCGTACGCGTCCATATCCTTATAGCACGGTATAAGATATTTGTCGTGGTCGCGTTCCATTATTTTTATAAATCTCGACCATTCGTTACGCACCCATACCGCGTTGAAATACGCCTCTTTCGTGCCTATAACGAGCATTACTTTGGCGGAATTTAGCGCGGCGAAAATATACGGCTCGTACATTTCGCCGAGTTTCGTTTCGAGCGTTATTTTCGAAAAGAATACCTTATACCCCTTTTGCGTAAGCGCGGAATACAAGTCCTGCGCGATAACGCTGTCTATCGTGCGTCGTCCGGTTTCGTCGCTTTCTTTATAACAGATAAACACGTCGAAACGCTCTTCTTTCTGCGATATTTCAAGAATATGTTTTTGTATTCCGTCTATCTCTTTCGCTTCCGTTTCGTAAACTTCGCGGGCGAGTACGTCGGCGTTTTTTATCGCCGCTTTGTAATCGGGGTCTGAAAATACGGAATCGAATTGCGTGCGGTGACAGGTCGGAATTTTCTTGCCCGTAAGCGGATCGTCGACGTATTCTATCCCGTACTTGCACAGCAACAAACCCCAGTGCGCTTCCGCGTCGTCGGGGTTATCCGTCAATATATTCTCATACACGATAATCGCCTTATCGAACTCGTTACGAAGTCTTAAAGCGTTCGCGCGATTATGTAAATTAAAAGATTTTTCGTTGTCGATTACGGGGATCGTCTGTTTCGTTCCGCAGAACTCGCACTCCGCTATGCTTTGCCCCTCTTTTACGTCCAGCGTTCCGCCGCACATTTTACATTTGAATATCATATTACTTCTCTATCGTTTTTTTATTTAAGCCGTTTCTATTGAATTTTTTTTGCACATATCTGCAAAAAAATTCAATAGAACCGCCGTCAGCCGCGTAATTTGAGTTTTCTTTCTTTTACGAGCAAATCCGTTTCGCGGATTAAATTAAGCGATTTTACGTCGTCGCCCGCAGCAACGGATTCTTTCAGAGCCTTGATTTTTTCGGAAATTTCGTCTTCGATTTCGATTACGAATTTACTCGAAACGGGGTCGGTACACAAAACCGTTTCGTACAACTTATTTAGCGCGGTTTTAACCTCGCCGTCGTTTACGGAATCGACGAGAAGTTTAAGTTCGGGACGAAGTTCGCGGATAAAACTTTCTTTATATTCCTTTTCGTCTATTTTCTTTATCGTGTCTTTGTACGCCGTTCTCGCGATAAGCGATATAAAGAAGAACGCAAGCAATAACGTTTCGACGACCGCCGCGACCCACGCGCCGACTTCGAATCTGCTTCCGACTGCGGTGATTACTATATCGATAACGAATTGAGCGACTAAAACGCCGTATCCGAGATACAATATCGGGATTCCGAACACGCGCGATTTCAATTCTTTGTCGTATATTCCTATGCAAACAGTTACCGCCGAAAACGCCGTCAGAAACGTGGTTACGCCGTAAGTTATCCACATAGCCGCGTTGCTCAAATCGCGATTATACGGAATAACGAAATACAAAACGTTATACGCCGCCAGAATTACGGCGAGTATTAAAGTCGTTACTATTGTTTTTTTGCCTATTCTGATTCTTAATTCCATGGTTTTTCTCCTTTAACCGTTATTCGCCGCGTTTACGCCCGCAGTTGGGGCAGAAATTACCGCTTAAATTCTTTTGTCCGCAAGCGGGGCAATCCCACGTGGCGGAAGCCGAAACGGTATCTTTTATGGTAGCCGCAACTTCTTTTGCGACCGAAACGCCTACGCCTAAACCTACGCCCGTCTGAACGATTTCGCTCGCGATGGAGCCGCCCGCGCCCGACGATTCGTTTTCCGCCGCGGCTTTACCGACTATTCTTGCCGTTTCCGACTGATAATCTCCGCCTTTCGCCCTTAAAACTTCGGCTTCAGCAAAACCTTTAAGCCTTATCTCTTCCGCTTCCGCGCCGGCCAGAATTTTTTTCGCCTCGGCTTCGGCGTAAGCGTCGCCTTTCGCTACGGCAAGTTTAAGTTGAGCCTCGGCTTCCGCCCTCTTCGTAGCGGCGACCGCTTCGGCTTCTTTTATGCGTTGCTGCTGAACCCTTAAATACCTTTCGGCGTGCTGTTCTTTAAGCCTTGCGTAGTTCGGATCGTCGTCGGGAGTCAAAACGTTCGTGATGAAAAATTCGGGAACGTACATTCCGTAATCGTCCAGAACCTTATTTATCTCGTTTTTGAGAATATCCGCAAGTTCGCCGGTATGCTCGTCGACTTCGAGAACGTTTATATCGTTTTCACGAATCGCTCTTGCAAGATTGCTTTTTACTTTCGCGACGATCATTCCGCGGAAATAATTCGTTGCCGACGAAGTCGTTCCGAACACGTTATCCTGCGTAAAACCGCTCGTAGTGCCTACGACTTTTAGTAAAAGTTTCCGTCCGTCGATAACCTTAATATTAAACGTTCCGCACGCGCCCAACTCTAAATGCAAGCCGCTTATCGGGTCGAACATTCTTATTTTGCTGTCCGTGCCCCACTTGACGCCGAGTTGCGTGGTAAGATTTATAAAGTAGACTTCGGCGTGAAATACCGATTTGCCGCCCGCGATCGCGTTAAAATGGTCTTTTAATCGGGGCATATTCTGAGTTTCGAGCGTGTGTCTGCCCGCGCCGAAACTTTCCAGAGCCTTGCCGTCGCGGAAAAATACCGCTTCCTGAGATTCGTGGACGATCAGTTGAGAACCCGTATTGAAATCTTCGCAGGGGTGCTTCCAGATAAACGTCCTGTTGTCGCCTTCGTATTTTATTACGTCGATTACGTTTGCCATATACATTCTCCTTTTATTTCTTGTTTTCTATCGTAGCGTTGTCTATCGCGAATTCAAGGCACAGCATAATTATTTCGTTACGCGTTCTGCCCGTCGCCTGAGCCATTTCGTCGAGTTTTTTAATCATATCACCGGGAAATCTTACCGACACGACCGAAGTTTCGCCCGTATATTTTTTTGCCGTTATCGATAATTTCGGTTTGTTTTCCATATAAAACCTCCGCAATTTCTCTGAATATTTACATTGTAACACAATTGTAGTGTCATTGTCAACGGTTTTGTGAAAATTTTACAATAGTTTACCCATCGGCATTTATGCAAAGACAATTTTGTCATCCTGAGGTTTACCGAAGTCCCCTCGGCAGGTCGCCCCCCTCTCCGTCGTGCTACGCACGCCACCTCTCCCGCTTCAACGGGATAGCATACACCTGGAAAGGCAAAACCTGCGGACTTGGTTATAATAACATATACTCCGCGGAAAACTACCCTTCCGGGAGATTCTTCGCCCAAGGCTCAGAATGACACTTAATATCAAGTACGTCATTGCGAACGAAGTGAAGCAATCCCGAAGATTGGTGTACGAGCGACTATGCAATCGCTCCGCCGTTTAACGGTCGCTACGCTCCCTCGCAATGACAATAAAAAAAGAAACACCCTTGTTCATCAGAACAAGGGTGTTTCTTAATTGAATGCGGCAACTACCTATCCTCCCGGTCAGTTGCCCGACAAGTACTTTCGGCGTAGCGAAGCTTAACTTCTG
>ENA-UERG01003127-UERG01003127.1-human-gut-metagenome-genome-assembly--contig:-NODE-3127-length-10902-cov-4.951039_pt1 | contig 10902 bp, 5 predicted proteins | sample MGYA00242954_ERZ507954 | MGnify/ENA primary metagenome ERZ507954 (study PRJEB26167, sample SAMN06115478) | human gut metagenome | host: Homo sapiens | place: China:Sichuan | collected 2015-01-21... | reverse complement strand
CTTCCGGATGGTTATTCATCCTAGTTATGTGGATCAGTTTATGGCCAGAGTCAAGATGGTGCAGGACAAGGGTGTTACGCCTGTGTTGGTGTTTGATGGTGCTGCTACTCCCATAAAGAAGAGAACGGATGAGGAGAGATTGAAGTATCTGTGTTGTCTCCCGGTTTTCGCATAGGAATCGTATGAAGGAAATTGAAAAGGGGACCAAGAGTGTGGAGCGAATTACGTTTGATCATTATATTCCAATTATCCGGAAATGCATTGAGGAGAAGATCCACTACCTGATAGCGCCATATGAAGCCGATGGACAGATTGCTTTCTTGGTAAAGAATCGGTTCGCTGACTTTGTGATCGCGGAGGACAGTGATTTCCTCGTTCATGGGTGCGAAAAGCTACTTACGAAAATGGACGACAATGGGGATGGAGAGTTGTACATCCGAAGCGAGTTGTTCCAAGTGGAGGAACTGGGTCTTCAGGACTTCGACGACACCATGTTTCGATACTGGTGTATTCTAGCGGGCTGCGACTATCTTCCCAATATCCGGAATGTGGGAATCAAGCGAGCGATGACGGCGGTGAAACGGGGAAAGACTCTGGAAGCCATTCTTCAGTGTCTGTCCTGCAAGGAGATACCCGAGTCGTAGTTCTGATGGTGATGTGGCACGTAGGTATGCGGAGGAGTTTGAACGAGCCAACGAGGCATTTCTTTACTCGATCGTGTTTGACCCAATGCAACAGTGTCAGCGAAGAGAGACTCCTTCCGATAAGGAGTATCCCCTTCTCGGAGAAATGGAAAAGGATCCTGTCACAGCAAAGAAGATGGCGACCCTTGAAATCTATCCTGATTCGAGAAAGGAAACGGGGATTCAGCTAGGCGATTTCAATCCCTTCCCTCCTAAGCAAGAGCTGAATTCCATGGCATCCTACTTTGAAGAGAAAAGAGTGAAAGTGTCAGAGTGATGTGTTTGTTTTGGAAGAATGAATCGAAGAGATAGTGAATCCCATCAAACACAAAGCAATCAACGCAATTATTCATCATACTCGTCCTCCTCCTCCTCTTCCTCGTCGTCGTCATCCTCTTCCTCCTCATCGTCGTCCTCTTCCTCCTCGTCATCATCGTCATCATCGTCGTCATCATCGTCATCATCATCATCATCGTCATCGTCATCCTCCTCATCCTCATTCTCTCTCTCCTCGTGGATCTCAGCCTTCTTCACGAACTGGTCAGGGTTCTTCTGGTACACCACAGCCAGCGTGCTCAGGTTCGCGATCAGGAGATCAAGCAGCGACGACTCCACACCCTCCGCCGTGTCGCTGATCACAGGGTGCTCCGCCAACACAATCTCCGAAGCAGTATCCGTGTCCATCGACAACAGACGCCAGTAAATGTAACCACGATCACGCAGATCAGGGTTATCGCAGTTTTGAGTCACCGTGTTCAGAATGTCCTTCACCAGCTCCTTCGTGTCGTTAGGACGCTGCAGGAACAGCTTCACCGTAGCCGTCAGCAACGACAGCTGCACGTTCGTAGGTTCATCATCGAAACCATCCAGGAACGTCTCCAGAAGCTCGTCTGAGTTGTCGATACGGTCGGCATACTCTCCGATAATCCAAATCATAGCCGACTTCGCCTCGGGCTCGTCCAGCGTGTCCAGATTCTGGCACAGCGTTCCAATGATCGACTCGTACTTGTTCGGGTAACGACGGAAGATATCGCGAATCACAATAATCGCCTCCTGAACCACGTAGTTCGTCTTCTCCTGAATCAGCTGCAGAAGAGCCTTCACGCAACGCTCCGACACCTTCTCCAGACGAATCGCCAGACGACCAATCGAACGCACAGCCTTGCGAATCACCTCCACATCCACTTCCTGAGCGTATCCCTTGAACTCCGTCAACACCTGCTCGATGTTGCGCTCCGATGCCAGCTTCACCATAATGTCCATCTTCTCCTTCTTCACGTAGATCGGATCGTTGTACTTGCAGAAGAACACACGAATCTCCGTCTGAAGCACGTCCGGACGCTTCTGGACGATCAGGTTGATGTTGCGCAGCGACACGTACTGGATCTCGGGATGCTCGTTCGACAGCAGCGTCACCAGAGGAGGACCCATCTTGCGCACCAGCGCACGAATGCTGTCCTGACGGGAGATGTGCTCCATGTACACCATGATCACCTTGATCGCACTCAGCACCACAGCCGTGTTGCTGTGCTGCAAACGAGCCTGAATACGCTCAATCACAGCCTCCGCCTCACGCTCGTCACGAGGCTCGTAACGAGCCAGACAGTCCAGAATGTACACCTGACCCCACTCCGAGCACTCCGTCAGAGCCACCGTCAGCTTCTGCAGCATCGACGTCGTGATCTTCATCACCTCACGAGGCGAGTTGTCCTGAATCTCGCACAGAGCAGCCACAGCGTTCGCAACCACAGCCGAGTTCTCATCCGAAATCATATCGTGGAGAGAGTCAATGAAACCCTGCTCCTCCACCAGACTCGGACTGATATCGTACAGCTTGCAAATACACATCGCTGCCGTCTTACGCACGTACGGATCCGGATCCGAAATGCACTTACGCAGAGGCTCCGTCAGGTACTCGCAAATACGCTCCACATGGATGCAACCCATCGTACGCACAGCCAGAGCACGAATCAGAGGGTTCTGGTCCGAAGCGTCCTACGTTCCATCTCTCACTCCATCCATACACGAATGAACGACTGCACAGCCAGAAGAGCCAGATCGGGCTTCTCATCGGCGTAGTTGATCAGATACAGATACACCAGCTTCTTCATCTCAATATCTCCCTGCTGCATGCAGTTGATGATATCAATGAACAGCGTCGACACATCCTGACCCACCGTCATCATCGCAATGACCTTCTTCAACGCGTCCTTCTTCTCGTCCATATTGTTGGAAGCCAGCTGCTCCTTCAGTTCGTTCACCTCGCCTATCCATTAAGCAACGCAACGCAACCGTACCCTTCTTGTTATCTCCGAAGAACTTCTTCTCCTTATTCACGACCTTCTTGATAATATCCATGATTTATGCAGAATCCGATCCGATTAGGAGGTATATATGGAGGATAGAGAAATGCAAGATGGACACACAATGCTTTAGGGGGAGATGAGAGCCTGGAATGGGGTGCAACGACGAACGTAGCTTTTCGGTTTTCCCTTTTCACGCATTCAATAGCCGTAAGATATCAATTTCTGTGCTCTACTGAGCTCCAGAGTCTTTTTCTTCGATCACATTGTACTTTCCCACGATGGTCTTCTGTACTCTGTTATCTACTATGCAATCATATATGGCGGATTTGTCAGTTCGATTTGGAACAGTTCTGTCACAACCGCGATTATTCACTTCCACGCTGTACCACTGTTTGCTTCTACTTTTATTCCATATTCTTTTTGTTTTCATAGGTTATGTCTTCTAATTTCACTTGGGATAGCACTGGCTCTGACGCGAAGAGTCTGTTTGCTCCTGAGACGTGCAACCAGTTGGATGCTATCTTCAAGCCCAACAACGTTGCTCTGATTGGTGCTTCGGAGCGTGAGGGAAGCGTCAGTAAGACCATTCTGATGAACCTGATCGTTACTCCTTTCGGAGGAGGTGTGTATCCCGTGAATCCCACGAGAGCGAAGGTGTGTGGAATCAAGGCTTACAAGTCCATTAAGGACGTGCCTGAGCAGTGTGATCTCGCCGTCATCTGCATTCCCGCCAAGCGTGTCCTTGGTGCTGTGACTGAGTGCGGAGAGGCTGGCGTGCGTGGTCTGGTGATCATTTCTGCTGGTTTCAAGGAGGTCGGTAAGGAGGGAGCTGCTCTGGAGCAGGCTTGTCTGGAGGAGGCCCGCAAGTACAACATGCGTATCATTGGACCCAACTGCCTGGGTGTGATGGTGCCTACGACGGGTCTGAACGCTTCGTTCGCCAGCACGATGGCTCTGAAGGGAGAGGTGGCTTTCATCTCGCAGTCGGGCGCTCTGATGTGCGCTATGCTGGACTGGTCTCTGAAGGAGGGACTGGGCTTCAGTGGCTTCGTGTCGTGCGGTTCGATGGTGGATGTGGACTGGGGTGATCTGATCTACTACTTCGGCAACGATCCCAAGACCAAGGCCATTCTGATCTACATGGAGAGTATTGGTAATGCTCGCTCGTTCATCTCTGCTGCTCGCGAGGTGGCTCTTCACAAGCCCATCATTGTGATCAAGCCTGGTCGCACGGCTGCTGCTGCCGCTGCTGCTGCTTCGCACACTGGTTCGCTGACTGGTTCCGATGATGTGCTGACTGCTGCCTTCAAGAAGGCTGGAGTGGTGCGTGTGGACACCATCGAGCAGCTGTTCGATATGGCTGCTGTGCTGGACAAGCAGCCTCTGGCTGCGGGTCCTCGCATGACGGTGATCACCAACGCCGGAGGTCCCGGTGTGATCACGACCGATGAGATCGTGACGGGCGGAGGCCAGCTGGCGAAGATCTCGCCTGAGGCCATGGCGGAGTACAACAGCTTCCTGCCTGGCGCGTGGTCCCACAACAACCCTGTGGACGTTCTGGGAGACGCTCCTCCAGCGATGTACGCGAAGGCTCTGAAGGTCGCTGGTGACGACAAGGAGAGCGACGGTATGCTGGTGATTCTGACGCCTCAGTCGGTGACGAAGCCGACGGAGACCGCCGAGGAGCTGGCGAAGTACGCGCACATCGAGGGCAAGCCCGTGATGGCGTCGTGGATGGGAGGTAAGGATCTGGAGAAGGGTCGTGCCATTCTGCGTGACTCGGGCATCCCCGTGTTCGACTCTCCCGATATGGCTGCCAAGATCTTCAACTACTGCTGGGCGTACTCGAGCAACAAGGAGCAGATGTACGAGGAGCCCAAGGCCCCTCTGCACGCTGCGGATCCTAGCGGTGCCAAGAAGATCATCGAGAAGGCTCTGGAGGAGGGTCGCAACCTGCTGACGGAGAACGAGTCGAAGCAGCTGCTGGCGAGCTACGGCATCCCCGTCGTGCAGACGGTGGTGTGCGAGACGGTGGAGAAGGCTCAGGAGGTGGCTGAGGGTATGAAGTACCCTGTGGTGGTGAAGCTGAACTCGGAGACGATCACGCACAAGTCGGATGTGGGTGGTGTGCAGCTGAACATCAAGGACAAGGAGGGTGTTGCGACGGCGTGGAACACGATTCGCAACAACCTGGAGAAGCTGGGCAAGCTGGACGGCTTCCAGGGTGTGACGGTGCAGCGTCAGCTGAACCTGAGCGACGGCTACGAGCTGATCTTCGGAAGCAACCTGGACAGCCAGGTGGGTCCCGTGATCGTGTTCGGAACCGGAGGCACTCTGGTGGAGGTGTACAAGGACTCGAACATGGCTCTGCCTCCTCTGAACACCGCCTCGGCGCACCACTGCATGGAGAAGACCAAGATTTACAAGGCTCTGAAGGGAGTGCGTGGCAAGAAGCCTTGCGATCTGGAGCTGCTGGACCAGGTGTTCGTCCGCTTCTCGGAGCTGATTGTGGACCAGCCTTGGATCAAGGAGCTGGACATCAACCCCATGCTGGCTACTCCCACCGACATCATCGCTCTGGACGCCCGTGTGGTGCTCCACGCTCCGGGTACTCCTGTGGAGAAGCTGTCGAAGCCCTCGACGCGCGGATATCCTCACCAGTACAAGAGCACGTTCACGATGAAGAACGGTGTTGCCTGCGAGGTGCGTCCTATCCGTCCTGATGACGAGACTGCGATGAAGAGCTTCGAGGAGGGACTGAGCGAGGCTGCCGTGAAGGCGTACATGTCGGAGGCTGTGCCTCTGGAGGACCGTGTGTCGCACAAGCGTCTGGCTCCTCTGTGCCATCCTGACTTCGACCGTCAGATTCCTCTGATCGCTCTGGTCGATGGCAAGATCGTTGCTACCGCCCACATGTGCAAGCTTCCTCTGACATACAACGCCCGTCTGATGGTGGAGGTGGACGACGCGTTCCAGAAGCAGGGACTCGGCAAGTATCTGATGGAGCAGTGCGTGGCGATGGCGAAGGCGGAGGGTGTGCAGAAGCTGGGCATGAAGTACTTCGAGGACAACGCGGCGATGGCGAAGCTGGCTACCGAGTTCGGATTCGAGGCTGCTGCCAAGGACGGAGTGGTGTGCGCCACTAAGGTCTTCTAATCCTTTTATGGTGTGTTTGTTGGAAAGACAGGATGGTAGTGGGTGTTGGTCCATCAATGAGTGAGAATCCATGAGAGGTGTTCACCAATGAAGTAATCCGTTGGAGAGATGGGATTATCCAAAGGGATCGAATCCATGAGAAGAATGGCATTTCTTGGACCTGATTATGAAGGTTACCCCTGTATCCTCATATCACAAGGGAATCGAATAACACAGGTATCAAACAAACAATCCCTTAGACGTAAGCCTTACGATTCTTGGGCGAGCGACGCGGTCTCTCCTCTTCCTCGTCATCATCCTCGTAGCGCTGCTTCTTGGGCGAACGACGCGGTCTCTCCTCTTCTTCGTCATCATCATCCTCATAACGCTGCTTTCTAGGCGAACGACGCGGTCTCTCCTCTTCCTCCTCGTCGGACACGTGCGTAGGCGAGTACTGACTGTCGTACGACGTTCCCACGTTACCCTGCGGCACGAATCCCTCCTCGCGCTGACGTCCCTTCAGAGACTGGAGACCTCCCTTCGGCGTAGGCTTCGAGCGCACCTTCAGATACACGAACAGGAGTCCTCCGAAGATGACCAGGAACACGATGAGGATCACAAGCAGCACAACGACCACCGCGTTCATCGAACTGTACTTCTTCACCTTGTAAGAGCTCGTGTCCACGCGTGCCGACACCGACGACAGACTGTCTCCAAGCGTCCGCAGCGTCGTCTCGTAGGTCTTCTGGTTCACGTACGTCTCCAAAGCCGTCTTCACCAGATCCACGTTGGAGATCGCCGTCTCGATACGGTAGTGCGCCGTCATACCGGCGGAGAGCAACGTCATCTCGCCGTCCTGCACCGACTGCAGCACCACCTGGCTCGCCGACACGCCCACGTTCTTCAGACCGTCCGCCAGCGTCGAACGCAACGACTCCTGCTCGAACGCCTTCGCCGTCGCGGTGGTGATACCCGTGTACTGGATCTTCACGCGGATGAACGCCTTGCCCTCCGAAGGCTTCGTCTTCTCGGGCGTCGCCAGACACATGCTCGTGTCCTCGGGGTTCCACTTCGGGTTGCGGTCCGTCTTTCCCGTTCCGCACACACGCGTGCGCACTCCGCTCGTTCCCACGCAGAACAGGTAGCCCGTGAGACCACGCTCGATGGTCGCCCACTCGCCCTCGGCGGCGCACATGGGCACGATCACCTGCACGCTGATGGTGGCGGTGGCGCTGGTGTCCTCGTTGCTCGCGGTCACCGTGTACATGGTCGTGTCCTTACCCTCCGTCGGCGTGCCGCTGATGATTCCGCTGGCCGTGTCGAAGTACAGGCCCGCGGGCAGCGCGGGGGAAATCGCGTAGGAAGTGATACGGTACTGGTGCGTGGGCTCCACGGCGGCGATCGGCTCTCCCTTGTAGCCCACGATGTTCGAGCGGTAGCTGATGGTGGGCTGGCGGTACTTGCAGGTGTTTGTCTCCTGGCCCCATTGCGCCGTCGAGCCCGAGAGGTTGCACGTGCGCGTGCGCGTGCCCTCCATGTTGGTGGGGTCCGTGCAAGTCGCCGTGGCGGTCTGTCCGTGCTCGGTCTCGGTCCACACGCCGTCGTTGGGACACTTCAGCAGGTCGACCGTGATGGTCAGCACCACCGTCGTCGACGTGTGCGGGTTGCTCGCCACCACCGAGTACGTCGACTGCGCGGTCTGCGTCGTGGGCGTGCCGGAAATGGCTCCGTTGGCGCTGTTCAGCGTCAGACCTGCAGGCAGATTCGGCGTCACCGTCCAGGAGGACACGTAGTTCTGCACCGTGGGCGTCATCGTGGTCATCGGGACGTTGCGGTAGAGCGTGACGGCGGGGTTGGGGTACGTCACCACGGGCTGGCGGTATGTGCAGGTGTTGACGGGGTTGCCCCAGGAGGGAGGCGACGTCGTCAGACACTCACGGTAGTTCGTTCCGTCCATCATGGCGTCGCAGCTCTTGTAGGCGCGGTCGCCGATATCCGTTTCCTGCCAGCCGTCCACGGCGGGGCAGGTCAGCGCGATGATGGTGATGTTCAGCGTGGTCGAGTAGTTGCCGGCGGCGTTGCTCACGGTGATCGTGTACTCCGTACCAGCGAGGTCCTTCACGGTGGGCGCTCCGGCGATGGTTCCGCGCGAGCCCACGAAGTAGAGACCGGCAGGCAGGTTGGGGTTGATGGTGATGGAGTTCAGCTCCGCTCCGAAGACCGTCGGGACCAGCAGGTCCATCTCCACACGCTTCTCCAGCGTGATGTTCGTCACGGGGTAGGTGATGTTGGGAGGCAGCAGCTGGCAGTCGCCGACGACAGGACCCCACACAGGAGGCACCACGTTCATACACATGCGCGTCATGCTGCCCACGTAGTTAATGGAGTCGGGGCACGCGCGCGTGGCGTTGGTGCCCGCGGGCGTCGCGCTCCAGCCGTTTGTGAAGTCGGCGGGACAGTTGGCGCCGCTGTCCACCACGGCGATGCGCAGCGCGGTGGAGATGGAGCCGGCGGTGTTGCGACCGGTGATCGTGTAGAAGAAGGCGGAGGTGCTGTTATGGGCGGCGCCGGTGATCGAGCCAGAGGCGGCGTCCAGCGTCAGACCGTTGGGAAGCGTGGGAGAGCTGGTGAAGGAACACGCGATGCACACGAAGGAAGGCTTGATGGCCGTCGTGATCTCCATGCCCGTCGTCAGGTCGTACGTCATCTGAGGATACGCCAGATAGGAAGGAGCCTCGGGCGTACACAGATTCTCCGCGGGCGCAAACGTGCCGTCGTTCTGGCAGAGACGACGACGGTATCCCGTGTAGCCCTTCGGGCACGTACCGAACGAGTAGCCACCCTTCAGCGCGGCAGCGAAGCCCAGATCGCTCTCGCAGATCTCGTTGAAGTTGATCTTCGTGTTGAACATGGCGAACTCACCAGCGATCAGACCCGTGCTGCACGAGCTGTCGCTGACCACGTTCTTGCATCCCGTCACACGCAGACGGTACACGTTGTAGGTCTGCGTGGCAAGGAAGGAGCGGACGACGCGGTTTCCACCAGTAGTGCTGACGACGTCCGACACGTAATCGATCATCGACCAGGTGTTGCCGTCGTTGCTGCCCTCCACAGCCCACGAGGTGGGGAAGTTCGACACGCAGTTGCCGTACTGGGAGGAGAAGAAATACTGGTTGACAGTGTAGCGACTGCCCATCGGGTAGGTCCACTGCAGCACGGCGCCCTCGCAACGAGGACCCGAGACGTACGTGGTGTCTTCCAGAAAATCGAAGGCCTTCAGGTAGCCGTGCGAGCCCGAGTTCATGATATCCGCAGACGCCTCTCCCTCCGTCATGGCGTACATCTTGTAATCGGCAATGAACAGGGTCGCCTTGAAGTCGTTCTGGACACGGGTCATGCTCAGTCGGTGGTTCTCCACGGCCAGCACGTTCGTTCCCGGAATCAGCGAGTCCGAGGAAAGCACGACGGTTCCGGAGAGTGACTGCGAGTTGAGGAACTCTGAGGATGCGAGCATCTCGGGAGTCACGGGACCCGCAGGCATGTTCACACGGTAAATCTCCTTGCCGTTCAGGTAGAGGATGCTTCCGGCACTCACACGGATACGGTACATGATGGTGGTCGTGTCGTTGACAGCCTCCACGTTGAACGAGCGACGGTAGTACTGAGCCGTGTTCGTCAGCTCCGGGAAGGTTCCAGGCACCTGGAATCCCCACGCCGAATCATCGAACGAAGGATTCATCCACACCTCCGAGTTGGGGTTGCCGTACAGGTACTTCCACTGGTCGTTCGGGTGGATCATGTAGAAGGGGTAGAACGAATCCGGTTCTCCCTGAGCAAGCAGCGACTTGCCGATCACCACCTGGTCCTCCATCATAATCTCCAGGTAGAACTGGCCCCACGAGGTGATCTCCTTGCCGCCGCAACGCACCTCCACGTGCATGGGGTTACCGCACACGGGCCAGAACATCTCCTCCTGCAAAGGCATGCTCGGGACGTTCAGCAGCGTGTTGCCGGTCAGCGCGTCCGCGACGGTGAAGTTCATCTTCGGTCCCATGGCGCCGGTCGTCGTCATGTGCAGGAAGAACAGGTACTGCGGAGCGGCGCACTCGGCGATCGTGATGTCGATCGTGGTCGTGTCCTGCTGCGTTCCACGCGTGTTCGTGAGCGTGTACACGTGGTTGCCAGAGGTATTCGGAACCAGCGGACGACCGCTGATGCGACCCGTGTAGGGATCTAGCGTGAGTCCGTTCGGCAGCTCGGGCGAAACCGTGACCACGCCGATGGGGGCGTTCGTGGTCAGCGTGGGGAACGGCTGCTGCGTGTATCCATTGACCACCGTCATCTGATACGCGAACGGCTCCTCCGCCAGGTTGTACACGGTGAACAGCTCCAGCTCAGCCACGGCGAAGGCGTTCGTCGGGTAGATGTTGCGGTTCTCCTTCATGATCATGCGGTACTGGTTGTAAGCGGCCGTGGCGTTCGTGGTGAAGCAGAGACGCTGCTCACGCTTGCTGAAACGGACATTCTGGCGCTCGTCCAGCACGTCCCAGCTGTTCGCCTGCGACGCGTCGTTTCCTCCCGTCAGAACCCAGTGCGTGGGATCGTAGCGCGAGAAGTCGGGGTTGCAGGTGACGCAGTAGCGGTTGATCTCGCGACGCGACTCCTGAGGGAACTTGACGCCGATCCACTGACTGTCGGTACGGCTGCTGCGAGGAAGCAGGGTGTAGGAGGCCCAGTCTCCATCGATGATACGCGAAACCGGGTAGCTGCCGCTCACC
>ENA-UERG01003124-UERG01003124.1-human-gut-metagenome-genome-assembly--contig:-NODE-3124-length-10909-cov-3.855059_pt1 | contig 10909 bp, 7 predicted proteins | sample MGYA00242954_ERZ507954 | MGnify/ENA primary metagenome ERZ507954 (study PRJEB26167, sample SAMN06115478) | human gut metagenome | host: Homo sapiens | place: China:Sichuan | collected 2015-01-21... | reverse complement strand
GTCACCGGGGAAGCCTACGGGGTGGGGGCGGCCGCCGCCATCGTGATGGAGGCCGAAAGCGGCGAGGTGCTATTCGCGCAGGAGATCCACCGGCAGCTGCCCATGGCCAGCACCACCAAGATCATGACCGCCCTGCTGACCCTGGAGCAGCCCAATCTGCAGCAGGAATTTACTGTGGATGAAACCGCCATCCGGGTGGAGGGCTCCAGCATGGGCCTGCGGCAGGGCGATACCGTCACCCTGTACGCGCTGGCGGTGGGCATGCTGCTGGCCAGCGGCAATGACGCCGCCGGGGCGGCCGCGGTACGCATTTCCGGCAGTATGAAAGCCTTTGTGGCGGAGATGAACCGCAGGGCGGCCTCCCTGGGCATGAACAACACCCACTTTGTCACCCCCAGCGGCCTGGATGCCGAGGAGCACTATTCCACCGCCTACGATATGGCCCTGCTGGCCCGCGCTGCCCTGCAGAATCCCCTCTTTGCCGGGATCGCCGCCAGCCGCCGCATGACGGTCAGCTACGGCCAGCCGCCCTACGCCCGCAGCCTGCTCAATCACAACCGCCTGCTCTCCCTCTATGGTGATGCCATCGGCGTCAAGACCGGCTTTACCAAAAAGGCCGGGCGGTGCCTGGTCTCCGCCGCGGAAAAGGACGGTGTACGGCTCATCTGCGTCACCTTAAATTGCCCCGATGACTGGAACACCCACGCGGCGCTGTACCAGCGCTATTTCGCCTTGACCGAAAGCCGTCCCCTTACTCTGGAAGCCCCCATTCTGCCGGTGGTGGGCGGCCAGAAGGCCGCCCTGCAAACCGTCCTTGTGGGCCAGCCCACCTATACCGCCATCCGTGGCCGGGAGGAGGGCATCACCGTCACCGTCTACCTAAACCGCGGCTTCTGCTACGCCCCGGTGGAAGCCGACCAACCGCTGGGCCAGGTGGTATGGCGCCGCGGGGACCATGTCATTGGCACCGCCGTCCTCGCCGCCGGGGAGAGCATCCCCGCCCTCGAATCCCACCGTCCCTGGTGGCAAAAGCTATATGGGTAGCCCTGTTCCGTAAAAAAGGTCCCTGCCACCCGGCAGGGACCTCCGCATTATCTTATTATCTCCCGCAGCGCGGCAATGAGCTCATCCACCGCCTGCGGCTGGGTGGCCCAGCTGGTGCACAGCCGCAGCGCCACCCGGCCCTCCCGGCGCCACTCCTCATCGTAGGTGCAGCGCGTCCGCAGGGCATCGGCCTGCTCCTCGCTTAGATAAATAAACTGCTGGTTGGTGGGCGAATCCACCTGGAAGGCCACCCCCAGCTCGGTCAGCGCCGCCTTGATGCGCATGGCCTCTCCATTGGCGTGGCGCGCCAGCTCATAATATAGCCCGTCCCGGAACAGCTCCGCAAACTGAATTCCCAGCAGCCGCCCCTTGGCAAACAGCCCGCCCCGCTGCTTTACGATATACAAAAAGTCCGGCTTCAAGCAGGGATTCACCAGCACCAGCGCCTCCCCAAAGAGCGCGCCGTTTTTTGTGCCGCCGATGCAGAAAAAGTCGCAGTACCGCGCCATATCGGCCAGCGTCACATCACACCCCTCGGCGGTCAGCGCCACCCCCAGCCGCGCGCCATCGGCGTACAGCAGCAGGTTATTCTCCCGGCACACCTCATGCAGCGCCTGCAGCTCGGCCTTGGTATATACCGTCCCCACCTCAGTGGATTGCGAAATATACACCACCCGGGGCTTTACCATATGCGGGGCCATGCTGTGCTCCGCCAGCACCGCGCGCACCCCCTCCGGGCGCACCTTGCCCTCCTCATCCGGGATGACCAGCACCTTGTGCCCGGTGGCCTCTATGGCGCCGGTCTCATGGACGAAGATATGGCAGGTCGCAGCGCCTATCACCGCCTCATGCGGGCGCAGGGCAGCCGTCAGCGCAATGAGATTGGTCTGGGTGCCGCCGGATAGGAACCAGATATCGGCATCCGGGCAGGCCATCTCCCGCCGCAGAATGTCACGGGCCTCGGCACAGTAGGGGTCGGTACCGTAGCCGGTGGTTTGAACGCGGTTAGTACGGATCAGGGCCTCCAGGATCCTTTCGTGGCAGCCCTCGCTGTAATCATTGATAAACAGGGTCATATGGATACTTCCTTTGGGTCACGGGGTTCTCTTTGCTGTGGGGCAAAAGGGTTAGCGAATAGAGGATCAGTCACAGCGCCCGGCGGGGTTCGGGCCATAGGCCAAACCGTCCTGCGGACGGTTTCAGCGGGCTTCGCCCGCTGGCCCGCCTTCGGCGGGCGGCCTGCGGCCCGCCCTTCACGGTTTGCGGCTCCCTGCGGAATCTGCATAAAATCCGCCGCGCTTATCCGGCAGCAATCATCAATGTCAACACCAGCGCTGATTTCTGCCATTGAAATTGCATCAAATCCTGCATATGGATATATAAAGCAAAAAACCCGAAGATTGTGCTTGCAATCTCCGAGTTTCTTTTCTTCGGCTGCGCGCATGGGTACGGGAACGATCCGTGCCCAGCGAATGCCCGGTGACACGGTCCGGGCGGGTGCGGCCATTTTTACGCGTTCAGGCTGCGGGCCAGTGCGGATTTCTTTCTGGCAGCGGTATTCTTGTGCAGGATACCCTTAGCAGCGGCCTGGTCGATCTTCTTGATCGCGACGCGGACGGCCTCGGCCTTGTTTTCCTCGGCGTTCTGAGCCTTCTTGACATAGGTCTTCAGCTCGGACTTGATGGCCTTATTGCGCAGAGTTTTGGTAGCAATGACCTTTACTCTCTTCTTAGCGGATTTGATATTGGGCATGTGTTACACCTCCTTACATACTATTAGACGGTACTTTGTTATGATAACATTCCCACCGGAAAAACGCAAGAGGTTTTTTCAGATTTCTCCCGTGTTTCCGGGGCATTTTCCCTCAAAAAGGGCAGCCAGGCTGCCTTCTCCGCGGCGGGTATAGGCCATCGGCAGCGGCATGGGCACTTCGCACGCAAAGGTATAGCCCTTGCTGCCCTCCTCGTAAAAGGGATGCAGCGCCCGGCGCAGCAGCCCATCGGCAATCACAAAGTCCTCGCATTGCAGCGCTATGATGCGCACCGGCTCGGCCCTTTCCACCACCACATAGCCCAGCATTTTGGTGCCCTCAGCCGCAAAGTAGCCCCACACCGGGCCCTCGGCGGTCAGGCCGGTATCCTCGGCCATCATCTGTAAAATATCCGGCTGGATGGGTAGGATCGAGATCATTCCTGTCCCTCCCCGGCGCCATTGCCGCCTGCCTTGGTAATCGCGCCCCGCAGCGCGATCAGCTCACTGGACTTCAGGTCACGCCAGCGGCCGGGCTGCAGCATGCCCAGCTTGATGGGCCCCACAGCGATGCGCTTCAGGCGCACCACCTCCAGCCCCACGGCCTCGCACATCCGGCGGATCTGCCGGTTTTTCCCCTCGCTGATGGTGATTTGCAGCACCACGCGGCCGGGCTGCTTCTCCAGCACAATGACGGTGGCGGGCAGGGTTGTGGCGTTCTCCCCAATCTTCACCCCGGCGGAAAGCTCCGCGGCCTGCTCGTCGGTAATATCGGGGCGCACCGTCACGCGGTACACCTTATTGATGTGGCTGGCCGGGTGCATAATGCGGTTGGCCAGCTCGCCGTCATTGGTAAAGAGCAAAAGTCCCTCACTATTGCGGTCCAGGCGGCCGATGGGGTACACCCGTTCCTCCACCCCGGTCAGCAGGTCGGTAACGCAGCGCCGCCCCAGCTCATCGCTCAGGGTGGTCACATAGCCGCGGGGCTTGTTCATCATGATATAGCGGTACTGCTTCTTCCGGGCAAAGTACACCCGCTTGCCGTCCACCGCTATCACATCCCGGTCGGGGTTCACACTCTGGCCTATTTCGGCCTTCCGCCCATTGATGGTCACACGGCCCTGGCGCACCAGCTCCTCGGCCGCCCGGCGGCTGGCCACTCCCGCTTCACTCAGCGCTTTTTGAATACGAATTGGCTGCATAATTTTCTCCTTCTGTCCGCATCTCTGCGGTCATTTTCATCGGTTTGGCGGCGTTCTGCCGCTCTGTCCTACTATAATAGCGCATTTTAGCCGGCTTGTCACTCTTTTCTTTTCTCCTCGGCCAACCGCAGTCCCACGCTCTCTCCCTGCGACCCTGGTTTCTCATCCTCCTCGGCCAACCGGCGGCCCGCACCCGCGCACCGCGACCCCCTTTATACCAAATTTCATCTCGCCCTCGGCATCGCACCACCCCAAAGCCTCCCCTGTGTAAGGGGAGCTGTCAGCGCACCAGCCTAAAGCCTCCCTTGTGTAAAGGGAGGTGGCACGGCGCAGCCATGACGGAGGGATTGTCTACACAAACTATGCCTTAGTTTCATCTCGCCTGCCCTGCGGGGCCAGTTTGTGGTCGCCTTCGGCGTCGCGAAGATTATGCAGGGTGCAAAGCCTGTACGGCTCGCCGCCGGGGCCCTACTTTTCTATGAAGAAAAGTAGGCAAAAGTCATTTAGGGCTCCGCCCTAAAAAACCGACACGTCGGTACACCCCGTAAAATTGGGGCACCCGCAAGGTCGCAAGACCCTGTGGGGAAAGGAGGATGCACCGCAGCAGGGAGGGCTGCCCGAAGCAAAGCATAGGGTCAGCCCGACTCAAGCGGAGGTTGCATCCGACGCGACGACGCTTATAAGGAGCCGCGGGCGCATTTTATGTGGGGTTCCGGCAAACCAATCGCAGAAAGTAACGCTGCCGAGCCTAAAATTTGAGCAAGCAGTTACTTACCCAGACGGCCCCTTCCCCGCCACGGGGGAGGGGGACGGGGTGGGGGCAGATGCGCCTGCGGCTACTTTGGGAGCGTATCTGTGCGCAGTACGGACGATGCTTTTGCATCGTTCGTATCCAGCACTGCAAGCGACAGAAAGGGGTTCGTCAAGGGGGAATCTGTCCCCCTTGACCCGCTTTTGCCTCCTTTTGGCGGTGCAAAAGGAGGCCCCCGCCGGGCAGGCGTACAGTTTATGCCTTTGTAAAAGGCTCCGCGATGCCGAAGGCGATCACAAACTGGCCCCTGCCGGATAGGCGAAATAAAACCAAATCATAGTTTGTGCCGGCAATCCCTCCGGCTCATTTCATTCGCCACCTCCCTTTACACAAGGGAGGCTTTTGGTTGGTGCGATGCCGAAGGCGAGAAGAAACTATGTTGTAGTTTGTGCTGGCAACCCCTCAGCCAGCCTTACGGCTGCCAGCTCCCCTTACACAGGGGAGCCTTTTGGTTGATGCGATGCCGGAATTTGGGATGAAAGGGGTCGCGGGGGATGGGGATGCGGAGCCGAGCGCCGCCAGTGGCGGATGCAGCGAGGCGGAGCATCCGTAGCGGTCGAAAAAATCGAGCAAGCGAGCAGCGCGATGATTTTTTCGGGCACCGCAAGGCGGTGGGGACTGCGATTGGCCGAGGAGGGGCCCCGGCGGCAGCCGAACCCGCCGCTTTTCCCGATTGACAGCCCGGCCCTTTTTGACTATTATGGAGTTGGAAAATATCCCCCGAAAGGAGTGCTGAAATATGAGTAAAGAACAGGCCGAGCTGCGCCGCTGGCTGGAGGAAGTGACCGACCCTGAGCTTTCCGCTGAGCTTTTGTCCATCCGCAATGAGGAAAAGGAGGTGCATGAGCGCTTTTACCGGTCGTTGGAATTTGGCACCGGCGGGCTGCGGGGCGAGCTGGGCGCCGGCACCAACCGTATGAACATCTATACCGTGCGGCAGGCCACACAGGGCTTTGCTGCCTACCTGCTGACGCAGGATGAAAAACCGAGCGCTGCCATTTCCTACGACAGCCGCCACCAGAGTGATGTTTTTGCGCGGGAAACGGCACGGGTACTGGCCGCCAACGGCATCAAGGTTTATCTGTATCCCCACCTGATGCCCACCCCGGCGCTTTCCTTTGCGGTGCTGGACCGGCACTGTACGGGCGGCGTGATGGTAACAGCCAGCCACAACCCCGCCCGGTACAACGGCTACAAAGCCTATGCCGCCGACGGCGCGCAGATCTCCGGCCATGTAGCGGCCGCTGTTTCCGAGGAAATCGAAAAGACGGATATCTTCCGGGATGTGAAGCTGGCGGACTTTGAGGAAGCGCTGGCCGACGGGCGCATTGAATACATTGGCGATGCCCTTATTGAGCGGTACTATGCCGCGGTGATGGCCCAAGCGCTGCGCCCCGAGCTGGGCAAGGCTGCCGGTCTGCGACTGGTGTATACTCCGCTTAACGGTTCCGGGCTGGTGCCGGTGATGACCGTGCTGAAGCGGATGGGCCACACCGATATCACCGTGGTGCCGGAGCAAGAGCAGCCCAACGGGGACTTTCCTACCTGCCCCTACCCCAACCCTGAAATACTGGAGGCGATGCAGCTGGGGCTGAACCTGTGCGAGAAGCTGGGGGCCGACCTGCTGCTGGCGACCGATCCCGACAGCGACCGGGTGGGCACCGCCGTGCTGCAGAACGGCACGCCGCGCCTTATCTCCGGCAACGAAATGGGCGTGCTGCTGCTGGATTACATCTGCCGGACCCGGCTGGAGCTGCACAAAATGCCGGAAAACCCCGTCGCCGTCCGCAGTATTGTTTCCACCACCATGACCGACGCCATCGCGGCGCACTATGGTGTGGAGATGCGGCAGGTGCTGACCGGGTTTAAGTACATCGGTGAGCAGATCGCTCATCTGGAGGCCGAAGGCCATCCGGAGCGGTTCATCTTCGGCTTTGAGGAGAGCTACGGCTACCTGGCGGGCGGCTATGTGCGGGATAAGGACGCGGTGGTCGCTTCCATGCTCATCTGTGAGATGGCGGCCTGGTACAAGGGGCAGGGTAAAAACCTGGGAGAGGCGCTGGATGACCTGTATGCCCAGTACGGTTTCTACTTTAATAAGGTGGACAGCTATACCTTCCCCGGCAGCGACGGCATGGAAAAGATGGCCGTGCTGATGGAAACGCTGCGGACCGAGCTGCCCATTGCCATAGCCGGCCGGCCTGTGACCGGCCACACCGACTACGAAGCCGGCAAGCGGTATGAGGACGGTGAGGGCGAGACTCCCACGGGGCTTCCCGCCTCCAATGTGATGGAATTCCGGCTGGGGAAAGAGGGCAGCCTGGTGGCCCGGCCCAGCGGCACTGAGCCCAAGCTCAAGTTCTACTACTCCCTGCGGGCGGCCGACCGGCCCACCGCTGAAAAGGCCTACGGCGAGATCAAGGCCTCGGTGGAGTTCCTCAAGTGGTTCACCCAGCCGGAACACAACATCTCCTTCTCGGTGGACTCCGGCTACCTGCCGGTGACCACGGCTGCCAACGACATGGAGGCCATCAAGACCAGCGGCCTGGAACTGAGCCCGAAGATGGAGCGCATCCTCTCGAATGCAGTCCAGAGCGTAAAGAACAACACCCTTTATACGCCAAGTGCCTTTGTGGGCGGCAGCAAGGCCCGCAAGGTGCTGGAATACAGTCTGAGCGATCTTGCCTCTGCCGACCGTGCAACGGTGCAGGAGCGGGTGGCCGCAGGCCAGCCCGCCGCCGACGCGGAAGCGGAGTTCCTCACCGACGAATACTTTGATGCCTGGTATGGGGGCATCTGCACTGCACTGGAGGAGTACGCCGGCTGAGCGTAACGACCGGAAACCGACGGGAAAGGGGAGAAGTGCCATGAAGCCTGCCGAAAAGTACCGTGCGTGGAAAGCGCACCGGCCCGAGAAGCCGATCTTCCGCACCATCCTCTTTTCCATGATGGCGGTGCTGCTGGCGGAGGTGATCCTGCTGTCGACCGGCATCGGCCTGACCAATGTGTCCGGGCGGCTGAACCAGAACGCCAAGCAGATCGTGAACATGCAGGTGCGCAACCGCGCCAGCTACCTGCAGGATATGCTGATCAAGGCACAGGAGCTCACCGACATTTCCACCACCATCAACAACCTGATCCAGCATATGCTGCAGGACGGCACCATTTCGCTGGACACGATGGACCAGAGCAGCGAGGCCGCTGACCCCCTGATGGAGGCCGCCGCGCCCTATCTGGTGAGTGCACTGCGCGCCCGCCCCGTGACCGGCATCTTTCTTGTGATCAACACCCACGACCTTGCGGAAAAGAAAGTGGGCAGCCCCATGCCCAGCGTGTACCTGCGGGACCTGGACCCGGACGCCCGCCCCTCGGAGCGCAAAGCCGACCTGATGATCGAGCGTTCCAGTGCGGCAGTGGTCAAGAAGCTGGGCATCACCACCGACAAAAGCTGGAGCACTGCACTGAGCTACCGCGGCCTGACCAGCGGCGGCTTTGCGTGCACCGTGTTCCAGACCGCCTGGGAGGATGACGAAAAGCTGGACGCCGCCGACTACGGCCGCTGGCTCACCCAGACCTACAAGCTCACCGGTGACGAGCGCACGGCCATTGCCTACTCCCAGCCCCTCATCCTGCCGGACGGCACCGTGTACGGCGTCATCGGTGTGGAGATCCTGACCAGCTATCTGGAAACCAAGATGCCGTATCAGGAGCTGCAGGACGGCGGGCAGGGTACCTATCTGCTGGTGTCCACAACGTCGGGCCTGTCGGACCCGGAACTGTTCCTGACGCTGATGGCGGGCGACGGACTGGATGCCAACGTCATCGACGCGGGCGTGGAAAAGATCACCTGCCGGCAGACGGACGGCGAACGCTGGCTGACGCTGAACAACGAGACTGGCTATGCGGCGGTCCAGAACCTGGACCTGTACAGCCGCAACGCGCCCTTCTCCAACGAAAAGTGGCTGCTGGTGGGCACGGTGCGCAGCAGCATCCTGTTCCGCTTTGCCCGCACCGTGCAGCAGGTCATCACCTCTGCGGTGCTCCTCACCCTGCTGCTGGGGGCTGTGAGCAGCCTGCTGGTGTCCCGCGGTCTGGCCCGCCCCGCCGAGCAGCTCTACTGCGAGGTGCTGGCAGCCAACGGCAAACAGACCTTCCCCAAGTTTTCGCACACCGGCATCCGGGAGCTGGACCGCTTTGCGGAGGCCATCACCCAGCTGAACAGCAGCCTTGTGACCAACTCCACCAAGTTTTTGCGCATCATGGACATGGCCAGTGTGGAGCTGGGCGGCTACGAGCTGCGGTATGACACCGGCAGTGTGTATGTGATCAAAATCTTCTTTGCCTTGCTGGGTGCCCCTGAGGTGGACGGCAGCAGACTCACCGTGCGCACCTTTGGAGAACTGCTGGAGCACATCCAGCTGGTCCGCCCCTGCACCGTCAACGCGGAGGGGGACAAGGTGCTGACCGTGGTGCAGGGCGGCCGCACCCGCTATATCATGCTGCGGGTCACCACCGAGGACCGGGTGCAGGTGGGTCTGGCCGAGGATGTGACCGCCGCTACCCAGGAGCGCCTGCGCATCGAGCGGGAGCGCGACTACGACGTCCTCACCGGCCTGTACAACCGGCAGGCATTCCACCGCGTGAGTCATGAACTGTTCCAGAATCCGGAGCGGCTGGGCGTGGCAGCCTTGCTGATGATGGACCTGGACGACCTCAAGCACATCAACGACACCTACGGCCACGACTGGGGCGACCACTACATCCAGAACACCGGCCGCTGCATTGCGGAGCACAGCCCGCCGGGCACCGTGTGCGCCCGCCTGTCCGGCGACGAGTTCCTGCTGCTGTTCTACGGCTATCCCGGCCGGGAGCAGCTGCGCGAAAAGCTGGAAGCACTGACCCGCGCCATGCAGCAGGCCGTGGTGGTACTGCCCAGCGGCAGCGACCTGCACATCAGTATTTCCGGCGGCGTGGCCTGGTACCCGGAGGATGGCCGGGACATCGAGACCCTGAAAAAATATGCAGACTTTGCCATGTATCAGGTCAAGCACTCCACCAAGGGGCAGATGAAGGACTTTGACATCGGCGTGTACAATCAGGAGGCCTACATCGCCCGCACCCGGCGGGAGTTCCACCAGCTCATCAGCGAAGAGCGGATGTACTACTACTTCCAGCCCATCTTCTCGGCACAGACCGGCAGGGTGCACGCCTACGAAGCACTGATGCGGTCGGACCTGCCCACCCTGCGTTCTCCGGCCACCATCATGAAGCTGGCCCGGGAGCAGGGCGCGCTGTATGAGATCGAGCGGCTGACCTTCCGCAAGGCACTGGAAGAATTTGACAACCTGCGCAGCAAAAATCTCGTGGACCGGCAGGCCCTGATCTTCATCAACTCCATTGCCAGCGTCAGCCTGCGCCGGGAGGACAGCGAGTATATGGACCAGCGCTGGCACGAGCTGCGCCGCCAGATGGTCATTGAGATCACCGAGGAAGAGGAGATGAACCGGGAGGCACTGGAAACCAAGCGCCACGCTCCGGGCTTCTCCGGCATGTTTGCGCTGGATGACTACGGCAGCGGCTACTCCAACGAGGGCAGCCTGCTGGAGTTGGCGCCCCGGTTCATCAAGGTGGATATCAGCATCATCCGCGGCATTGACTCGGACCCCGACAAGCAGCAGATCCTGCGCAACGTGGTGCGCTACGCCCAGCCGCGCAGCATGCAGATCATTGCCGAGGGCGTGGAAACGGCCGCCGAGATGCGCACCGTCATCGACCTGGGGGCCGACCTGCTGCAGGGCTACTTCCTGGCGCGGCCGGCCGCTGTGCCCGACCCCATTGCCCCGGAGGCAGCGGAGATCATCCGAGCTATCCAGGACAGCGACCGCCGGAAGCGCTTCTGAACCGCCCAAAAGAGCAGGAAATTCCAGATAGAACTGGAATATCCTGCTCTTTTTATACGGTGAGGAACGCAATTTGGCACCCGGCCAATTTACCTCTGGTGTTTGGCCGGGCGCTGCGGTATACTGGGGTGGAACGAAAAACGGCACGGGAGGTGCTTTGAAAAAATGGTACAGGTGGATCTGATCACCGGGTTTCTGGGGGC
>ENA-UERG01003119-UERG01003119.1-human-gut-metagenome-genome-assembly--contig:-NODE-3119-length-10924-cov-39.759657_pt1 | contig 10924 bp, 10 predicted proteins | sample MGYA00242954_ERZ507954 | MGnify/ENA primary metagenome ERZ507954 (study PRJEB26167, sample SAMN06115478) | human gut metagenome | host: Homo sapiens | place: China:Sichuan | collected 2015-01-21... | reverse complement strand
CATTTTAACGGCGAAAAATTTAGAAAAATCAAGGCAAACGAACGCAGTCATACTTTATCGTATTACAAGAGAGTTTACCGATGATTTTGCAAATTTTGCGTCGTTAAAACTTGATTAGTTCAAATCTCTAATGGCTAAAAGCCGGAACGCAGGAAAAATCTTGCGTTCCGGCTTTTAGGCACTAGGAAGACACCGCCGAAAACCGCGGCGACGGGTATTTCAGTCGTTCAGATCCCAGTCGATCGGAGTTTTGCCGACGGACGCTAAAAACGCGTTCGTCTTTGAAAAAGGCTTACTTCCGAAAAAACCGTTGTAACACGACAGCGGACTCGGATGAGCGCTCTCTAAAATCAAGTGCCGATTACCGTCGATAAACGCCTTTTTGCTGCGCGCGTTACCGCCCCACAATATAAATACCATCGGGTCTTCGCGCTCGTTAAGAAATTTTATCACTTCGTCGGTGAATTTGGTCCAGCCGCAATCTTTATGCGAGTTTGCCGCGCCCCGTCTTACGGTGAGAGTGGTATTAAGCAGCAACACACCCTGTTTCGCCCATTTCGTCAGATCTCCGCTCTGCGGCTCGGTAATACCTAAATCGCTTTTAATTTCTTTATAGATATTGACGAGCGACGGCGGCAATTTAACGCCGTCTTTAACCGAAAAGCACAGTCCGTGCGCCTGATTCGGTTCGTGATACGGGTCTTGTCCTAAAATAACGGCTTTTACGTCTTTATACGCGGTCAGTTTGAAAGCGTTGAAAATGTCGTACATAGACGGATACACTTCGTGCGAGGAATATTCCTTTTTCAAAAACTCTCTGATATTTTTGTAATTTTCGCCGTCGAATAAGGGGGCTAAAATTTCGTCCCAGTCGTTACCTGTTTTTATCATAATTTTCCTCGCTTGCGATATTTTACTCCCCTATCTTAGCATAAATTCGGCAAAAAGTAAACGACGGGCGTTAAAAATTTTGCAATACGTTGCATATTTTTTGACAAAACCCCGCCGATAAGGTATACTGTTATTGAAATCGGAGGGAACTTTATGATGGATTATAAAGTAAATTACGATAACTGGCTTTCAAGTCCGTACCTTAACGCCGAAGGTCTTAACGAACTTCGTTCGATCGGAAACGACGACAAAGAAATAGAATACGCGTTCGGCGCCGAACTCGAATTCGGTACGGCAGGCATGCGCGGAATTATCGGCTACGGTACGAATAAAATGAACATTTACACCGTTCGCCGCGCAACGCAGGGTTTGGCGGAACTTATAAAATCGAAGGGCTACTCCGCCATGAAAAAAGGCGTGGCTATTTCTTACGATACGCGGAACAAAAGCGAACTCTTCGCGCGTACCGCAGCGGGCGTTCTTTTGTATAACGATATAAAGGTATATATCTATCCCGAACCCCGCCCCGTACCCATGCTTTCTTACGCGGTCAGAAAATTCAACTGCGCCGCCGGCATAATGATTACGGCAAGTCACAACCCGAAAGAATATAACGGCTACAAAGTTTACGGCGCGGACGGAGCGCAGATGAGCCCGGAAGACACCGCCGAAACGGTAAAATATATTTCTGCCATCACCGATTATTTTTCGATTAAAGAGGTAGAAGTAAAAGAGATTAAAAAGAGCGGCAGTCCCGCGTCGCTCGTCGTTATCGACAAGCGTATGCAAAAGAGTTATTACGACGAACTCGTAAAACTAACCCTTTCCAAAAAAGCCGTAAAAGAAGTAGGCAAAAAAATTAAAATAGTCTACACTCCCGTTCACGGAAGCGGTTACGTCCCGGTAACGACTATACTTAAACGACTTAAAATAAGAGTTTCGGTAGTCGAAGAGCAAGTCGCGCCCGACCCGAATTTCTCGACGGTCGAAGTACCCAACCCCGAATTTAAGGAAACGCTTAAAATGGGCATCGCGCTTGCCGACAGAATTAAAGCAGACGTGGTGTTCGGCACGGACCCCGACTGCGACAGACTCGGCGTAGCAATAAGGAACGACGAAGGCGAATTTCTCGCGCTTACCGGTAATCAGACGGGCGTTCTGCTCCTCGACTATATTTTATTAAGGCTGAAAGCCGAGAACAAACTCCCGGCAAACGGCGTGGTAATCAAGAGTTTCGTTTCGACGGGCATGGCTCAACTCGTGTGCGCGAATTACGGCGTGGAACTCGTAGAAACTCCCGTCGGATTCAAGTTCATCGGTGAAAAAATCAAACAGTACGAGGCTGACGGCTCGCACTCGTTTATATTCGGTTTCGAAGAAAGTTGCGGATACCTTCGCGGAACTCACGCGAGAGATAAAGACGCAGTCGTCGCAAGCATGCTTTTTGCCGAAATGGTATGCTATTATCAGAGCGTAGGCAAGAGCGTTTACGGCAGACTTAAAGAACTCTACGAAAAATACGGTTTCGTCGCCGACGTTACGGACAGTATAAAGTATTCGGGGCTTAACGCAATGGCGGAAATGAACGCCGCCGTCGGAAAGTTAAGAGAAAAAACGGTTACGAGCGTAGGAATATACACCGTAAGCGGAGTCCGCGATTATCTTACCGGCGTAAGGACGTCGGACGGACAGACGCAGAAAATGTCTATAAGCGGCGTCAACTGCCTTTATTACGAACTTTTAAGCGGCGGCTTTATATGCCTCAGACCGAGCGGAACCGAACCGAAACTCAAAATCTATTATTCGGTCAAAGCCAAAGACAAAGCGCACGCCGACAAGGCGATAGAAGAACTCCGCGCCAACTTTACCTCCCTACTGAAAGAATAACGGCAACGATGCCGGACGATTTGCCGTAAGCCAAGGATAAGTTTATGTTATATAAAATGCGAGAAGAAGAATTCGCAACGGTTTATAAGATTATGTCCGAGTCGTTCCCGGTCGACGAGCGTCGTACGTTTGACGAGCAGATCGGGCTGCTGACGAATCCGCTATTTGAAATTCTTGTCTGGAAGGACGGAGATTTTGGCGACGTTAAGGGCTTTATTTCGACCTACCGGCTGGAAGGATTTTGTTTCGTAGAGCATTTTGCCGTAAGCGAAAAGTACCGCAACGAGGGAATAGGACGTTCCGTACTGAAAAAATTGCTCGAAGAGCAGGAAAAGGTTTGTCTGGAAGTCGAGCCTCCGGAAACGGAACAGGCAAGGCGCCGGATCGAATTTTATCGCAGAAACGGTTTCTATACGAACGAATATCCGTATATACAACCGCCTATTTCCAAGGGTACGAAACCCATTCCGCTTATAATAATGACTACCGGCGGCGTAATTGACGAGCGCGAATTTCTCCGCATAAAAAACGAATTATACGGTAAAGTATACCAGGCAAAAATAATATGAACCTTGCAAAAACGCCGCTGTTTCCGTGCTTTTTAGCAAATTCTCGTTTGAAGTACGTTTAATACGTCTGCGCTCGCCTTTACCAAAAATCATCGAAAATATCGGCGTTTTGGTTGCGGGCAAGTCTGACGGCGTATTATTCTTGTCTGGTATCAAAATATAACGAAAAAAGCACGAGATTCGACGTAATCTCGTGCTTTTACGTTTCTTAAATTTTTCGCATACTTATCTCATTTTATAATAATTCTTATAGATCCCGTTATGCGTAGAATCGGCGCTTTCGACGAACAGTTTGAATTTGTATCCGTCGGAATCCGTATCGAATTCATAGCGGATTTCAAAAATCCAGACCGAACCTTTTACGAAGTAGCCGTTATCCAAGGCGTTATTTCTTACGTAATAGAACTTATATAACTTGCTCGGATTATCGTCGAAATAGTTGGATAAATCATTCTTTTGTTCTATGATATACCAATTTTCCTTCGTGTCCATGCTGTATTTTTCGTTTCTCGGTGTACCGAACATGCCGTCATAATGCGTTTTCAAGTACGAAAAATACGTTTCCGCATTCGCTTGGAAAGTAGCCTCGTCCGGGCAAATTTGCGAGAACGAATATCCGTCGTTATACCAGGCGTCGCTTGAATTGATCTTTCCCGACAACCCCGACGGAGCGGGCAGACCCGCAAGCCCTTTTGCCGACAGTTCTTCTTCGGTAAACCATTTCGTGCTGTCGTGAAGCGGCTTCTGAGTTTCTTCTCCGCCGCGGTTGTTTTTGCAAGCAGCCGATCCGATGCAGGTTATCGCTAACAACGCCGCGCAAATAATCGTAGATAATTTTTTTCCGAACATAATTTTTATAACCTCCGTAACACGGTATTCTTTTGATTGACTTATTATATACCGTTTAATTGCGTTTTGCAAGCATTTTGCAGAGATACGATATAACTCAACGTAAAATTCGTATTATCGTCAGCCACGGACTTTTACGGATTTTCAACGCTTTTTACGAAAAATCGGCGGAAGTTATCAATAAACTCCCGCCGAACATCGGTTTTTTTTAATTATAACAAACTCCTCTTTTACGGTTTATCCGCTATATCCGTAAAATAACCCGGATTCTCCGTCCCTCCGTCGATACGGGCGTAAGATTTGTCAATATGCCCGTCGTCGTAAGAAGTACCTTTCCCTCCCGTAAGTTTTTTGCATTGCAAAAACATATTACCGGAAATGGACGCGTTATCCGTATTCCATCCGCTGCCGACGTATACGGAAGCGAGTCTGCTGCAATTATAGAACATGTGGCTCATATCCGTAACGCTTCCGGTATTCCAACCGGAAAGGTCAAGCGAGGTAAGATTAACGCACTCGTAAAACATACAAAACATATTAGTAACGGCTGCGGTATTCCAAGAAGAAACGTCTATCGTCTCAAGTTTTTTGCAACCGCGAAACATACAATACATATTGCTAACTTTGCCGGTGTCCCATGAAGAAAGGTCAAGCGACGTAAGGCTGCCGCAACCGTAGAACATACTTTTCATATTGGTAACGGCTGCGGTGTCCCACTTTGAAAGGTCAAGCGTCGTCAAAGAAGAACAATTGTAAAAAGTATACCCCATATCGGTGACGCCGGCGATATTCCAGCCGGAAATGTTAAGCGATTTCAGGGAAGAACAATTGTAGAATGCATAGCGCACCTGCGTGACTTTATCGGTATTCCATTTCGAAAGGTTAAGCGAAGTGAGTTTGCCGCAACCCGAGAAAGCGGAGACGATATTCGTAACGGCGGTGGTATCCCATTCCGAAACGTCAAGCGAAGTAAGACTGCCGCAGCCGTAGAACGCTCCGTGAAGATTTTTTACTTTTGCGGTGTTCCACTTTGAAAGGTCAAGCGTCGTCAAAGAAGAACACTCGCGGAACAAAAACTCCATATCCTCGACGCTTTTCGTATTCCACGAAGAAACTCCGAGAGAAGTAAGTCTGCCGCAACCGTAGAACACACTGCTCATATCGGTAACGTTTGACGTGTCCCAACCGGAAAGATCAAGAGAAGTAAGACTTCCGCAATTATAGAACATGCCGTCCATATTGGTAACGTCTGCGGTGTTCCAGCCGGAAACGTCAAGCGTCGTCAGAGAAGAACAATCGCGGAACAAAGACTCCAGATTCCTGACGTCGACGATATTCCATTTTGAAACGTCAAGCGACGTCAGCGAAGAACAATTATAAAATGCGTAATTCATATTCGTAACGTTTTCGGTATCCCACGAAGAAACGTCGAGAGAAGTAAGACTGCTACAACCCCAGAAAACGTCGATGATATTAGTAACGGCGGAAGTATTCCACGAAGAAACGTCGAGAAAAGTAAGACGGCTGCAGCCGTAGAACGTTCCGTAAAGATTTTTTACTTTCGCGGTGTTCCAGCCGGAAAGATCCAGCGTCGTCAAAGAAGAACAACCGCTGAACAAAAATTCCATATCCTCGACGTTTTTGGTATTCCACGAGGTAACGTTTTTTACCTCCGCCAACTTGTCGCAACCGCGAAACATACCGCGCATAGTGGTAACCATTCCGGTTTCGAAGTTGGAAAAATCGACGGACGTCAGTTCCTTAAGTTTGAAAAACGTTTGAAAGGAATCCGGATTGGCGTAAATTTTTCGGTTTGAAAGAATATACGCTTTCGTTCCCTTAACGTACAGTTTTATTTTACCCGTTTTTTTCAGGTCGACGTTTGTCGGCTCGATTCCGACGATTTCGCTCTCGTAATCGTCCGTTTTCCCGAATACGACTTCCGTCACGGAAGTACCCAAAGTATTTCTGAGTTGCAGACCCGGCATAAGCGTGTCTACGCTCGTTAAGTTCAAAGTAAGATTCCCCACCGGCTTTTCTATCACGTATTTACTCATAGTAAACGCTACGGAAAGAAGAGAAGTTACCAGAAACATAAAAAGTAATGCGATTATACTTTTACGTCGGATTTTTTTCGTAAAATTTTTCATATACCTTCTCCGCCTGTTTAACAAACTTGCTCGGCGCGAACCGAAACGCCCGTATTCGTAAAAACGTAATCCCGCAACAGGATGCTTTCGTCAACTACGGAAAAAACCAAAGTATGATCGTAAGTTTGAGATTTTCCCGCCGTAAAACGCCCCACGTCCGCAATCGTAACCGTTTTCCCGTCCGCCGAAACCGTACTGCTCTTTCCGTCCACGGTTACCGAAACGCCGTTCGGCAACGCTTGGGGAAAGGTCACTATCACGTCGTATTTGAACGCTAATTCCGCCGTTTTCCCCTCTTTCGTATTCGTAACCGTAAAGTTATACGAGGCGGTCGTGATTCCCCGTTCGCAGTCAATCGTCAGATTATCGGAAGAACTCCCCCGTAAATCTATAATCAGAACCGAAACCTGCGCGTTGTCGCCGCCTCTTGACGAGGAAAGATTTTTAGCAAAAGAAACGCCGCTCGCCGCAACGAGAAGAGTTACGAAAAGGATAAAGAGCGCAAAAACCGATCTTGCGCCGTTTCCTCTTTTCGTTCCTCCGTTTCTTAACATCTTCGTCCTCCGTCAGCGGTTCTGTTCCCCGGGGGTTGCCCGTCGAAATTTCCGACTGATCCGCTAAAAAATACTTTACTTACTTTCTTAATCCGCAGAGGTCGCTTTTTCCGCGCGACCCGAACGGTTTGCTTTTTACCTCGCCCGTTTACAGAGCGTATTGCGTCACCTGCATATCAAGGTCAAAATCGATTTCCGTGCAGACGTCTTTTATCGTCCAGTCGCCGTAAGCGGCGTAACTCGCGTCGTCTGCGCGACGGCCGAGAATCGTGTCGAGTTCGTTAACGGTTATACCGGTAAAGGTTTCCGTCCCCTCAAACGCCCACGCCCAGACGAGTTCGTAAGTCGTTTCGGCTAATACCGCGCCTGCTTCTTTTACGCCGACGACGGGGTCGGAATGGAAAGTCAAGGCAACCTCCATGAGAGTCGTGTTTGCCTTGCCGGTTACGACGCCGTTCTTTTTAAGCGTCCATTTAACGGGTTGATATACGATCTCTTCCCCGCCGGCTTTCTGCAATTTAAGTACTACGTCCTTTTTCGGATGTATCCCCATTGCAATCAACGCTTTCACTTCGGCGCGTCCTTTGATCTTAAAGGTCATAGACCCGGTCGTTCCGGGCGCAATTACGTTATAGTCGCCGCTTGCTTTTACGGTAAGACCGGCAGTATCTGCGGTCGCTTTGCTTACCACGCCGTCGAACTTATAGTTTTTGCCGAAAAGGTTACTGCCGTCTGCCTTTAAGGTATAACCCCATTTGGCAACCTGCGCTACGCCTTTATCGCTGCTGCTCGTTACGTACTTTGACAAAGTGTATCCCCCAAAGCACAAAATCGCGATTAATGCAAATAATAAAACTGCTATAACCGCCGTTTTTCCGTTATTCTTCCTTTTTGTTTTCTGTTGTGTCATCTTCGGCACCATCCATAAAAAAATTTTCTTATTTCAAACGGCTCGCGGCCTGTTTGCTCCTTTTTCGCCCGTCAACTCCGTTCCGGTTGCGTTACCGGAAATTTTCGGAAATAAAAAAGGTTGCAACCTAGTATCAGTAACGATACTATATTGCAACCGGGCGTACTCTTTTTACCAAACTCAAACTCGCCCCCGCGGTCTTCGCAGGACGACGCGTAGTTTGTGATAAAGTTCCTTGGCTTTGCGTCACCGCCTCACGACGGTTTTGCCGACAAGTATTCGATTGTCCCGAAAGAGAATTTACAAGCGGTTCGTACCGCTTCTCCCATTTCGGCATTTTCATTATACACTCGTCAAAACTCCTTGTCAAGCATTTTTGAGAATATAAAAAATTATTCGTACAGATACTTTTGTGTTCCGAGAAAGTCGGAACGGGCAACACTTACAATTTATACGTAAACAAGGCGCTGCGATATATCAAACAAAACTTCAACCGCGACATATCAACCGAAAACGAAATCTACCGCGAAACCGTATTCAAGCCCAAATAAAGGTCTGCGCTTATTCCTTTTTACGGTTTTATCGCCCGTTATTCTTTTGACTTAAACGCGGATAAATGCTAATATATCTCTATGGATTCTTTTTACTCGGAAATCAGAGCAGAGGCGACTGACGAAACGATAATCGAACGTTCGAAGTTCATCTGCCTTATAAAAAAAGTCGAAACCGAAGAAGAAGCCCGCGAAGTTTTGTCGGTCGTCAAAAAAAATCACCCGTTCGCCACGCACAATTGCTACGCTTTCATTCTGCGAAGCGGCGCGGCGAGATTTTCCGACGACGGAGAACCGCAGGGCACGGCGGGGCAACCTATGCTGGAAGCAATCAAAAACAACGGCTTATACAATGTCATAGCCGTGGTTACGAGATATTTCGGCGGGATAAAACTCGGCGCAGGCGGTCTGGTAAGAGCCTATTCGGGCGCGGTATCGTCCGCAATAAGGCTTGCGGGCAAAATCGATTTCTACCCGTCGGACGTTTACGGAATTTCGTTTAACTACGACGCGTATTCCCACTTTCTGAAATTTACGCAAAACAACCCGATAACCGTGCTGTCAACCGATTTTAGACAAAACGTACAGGTTAAAATCGCCGTTAAAAAGCCGAGCGGAAAAACCGTTGCCGCTATTAACGATTTACTTATCGGCAAAGCCGAAATCGACAAAATCTCGGAAGGATATTACGCCTATGAATAAGATTACGGACATAAAACCGCAGGTGAAAAATCCGACGAGGTGCAGTATCTATCTCGATAACGCCTTTTATTGCGGACTCGAACTCGAAACCGTAATGCGTTACCGACTTAAAATCGGAACGGAAATAGAAAAAGAAAAGTTGGACGAGATACAAGCCGACAGCGAAAAATCGCGCGCTTTCGACAAGGCGTTGAATTTTATTTCGCGTTCTAAAAAGACCGAGAAACAAGTGCGCGACTATCTTACGACCAAAGGTTACCTGGACAAGACGATAGACGGGGTTATCGAAAAAATGGCTTCGTATTCGTTTATCGACGACGCGGACTATTCCGCCGACTACGCGAAAAGCGTTTCGAAAAAAAAAGGCAAAAGACTGATCGCCATGGAATTGAAACGAAAGGGCGTATCCGACGAAGATATGTCGGCTGCTCTCGATAATTTAGGCGACGAATTGCCTTCCGCCGTCGCCGTCGCCGAAAAATATTCCAAAAACAAAGAAAAAACACGCGAAAACTCGCTCAGATGTTATAAATTTTTACTGTCGAAAGGATTTTCGTACGATACCGCAAAAGAAGCGGTAGATAAGATATTTCAAAATGAAGACGATAATTTTTGACGAAGTGGCGTCCACGAACGACGAACTTAAAAAACTTAAAGACCCTGCCGAAGACGTGCTTATGATCGCCCGCAGACAAAGCGGCGGCAGAGGCAGCAAGGGGCGTTCGTTCTCTTGCGAAAAGGGCGGCGCGTATCTCTCGCTTTTGCGGCTATACCCCTGCAAGGCGGAAGAGAGTTTTTCGATAATGATAACGGCAGCCGTGGCGGTGGTAAAAACTCTTGCGGCGTTCGACGTTACCGCCACGATAAAGTGGCCCAACGATATTTTCGCAGGCGGCAAAAAAATCTGCGGAATTCTGATAGAGAACGTTTTCGAGGGCGATAAGGTCGCCAGATCTATCGTCGGCATCGGCGTAAATCTTAACAACCCCCTGCCCGCGGAATTGAAAAACACCGCGACTTCGGTTTACGAAATAACGGGGCATAAGGCGGATATTGACACGTTCGTGGCAACTCTTGCGTATAATTTATACCAAAAGTACACGATTGACGAATACAGGCAGTCGCTCGGAATTCTGGGTAAAAAAATCAAAATCATACGCGGCGACGAAACCTTTGAAGGAGTCGCGAAAGACGTATTGCCGAACGGCAATTTACTTTTGGAAAGCGGCGAAATTCTGTCCGCCGCCGAAATCACGGTAAGATAAAGTTTTTGCGTAAAACGATTGTAATTTTAAGAGATTTATGATAAAATATTATCGGTGGAGGTTTTTTCCGCCGATATTTCTTTATCGTCGGGGTATAATATCCCGATAAAGGAGCAAAAAATGAAAAAGAATCTTTCCAAAATGCTCAAAGCCGCTTTGATAGCGGCGGCTGCCGTAATCGTTTTTTCGATAGTCGGCTTACTGCTCGCAGTTTTCAACGTGGTAAACGCCGAACCGTGGAAACTTTGTCTTCTGATACTCATTTTCGGGCTTGCGCTCATATTTCTCGTGTACGGCGTAGTCGTTAAAGGCGGATACGAAACCGCCGTAGCGTTGATGCTTGCCATGATAGGCGCAACTATTCTGCTTATCCCCGTAATCAAGTGGTGGGTAATTCTCGTAGACGTGTTGTTCCTCGCGCTCGCCGTCGTCGTGCTTATGATTATGAAGTCGGATAAACTCATCGTAAAGCGCGCCGAAGACGACCCGAACTACAAAACTTACGACGACGTAAGACAAGAAAAACTCGAAAAACAAATCAAAGAAGAATCCGAACCTCTCCCGGAACTTAAAAATTACAACAAAGACGACAAATC
>ENA-UERG01003113-UERG01003113.1-human-gut-metagenome-genome-assembly--contig:-NODE-3113-length-10937-cov-5.946961_pt1 | contig 10937 bp, 4 predicted proteins | sample MGYA00242954_ERZ507954 | MGnify/ENA primary metagenome ERZ507954 (study PRJEB26167, sample SAMN06115478) | human gut metagenome | host: Homo sapiens | place: China:Sichuan | collected 2015-01-21... | reverse complement strand
TACAGAGACATGGTCTACGACCAAGTTGCATCGCACCGATCTTGCCCCACGAAGGCCGATGCCAGCTGTCGCTGTCACCGTCCATCGTGGGGTTATTGAGAAACAGCCTCTCCGAGGCACCCCGCTAACAATCATAGGGAGAAGGTAATACTTCGGAGGAGGGTAATACATCGGTAGAAGGTAATATTTAGCGGAGGGTAGTACTTCGCGGAGGGTAGTACTTCGCGGAGGGTGATGCTTCGGTGGAAGGTGGTTCTATTGAAGAGGTGTTATCTATCGGAATGTGGCATTAATCTCAAAAACGTGTAAAATCCGACGTTTGATAATCTCAAAAACGTGAAAATGGCGATAAAATGTGTAACTTTGCAACTGCTTAGATTTGCAGAACATGAACGAGACAGAGATAAAGGCGATACATATAGCGGATTTCGATTATCCGCTGCCGGACGAGAGGATCGCGAAGCATCCGCTGACGGACCGCGCGGCGTGCAAGCTGCTGGCGGCCGACAACAGAGGTAATGTAAATCATACCGTTTTCAGCGAGTTGCCGGGCCTGCTGAGTCCGGACACCATAATATGCTGCAACGACACGCGTGTCATCAATGCGCGCATCGAGATGCACAAGCCCACCGGCAGCCGCATCGAGATCTTTCTGTTGGAACCGGTCGAGCCGCACGATTACGTGCTGATGTTTCAGGAACGGCAGCGTTGCGTGTGGCGTTGCCTGGTGGGCAACCGCAAGCGTTGGAAAGAGGGTGAACTGGTCAAGGAGATAGACGTGAACGGCTCGGTGTGCCGTCTGCGCTCACGCATTCTCGGCGAGGCTCCGGGCAACAGCTTCGACATCGCGTTCGAGTGGGACGGCGCCCATAACTGGGCCGACATCGTGGAGGCTGCGGGTCGCATTCCTATCCCCCCGTACCTGCATCGCGAATCGGAGGCAAGCGACACAGATGATTATCAGACAGTCTACGCCCGTATGCAGGGTTCTGTCGCCGCGCCGACGGCGGGGCTCCATTTTACCGATGAACTGATGGATCAGATTCGCGGCCGTGGCATCGAATTCCATCCTGTCACGCTGCATGTGGGTGCCGGTACGTTCCAGCCCGTGAAGTCGGAGGAGATAGGCGAACATCCCATGCACACGGAAAAATTCACCGTCACGCCCGAGACTCTCGGCGCCATAATCAGGCAACTTGAGACCGGCAAGCCTGTAACGGCTATCGGCACCACTTCGGTGCGTACCCTCGAATCATTGCCTTATATCGGCCGACATCTTCTTACGGGGGCCGACAATCCATACAGCGTATCGCAGTGGGAGGCATACGAATCCGAGTCGTTCGACACGTTGCGGGCGCTGAAGGCTCTGTATGACAGGCTTACGGATCCCGACAGCGACGTGCCGGCGTCGATGGAGACATCCATCATGATCGCACCGGGATTTCAGTGGCGCATCGTGTCGGCGATGGTCACCAATTTCCATCAGCCGCAGTCGACGCTGCTGCTGTTGGTCAGCTCGTTTCTCGGCAATGACGAAAACGGCACGCCGTTGTGGCGCGGCTATTACGACCGGGCGTTAGAGAACGGCTACCGCTTCCTCAGCTACGGCGACGCCTGCTATTTTACACGTAAGTAATGGCGATAGTAAAGGTACACTACGATGCGAGCCGGGAGTGGGAGAGTGTCCGGCTGCCCGGGTCGAAAAGCATAGCGGCCCGCGCGTTGGTGTGCCGTTACGTGTATGGCCTTGATACGGAGCTTGTAAACCTGCCCGACTGCGACGATACGATAGAATTGTCCGAGGCATTGCGTCGACTGTCGGAACGAATCGACAAGCCGTTGCTGCGTTTGGAAGAATTCGGCGAACTGCCCCCCTGCGTCATGGAGTTCAATCTGGGCAACGGCGGCACGTCGCTGCGCTTTTTCGTGGCTTTGGCGGCATCGTTGCCGGGGCTTACGGCTTACGTGGACTGCGCGCCGGGACTGAAACGGCGACCTCTCGCACCGTTGCTTGACGAGCTGAGACGCCACGGCGCCGAGATAGAATGTCTGGAACGCCCCGGCTACGCCCCGCTGAAAATCACCGGTCGGCGCCTCACCGGCAATGAGCTGACGGTCAGCAGCGGGCAGAGCTCGCAATTCCTTTCGGCGTTGCTTATGGCCTCGCCGCTGTGGAACATCAAGGGGGCGCCGGCAGTGCCTGACGTCACCGTGTCGAAACCTTACGTCGAGATGACGCGCCGGGTAATGGAGAGTTTCGCAAAGTCTCCGGAACGATACGAGATAGAGGCCGACTGGTCGGCTGCAAGCTATTTCTACGAGTTGGCTCTTGCCGTGCCGGGACGCAAATTATATATCGAGAATCTGACCGATGCGGAGCATTCCATACAGGGCGACAGCGAGACGCAGAATATCTTCGCATTTTTAGGCGTGGGAACGCACCGCGCGGAAGATTCGGCAACTGGGGCGGTGCTTGAAGGAGACGCGAGGGCCACACGCGCTCTTGCCGATACCGGCATGTCCCTCAGGCTCGACATGGGCGACACGCCCGACCTTGTGCCGGCACTGGCCGTGGGGATGTGTCTGGCCGGCATCCCGTATGTCTTTGAGAATGTCGGCGCCCTGCGTGTCAAGGAGTCCGACCGTCTGCAGGCATTGTGCGCGGAGCTGCATAAGGCCGGCTTTGCGGTGCGTATGGCCGATGACATCGCCGGGGATGACGCCCCGATGTCCCGGGAGACGCCGACGGTAAGCCTGGTATGGAAGGGTCAGAGATACCCTGTGGCCGACGACGAGACCTTCGAGGCCTGGAACGACCACCGTATCGCCATGGCAATATCGATATTGGCAACCCGCTTGGGTTGGCTCGGAATCAAGGACGGCGAAGCGGTGGCCAAATCCTTCCCCGACTTTTACAATGAACTTGGCCGCCTGGGCTTCAAGATAACCGGCATTCGGAGCTGAGTTTTTAAGTGCAAATTTTACATTTTTTACACTTATTTTGCAGTTTGAAAGAAAAGTTGTACATTAGCGGAAAATTAGGATGAAAAACAACATTATTCATTAAAATCCGCTTACTTATGAGACTTTCCTATCATCTGTTGGCGACTCTGCTTCTTGCATGCGGCCTATGGACCGCGGCAGATGCGCAGACGGTCGCCAAGGTCTCGTCACACAGTACGAGCAAGACAGTGCCGGTTGCGAAAGCTTTGAGCTACAGCGAGGCCGATGCGAGTCAGACTATTCCGATGACGCGCCGTCAGGCCCGTCAGGCCGGTGTTCAAAGTCCCGCATCGCGCCCCGCGCCCCGCGTAATGTCCTCCGCGCCGTCGCTGGCGCCCAACATCGTGCTGCGCGGCGAGGTGGTGGACGCCGACACATGGCTCCAGACGCCGACTGCGTACGACATCTCGCAGATTCTGGTGACCAACGGCACGGCATCGTTCAAGAAATTAGGCTCGATGCGTCTGGCCTACAGCATGATGTACGACAACTGGGACGGCATCCTTTACGCCTCGGGAGTCTCTGCCGAATTCGGCGACGTGTCGTACGACGTGGACCTATACCGCATCTCCACCTGGAAGAACTATAAGTCGTGGCTCGGCGACGATCCCACGTTCATAGCGGGCAGCGACTGCGCACGCGACCCCTCCACGGGCGATGTCTATTCCTGCGTGATGGGTGTGAACTCCAAGCCGTGCTGGGCTCAGAATAACTTCCATCTTGTGGACGAGTACACTGCCGGACCTAAGGAAATCATCAAGATTCTTCCCGAGACCCTTATAGCCGTGGGATGTACCAATGCCGGACAATATTACGCCATGGGAGCCAGCGGCAAGTTCTACAAGGTGGAGAAGGCGACCGGCGAGCTGACCCTGGTGGCGCAGACCGACGTGGAATCCACTTATAAGTGCAGCGGATGTGTCAACGACGACAACAATACGTTCCTGATGACCTACGCCAACGACACGGAGGCCGGTCTGGTGGAGATAGACCTCGCCACGGGCGCCACCGTCACGCTGGCCAAGTTCCCGGACGGACAGCAGGTAGCCGGACTTCATATCGCCAAGCCTATGGCGCAGGCCAAGGCTCCGGCCGTTCCCGGACTTGAGGTCACTCCCCGTGACGCCGAGCTGAAGGCTACAGTGAAGATCACCCTTCCCGTAACCCTCAACGACGGCACCCCCGCCGCCGGCGAGACCTTCACCTGGAAAGTCTATGTGAACGACGAGCCCAAGGCCACCGGTACCGCCCAGGCAGGTGCGACAGCCGAGACTGAGATAACCGTGCCGTCGGCCGGCTCATACGAAGTGGCTGCCGTGGTGTCCAACGCAACCGGCGACTCGCCGCAGGCCCTGATCAAGACATATATCGGCCCCGGAGTGCCCAAGACTCCCGCCAATGTAGCCCTCGTCCTGAACGGTTCGAATGCTACCCTCACATGGGACGCCGTGACCGAAAGCAACGGCGGATGGTTCGACGCCCGGGCCGTGACGTATAACGTGATGGACGAGACCGGCAAGACCGTGGCTACAGGACTCACCGAAACCACCTGGTCCACCACACTCGACGCGCCCGCCGGAACATACCGCCGCGTAAGCTACTCGGTGAAGGCCGTGAACAACAATGTGGAATCCGAGGCAGGCCGTTCCAATGTTATCGGACTGGGCAACTACACGGCGCCCATGAGCATGAACCTCGACAAGCGCGACACATTCGACGAGCACACCGTGATAGACGCCAACAACGACCGCAACACGTGGCGCTATTCCGCAGGCCACACCATATATAGTTATCACAACGACAACAACGGCGACGACTGGCTCATGAGCCCGCCGGTATATCTGGAAGGCGGCAAGGTCTATGAGTTTACCACCTCGCTGGCCGCATCCAGCAACTATTTCGCCGAGAAGATCGAGGTGAAGTACGGCACGGCACCCACCGTGGAGGCCATGACGTCCACCGCCATCGAGCCTGTCGAGTTCAAGCGCTCGGAGCCCCGCGACATGCACGGCATGCTGCGCCCGGCCACCAGCGGCCTGTATTATATAGGTTTCCACGCCATCTCGCGTTACGGCCGTTATCTCATTACGCTCTATTCCTACGACGTGCAGGAGGCTGTGGATCCGGCCACTCCGGAAGCTCCCTCGGAGATGACGGTAACCCCCGCCGCCAACGGGGACCTGAAGGCTACGGTAGCCTTCAAGGCTCCCGCCAAACTTGTGGTAGGCACCCCGATTTCGGGTAACGTGAGCTGCCGCATCTATCGCGGCGAGACCCTTGTCACCACGCTGTCGTGCACTCCGGGCGAGGATGCCTCGTACGAAGACGCCGTACCCGAAAAGGGAACATACGAATATGTAGTAAGGGCAGTGAACGGCGAAGTGGAAGGCCTGGCGGCACGCGTGTCGGCATACGTGGGCCCGGCCACTCCCGCCAACGTGACGGGCGTGAACCTGTGGCAGAGCGGCATGAACGTGAACATGACCTGGCAGCCCGTCACCACCGATGTGGACGGCAAGGAGATTCCCGCCGCCAACGTGACCTACGACGTTTACCAGGGCATTGTGCATGAGGATGGGCTCCATATCGGCAACAAGCTGAACTCCACACCGCTCACCGACACGAAGTTTGCCGCCGAACTGCAGCAGAATCCCGACGAGCAGACATTCCTCTATCTGCTGGTGCGCGCCAACAACCGCGACGCCAACGGCAGCTTCACCTCAGGCGCGGCCATCGTGGGCAAGCCTTACGAGCTGCCCGTGCGCTACAGCGCCGCTCCGAGCGAGAACCTGGCCATAGTGGCCGGCGGCGCCGGTACGGTGGGCCGTGGCTCGGATGCAGAGTCGATGCATTCGGCCGACAACGACGGGTTCTTCTACTACATATCCAACGCCACCGCCTCCGAGACATATCTGGAGACCGGACGCATCAACCTCAACGTCGAGAAGCCTATCTTGACCCTCTGTGCATGGAGAGTGTCGGGCGAGGACAACAACCTGCTGAACGTCTACGTGAAGAAGGGCGGTGAGATAAACAAGGTGCTGAGTGTCGACAACAGCACGCTGAGCATAGGAAAATGGAACAAGATCCGCGTGGACTTAGGTGCCTACAAGGGTGAGACCGTGCAGCTGCGCATAGGCAGCGAGGCCCGCGGCATAGCGGTGAACTTCCTGGACAACATCACGGTGAAGGACGAACTTGACTACGACGTGGCCGCCCACAGCATCGACGTTCCGTTGGGCGCAAGCTCGCAGGAGGAGTTCGACGTCACGGTCACGGCCGGCAACGAAGGCGTCAAGACAGCCACCGGCGTGAGCGTGGAACTGATACGCGAAGGCAATGTCGTAGACACCAAGACCATGGCCGATGTGGCTCCCGACGCGTTCGGCACGGTGACTTTCAGGCAGAAGCTAAACTCCGCCGAGCGTAAGGCCACATTCCAGGCCCGCCTCGTGCTTGAAGGCGACGGATACCTTGACAACAACCTCACAGGCAAGGCCACTGTGGCGCGCAACGTTTCCAAACTGCCCGTGGTGGAGAACCTGACGGGCGCGGGCGCCGGCAACGACAACTCGCTGACCTGGGACGCCATCGACACGAGCCGTCCCGTGGACCGCGAGATAATAGAGGACTTCGAGAGCGCCGTGTCCTGGGCCGACCAGCTGGACGGCTGGGCGTTCGTGGACGTGGACGGCGGCGATTGCGGCGGTTTCAAGCAGCTTGAAATCCCCGGCCATCCCCTCTATACTCCAGCTTCGTTCTACGTGTTCGACGCCTCGCTCGATAAGATCCAGGAAGCCGGTGACGCCGCCCTGTTCGCCGCCCACAGCGGCTACAAGTACCTGGCCTCGATGTACGTGCTGTATCAGAACGTGGACGACTGGGCCATCTCGCCCCTGATCACCGACAACGAGCAGACCATATCGTTCTGGGCCGCAGGCCTCGGCGCTTCGGACTATGAGAATATCGAGGTATGGGCCAGCAGCCTCGATTCCACCGATCCCAAGGACTTTACGAAGGTGAAGGATTATCCCCGCTTCGCAGGCACCTGGAGGGAATACACCGCCAAGATGCCGGCCGGCACCAAGCGTTTCGCCATCCGTTCCTATTCCAAGGACGGCTTCATGCTCCGCATCGACGATGTGAGGTACACGGCGCGCATGGCATGGGACAACCTCATGCTGAAGGGCTATAACGTTTACTGCGACCGCGTCCTGCTCAACGAGGCGCCGCTTGCCGCAGCATCGTTCGCCCACCTGGACGGTGCCGCCGCCGACCACACTTATAATGTCTCGGCAGTCTACGACAAGGGCGAGAGCGAGTTGAGCGAATCCCTGACACTTTCCAGCAGCGGTATCGGCAGCATCAGCGGCGACGCTCAGGCAGTGGTGTTCGTTGACGGCCGCAACATCGTGGTTAGCTGCGAGGATTCCGCTTCCGTGGCCGTGACAGCCGCAGACGGACGCATGGTCTACACCGGCAAGGGCAGTGCCCGCGTCGGCGTGGCTCCCGGCATCTACGTAGTGACCGTAGGACACCGTGCCGTCAAGGTAATGGTGCGCTGATCATAAATTAAAGAGAATCCCGCCGCAGGCACTGTCATGTGACGGGATTCTTTTTTTATTTTTTTTAACTTAAAAATACTTATTTGGTGACAAAGTTTGCTAAAATGCAAAATATTCCATACATTTGTTGCCGAAAAGAGCGATAATAACAACTAAAAGATAAATAAATGAAGAAAATCTTTACACTAATCGCAGCGGCGGTATTGGGTCTGTCGGCGTATGCCGAGGGTCTGCCTGTGCCGTATTCCGCTGAAATTTCCGGTTACGACAACTGGGACATCAAGAACCTGAACGAAGATGCTCAGGAATGGCAGAGAACGACAGGTGAGTACAGCTTTGCCGACTGTACCAAGGGCTTGAAATATCATTGGAACAGCTCGATGGATGCCAATGACTGGGCCATCAGTCCTGCAATCCATCTTGAGGCAGGCAAAGAGTATAAAATCAAGTTCGCCTACAAAACGGGACGTTATGACGAGAAACTGGCTGTGTGGTTTGGTACCGGAAATACTCCTGAACAGTTACAGCAAGGCAAACAGCTTCTCGATTTTTCCGGTCAAGAGCAAAATGGCGTCAAGAAAGTGGAATTGTTTACTCCTGCTGCGGACGGCGACTATTATATAGGCGCATACGCCCATTCGGAAAAAGATAAATATAATATTTACTTCACGGGAGTAGAGATAGCCGAGAATGTATTCGTACCTGCGGCTGTTACGGATCTTACAGTGACGCCCGACCCCAGTCGCGTTCTGGAAGCCAAACTGTCCTGGACACTTCCCACGACAGATACTGACGGTGCGCCATTCGGAGACGGTGTGGCAGTTGAGTCCGTAACCGTTTATCGCGACGGCGTGAAAGTGGCAGACCTCCCCGGCACGACCACTGAATGGACTGACAACGCAGAATCCGGACTTACTTCCGGCAAGCACCAGTATGAAGTGGAAGTGACCGTAAACGGAACCAAGAGTGCCAAAGTTGCCGTCAATTCGGCCTATATAGGCCCGGTTGTGGCTTTTAACCTCCCTCTCGTATACAGCCTCAATGACGTTGCAGCCGATGATTTCTCAGCCTTCTTTACAGTGATACGAGGTGAGGCGTCAAATGTAAGAAGCACATGGCAATTCAGCCCCAGCGTATACAATGGTAATAGTGTCCAATTGTTATCCGCAGCCGACAAGTCTGAAGATGATTGGCTTATATTGCCAAGGGTAAAGGTTGAAAAAGCCGGAGCCTACCGTTTTGGCATGGATGTAAGCAATTCCCAAAGTAAAGGACATATTGAAATTAAATATGGCAAGAGTGTAGACGGATTAACTCCCGGTATTGCTGATTTGACGGGTGCCGTGGGCAGTTGCCAGGGGCAAGACCTTAACGGTCGTGCATACCGTTATTATACGTTCTCGTTTGACGAGCCGGGTGAATATGCTATTGCACTTCATGCCTGTTCAGCATCTGCTGCTTATAGTACTTGTTATGTATATGGCTTCAGCGTTGAAGAATGGCATGACGCAGCCCTCAACGTGACGGACCTGGCTACGGAAATCGTAGGCAACGACATAAAGGTAAACTGGACCAATCCTTCTAAGACTTCCTGCGGCAACGACATAACCGAACTGGTGAAAGTCGAGGTTTACCGCGACGGTGAGTTGGCCGGAACCGTTACCGAAGGTCTTGTGCCCGGCGCGGCATGCTCATATACCGATGTCGTTCCGGCAGCCGGAAGCTATCTGTATAAGGTGGTGGCTTATAACGGCGAGTTCGCTCCCGATGCCGCAGCTCCCGAAGTGTGGTCGGCATGGGCCGGCGACAAACTGCAGGAACTGCCCTTCAATTACGCATTCAGAAGTGCCGGCCAGGGTACCTACGCACTCTTTACTCCCGAGAAAATCAATCAGGAGGATCCTGACTGGTCGATTGGCACAGGAGGTGCAGTACTGGCTTTGAAGCATAAAAGTGGTTATACACCGAACTCCCGGCTTTACACGCCTCCTTTCAATTTAGCTCCCGGCTATTATGATGTGACCCTCAATATCCAGGGTCCATATGACAAGTACGACATGCAAGTAGGTTATGTAATGGAGGCCGACGCCCAAAACATCAAGGGTAATACCACAGTGCAATTAGGAACTCCCTATTCATTTAGGGATGTATTGTTCCGCATCAAGGTGGGCGAAGATGGCCGTGGTATGTTTGTGGCCATTGCTAATGGTATTATTACCGGAGACAACTACCATGATTTGATCATCTCGGGAATCAAGATTGAACGCACCAGGATCATTCCCGACGTTGCCTCAGAGGTAACAGTGACGGCCGCCGAGGACAAGAGCCTGCAGGCTACCGTAAGCTGGACGAACCCGACCACAAGCAATGTTGAAGGCGAGACTCCCGAACTCACAAAGGCTGTGGTTTACCGCAATGATGTGGAGATCGGAACCGTGACCGAAGGTCTGGTTCGCGGCGAGACTTCAAGCTTTGTCGATGAGGAAGTGCCCGAAGCCGGTACGTATACCTACAAGGTCGAGATTTATTCCGCCGACGGCTGCGCTGCGGCTACGGGCGTAGTCAGCCCATGGATCGGCGCCGGCAAGGATCTGCCGTACGAATCCGCAAAGGGAGACTGGACCATCCTGAACCTCAATGGCGATACAGCCTGGGGCGACCCGATAAGCTGGAGCGAAAAAAGCAATGGCGACCTCAGCATCATTAGTTACAACAACGTGGCTGACGACTGGGCAATCACCCCGCGTCTGAACTTCCAGACAGGTTACCTCTACACCATTACCTGCTATCCTACCAAGGGACTGAGCAGTAGTAGTGCTGTGACCGAAGATATGCGTGTTCAGCTCCACTTCGGTACAGGAATCACCGCAGAGGAGATGACAATCAAACTCGCTGACATAGGTCCCTTTAAAGCCACTGCGGAGAAGGAACTCTATACTGTACAGATTTTGGCTGTTGATCCGTCAGAACTCGTCGAGCCCGCAGCAGAGAACGACGTTCCCGACACGAGCAACGCCATCAAGGTTCCCGCCGGTGTTGGCACACTCGGACTCCACTGTGCTCAGAAGACCGACGAAATCTATATCCGCGAGTTCAAGGTGGACGGCGGTGTAAACACAAATCCCGGTCCAAGTGTAGGTATCAGCGACATCTTCGGCGACGGCGAGAACCTGCTTGGTGCCGACGCACGCGACATCACGGTCTATGACCTGGCAGGACGCGCAGTCATGAGCGCCGACAGCTTCGAGAGCCTCGATGCCAAGCGTCTCGCAAAGGGCACTTACATCGTCACCGGCCACGTGAACGGCAAACGCGTTTCCGCCAAGGTGGCTTTCTGATAAAGAATAGACCTAAGGCTCTCTGATACGG
>ENA-UERG01003107-UERG01003107.1-human-gut-metagenome-genome-assembly--contig:-NODE-3107-length-10957-cov-25.510662_pt1 | contig 10957 bp, 10 predicted proteins | sample MGYA00242954_ERZ507954 | MGnify/ENA primary metagenome ERZ507954 (study PRJEB26167, sample SAMN06115478) | human gut metagenome | host: Homo sapiens | place: China:Sichuan | collected 2015-01-21... | reverse complement strand
GTGGGAGCCAGGTCAGGAGTTCAAGAACCTTCGCGATGACGCCGAGTTCAACCTCGTAGCCAGCCGCAGCGCTCAGGCAGCCGTTATCAAGGCGATTAAGGAGGGTAAAACCAACGTTGATCTCAACGCCCCAACCACTCCGGATAATACGCCAGGCGGTTCTACCCCAGGTGGTTCAAATACCGGTCAGACCGGCAGCGACGGCCAAGGCTCTGAATCAGGCGGCGGTACTACCGGCAAGGACGATACTGGCGACGGACTTGAATAGACCAAGGATAGACTGGCTAGGGTGCTAGCCCCTAGCCCAGCCTATCCGCCCACAAAAAAGTCAACATTCAACACTCAACATTCAACATTCAAAAAAAATGAAAGCGAACACTTGGAAAACAATTCTTCAGATAGCCATCAGCATTCTGACCGCTATCGCTACTACGCTCGGAGTAACGAGCTGCATGGGATAAAAAAAAACTGAGAAATCCGGTCATTAAGGTCATGGTCATTAAGGTCATTAAGGATTTCCAAAGAAAGTTAAAGGGAAACGAGTAAAAAATCATCATTTTTTTGCTCATTTTCCTTTTTTTTATTATCTTTGCCTTAAAATTAATAATTGAACTTTCGCATGTGGTTCAAGTACGGGCTGAAGGCCCAAAAGTTCCTAGCCCAGGGCGTATGGGACAAAACTTGCGAAACATGAATAAATGAAAAAATATATAGATGGAAAAGAATATTATAAATATAGATGCACATGTCATAGATGATATCAGAACCATCATCACAAGGGCAAGAAACAGGGCGTATCAATCTATCAACGAAACCCTGATACGCTCAAACTGGGAAATTGGCAAACGTATTATTGAAGAAGAGCAGCTTGGCAAGCAGCGTGCAGATTATGGAATACAGCTCATCAAGTCCATATCTCAGCAGTTGACGACTGAATTCGGCTCCGGCTATGGTGTTCGTAACCTTGCCTATTTCAAGCAATTATACCAATATTTTCCTGATTGGGAGATTTTGCACACGCGTGTGCAAAATCTTTCGTGGTCACATTTGAGATGCATTTTAAGAGTCGATGATGCACAAGCGAGATTGTGGTATATACAAGAAGCTGCCGAACAAATGTGGAGTGTGAGAACCCTCGACCGCAATGTTGCCTCACAATACTATTATCGACTCCTGCAAACCAGCAATGAGCATAAAGATGAGGTAGAGAACGAGATGAAAACCCTTACAAAAGGATACGCAGACTCACCTGCCATGTTCATCAAGTCGCCAATGGTGACAGAATTCTTGGGCTTATCCCGAGACATGAGCTTCTCGGAAAGCGAATTGGAGAGTGCCATCATCACCCATCTTCAGAAATTTCTGATGGAGATGGGCAAAGGCTATGCCTTCGTAGAGCGACAGCAGCACATCATCACCGATACCCAGGACTACTACATAGACCTGGTATTCTACAATTACCTGATGAAATGTTTTGTACTGATTGACCTGAAGACGACCAAGATCACCCATCAGGACGTAGGACAAATGGATATGTATGTAAGAATGTATGATGAACTGAAACGCACGGAAGGCGACAATCCGACCATCGGCATACTACTCTGTTCGGAAACCAGCCAGGATATCGCAAGATTTTCCATCTTGCACGACAGCAAGCAATTATTTGCTTCAAAATATCTTACATATCTTCCTACAGAACAGCAACTTAAGGAAGAAATAGAAAAGCAGAAAGAAATATTTAGATTACAACATATAAGATAAGCTAGTACCCCCAAATATCTCTGCTACAAGATAATAGACACAAAATAAAGAACGAAGAATTTCATTGAAATAATCTGATGGAAACTGAAAGAATTTTACTTCGATATTGGCAGGAATCAGATGCAGAGGCGCTCTTCAAGTACGCCTCAGACCCTGCCGTAGGACCACGTGCTGGATGGCCGGCGCATAAGTCTGTAGAGGAAAGTCGGGAGATAATCCGGACATTCTTCCATAATGACACGACATGGGCGATTGTGTTGAAAGAGACTGGCGAGGCTATCGGCTGCATCGGCTACTACACCCATGAAACCAGCAACATCCCTATCGGAGAAAACGACTGTGAGGTGGGCTACTGGGTAGGAAAGCCATTTTGGAACCAAGGAATCTGCACCGAAGCCTTGAAGCTGATGCTCGACTACTGCATCAACGTGAAGCATTTCGAAAACATCTGGGCAGACCATTTCACAGGCAATCCTGCATCAGGAAAAGTCATGGAGAAATGCGGTTTCGCCGATACTGGTATGTTGAATAAATGTAGCCAGCTTGTGGGTGGCGACAAGGAAATGGTCAAGGTGTTCAAGTACAACGGATAAAGGAGAAAATAGAATGATGAAACTCAATAACACCAAAAGTGAGTGGTTGATGTAAAAAGTTACGGAGAATATGAATTATCTCCGTAACTTTTTACATTTTCGGCTGATTTACCGCTTCAGCGCTATGTTATAATTATAATATTTGCTGTTGCCCGTAATATCCTCCAGCACCTGAATGAAAGGAGGAAACTTCACACTCTCGTTGGCAGAAATGCCGCGGGTTTCAAGAATCATCAGGTCGGAAACCGGCTCAAGAAACTCGTCGAGCTCGAAATACTGGCCCTTCCAGATAAAACTCTTGCGATGCTTATGAATGCGCTGGCGGTAAGGGTCAGCCTGCTGAAGCATACTCTCGTAAAGATTGGCATTAATCTGTCGCTCAGTCTCAATCTGCTCATTGTCTGAAATACGCTTCTTGGTGGTGTGAACATACACATACTTGCCTCCCTCGAAACCGCGACGGCGAAGACGGATTTCGCTGCCCGGCTCACCCGTAAGATAAGTCTGGACAATATCACTGTCTATCGCATTAGGAACCTCGCCCGTCAGCTTCACGATATATTTTCGCTCTTCCTCTATCGGCTGCGGAATGGCAAGCACATTGCTTATCTCCTTGAGCACACGGTTCAGCTTGTTGTTGAAATCTTCGTGGTTATTGATTACCCTGAGATGAGGATGCCCCTTCCATGCAGAAACAATCTTCTTGTCCAACTCGCGCGCTATCTTCAGTCCTTCTTCATCGGCCTTCTCCAGGCGCTGCGCATTGTTGGCTGTAGTATAAAACTGCTCGGCACCATCAGCAGCACTCACCAGATGCAGCACAGCATCATAGCGGTCGCGAAGCTGGGCATCTGTATACCCCTCTTCCGAGATGATGCGGTGCCAGAAATCGGGAGTGAGATAGGTTGAAATATCCATCGTACCACGATCGCAGACGATGATGACCGGCTGCTGCAATGTTTCAGCCATACGCAGGAAACTGTCTTCCAGGTTGATCTGAGTCTGGAAAGTAGCCTTCTCGCCCTCGAAGAAAAAATCCTTGTTGGAGGTGAGATAATTCATGCCCGCCTGGGTGAACATGGTTGGAACCTCGGGAATGGTAAAAACCTTATAGCCGAGACTGGAGAAATGTTCAATCACCTTAACCATAGCGGTAGTCTTGCCTGCACAAGGTCCACCCGTCAGTACAATCTTCTTAATCTGATTCATATATCAAGTAAATATTTTTCGTTTCTTCTAATTGATGTTCATTCCGGAGCATCTTATTTTCGGGTGCAAAGATAACAATAATTCTTCAAACGAAAGCAATAATTTATGCAAGAAAAGAAAAATATTGTATTTTTATTTTGATTTCTCATTGTTTTGATGTACCTTTGCAAAGGAAATGGCTCATTTCGAGCCATCGGAAACAAAAATATAACTATAAGATAAAAAATGGAAAAGATAAAGACATTAATTATAGGTAGCGGTCCTGCAGGATATACGGCTGCCATTTATGCCGGCAGAGCCAACCTGCAGCCAGTACTCTATTCAGGTATGCAGCCGGGCGGCCAGCTCACCATCACCACAGAGGTAGAAAACTTTCCGGGCTATCCTAACGGCGTAGACGGAACGCAGATGATGATGGACATGAAGGAACAGGCAGCCCGATTCGGAGCCGAAATGAGAGACGGAAGCATCGTGAAGGCAGATTTCAGCTCACGCCCATTTCATCTTACAGATGACCGCGACAACGAGATTGAGGCAGAAACCGTGATCATCGCCACAGGTGCATCTGCCAAATATCTGGGTCTTGCCGATGAAGAGAAATATCGCGGACAGGGCGTTTCAGCCTGCGCTACCTGTGACGGATTCTTCTACCGCAAGCGCACCGTAGCTGTAGTGGGCGGTGGCGATACTGCCTGCGAAGAGGCTATGTATCTGTCCGGACTTGCCAAGAAGGTTTACATGATTGTGCGCAAGCCTTATCTCCGTGCTTCAGAAATCATGCAGCAGCGTGTAAAGAACAAGGAGAACATCGAGATTCTGTTCGAAACCAATACGCTGGGGCTCTTCGGCGAGAACGGTGTAGAAGGTGCTCATCTCGTGCGCCACAAGGGCGAAGCCAACGAAGAGAAGTTTGACATCAGCATCGACGGATTCTTCCTGGCTATCGGACATAAGCCTAACACCGACCTCTTCAAAGGGCAGATAGATCTCGACGAGCAGGGCTTCATCAAAGTAGTGCCAGGTACTGCCACCACCAACATTCCGGGCGTTTTCGCAGCAGGCGATGTAGCCGACCCAATCTACCGCCAGGGTGTTGTTGCCGCAGGCTCGGGAGCCAAGGCTGCCATCGAGGCCGACAGATTCCTGCAGCAACAGTAAAAACTATAGTATAAAATCCTATAAAGCGGGGTTAATATAGTTAAAAAATAACAGCAATATTTTGTCAGATGCGAAAAATGTATTACTTTTGCATCTGATAAAATAAAAGGAAGATTGGCAGAGTGACCGAATGCGCTGGACTCGAAATCCGGTATACCCTCTTCCGGGTATCGGGGGTTTGAATCCCTCATCTTCCGCTAAGTTCCGCAATCAGGAACCGTCATTTTATAGTTTCATAAAACAACTCGACATGAAAAAAATCATCATCCCCATATTTATGCTCCTCCCGCTGATGACTACACAGGCGCAAACCGTGCTGACTGAAGAGCAGCAGCTGGAACAGGCACAGAAACAGCTGGAAGCTGCCAAGAAGGCACTGGAAGTGGCTAAGATTAAAGCACAAGCTGCCAAACTGAAGGCCCAGGCCGACAGCATCAACGCTGCAAGCGCCAAGGCGGAAGCTGAAGCAAAAAAGGCGGAAGCAAAGAAGGGCAATGCTACTGAGCCAGAACCAGTTGTTGTAAAGGAGCCAACCACACCAACCACGGGATGGGCGATTCCTGTTGCCGTAGCCACTAAGCCAAAGGAGGCTGCCAAGCCTGCCAACAAGCTGGCAAATGGCACCACAGCAAAAGTGGACATGAAATATCTGGCAGGCGCCATCACATATAATGATGAAAACAAGATAGAATTCACGCTCGATACGGATGCTAACGGGAAAACTGCCAAGCAGATTTACGACATCGTATTAAAATACATGAGTGAACTGACACAGAACGAGCAGAACATAGCAAGCCGAGTAGCACTGGTAAACGAAGCTGAACACATCATCGCCAACACGATGGACGAATGGCTCGTCTTCAGCCAGTCATTCATCTCGCTCGACCGCACGGAATTCAAATACCAGCTGGTAGCCAGGATTTCAGACAATCATCTGAATCTCTCGCTCGGCCGCATCATCTACAACTACGAGGAAGGAAGAAGCACCGGTTTCAAGGAACCTGCAGAAGAGGTAATCAGCGACAAGATTGCGCTCAACAAGAAGCAGAACGACCTGGCTAAGATCTTCGGAAAGTTCCGCAGATGCACCATCGACCGCAAAGACCAGATATTCGCAGAGTTAGCTGCATTAGTAAAACAATAACTTGAAGAAAAATGGATAATCAGAATACAGACAACAAGATACAACAGAACGAGGCACAGCAGCCTGCAAACGCTACAGCCCAGCCTACAGCTGAGCAGGGCGCAGAACAGACTGAACAGAAGCAGCCTACCAGCTACGCCGTAAGACCTCAGCACCGCCGGCTCCGCCCATTGGCCTACAGCGACCAGAACAACATGCTGAAGGTGCGCAACTATCTCAACATCGCCTTCATGCTGCTCGCCATCGTGGGGGTAATACTCTGGACCCAGCTGGAAGAAAGCCGCAATATCGCCTACATCGTACTCATCGTGGGTGTAGTGCTCAAGATTGCCGAAGTATGTATCCGACTATTTAAGAAATAATGAAGAAGAAGAAAATTATATTCTCATCACTCCTATTTTGTGCTGCAACCCTCCCGGTTGCGGCACAAAACGATTTTAACTATAACGAAGATTCGCAGTTCCGTCCTCAAACCAACCGCAAGGTGAACACCGATTCACTAGGCTCAGACAAGGAGATTCCGAAAGGCATCAGAGTATGGACCGTAGACGAACGCTTCGGCGACACAAAGGCTGCGGTAGTAGACACCTTGCAGCACATGTACATGAACACAACCTTCACGGAAGGACTGAGAGGCGAATACAATACCCTCGGAAACATGGGTACTGCCCGACTGAACCGAATCTTCATCGACCGCCGCAACACGCAGGGCAACTTCATCTTTACAGAGCCCTACGACTATATCGTAAATCCGGTAAGCGACTTCCACTTCACCAACACCTACTCACCTATCACCAACGTAACGCTGAACAGCTGCGGCGACAAGGTGACGGGAGAAGATGACTTCAAGGCCATGTTTGCCGTGAATGCCAACAAAAGGCTAGGCGCCGGTTTCAGATTCGACTACAAGTATGGCAGAGGATATTATAACGCCCAGAGTACCAGCCACTTTAAATACACCATGTGGGCATCTTACCTGGGCGACCGCTATCAGGCACATCTCCTCTTCAGTACCAATCATGAGAAGATGACCGAGAACGGCGGTATTACCAACGATGATTACATCAAACATCCGGAAATCTATACCGAATCGTTTGCCACCAATGAAATTCCTACCGTTCTGGAACAGAACTGGAACCGACTGGACAACCAGCACATCTTCTTTACCCACCGCTACAACGTAGGTTTTAGCCGCAAGGTAAAGATGACCGAAGAAGAAATCAAGGCAAAGAAATTTGCCATGGCTTCGAAAAAGGAAAATGCTGAAGAGGATGCGAAGGAAGAAGCCAGAAAAAAAGCCAAGGAACAAGGCAAGAAATTTGATGAGAAAGCCTTCGAAAAACAGCAGAAAGCTAAATTCAGCGGCCGTCCTGACGGAGCCAAGATTGCAGGCGATGAACCAGCTAAAGACTTAGCCGCAAAGGACATCAGGAACGACAGTACCCGAATCGCAGTAAACGGAAAAGCTGCTGCCGACAGTCTGCTTGCCGTCCAGAAGAAAAATGCCGAAGACTCGCTTTTCTACAAGAGCGAATATGTTCCGGTAACGAGCTTCATCCATACGGTAAAGTTTGACAACTATCGCCGTATTTACGAAGCTTATCAGACCCCAGCCGACTATTATCTGAATGAATATTACGATGCAGGCAGGCTGACCGGTGATTCCATCTACGACCAGACCAAGCACTGGCACATGAAGAATACCTTCGCCATTGCCATGCTTGAAGGTTTCAATAAATGGGCAAAGGCAGGACTGAAGGCTTTCGCCAGCTACGATCTCCGTCACTATGAACTGCCAACCATGGAAGGCGGTTTCGAAAAATACAACGAACATGTGCTGAGCGTAGGCGGACAGCTAAGCAAGCAGGAAGGCAAGACCCTGCACTACAATGCCGTAGCAGAAATAGGACTGACGGGTGTTGACGCCGGAACCCTTGCCATAGATGGTAATGTAGACGTGAACATCCCATTCCTGGGCGACACGCTTCAGGTAAGAGGCGATGCTTTCTTCCATAGAGAAACCCCATCGTTCTATTACCGCAACTATCACGCCCGCCATCTGTGGTGGGAGAATGATCTCGACAAGACCATCCATACCCGCATCATGGGTACGCTCTCCTTCCCTAAGACACGCACCAAGCTGAGAGTGGCTGTAGATGAAATCAAGAACTACACCTACTTCTCGCAGAGCTATGACATTACAGAAGAAGGTTTGCGAACAGGAGTCATGGTAACACCAATGCAGGAAAGCGGAGGAATCAACCTGCTGACAGCACAACTGGAACAGAACTTCAGACTGGGCATTCTGAACTGGGAAAACCAGTTTACCTACCAGCACTCAAGCAAGGAGAGTGTTCTGCCAGTGCCAGCCTTCAATGCCTACACCAACCTCTACATCAAGTTCAAGGTAGTAAAGGTGCTGAACGTAGACCTGGGTGCTGACATGCGCTACTTTACAAGCTATGAAGCTCCCGACTATTCACCTTATATGGGACAGTATACGGTACAGGGCAACGGCGAGAACAACGTAAAGATAGGCAACTATCCTATCGTCAATGTTTACGCCAACGTTCACATCAAGCACACCCGTTTCTTCGTAATGATGAGCCACATCAATGCAGGACAGGGCGACAAGAATTACTTCTTCGCTCCTCATTATCCGATGAACGAGAGAGTGTTCCGTATTGGAGTAAGTTGGAACTTCTTCAATTAATCTTTCTGATTTTCCTTAAGAATTTCAGGAGATTCAATTTTAATCTTTTCAGAATATGATAGAAACAAATTCTATAAAAGCATGGTATCTAGCCGCTCGCCCGAAGACTCTGACGGCGGCGGCTGTTCCTGTTTTATTGGGTATTGCGCTGGCTTATAAAGACGCTCAGCAGATACAGACATTGCCAGCCCTACTCTGCCTGCTCTTTGCATGGGTGATGCAGATAGACAGCAATCTGGTGAATGATTATTTCGACTTCAAACATGGTAATGACGACGAAACCCGGCTGGGACCGAAACGTGCCTGCGCTGAAGGCTGGATAACATTGGGAGCCATGAAATGGGGGATCATCCTCACTACTCTATTGGGTTGCGCCATAGGACTTCCGCTGGTTCTTTTCGGAGGTTGGGAAATGGTTATCGTAGGCATCTGTTGCGTAGTCTTCTGTTTTCTCTATACTACCTGTCTCAGCTATCTGGGCATGGGCGATCTTCTGGTACTGCTCTTCTTCGGCATTGTACCCGTATGCTGCACATACTATCTCGTAATGCCCGAAACCATGCAGGGAGTAAGCCTGGAAACGGTTCTCGTATCTGTAGCCTGCGGACTGGTAGTTGATACGCTGCTTATTCTGAACAATTATCGTGATCATGACAACGACCTGAGAGCCGACAAGAAGACACTTGTGGTTCACATAGGAAAGAAGAATGCCGAGCGGTTATACTGCGCATTGGGCAATCTGGGCATCCTTACCATAATAGGTGTAACCATCTGCGAAGTATTTCAGCATGAAGCCAGCAGCATGTTCCTGCCGTTTGCAGCACTCTATATCATTCTACACAACAGAACCTATATGGAGATGAAAAAGATAGGCGAAGGCAGAGAACTGAACAGAATTCTGGGCAAAACAGCTCTGAACATCTTCTGTTTCGGCATTGTATCATCCCTGATCATCATCGGAATGGCGAATTGAACAATAATAAACTAATAATAAATGTACGCGCGTACCTTATTATATAAATAAAGTGGAGGAATATCTATGAAGCAACAGGTAAATCTCGAAATCATGGACTTTGTGGAGAAACAGATTCTCCCCAAATATAATGCTTTTGGCGAAAGTCATGGACTCAGACATGTTACCCGAGTCATCAGAAACTCTCTGAAACTGGTTCCGGTAACCGGAGCCGACATCGATATGGTTTATGTGATAGCTGCTTACCACGACCTGGGGATGAGCGGTCCGCGTGCCATTCATCACATCACCAGCGGTAAGATTCTGCAGGCAGATGCAAGACTGAAGCGCTGGTTCAATAAAGAGCAGATTAAAATCATGAAAGAAGCCGTTGAGGACCATCGGGCTTCATCCAGCCGTCAGCCTCGCAGCATCTATGGCAAGATTGTGGCAGAAGCCGATCGCGACATTGACGTTCACGAGATATTTCTGCGCGCCATACAGTATGGCAAAGAAAACAATCCAGCTGATGACAAGGAGCAGCAATGGGAGCGGTTCAGCCAGCACATGGACGAGAAATATTCAAGAAACGGATACATCAGGTTATGGATTCCCAACTCCCCTAACGAGAAAGCGCTAAACGAACTGCGCAATATTATAGAGGACAAAACAGAGTTGAGAAAATATTTCGAAAAAATATTCGAAGAAAACAGCTAAAACATTTGGTAGTTTCAAAATATTGCATTATCTTTGCATTATCAAATAATGACTAAGATGATTGCACCATAGCATCGTGATGATGCCGGGGTGCCAGAAGGAATAAGGGTCGTTTCGGTTCGATCGGGATACTCATCAAATTACACTATTGAAACCGAGAGGACATACTCTTGCTCATGGCGGGCCACATAAACTGCAGCAGGCAGGTAAGCTGAAAAGCCGGTGGATTACAAAGGCGGAGGACTCTCAAATGTTTATACATTCGGAGTTTCATCACATCATCGAGCGGCCCTTTCTTTTACAAGAGGCGGATTTCTGAGAAAGAAATCCGCCTCTGCTCGTTTTAGGAATGAAAGCACTCATCATACTGAAAGAAAACAACCCCTGATAATGTGAGAGTTACAAAGAAAATGCATTTTTATCGAAAAAAAGTTGCAAAAAGATTTGGTAGAATCAGAAAAAAGTAGTACCTTTGCACTCGCATTTAAGAACGATGCTTGGTTGATTCGGTTAAGAATCCGACTGGAAGGTTGGGTGAGTGGCTGAAACCAGCAGTTTGCTAAACTGCCGTGCGGGTTACCGTACCGGGGGTTCGAATCCCCCACCTTCCGCAAGCTATCGTACGAAAAATGTACCGTTGGTCGATTCATCTAATGGTTAGGATACAAGATTCTCAATCTTGGCATAGGGGTTCGATTCCCCTATCGACT
>ENA-UERG01003106-UERG01003106.1-human-gut-metagenome-genome-assembly--contig:-NODE-3106-length-10958-cov-5.378182_pt1 | contig 10958 bp, 7 predicted proteins | sample MGYA00242954_ERZ507954 | MGnify/ENA primary metagenome ERZ507954 (study PRJEB26167, sample SAMN06115478) | human gut metagenome | host: Homo sapiens | place: China:Sichuan | collected 2015-01-21... | reverse complement strand
AGCATGTACAATGTATTACAGAAACTAATCAACAGATTCATGCAAATTCTAATCGCATGAAGCAATATCTCGAAGGAAAATATCAGGGATTACCGCAGAAAGCAGATATTAATTTTGATGAATTGCGTAACTACTTACGACAAAATTAAAAAGCAAGCTCAAAATACCTATAATTATCGAAATAATCTCAAAAGCCGTCATTATAACGCACCGTCTCCGCTCCCGCTTCGGTCCTCGCTGAACAGGTGTCCACCGGACACCTAGCGACCTTCCTATGTAATCTAGTTTTCTGGTATAAGTTCGGGAGGCTACCTCTTCACTCCGTTACGGTCGGCGCAGAACTGATGTCCCCCGGACATCATGCGCCCTGTCATGGGGACTCCAATACATGTTTCCATGCATATCTAGAATACCATATATCCCATATTTATTCAATCAGAATCGAATATTCGTTCGATTTATTTTTATGGTTTTAAACACACAAAAACCGCCGAAAGCACCAAACTCCCGACGGTCTCCCATCCCTAATCTCTCCTAAATATATCTCTCGTATACACCTTGTCCGCCACATTATCCAGACAGGCATCATGCCGATTTCCCAATCGCTTCCACCTGTTCCACCAACATATCCTTATGCCGTCTTCTGCGCAGCCAGTTCTTCAACCACTTCTAACGGAAGACCTGTTCCTTGAGAAATATCTTCATACGAAAGTTTTCCAAGTGCCAGAAGGGATCTGGCTGTTTCCTTTGCAACTCTTGCTGCTGTTTCTTTCTCAACCCGTTCCGCCGTCTCTTTCTCGACTTCCTCACACATTTCTTCTAAAATCCTGCACATACGTCCTCGACCTCCTTCCGTCTCTTTTAAATATTTTACCTCATCTGCCAACACTTTGCTATACATATCCTCTGATTTTGTACAATGGAAATCATGCATCAGTCTGCCAACCGGCGTATCTACATTACGATATTCACCGTTTACATATAAAATATGCAGACCATCATCAAATAACACATGTTCTTTTTCCTCAATTGTTCGCTCGATATGATACAACGGTTCTCCACATCCATACTTATCATCCTTTGTAATAAATATAACATACGATTCGGGAAGATCATCGAAATCCATTCCTTTTTCCAACAAATCCCGGTCAATCATGCTTCCATGAAACCGCGCTCTCTTTGAGCCACTGCCTTCTTCCGCTCTCTGAATCTCCAAATTAAACCGTTCATTTTCTCGATCCACTGCCTTTATATCCAGCCGAATCGACCGCTTCGTTGCACTCTTGTACTCCACCTGTGCTTTTGTCTCGATCACCTTCAGGTCATCCCGTTCCAACACCACCTGCAAAATAAATTCTACCGCTTCAATCTTTCCATCCAACGCCTCTGAAAAGAAATCATCATCCATCAGCTTCAGTCTGTCAATCCGATTCAGATACTTTTCCTGCCTGTTCATCTCCATCTTCGCCATACACTCCTCCTGTATCGCCCCGGGGTGATGGTTCATCCATCCAATCTTGTCGACACAAAAACCGCCGAAAGCTTACGCTCCCGACGGTCTCCCATCCCTAATCTCTCCTAAATATATCTCTCGTATATACCTTGTCCGCCACATCATCCAGACAAGCATCATACCGGTTCGCAATGATCGCCTGCGACAGATCATTGAACTGCGCCAGATCATTCACAACCTTGCTACCAAAGAATGTGCTGCCATCTTCCAAAGTCGGCTCATACACGATCACGGTTGCCCCTTTCGCCTTGATCCGCTTCATAACGCCCTGGATGGAACTCTGCCGGAAATTATCCGAATTACTCTTCATCGTCAAGCGGTAAACACCAACGACAACTTCCTTTTCCTTCAAAGCATCGTAGTCTTCATTCGGTCCATACGCTCCGGCAATCTCCAGCACCCGGTCCGCAATATAATCCTTCCTCGTCCGATTCGATTCCACAATCGCTTCGATCAGGTTCTCCGGCACATCCTGATAGTTCGCCAACAACTGCTTTGTGTCCTTCGGCAGGCAATATCCTCCATAACCAAAGCTTGGGTTATTATAATGTGTGCCAATTCGGGGATCCAGACACACACCGTTAATGATCTGCTGCGTATCCAAGCCCTTCATTTCCGCATATGTATCAAGCTCATTGAAATACGATACTCGCAGCGCCAGATATGTATTTGCAAAAAGCTTGACCGCCTCTGCTTCCGTATCCCCCATGATCAGCGTGTCAATATTCTCCTTGATTGCGCCTTCCTGCAACAGCCCCGCATATGTATGTGCCGCCGCAACCAGTCTCTCATCATCCATATCCGTTCCAACAATGATACGGCTTGGGTATAAATTATCATACAACGCCTTTGATTCCCGCAGAAATTCCGGACTGAAAATAATGTTTTCACAACAATATTTCTTCCGGATGGATTTCGTATATCCCACCGGAATTGTGGACTTAATTACCATACTTCTCAATATATTCATCCTGAATCGGACTTATGTGATGATTGATCTTCTCACACATACGCTTGCTCGCACCCATGACATTTGTCGGATTGACTGCTTTATCTGTACTGATCAGCACAAAACGGTCGCAGTGATTTCGGATTGCCGCAAGTGCGGTTTTATAAGTGCCAAATACGTTGTTTTTGATCGCCTCGCAAGGACTTCCCTCCATGAGTGGCACATGCTTGTGTGCCGCCGCATGGTAGACGATCTGCGGTTTATACTCTTCAAACACACGCTCGATTCTGCAGCTGTCACGTACCGATCCAATCAGTACAGTCAGATTCAGTTTCGGGAAGTTATGTCGTAATTCCTGTTCAATCTCGTATGCATTGTTCTCATATACATCAAAGATGATAAGTCGTTCCGGCCGGCTTGCCGCGATCTGTCTGCAAAGCTCACTTCCGATCGAGCCGCCTCCACCGGTTACCAGCACACGTTTGCCCTCGATATAGCCGGTTATACTAGCAAGATCGGTTCTCTTCCGAGCAGATCTTCCATAGAGATCGGCCGGAGCTTACTCAGCTTCACATCACCATCCACAATCTGGTAGATACCTGGCACGGTCTTCACAACACAATCCGTCTCGTTACATATATTAAGTATCTCCCGACGCTCATCCTTTGTTGCCGTTGGAATAGCAAAGATGATTTGATCGATCTTATGCAGCAAATATATCGTCTCTTGTTCCTGCTACCGGAACACCCTCGATAAAACGTCCATTCTTGTTCTTATTATCATCAATAAAACATTTCACACGCATGTTGTTGAGCTTGGATGACCGCTGGATTTCTCGCATCAGCGTCTGTCCTGCCGCACCGGCTCCAATAACCATGACATTGTCCACCTGCTTGCCATGTGCCCGGTTTCGTTCTGTGACAAAGATACGATACGAATACCGCAGTCCGATCACACATACATATTCCAGAACAAATCCTAATATATAGTAGGAAATCGGCATACGCTGCAGGAAGATCGCGATTCCACACAGGTTGATCAGTCCTGCGATCAATGTCGCGTTCGTCATTGGCAGTAATTCACGGATGCCAAGGAACCGCCATATTCGTTTGTACATACTTGTGAGCCAGAAGACTGTCAGCGTGATAACCGTTCGAACCGGTATATATATAATCCACGCTTCCAGATATTTGATATCGATTGCTGAGAACCGGCAGTCAAACCGCAGCCACAATGCAACCGCATACGCAAAATTAACTACAACTGTATCGTACACCATAAGCATCACTGCGACAATATGCCAGTGCTGAATTTTGAACTTTTTCTCTCCCATGTTTCCCATTTCTCCCTGTCACCGGACGCCACGCCCGGAAATTTTATCTTTTGTTACCATTCATCTCCAAAAATATAGTATAGCAATTTGTGAATTGCAATAGACCTTGCAAAATTGACACTTAATCTGTCATAATTGGTATTCGTCCTTGTAAATAGGGAGTTTTCTGGCATACTTTCTGCATTTTTCGTTTGTGCAATTTGTTGCCTGAATGCGAGAATTTTTGTTGTGCTTTGACTATTTTTATTATATAATGAGGGCAGTGTTTTATGAAAGGAAGGTATTATACATGAAATTTGGTTACTTTGATGACGCAAATCGTGAGTACGTCATTACAACGCCTAGAACTCCATATCCATGGATCAACTACTTAGGCACACAGGGATTCTTCTCCTTGATTTCAAACACAGCAGGAGGATATTCCTTCTACAAAGACGCTCGTCTTAGAAGAATCACTCGTTACCGTTACAACAACGTACCTATTGATATGGGTGGCCGTTACTTCTATATTAACGAGAATGGCACCATCTGGAATCCGGGCTGGTCTCCAGTGAAGACAGAGCTGGATGCTTACGAGTGCCGTCATGGTATGGGTTATACCATTATCTCAGGTAAGAAGAACGATCTGAAGGCAGAAGTAACTTTCTTCGTACCACAGAATTACGATGGCGAAGTACAGCAGGTAGTTCTGACAAATGAGAGCAACGCAGAGAAGACATTCTCCTTCTTCTCATTTGCTGAGTGGTGTCTGTGGGATGCACAGGACGACTGCACAAACTTCCAGAGAAACTTCAGTACTGGTCGTGTAGAGGTGAAGGATTCTACCATCTACCACAAGACAGAGTACAGAGACAGACGTGATCATTACGCATTTTATTCTGTAAATGATACCATCGATGGTTACGATACAGACCGTGATGCATTCATCGGTTTGTACAATGGTTTCCACAATCCACAGGCAGTTGAAGCTGGTAAGGCTAACAACTCCTTTGCAGATGGCTGGTCACCAATCGCTTCTCATTATAAAGAGATCACACTTGCTCCGGGCGAGTCTAAGACACTCATCTTCATCCTTGGTTATGTAGAGATGCCAGTTGAGGAGAAGTTCGAAGCAGATGGTAAGACAATTAATAAGGTAAAGGCTCTTGCTATGATCGACAAGTACAACACACCTGAGAAGGTTGCTGCTGGTCTTGCAGAGCTGAAAGCTACTTGGGATAATCTCCTTGGAATCTTAAATGTTGACACACCAGATGACAAGGTTAACCGTATGGTTAATATCTGGAATCAGTATCAGTGTATGGTTACATTCAACCTTTCACGTTCTGCTTCCTACTTCGAATCAGGTATCGGTCGTGGTATGGGATTCCGTGATTCAAACCAGGATATCCTCGGTTTCGTTCACCAGATTCCAGACCGTGCAAGAGAGAGAATTATTGATATCGCTTCTACTCAGCTTGAGGATGGCGGTTGCTACCATCAGTATCAGCCACTGACCAAGAAGGGTAACTCCGATATCGGTGGTGACTTCTCCGATGATCCATTGTGGATGATCCTTTCTGTTTCCGCTTACATCAAGGAGACAGGTGACTGGGGTATCCTCGATGAGATGGTTCCTTATGATAACGACGAGTCTAAGGCAAAGCCAATGCTTGATCACTTGAAGGTTTCCTTCTACAAGATCGTAAATAACCTTGGACCTCACGGACTTCCACTTGCAATGCGTGCAGACTGGAATGACTGTATCAACCTGTCATGCTACTCTGACACACCAGGTGAGAGCTTCCAGACATATACAAACCCTAAGTTCGCTGCTGAAGGCGGTTACTCTAAGGTTGCTGAGTCTGTTATGGTTGCTACACTCTTTACCTATGCAGGTCCAAACTATGTATCTATCCTGAAGCACCTTGGCAAGGATGACGAGGCAACAGCTGCTCAGGCTGAAATCGATAAGATGAAAGCAAACATTATGGAATCCGCCTGGGATGGCGACTGGTTCATCCGTGCATACGATGCAAACGGCGAGAAGATGGGTTCTAAGGAATGTGAAGAAGGTAAGATCTTCATCGAGCCACAGGGCTTCGCAATCATGTCTGAGATTGGTAAGGATCAGGGCTGTGATATGAAGACACTTGCAGCCATCGATGAGAGACTGAATACAAAGCATGGTCTTGTACTGAACAACCCTGCTTATACAAAGTACTACATCCAGTACGGCGAGATCTCTACATATCCGGGCGGATACAAGGAGAACGCTGGTATCTTCACACACAACAATGCATGGATCATCTGTGCAGCAGCTTACGCTGGTCAGGGTGATCAGGCATTCAAGTATTACTCAGAGATCGCTCCTGCATTCACAGAAGAGACATCTGATATCCACAAGACTGAGCCATATGTATATGGACAGATGATCGGTGGTAAGGATGCTGGTTCTGATATCGGTCAGACAGGTAAGAACTTCGGTCAGGGTAAGAACTCATGGCTGACAGGTACTGCTGCTTGGAACATGGTAGCTATCTCCCAGTACATTCTTGGTGTACAGCCTGACTTCGACGGTTTGAAGATTGATCCTTCTATCCCTTCTGCTTGGGATGGTTTGAAGGCTTCCCGTCAGTTCCGTGGCGACACATATGATATCGAGGTTAAGAACCCAGATCACGTATGCAAGGGTGTTAAGAGCATGACTGTTGATGGCAAGGCAATCGACGGAAATGTAATCCCTGTTGTTGGTGATGGCAAGGCTCACAAGGTTGAGGTTGTTCTTGGTTAATTGATAACTAACGAAACAATTCACAGATAAAAATAGCAGCGGCTGCACGATGTGCAGCCGCTGTTTTTGTATGCAATCACTTATAATGTTTTCAAATAATTTTCCACATTCATATATGTGATATCCTCTTCTGCTTCCGGGAACACATTCTTTAGTGAAGTATCCTCTCCACGGTAGATCACATATTTCCCCCGGATCGCACCATAGCGAAACGCTGTCTCCTCACATTTCTTATGATCCAGCAGATGCCGGCATTGCGGTTGCACAACCTCTTTGCTATGCTTCACTTCATAGATTTCACAGCAAGCCTCCTCCGGATAAAATACAACCATATCAAACTCCCCAACTGCAAACTGCAATTTGAACACTTCACATTGCCACTTCGATAATTTGGTTTCCAGTAAGACGATATCTTCCATCATCCGTCCTTTGATCTCATCCTGTATCCGTGCTGTCACGCGTCTTCGTTCGTCCAAAGACAAGCTCCGAAACGCTTCATCCTGCATAAGCGACTGGATCAAAGCATCCGCCTGCGCATATCGGATTCCCGGCTGAGAGAACACCGTCCGCAGCTCTCTCCGGTTATAATCTGTCATCCATCGGATCTCAATCTCCACCGTCAGGTCCAACAGATCCAGATATTCCTTTATCTCCTGTCGGTGTGACTCCTGCAGATCAACGGTCTGTTCCGACCGATTCCGGATCTCTAATAATTCTTTTAACTTCTGGTTGATTGTCTTCACATCGACCTGATCCAATACATCCATCGGCTGTTTGCGGTCTTTCCGCAGATTTCTCGCTGATATGCGGAGATCAGAGGATTCAAACTCGCGCGTCAACACCTCCAACGTAAATCGGTGATTGATATCCTCCACCACACGATTGATGACGTTCGTCAGCTCATTTTTCTCATATAATTCCCGTAGCGAGCGAAAATGTCCATCACTCTGGTAGTTCTTCAGGGAATGCTGGATATTTCTTGCAATCGCACTGTCCACATACTCGTCCGTGCGCTTCTCCGAAGAAAAGATACTCTCCGTTGTATTGTAATGCTGCCCGGAAAGACTCATTGTTCCTCCGTACCGGATGTAATTATCAATCCCATTAATTCCAAGTACACGTGCAAACTCCCGGTAAGGGATAAAGGTTGTGTGGCTGGTAATACAGCGATCATATAACTCTTCATCCTGTGCAAACACAAATCCCAGAGAATCAGTACCGGACAAAACGATCTTCATTCCGCTTGCCGCAAATACATCAGAAAACAGGGCAGCCCCCTCTATAAAATCATCCAGCAGCGTAATCTCATCTAAGAAGACAAACTGATATCCTCTCTGTTCCAAAAGCTTTAAATCATGATTTACATCCGCCAGTGTCTTTGTCCCCTGCATCTGCATGAAGACCGTTTTCTCTCGCATTTCATCTTCCATATCCGAGATAATCTGGCGGATCAGCGTTGTTTTTCCGGTTCTTCTAAGTCCATACAAAATGTACACACGATCAGAAACAGTTCCATAAATATAATCATGCAATGATTTATACTGCTCCCGTTTTTTCCAATTCTTCACCGGCTGTACAAATCGGTTCAGTGTCTCCCCTAAGCGCACCGAACACCGATACGATTCTGGCTGATAAATAGCTGGGGCTTCATAAACCATGCCTCCGCCAACCTGTTCATATTCCGCCTCCAGTTCCCTTTTTTGCTGTTCTAATGCTTTGCGTCGGGCAATCTGTGCCGCAAGAATCTCTTCTTCATCCTCTTTTACTCTACGCGAACGCTGCTTGCCATTCTCGCGCCATTGATAATATAGATACGATTTTCCATTTATTTTTTTATACGTAAGTCCACCGGTCGGAAGCATCTGCAATTCTTCCAATAGTTTATTATACGTTCCATACTGCATCACGCTTCACCTCCTTTTTCTATATTTTAACTTTTTTAACCTTTCTTGTAAAGTTAAATTTGGAGTTAAAAAAGGCACCACCCGTTGGGTGATGCCCTCATATGTAGAAATTCGGTTCTAAGTCTCGATTAGTCCTCGATACCGTTGTTCTTAAGGTAATTAACAACATCCTCTACAGTTGCCATAGCTGCTACGTCATCTGCAGGGATCTCACAACCATACTCCTCTTCCAAAGCCATAACAAGCTCATAAAGATCCAAAGAATCTGCGCCAAGATCATCCTTGAAAGATGTTGAGAGTTCGATTTCGCTCTCGTCAACGCTAAGCTGGTCTGCAATAATTTCCTTTAACTTTTCTAACATACTATTAGTCTCCTTTTACATTTCATTTTATAACTGCACTTGCATATCGGCTAAGTGACTCTCATACAGAAAATATACAACAGCCCTATACTATATGTCAAGCTAGTATTCGTATTTTTAATAAGCGGGGCTAAAAAGCAATCCGCTCAAACTCTGGTACAGGCATTGGCTTTGCAAAATAAAATCCCTGCGCGATATCGCAGTTAGAATTCTTCAAGAAATCCACATGCGCCTTTGTCTCGACGCCTTCCGCGATTACCTGCAAATGCAAATCCTTCGCCATACCGATGGTGTGATTTACCACGATCTTGCCCTTCTCCGAAGCGATCTCACTGTCAAGGAATTCCTTGTCGATCTTGATCGTATCGACCGAGATATTTCGAATCAGATTCAATGAGGAGAATCCGGAACCGAAATCGTCCACCTCCAGCTTAAATCCCAGCTTCTGCAGACGGTCAAGCACACAGTTCAGCTCCTCCGGCTTGTCTAAAAACAGAGATTCTGTGATCTCCAGATTCAGCATATCCGGTGTGAGATCGTATTTGTGGATCAGCTCCATCAACGCCTTTTCCAGATCGTTGTGCTGAATATGATATCTCGATATATTCACGGATATCGGCACAACCGAGCGTCCCTGATCCAACCAGCGGCGGATATTCTTACACGCCTCTTCCCACATGTATTCATCCAGCTTCAAAATAAAGCCGTTCTTCTCAAATAACGGAATAAAATCGTTCGGCGGGATCAAGCCCTTTTCCGGGTGCTGCCATCTGCAAAGCACTTCGGCACCACACAGGGAGTTGTCTTTCAAACGATACTTCGGCTGCAGATACATCTGATATTGATGCTCGGTCAGCGCCTTCTCCATATCCTGCTCGATCTGTCCGGCACGCAGCATCTCCTCGCGGTAATGCTCATCATAAAATGCACAGAACTTCATGATATTACCCTTTACGGTACGCTCTGCCATCATCGCACGGTCGCACATCAGATTCACTGGAATACTTCGGTCGTTCACCAGATAAATACCGAACTTTGTCACGATATCATACTGGAATGGATTGTTGCTGATCTTCTTGCGCAGCTTCTCAATCTCTTTGATGATCTCGCCCTTTTTATCATAGCTCATATAAAAGACGAACATATCCGAATGCAATCTTGCGTAATTGTTCTGATTGCCATATGTCTCCTGCAATACCCGCGCTACAAAACGGAGCACCTGATCGCCCTCCGTAATACCGTGGATATCGTTAATATTCTTAAAACGCTCAATGTCTAACAACACAATTGCATAATTATTGTATAAATCCTGAATCGCAACCTGCGTCTGATCATAAAACCGAATCCGGTTCGAAATGCCAGTCAGCTTGTCCACCTCGTCTGGTGTATGGTTCATCAGCTTGACTGCCTGCTCCATCATATTCTGCATAACTACCTGCTCATTGTCGCCAAGTGCGACCAATGTTGCAAGCACAGCGTCTCTGCCATCAAACCATGCAATATCATGATAACGCCACGTTGCCACGCCATCAAGCAGCTCCTCATAACGCTCCCGCACCAGCGGTGCCTGTGTCTTGATATGCTGCATCGGGCAGTCCATACACGGAGTTTCCTTCGTGCAAAGCACCTCATGACAAATCATGCCGACACGATTTCCCATCAATTCAATCGCCTTGTCATTCTGATACAGAATCTCAAAGCTGGAACGGTCAATGACGATGCTTGCCTCACATCCGGCATTTAAAATGGAGTGAATGACCTGCTTCGTCTCCTGCATATTTAATTCATCGGTTATCATACCGAAATTCATATATTCGCTTCCTTTTATTAGGTAAATATTTATTTAGTAAACAACACAGATTTACTATAACAATGATGGAATTTTATGTCAATCGAAATCAGTCAAATACTTGTGATTTTCTATGTTTTTACTAGATTCTTTTCCTTGTTTTATATAATTTTTTGGTTGACAGAATGTGTATTATTCACTATACTAAATAATAAGAATTATTACTATTTTATGATATAGTATCAATACTATTCGTATACAGATAATGTGCAGAGTACGTTAACTCATATATTGTTCAGAGTGTGTTAGCTCATATATTGTGCATACAGTATATT
>ENA-UERG01003102-UERG01003102.1-human-gut-metagenome-genome-assembly--contig:-NODE-3102-length-10959-cov-21.685995_pt1 | contig 10959 bp, 8 predicted proteins | sample MGYA00242954_ERZ507954 | MGnify/ENA primary metagenome ERZ507954 (study PRJEB26167, sample SAMN06115478) | human gut metagenome | host: Homo sapiens | place: China:Sichuan | collected 2015-01-21... | reverse complement strand
CATCACAAGTGATAAATTTTTTCTCTTTAGCCATTTTACTTTTAGATAAAATATTAAAAATGTTTTGTATTTAATTCTTCTTTTCGAAATTTCGTTAATACAGGAATCCCAAGAGCCACAACGGAATCTTGTTGTCCTTGCCCACCTCCGTATTGTAACGGGCATAGATGGTATCAGGATTACTACGCATCTTGTTGGGAGTTTGTGCATCACAGATTCTGAATTTTCTGTTGCCATCCACTGTATAATAGTGGTCTTTGCCGCCCTGGTGAACTTTGTGGTCTTTCCAAAGTGAATTGACGAAGAATGTTTCCATCACTTCCTGCTTGTCAATCTGTATAGGATAGATAGCGTACATCAAGTTAGTATTATGCATCATCACCTTAGATGGTTTCTTCGGAAAATCCTGACCCTCCGGATAGATCATGTTGATGAGTCTGGAATCAGCCAGATACTTAATGTAGTTCATCACGGTTGCCCTACTTGTATTGATGCTTTCGGCCAGCTGGCTCACGTTGGGAGCCTTGGCGCCTTCGACAGCCAACTCGTAGAACAGGCGTTTTATTTTTGGCAGATACTTCAGTTCTATCTGCTTGATGAGGAGGATGTCAACCTCGGTCATCATGTTCATTGTCTTTAGTAGATTCTCTGTGAAGTTACGCTGTTCCAAGAAGAATGGGTAGAAGCCATGATGCAGATAATCATTGAAGTATTTCATCGGACTCACCTTGGGAAGGATCTGCTTGATGATGTGCTCATGATTGCGGAGAATATCTTCGAGCTCGTATGGCTGGAAATCGTTGCCCGTCTTCAGATTGATATATTCTCTGAATGAGAAGCCACGGAGATTGTAACTCTTCACGATTCCATTGAGTTCTGGATTCTCTTCCTTCAGGCGCATGACGCTGGAACCTGTAAACACAATCTTCAATTCAGGATACAAGTCGTAACATTTGCGGAGTTCCTTGCTCCAGTCCTGCTGCTTGAAAACCTGGTCTATCAGAAGTGTGCGTCCACCTTGATTCACAAAGTCACCTGCAAAATCGGCAATACCTCTGCTCTGGAAATAGAAGTTGTTCATGTTCACATACAAGCACTTGCGATCGTATGGTCCAAAGTGTTCCTTGGCATACTGGAGGAGAAAGGTAGATTTGCCTACGCCTCTAGTGCCTTTGATGCCAATCATACGATCGTTCCAGTCAATCTCATCCATCAAGGTTCGTCTGACTGGAGCATCTGTATGCTCAACTAGGTATGTATGTGTTCTGAAGAATGCTTCTTCCATGCGTTTAATATTGATTCATATTTGTTTTTTACGATGCAAAGGTAATAATATATTTTAAATTTGCAAACTCTAGATAGCAAAAACTAACATTTTTTTCATTATTTAGCACTTTTCTAAGTAAAACTTACCTTCTTTTGCCGTTTTTATCTCAATAATTTGTATCTTTGCAGTATGAAACTACATATCTTCAATCCAGAACACGATTTGGCATTGGCCGCTCATTTGCGACAGTTTACCGCTCCACATGCAGGAAGACAGTTGCGAAGCGACCTTGCATTTATTCCTGCCTTGTGGGCAGATCAGGGTGACTTGGTGCTTGTTGACGACATAGACAATGCACGCGATAAGGTGCGCCATTTTGGAGAACACCTGTTGGAAAAAGTTGAGTTTATAACCAAACTGCAGCTTGAGCATCTGCTTAAGACGGAGTTTATAGACTGCGTGCATCCTTGGGGATGGGACTTGAGTCTGAAAGGCGAGCTGGAACGTATCGGTTTGCCAGAGATTATGCTGCCTACTGATGAGGTATTAGATAAGGTACGCGCGATAAGCAGCCGCCAATGGGCTGCTGAACATCTGCAGCAGAATGTAGTGTATGCAGATAACTTTGCTCTGGTTAAGGAATGCGTGATGAAGTGGGGCAAGGCTGTAGTCAAGGCTCCTTGGAGCAGCAGTGGAAGAGGCGTGAAATATGTTTCTGCCGATGAGTTCCGGACAAATGGTGAATATCCGGCTTTCCAACGCTGGGTAAGCAACATCATCTTCAGACAGGGTGGCGTTACCATAGAGCCATATTATAATAAGGTGAAAGATTTTGGTATGGAATTCGAGATGCGTGACGGCAAGGTTCACTATCTGGGACTCTCGCTCTTCGATACCGTCAAAAATGCCTATACCGGTAACTTGCTCTGCTCTGAAGAAGAGAAGATTGAAATGATGAAGAAATACATCAGTGAAGACGCGCTTCTCTCTGCAAGACAGAAAATTATAGATATAGTTGAACCCGCGTTAAAGGAAAACTATAACGGACCATTTGGAGTAGATATGATGATTGCAGCAAAGGATGGTCAGTTAGAGCTTGTATCTTGTATTGAATTGAATCTTCGGAGAACGATGGGGCATGCAGCTCTTGAGTTAGCCAAGATAACCAAACCTCAGAGTCTGATGCGAGTTGACTTTGATGGTAACAGATATCATTTGCGTGTGTTGCCAGGTAAGGAGGCAGTTAACGAGTCTTAAATTTTTGCCTTCCGATGCAAGGAATCGCAGCAACTTGCATTTCATAGACAGATTATCAACAAAATTAAAAGATTATGAAAAAGAGAAATGACAGTAAGATAACTATGGCAGCCCTGATGATGATGGCTGCAATGGCTATGACTTCTTGTGCTAGCAGCAAGAAAATAAACGGTGATTCCAATGTAAGCAAGGACAGCGAAATGGGTAAGAATGAAGAGGATTTGGATAATAGCTATCTTGTTCTTTCTGACGCCCAGCAGGATATAGTGAAGAAAAACAATGCATTTGCGCTTCGCCTCTTCAATAAGGTTACAGATATGGAGTCTAAGGTGATTTCACCTATGAGCGTATCTTATCTGATGGGAATGCTGGCAAATGGTGCGGATGGAATCACGCAGCAGGAGATATTGAAAGCTATCGGTTGCGAAGGAGTTTCTGTCAACGATCTGAATGAGCTTTATAAGGCGATGCTTCTTAATGCCAATCATCAAGACAAGCAGACAACTGTTAATATTGCCAATTATATCGCAGTAAACAAGAACTTCAAGCTGAATAATAATTTCTCCCAGCAGGTAAGTGACAGCTATCAGGCAGGTATTGAAAGTCTGGATTTCACCTCTTCCAAGTCAACTGACCGCATCAATGGCTGGTGCAAGGAAAAGACCAACGGCATGATTCCCCGCATTATTGATCAGGTTTCAGCCGATGCAGTATCGTATTTGATGAATGCCATCTATTTCAAGGGAATATGGCAGAACAAGTTCAATGCCAAGGACACCAAGTTGGAGAACTTCCGTGGCTATACACGTGATATCCAGAAAGTAGAAATGATGCATCAGGTAAAGAAGCTCTTCTATGCAGAGAACAAGGATTTCAAGGCTGTAGATCTTCCTTATGGTAATGGTAGCTATCGCATGCTGGTACTTCTGCCAAATGAGGGCAAGAATATCCAGGAAATGATGAAAGGTTTGGATGAAGAGAAGCTGAATCAGATTTCGCAGAATATGGAAAACTGTATGGTGAATCTCAAGTTGCCTAAATTTACCATCGAGCAGGAACTGCCTCTGAATGCAATCATCAGTGATTTGGGTGCTCCTTCTATGTTTGTGGCAGGCAAAGCGAACTTCAGTCATTTTGCTGACGGCAATTTCTTTGTAAGCAAGATGCTCCAGAAGGCAAAGATAGAGGTGAATGAGCAGGGAACAAAGGCTGCTGCTGTAACAGCTGCCGTGATGCTGACAGCCATGGCACCTGAGGAGACAAGAAATGTGGAGTTCATCGCCGACCGTCCATTCGTGTATATGATTCAGGACAGTCAGAGTGGCGGTATTCTTTTTATGGGACAATATTGCGGAACACACTAATTCAAGAATAACAGTATAAAAAATCCCTTAGGCTTGTGGAAGTCTAAGGGATTTCTTTTTATCCGAATTTCTCAACGAACTCATCTTCCGTGATGATAGGGATGTTGAGTTCGTGTGCCTTCTTGTTCTTTGAACTCTGCGAGGCAGCATCGTTATTAATCAGATAGTTGGTACTCTTGCTTACGCTTCCCGTCACCTTGCCACCTTGACTCTCGATGTAGGCCTTCAACTCGTTGCGGTTTTTATAATGATGAACATCACCCGTTACAACGAAGGTTAGTCCATCACACTGCGTGCCTTTCTCTACAGGTGCCTGTTCTGTAATGGTCAGCTCCTTCATCAGATGCTGTACGTGAGCGAAGTTGTTGTCGTCTTTGAACCAGGCGATGAATTTGGCACTTTTTTCAGGACCAATGCCGTCGATGCTGGCAAACTCATCATCAAACATGCAGAGTCGTGCGGTTTCTATCAGTTTCTGGACAGGATAGCGTTCAATCAGCTTTTTGGCAACATCACCTCCACACAGCGGGATGTTCAGTGCATAGAGTAGATGACGACCATCTGTATTTCGGCTTTTGCGGATGCTTTCCAGCATATTGCCTACACTCTTCTTACCGAATCCTTCCCAGGAAGAGATGACATAGGCATGATCGGAAAGATGATAAAAGTCTGCATACTCACTGATTAAACCTTCGTTTACCAGCTTCCAGATGGTCTGTTCTGAAATACCTTCTATGTTCAAACCTTCCTTGCTTACGAATCTCGTGAACTTCTTCAACTGCTTCGCCGCGCATTGAGGATTGGTACAATGCAGTGTTTTCGTACCGCTTTCGCTTTCTCTAACGATGGCTTCAGCATGGCAGACAGGACACACTTCAGGAATTTCAAAAACACCCAGTGATTCTGTCACATTGATCACCTTCGGGATAATCTTGTTGGCCTTGATTACCTGCAATCGGGTTCCCTTGCCTCCGATACCCAAACGCTCGCATTCACTTACATTGCAGAGAGAGGCACGCTGAACAGTTGTGCCTTCCAGTTCTACAGGCTTGAAGACAGCCACAGGAGTGATGGTATTGGCTGCACACGACCATTCGATGTGGTCGAGTTCGGTATCGGCGTGCTCATCTTGCCATTTGAAGGCGTAACCGGCTCTTGTTGCATGATGACCTGTTACGGAACCTGTAGCAGCATAGGAGGTATCATCGTAGCAGATGACGAGACCATCTACCGGGAAAGGATTCTTCTTATTGGTCACCTTAGCTGTGAAAGCATCAATTTCCTGTTGAATGTTTTCGGTAGTTGGCAGCTCTATGTTCTGGCGCTCTACCGGATGGAAACCCAGTTCTTCCAACCACTGCATTCTTTTGCCCCATGATGTGATTTCTTGTTCGCAATAAACCAGGGTGAAAGGAATCCATTGAATATGGCGCTGCTTTACTTCTTCTACATCTTTCAAAGAAAGAGATCCGGATGCAAGATTGCGGGGATTGGCATAATCACCTTCGCTTTCGATGATAAACTGCTCGAAGTCAGCATAGGAGATGACTGCCTCGCCACGAATCACGAGATGTCCCTTTTCTTTGATGGACTGCGGAATACCACTGATAGCTGGTGCCAGATGCGTAATGTTGGTGCCAATATGACCATTACCGCGAGTCACCACCTTGGTTAGTTTGCCATTGTCGTATGTCACAACCAAGGTGAGGCCATCCAGCTTCCAGGAAATCCAGATAGGGCGGTCTTCTGCCCACTTAACGAGGTCGCTGACCTTCTTGGTCTTTGCCAGAGAGAGAGCTGCGAACTCGTGTTCTTCCTTCTGACCGACGATCGTATCTTCAGAAACTTTGTTGGTAGGGGAGTCGGGGAGAATTTCACCGGTTTCCTCTTCCAGCTTCTTGAGTTGGTCAAACAGGGCATCCCATTCGTAATCGGTAAGGATTTCCCCTTTGCCGTTATAATAAACATCAGAAGCTTGGTTCAGTTGATTGACCAAGCTTCTCATTCTATTTAATTTATCCTCCATAATGTCTATAAATCGTTATTGTATTTGTGGCTGTATCGTTTGCTTTTCGAAAGCAAAGCGCATACCTCTGTTCCCATAGTTAATTCTTCCGCAGATGCAGAAGCCCATGGAAGAGAGCAAGTTGATCATCGGAAGATTATCGAAATTGGTATCTACCTTGATGCTAGGAACCTTTTCTACCTCGCAGAGACTATTCACCTTATTAATAAATATACGTGCGAAACCCTCACGCTGATATTTAGGCAACGTAGCAAAGCGGTGTATTACATAATAATCGCCTGTGGTAAGCCAGTCGCCATCGATAAAATCGTACTGTGGTTCACCATTGAGTGCTACTGCACCATAGACAGCCACCTCGCCATCTACGGTAAGTACGTATGCATTACCATTGTTGATGTCGTCTTTTATATCGTGCTCGGCAGGATAATCATTAGTCCACTGATGACGTCCTGATGCAATCATAGAGCGACGAGCCTGGTCAATGATGTTCCAACACGCCTCAAAGTCCTTAATATATGCAGGTCGAAAATCGGTCTTCATTTCTTTGTATATTCACTTAATTATTTATAATCGGGTGCAAATTTAACAAAAAAAAACGAATTAAAAGTACAAACGAAGAAAAAACTGCATTTTTACCCGCATTTTTCCTTTAATTTCTGGTTTTTTCATCTTTTCGGTAGTTAAAATGCGCTTTTATCTCTTAAGTTTAACAAGTAAAATATAACGCCCTGTGAGGACAAAAACATAAATCTCTTCATGCTTTTGCCTGACAGGGCGACTTCCCTTAGAGTGCTAAAGTCTTATCAAGTTCGGCGATAATAGCATCCTTCTGGTCCTTGATGTGCTGACCTATGAATACAATCTTGATCATACGGTCACCAAGTTTCTCATCCCATTCCTTCTCGAGCTGCGGATTGTTCTTGCGCAGTTCTGCGAGCTGGTCGGCTGGCATTGTTGCGAGCCACTGACCAGCCTGCTTGACTGTCTTCTGCTGACCAGCCTGCTCGAAAACATAGCACATATCTGGTTCATCAGCAAAATAGCAAATACCCTTGGCACGAACGATGTCACGAGGCCATTTTCTTGCAACAAACTCATCGAAGAGAGCCAGGTCGAATGCCTTGCGGCGATAATATACGAAGGTTCCGATACCATATTCCTCAACCTCGCCACCTTCGTGGTCATGGTCATGATCGTGATGATGGTGGTGGTGGTGACCATGTTCATGATCCTCGTGATCGTGGTGGTGATGCTCATGCTCTTCTTCTTCATGGTCCTCTTCTCCGCTTCGTTCAGATTCGATTTCCTGAATCCAGCCTGCTGATGTTGCAACAGTCTGCCAGTCAAACTTGTGAGTATTGACAATCAGATCGAGATCTACATCACCATAGTTACATTCGAAAATCTCTGCCTTAGGCTGGATAGCGCGGATAATCTGCTTCAGGTGCTCCAACTCCTTAGGCTCTACATCTGCGGCCTTATTGAGAAGGATGATGTTACAGAATTCCATCTGCTGGATGACGAGAGAAGCGAGATCCTCCTCATCGAGGTTTGGCTTCATCAAATCAGAACCATTGGCAAACTCGTCCTTCATACGAAGAGCATCAACTACAGTAACGATGCTGTCTAGGCGCAAGATACCATTCTTGATATACTGAGGACCCAGGGATGGGATAGAGCAGATGGTCTGTGCTATAGGTGCAGGCTCGCAGATACCGCTTGCCTCTATTACAATATAGTCGAAACGCTTCATATCTACGATTTCCTTGAGCTGTTCTACAAGGTCCATCTTCAAGGTACAGCAAATACATCCATTCTGGAGTGAAACCAGGGAATCATCCTTCTGACCTACCACGCCACCTTTCTCTATGAGCGCTGCATCAATATTCACCTCACCGATATCGTTGACGATAACGGCAAATTTGATACCCTTCTTGTTAGCCAAAATCTTGTTGAGCAGGGTAGTTTTACCACTGCCCAGATAGCCTGTCAAAAGCAGGACTGGAACTTCTTTATTGTTCATAAATTCCTCTTTTTATAGTGTTATACTTTAATTACAAATTATAGTGTTATACTTTAATTACAAAAACGGGAGCAGCAAATAACATGCCACTCCCGCCTTATGAAAAGTTAATTATTACTTACGATAGTTATCAAGACCCTTATGCAAGAAGTCAAGATAGGCACTGACATCCTCCTTGAAGCTGAATGCAGCATTCAGAGGATTTCCCTCATTATCCACTGGAATGTAGAATGGCTGAGCATTAGCACCAAACTTGCTTGCCTGCAAGTAGCTCCACTTGTCACCGATGGTTCTCAATGTACGCTTTTCGCCATTGAAAGTCACCTCCATAGGCTGTGACAATGGAGTCTTGTCATCTACATAGAGAGAGATGAGTACGTAGTCCTTTGTCAAAATGTCAGTAACACTAGGGTCTGTCCATACAGAAGCCTCCATCTTACGGCAGTTGACACAACCGTAGCCGGTAAAGTCAATCAGTACAGGCTTGCCTGCTGCCTTTGCTGCTGCCATACCTTCCTCGTAGTCCTTATAGGCAGGTTCCACCACCTTGGTGTTAAGGTTGAAATCCTGGGTATTTACAGGTGGAGCAAAAGCACTTACAGCCTTGCATGGAGCACCCCAAAGACCAGGAATCATATAAACAGAGAAAGCCAAAGAACAAAGACCAAGCATAATGCAAGCTACTGGCATTGGCTTGTTGAGGTCACCGCCGATAGCATCTACCTGGAATTTCAACTTGCCAATGAGGTAGAGACCGAGCAGGCCGAAGATGACAATCCAGAGTGAGAGGAATACCTCGCGATCCATAATGTGCCAGCCATAAGCCAAATCTGCTACAGACAAGAACTTCAAAGAGAAAGCAAGCTCAATGAAACCAAGCACAATCTTGATGGTCTCCATCCAGGAACCAGACTTAGGAGCTGACTTCAACCAAGATGGGAAGAGTGCAAAGAGGGTGAATGGCAAGGCGAGAGCAAGGGCAAAACCAAACATACCAATGGTTGGCGCCAACCAGTCACCCGATGTAACTGTCTGTACCAGAAGTAAGCCGATGATAGGAGCGGTACAAGAGAAACTTACGAGCACGAGTGTGAACGCCATCAGGAAGATGCTGATGAGTCCGGTTGTGCTGGAAGCTTTATTATCTACAGCATTTCCCCAACTGTCTGGCAACTTGATTTCGAACCATCCGAAGAATGAGAATGCGAAGACTGCCAGAAGCAAGAAGAGGATAATGTTGAACACGGCACTTGTACTAAGAGCATTGAGGGTACTAGGACCTGCGATGGCAGTAACGGTGAGACCGAGTGCCAAGTATATGATGACAATACTCAAACCATAAGTGATCGCATCGCGGATACCCTTCTTCTTGTCATTCTTGGCACGCTTCAGGAAGAAGCTTACTGTCATCGGAATGATAGGCCAGATACATGGCATTACAAGAGCGAGCAAACCGCCCACAAAACCGATAATGAAGATATAGAAGAGTGAATGGTTGGCAATGTCATTGTTGCCACCAAACGCCTGAAGCTCCTTTACAACCGGTTTCCACCAAGCCTTAGCATCATCACCATCTACAGAGAATGAAGAATCAATATTAGCTGTGCTATCTACTTTCTCTGCTACGGCAAGTTGAGCCAAAGAGTCTGCTTTCGCCTTAGCGATAGCTGCTGGATCTTCAGCCTTTCCGTTAGCATTCGCATCTTCAGAGCTGACAGCATCCTTGCCATCTACAGCAGGAGATTTACCACTATGCTTGAAGCTTGCCTCGCTAGGTGGAAGACAATTCTGGTCGCTGCAAGCGCCATACTCTAAATAAGCATCGATAAGATAGTTAGGCTTGGTGAACTTCACTTTCTGTACGAAAGTAGCGCTACCCTCGAAGAAGCGTAACTTCATCTCAAAGAGAGGGTCGAACTTTGAAATTTCATGGCCACGAGCCTGCAACTTGCCTACGAGTTCTACACCGTCAAGCTTGTTTACGTTAAAAGTGGCTGAAATAGGTCCGTCTGCGCCCAAACCTGTAGAATAGACATGCCATCCCGGTTGGATCTTTCCATTAAACACGATTTCCGCTACAGCGGTTCCATTGGTCTTGAGCGAGGTAGAGAACTTCACAGGGTTCATCATCTGCGCATGAGCCAATATTACTACGAAGAGTAACTGTAAAACTGCAATAAACTTTTTCATTTTTATTTATGTACTAATTTTGATTGCAAAGATACTAAATTTTGTTTTAAATACGGCTATGAACCAAGTACGGTTACTAGTCTTTTAGTTTTTTTTAGAAAAAAATGCTATAAAATCATCACGTCGTCTTGGTAATATTGCAAAAAAACTGTAATTTTGTAGCCAAATTGCGAATGAGGAAGAGAAGATTATACATATTCAGTCTCTGGATAGCTACATTGAGCATATTGCTATCCACGGTGATGACCCATCATCACCACATGGGGCGTATCTGTATGATTCAGGAGCAATGTGAGCAGGATGGCAACATCAATGATGAGCATACCGACCATCATGATCAGGAAAATGATAGCGATCGTGAGAACTGTAGCGTTCGTCAAATGCATCAGTTTGTAGTCAATTCCAAGATGGTGAAGGGTATCCGCAAGTTGCTGGTAGATGAGAACCATCAGCTTATGGTTCTGTCCTGTTCTTCCCTTTTAACCCTCCCTCGTCTCTCACTCATTTCTGTGAGATGGCAGCATGTGGCAGCTTCTCCGCTTGTTGAGGGGTTGGCGGCAGGCTATAGCAGACGGGGACCTCCTTCTATTTTATGATTTTACAAGTTTGCCACTTGGTTGCAAAAATCGGTTTGAAGATTCGAATGCAACTGAGTTGCAAGATTTTTCGTGTACTTTTGCCAACGGATTTTTTATAAGATTCGTTGTGTGAAACTGTAGTGTAGAATTATAAAATAGAAGGAAAAAAACAAGCATGAAAAGAATAATTTTGATTGTCGCCGTTACGGCGATTGCCTGGGCTGGATTCGCTTTCTTTGGGAAGCAGACCGGTT
>ENA-UERG01003100-UERG01003100.1-human-gut-metagenome-genome-assembly--contig:-NODE-3100-length-10961-cov-3.467383_pt1 | contig 10961 bp, 26 predicted proteins | sample MGYA00242954_ERZ507954 | MGnify/ENA primary metagenome ERZ507954 (study PRJEB26167, sample SAMN06115478) | human gut metagenome | host: Homo sapiens | place: China:Sichuan | collected 2015-01-21... | reverse complement strand
GGTGGGACTCGAACCCACGCGTGCGAACACACTACGACCTGAACGTAGCACCTTGGACCACTCGGTCACGCTTGCTCCTATGAAGTCTTCAATTGTAACCTACATAAGGTGACACCCAAAGAGAAGGAAACAGAGAATGAGTGACTGGACATCGGATAGTAGGTAGTGTGAGTGGAGTGACTCATTCCTAGGTGAATTGCTGATGTTGAGAGTAATGGTGAGAGTAGATGTGTGATTTGACATTTAGATTAGATATGGATCCAGCTGGACGCGGACGCGGAGGAGGAATCGATCCGTTTGCCGATTCAGATGGTTGAGAATGGGGTATTGCATAATGGATAGGATATGCGTTTCTCGGTTTGAATTGGCTCCGTGAAGGATGATATCTAGGGATTGGAAGTGGTCGCGGCGGTGGGATTGATCCCTTTGAAGAGGAAACGAAGAGAAGTACTGCGAAAGCGGATGCCAGCAAAACGGAGTGGATTTGTTCAAAATGCAAGAATAAGAACTGGAGTGATCAAACCGAGTGCAGCATTTGCCACACTCCATACAAGCCGAAGGGCTTAAAGAAGAAAAGCGGTGATTCTTCCTGTCAAGATTCACTCCTAGTTGAGAATGCTGTGGAGAATGATTGGAAGTGTCCAACGTGTGGAAATGTGAATTGGGGGACTCAGAAGAGCTGTACCATATGCGGAACGAAGATGAATGGTGAGGAGGGTCTTCCGAAGGAGAGTGCGGCTACGCCGTCGCGAGAGTCCGACGATGACGATATGTATGATGCCTTTGGAAGAAAGAAGAAGCGATATCGTCACGGAAAGACCGAGGACAGTCAGGTCGACATGTCCATTATCCGGCAATCGCTTAAGGCAACCGAGGAGTCGACAAAGAAGGGAACCGAACAGAGCACGGACGTACGTCGGAGTCGCTCAAGAGAGCATGCTCGCAGGAGTTCTCGCAGTCGTTCGCGAAGTCACTCCCGCAACCGATCACACTATCATTCTCGTAGTAGATACCATCGTTACTCAAGTGTTTCTTTCAAACAAGTCAATACTGTCTCTTCCGAATACTCTCAACCACGTCTTCGGGCACTTCCTGATACTTTTCAAACGATAAAGAGAACGAGTTCTCACCTCCCGTGAGAATACGGATCACGGAGGAATAGCCGATCATTTCTGCCAGCGGAACGTCTGCGTGAATCACCGTTTTGGCCTTTGCCGCCTATGTAAAAGAAGAGAAATGCAATTACGCTTCCGTTAGCAATCTCCTTGATCTCTCCTCGACGTTCTACTCGCAAACACTCTATTCTTCCTACTTGCTGTCAAATCGCTGACCACGTTCCCCATGCTCTCCGTATTGATACTGGCTTCGTACTTCATAATGGGCTCAAGCAGCTTCATCGGGTGCTCGCGTAATCCCGCACTCAAGCAGCTCATCAGGGCGGACTGAACAACAATCGGAGGAGTCTGCGGATCCCACATGCATTGGTCTGGCTTCATGGACACCTTTATGTGAGGAATAACAACAACGCCAACTCTCACGTTGTGCATAGCAAAGCCCAAAATGGGTCCGCGCGAGAGACAGGACTGAATGCCTTCACGTAAGGCGTGGACTGTATCGTCCGTGAGACGGCAAGGTGTGTTTGCAAATCTGCAATGGAATGACGCAAACGATCCCACTTGGCCTGGTCGACGATAATCTCATTCTCATCCTTCTCCGACGGAGCGATCGCCAAACCGACCTTCACATGGTAGCTTCGTGTGTTCACTGACCGGTCGTATTCTCCATCGACATCGATCTTCTCACTCACCGTTTCGCGGTAATTCACTCGCATCTTGCTGTAGTATGCCTCGAGTCCGAACTCCCGTTTGAGTCGTTGCTGCAGCACCTCCAGATGCAGTTCGCCCATGCCTGATAGGAGGAGCTGTCCTGATTCCTCATCGTTCTTCACTTGGAGAGAAGGGTCTTCCATCGCCAGCACTGAGAGCACCTTCTCCAGCTTTGTCAGCTGGACCTGGTTCTCCGCCTCTACATTCACAGTGAAGACAGGAGACAGGACGCGGATGGGCTCGAGTGAGAAGGATGGAGCGTCCTGTATCCTATGGTGCAAGAAAGGCTACTTTGGGAGTGACCAGCGTGTCGCCTGTTCGGACACCCGTGAGTCCATGAATTGCCACAATCTGTCCAGAGCGCGCCTCCTCTAGCGTATCTGTGTGGTCCGCACTGATTTGCATGATTCTGACGGTCGTTCCTCTCAAGCAAACCTACCGTAACACCTTCTCCACCTTGTGTGTGCGTGTGTTGAGCACGGTGGCTTTGGTCCGCAGCGCGCCCGCGTAGAGACGGGCGAACACGAGCATTCCCTGGGAACTGTGCTGCAGCTTGAACGCGTACATCACGAGCGGATTATGCTGAAGGTATCGCGTCAGCGCCGGATACAACGGCTTTTCTTTCTTTCCCTTTCCCTTGGACGTCTTCGTCTTGTTTCCAGCCAACGCTGCCTGATAGGAAATCGAAATGAGTTTATCGGCCGATTTGAAGAACAGATCGGGAGACGGAACGTCGAGAGGTGACGGAAGCAACGCATCGACTCCATCGAGAAGCTGCTGCACCTACGTGACACCTTCCATCCTTGCCAACTCCTTTGTTCTTCAACGAGCTGCCGCAGAAGAGGGGAATCAGATTGAACTGACAAGAGAACGCCTCCGAAATGACCACACGGCGCAACGCCGCCAGAAGTACCTCCGGCTTCTGCATCTCTGCGATATCGTCCTAGAATGAGGTAGATCCGTGAGACCCACGTTAATGAACAGCTCCGAGAAAGACGCGTCCACTTCCGCCAGCTGCCCGATCAGCTCTTCACGCAAGTCGCTGGCCTTCGACTCCAGCTCCTTCGGAAGAATCTCTTCGGAGAAGTGTCCGTCGTCTTCTGAACCGAATCGGATGAAGGAGTGACGAACCACATCGATGAGGCCAACAAACTGTTCGTCGACAAAGTGGGGATACTGGAGCTTCATGCAGTCCGCTCCTAAACGAGTCTTCACCGAAGCGATCTACCGACACAGAGAGAGCGAAGGACTACAACAGACTCGATGTCAGCGCCCATGCGGTCCAACTTGTTCACATACAGGAGACGGGGAAGACGGTAGCGGTTCGCCTGTTCCCACACCGTTTCAGCTACAGTCAAGTTATTGTACAGGACGGACTCTGCGCCTCCACGCCAGCGACGCCGTCCAGAACGGCAATTCCGCCGTCCAGGACACGGAGACAGCGCTCCACCTCGATCGAAAAGTCGATGTGGCCCGGTGTGTCGATGAGATTCACAATACTGTTCTTCCAGGGAAACGAAATCGCCGCGCTCTGGATTGTGATCCCGCGCTCTCTCTCCTCCTGCAAGAAGTCTGTCACCTGGACGTGAAACGACCCACTCGCAATCACCGTATCGCCGTCGTCCACGTTTCCAGGAGAGCGAACAATGCCAGCATAAAAGAGCATCTTCTCCGTAGTCGTCGTTTTTCCGGCATCGATGTGAGCGAAGATACCGATGTTCCGAATTTTGGCCAAATAGGAGTCCTTCTACAGGCTACTTCGCGTTCCGCATAGTGTACTTTTCCACTGATAACACTGAAAAGACGGATCCCTCCCGGTGAGAAAAGGACGCTTCCAATGGGGCGAAAGGGTCGCTTCAGACACAGTCGTGATAGCATTTCCCTTCCGAACTGCGTATGGATGGATTTCTGTTTTCGGAATCGGACCTATTCGGGGTATTCCAGAAATATCATCTCCCTCCATGCCAAAAGAAGGCCCCTTTTCTGTTTCCTTTGGTTGGCTGAATGCGCGCACACCGAAGAGTTATCAGAATGATTAACGTGCCGAACAGAGACGTTTTCGAAGAAGTCCGCAAGCACAAGGATAGTTCTGATAAATACCAGGCGGAGAACTATAGTGTATTGGGAGCAATCGACGACATTATCCGATCAGCAAAGGGACAGGCAGAGTATATCGCGTCCCCTGTCGAGTACTTTTCCTGCATCATGTCGTCTCTCACCGGAAACACGGAGCGACAGCGAAGCGTAGGAGTTTGGAATGTGTGTAAGCGAAGTTGCTGTATCTTCTTCAACTCGTGCTTCCCTCCGTGTCGGAGAGCGTGAAGCGGCTGAAGTGCAATGACTGTCTTGAGATCCTCACGAACACGTACAAGTCGCATGAAAGCGAAATCGAACCTTCTGCCATGCGTTCTCTCGCTAGCTGTCTGGGAGAGATCTTCCTTTCCCAGGAGGAAACGAACGAGCTGTGGGAGTCTGGTGTCGTCAAGAGAGCGTTCTCTGTGCTGTTGACTTTGTGCATGAATGACAGCGCCAAGGTGCGCCACTCGGCGCAGGATGCTGTCAGTGCGATTTTAGAAAAGCACTCCAAGAACGGTTTCATCCTGACCTCTCGTCAGGTGATTCGCCAGTTGGACATTCTGTGCAAGGAGTTCAACGAGGACGCTTACCAGGACGTCCTCAACTACCTGATCTTGATCGCGAAGGTGGTTCTCTTCATCAGTCCGGACTTTTATCCCACCCTCTTCCAGCTGCTTCTCAAGGTGAGTTCGTTCTCCTTCGCTGACCCGCAGCTCCGTCAGCACCAGTGTCCGATGGTCGACTACCGAGCTCTCTTCCCCGTCGAAGTCCTCCTCAATAGCGACCGCTACATTGCCCCCGAACTTCTCCAGTCCCTCTTCTCGCAGCTCCAGGCCGTTGCCACGCCTGCCACGGGCACCGAAAAGGATACTACCGAATACGCAGCGGTCCTGCTCCTCCTCTGTCGAGCGCAGCTCCGCACCGATCTCGCTTCCTTCCTTCCTTCCTTCCTGGCGGTTCTTCGCACCGTCGTGGATTTCTTCATCACGCCCAACGCCGCTCTCCACAAATCGCTCTCCATGTTCCTGATCGGTTTCTTCCCCACACTCGCTGATATCGTACCGGCGTTTTCTCTCCCTCATTCCAGCACTTCGCCGAAGACACCGTCCAGCAGGTCGTCTCCATCTTCATGGAAACGCTGCAGTTCCGCTTCCAGCACGCCTGGACGTTCCTTCTTCCTGCGATCTCCGCTGTGATTCGGGTCTTCGGACCGATGGCGCAGGCGCCGTTCGCTCCGCTTCTCCAGCAGCTGGTGGCCATTTACGACTCCTCCGTGAAGGGAGACGCCGCGTAGGAGTCGGAGGAACCTCTCACGTGCAGCTTCAAGATGATTCTCACGAAGACGCTGGGCTTCTGCGTGGAGGCGCTCGGTCCCGAGGCTTTCGTAGAGTTCGTTCCTATCGTCGTAGGTGTGAAGAGGGGAGGTGAGGCGAAGGATCCGGCAACGCGACTGCCGACGGACACGCACTACTACTTGCTGCAGGTGATGAACGACCACGTGCGACACACGCAGAGCCACCTGCGTTTCTTCTTTGAACAGTGTGGTTGGACGCGCTCTCTCATATAGGCTTCTTCCCATCGCGAAGAACTGTCACATCGCTGCGAAGCAGATGGAGAACCCCGCTCTGAAGCGCCGCTATAACTCCTACGTGACGGACATCTGGAGCATCTTCGTTTCCTTCTGCGTGTGTGCCGTCGACGCGTCCACCGCCCTTCCGCAATACGGAAAGAGTCTGCTGGGAGCGATGACGGACACGCAGTATCGCGAGCTCAGCGTGATCGTCTGCAAGGGCCTGACGCTGCTGATCCGCAGCAACCAGATGGCTCTGGAGGACACGCCGGAGATGAGCGAGAGTGAGAGCGAAAGCGATAGCGAAAGCGAGGAGGAGACACAGGAGGCGAAGATTCGCGACGATGATCTGGGTGAAGAAATCGTATCGGTGGCGAGGGAGAACGAACCGTAGCTTCCCTTCCTCGAGATCCTTTCCACCACGCGCGCCCCGCGCATGGACCGTGCCGTTGCTACGGCTAATCTGGAGGCGCTGCATCCGATGTGCGAGACGCTGCTGCTGACGTTGCTGAGTCTCTATGAGCAGTGGCATGGAGACTACTCCGCGGAGGTTCCGCGCTTCTCCGGCATCGGCGCTGGCGGGGACAACGCAAGTGTCCAGGTGGTTCGCTGCACCATTGAGACGGTGTTTTCGGTGGCGCCGGGAGATCTGGTGAGCAAGATGCTGAAGCAAGTGCTTGGAAAGCTGCTCGCTGCGTTCACGAACGAGGATCCCGCGGAGGCGGACCGCTGCATGGGACAGAGCATCATTCTCACAGGTCTTCTGTCGACAGTGGTGCGTTACGTGAAGGACGAAGGTACGGGCAAACACCGTTTCCAATCTAGAACTACCGATCATCCTGCGGTGTCTGCGTCCGCACCTGAACGAAGACCACGTTCCCATCCTCCAGAAGCGCGTGTACTATTGTCTGCTCTGCATCTGCAAGTACCATGCGCCGCTGCTGGTGACGACGATGCTGGACGAGATGAAATCCATCTTGCTGGAGACGATTTTGACCATCAGTGTTGTCAGCAAGAAGTACCGTCTGAAGTGTCTGCTGTACTTGGCGCGCCACTTTGACCCCGCAAATGCTGCCCACATCCAGTTCATCGTGAGCGTTCTTCCCGAGGTGGTGCTGTGCGTGAAAGACTCGAGTCGCAAGATCCGCGCGATCTGCATTGCGATCGTCACGCGCTTCTCGGACATCATGAAGGAGTCAACACTCTCCTACCAGCGTGAGGACGGTTCTCAGGGCCACGCCTCGCTTTCCGAGTTCATCGGGCTCCTCACGGCCTGCCTGGCCTCGCAGGCGCCTCACATGCAGGCGGCTGCCGTGTTGTCGCTGGGAGCGGTGCTGCGTCACCATAGAAACGAGCCGGAGTGTCGCGAGGTGCTCGTGAACGTGCTCCACTGCGTGTATGAGCTCATGGAGACGGGAAACAAGGAGCTGGTGAAGGCCGGACTGAAGTACATTCGCATCGTCTGTCGCCTGCTGCCGGAGGAGGATCTGGTGTACGAGTTGGATCCGATCATGTCGCATGTCATGGCGACGGGAAGTGAGAACAAGAATAAGTTCCGTCTGACGGTGGATGTAGAGAGATGAGGTAACGCGTAGATTCGCACAATTCTGGAGACGCTGCTGCGTCGCGTGGGCGAAGAGGAGGTGCGGAACCGCATGCCTGCGGACGATCTGCCTCTTCTGGCGAACATTCTCCGCACGGAGCGCCGCAAGGAGAACGCGAAGAATCGACAGGTGGTTTTGCGTGTGGGGAGTAATGCGCAGGAGGAGGAGTCGACGGGTCGCAAGTCCGCACGTACGCGATACATTCGCGAGGGAGAGGATCCACTGGATCTGCTGAACGTGGAGGATGTCACGCGCGGCGTGAGTTCGCGGAAGTTCGAGGAGGAGAGTGAGAGCGAGATGGAGATGGACGAGAACGGCCGCTTCATCGTCCGAGAGGAGGAGAAAGAAGACCACTCCAAGAAGCGTGTGGCGCCAAGTGAAGAGGTGGAGGCGGAGGAGAAGAAGGAGGAGAAGCGGATCGGCGCGATTCGACGGAACGGTAAGCGGAATGTGAACGAGGATGGCGCGCGCTTCCGCTCAACGAAGGCGAAGGGCGATATGAAGAAGGGAAACGTTGATCCCTACGCATACATCTCTCTGGATTCGCGTATTCTGAGCAAGAAGAAGAAGAATCAGACGCTCGGAAAGTTCAAGAATCTGATCGGGGCGGCAAAGAAGGGAGCGCAAGAGGGCGCTGCCAAGCGGAGACGCCACAACTAGTCGACACGTCTCTTTTATTCTGTTTCGTTTATTTGGGTTGTTTCTTCACATAATCATCTCCTTTCTTGGCGATCGTGCAATGAGTTACCCGAATGTTTCAGGAGATCCTTATTTTTACGCGCAGCAGTACTGAATTGGATGAGGGTTCATCGCCAAGGTCATTTGATAAACGACTCAAGGATACAAAGGAATTGTTCGAGAAATGGAAGGCGGTGACGGATTCTAATCAAGAGAACACGACCAACGATCAACTACGCGTGTACACGCGAGGTGGGGCTCTTCGCTGTGTTTTTACCGACAGACCTTCTTCTACAGCTGAACGACATGGAAAACCTGATATCGGAGTTGACGCGATGCATGGTCATCATCGAAAAGAACCGTGATTCCAGTCGTTTCCAGTATATTGATAATGTAGAAGTCGTTGCGATACGTTACCGGTAGGAGGAGATGGAGCGACGAAGGAAGTATCTTGCAGATATTAAAGTGATTGTTCATTCCATTCGCGACAATATGAGGAAACAGCGGATGACAATCCGCAAGGAGAACAGAGCATTGAAGGAGGACCTGACCAACGCGGCGGCGCGGGAGGACCAGGAAGATCTGGCGGCGAAGGGAAATCGATACATAAAGGAGGCAGGAGATGGGCGGATCCAGTGAGTTCTAGCAGTTGGTGAAGGAGCAGGAGGAGATGATCGACGAGATCAGCTCCGGAGTGAAGCGGCTGAACGAGATGGCACACACGATTCAGGACGAGATCCATGAGCATGACCGACTCGTTGACGAAGTGGAAATCCAGGTAGATGTATCGCAGACGCGTCTGGAGCACAACAAGCGTCAGGTGGAGCGTTTGCTCCACACGAACAGTGTGATTGCTTCCATGCTTCCACATAGATTGGTGCCAAATTAAGACCATTCTCGTTCTGTTTCTAATCGCATTTTTCCTTGTTCTGTCTCTCCTCTTTTCCTCTGTTTCCAAAAAACACCTCAAAAGACGATTACTTGCCTTCCTTTCTATCCTTTTCGTTCTCCGGAAGCACGCCCACCTTCTCGGCATCCAGTGCATTGTTTATGACGACCTCGACGTCTCCCTTCTGGTCCTTCGGGAGGATAGAGGCGTCGTTTTCGCTGCTCTCCGGAACGATCTCTATCGCCGGCTTCTCTCCCTCCTCCTGTACCACAGCGGTCTGTGTGCCCGCGCCGCCTCCAAGAAGCAGCTGTCTGTGATGAGCGTAGGGGTTGACCATCTCCACGGAGAAAATGCAAACTCCCTCCAGCGAGCGCAGCGCCTGATCAATCTTATCCTTGTTCACGAAGATGTCTTCCAGCGTGGCGTTCTGCGGAGGACAGATGCGGACGATGGTGTGGCTACGATGCAGCGGACCTACAAAGCATACACGAAGGAGCCGGAGCGACGCGCCAGCAGCTCCTCAATGGTGAAGTCGTCGCTCTTGACGTTGTTCACCGCCGTGATGATCTTCAAACGCGTTTTGTCATCGACACACAACTACTCCTCACTCCTCTCCGTCGCCCCAACGTCGAGCGCCTCCTTCATGGCGTCCTTGCAGATGTCGTAGCCAGCCTTCAGAATGGTGTAGCCGACCATCGCTCCGCCGATGGGGTCCAGCCAGGGAGCGCCGATGTACTGCGTGAGAGACCGGACGAACGCCTACACGACCGCAGAGACCGGCGAGGGCGGCGATCGAGGAGAGAGCGTCTGCTCGGTGGTGGAGAGCGTTGGCGTAGAGCACGTTGCTGTCGTACTTCTTCGCGAGGCGGTTGGACCACATGTAAATCCAGTACTTGATGAAAATGGTGCCCGCGACGGTGCCCACGCCGATGCTGTTCAGAAGGACGTAGTACTTGGGATCGTTCACCAGACTCGTGTGAGCAACGGCCGCCACTTCTGCAGAGGCGGCACCGGCTTGGATGACTGCGGGGTCAACAGCGACGGGATGGATCATCGTCATGAAGAGCTCGTAGGCGTGGACGAAGACACCTCCGGCGGTTCCGATGAGAAGGCTTCCGACAGCGAGACAGGAGAGCTAGGACTGAAATCGGTCGAGAGGAACGCACTGTTTCAATCTTTCCGTATCCATACGCCCATCTCTTGTTTGGCGGTCTTCGACAGTACTTCACGCACCCTAGTGTGACCAGGTCGACGACCATGGAAGAGAGAGAGTGAGCGGCGTGATCCGTTAGGGAACATCTCAAAGAGAATCGTCAGTGGATATATCTGCAATGATTGCCGTTGAATTTAGCATCCAGCCCACGGCGCCCTTCACCGTGGTCATGAAGATATCGACGCCCAGACTCCAGTTGGCGATCTTTTGTGACTCGTGTTGCTGCTCCAATTCTCTCGACGACATGTTTTCCTTCGTTGTTTTGTGACTGAAACGAACAGTTCCGTTCTAATTCGTCACATGGCTCACTTTCATGTACCATCGATAAGGGGTCGAAAGGAGAGCGAGTACTAAACCCCGAATAGGAGTACATGCTGTATCCGGCATTCCTTCCGACCAAACTGCTCATGCTTCGAGCGACAACGGGAACAGTTCGGAATGGAGGCTGAACGGCCACTTTCCCGACGGCTCGCAATGAGTACAGACTATTACGCAACATTGAAACGGTATTTGAGTCATTGTCCCGCAGCCGACATGTCAAAATCCCTCCGAAATTTGTCACTTGGGTTTCAAATTCGGGAGGCATTTTCTCGGTGATTCCGCATCGCATTTTCTCGTCCATGATCGAAATGGACTCATCACAAGAGCACGTCGCTGTTGCAGTGCGTGTGAGACCGTTGAATGTGCGCGAAGTGAGTTCGCTAGATCCATTTCTAACTCTAAGATTAACCAAGGGGATCGGAATTGCTGGAGATGTAACACCGATCTGGCGTGTCTTCACCAGTTGGATGCAAATGACTCTACCATTCCGAACTCAATCTATTCCTACGGTATCGCATCTCTGTTGGCATGCATTACTGAATAGATTGCGTGTTTGGTCCCGATGCTTCCACCGCCGATGTGTACAACGGCGTTGGGAAACACATCGTGGACTCATTTGTTAAGGGAATCAATGGTTGCGGATCGTTTTGGGGGTGATTCACTAGGAACCATCTTTGCCTATGGTCAAACGTCTTCGGGCAAGACGTACACGATGCACGGAGACGATTCCTCTCCGGGTCTCCTTTACTTGGCATCAAAGGATGTATTTGACTACATCGCGCGA
>ENA-UERG01003096-UERG01003096.1-human-gut-metagenome-genome-assembly--contig:-NODE-3096-length-10970-cov-4.439824_pt1 | contig 10970 bp, 6 predicted proteins | sample MGYA00242954_ERZ507954 | MGnify/ENA primary metagenome ERZ507954 (study PRJEB26167, sample SAMN06115478) | human gut metagenome | host: Homo sapiens | place: China:Sichuan | collected 2015-01-21... | reverse complement strand
GTCCTGGGATCTTCTGTGTTCGTTTCTCTGCACGGACGGTCTGCCGATCGACGAATCGCCGCTTTATGACCCGAGCGAGCCTTTTAAGAATCGCGATCCGCGGTGCAGTTACACGATCGTCGAATTCGGAACCCAGCATTTGGGATATGAATTCAATCCCCGGCTGGACGTAGCGGAAATATACAGCAGCAAAGAGGGCAAGATGGTGACCAACAACGACTCGCGCACGTATCTGATATCGGGGAATTCGAACCAATACGCCTCCTACAACGGGTTGGCCCTGAAAAAAGGAATCGACGAAAGCTGGCTTTCGCCCTATGAGACGGAGCCCGACAAACGGATATTGCGTTATGCCGACGTATTGCTGATGTATGCGGAGGCCAAAATGGAACTCAACGAAATCGACGATTCGGTGCTCGAAGCGATCAACCGTGTGCGCGCCCGTGCTTACGGCGTCGAAGTTTCTGCGACGGGGCAATATCCGGCCGTCGCCGAACGGGAGCAGACCAAGCTGCGCACGATCATTCGTACGGAACGTCGTATGGAGCTCGCTTTCGAGCAGTTACGTTACCTGGACCTCTATCGCTGGCGTATTGCCGAAAAGGTAATGAACTATCCCAATTATGGCCTTCCGGCAAAGAACAAGGCGCGCCAGGACGCCTATATGCAATATTGGTTCCACGGTGCTGTTCCCGAGATCGACGAAAGCGGATGCCCCGATTTCAGCCGAACCGTCAAAGGGGAGCCCTCATTTTTCGAGTCGCAGGCCAACAAACTCTCGCAGAGGCAGTTCATCGCCCCCAAAATGTACTTGTGGCCGATCCCGAACAAAACTACTGAGGTCATGCCCAATATCGAAAACAATACCGGATATTGATCCGCTCCCGAACGACGAAAACAGGAGGCCCGGAACATCAGTTCCGGGCCTCTTCGTCTATACGGATGCGCACGCAATACGGCACATGCCTGTTCATTCCGATCGAATATATAGGGCTGATAATAGATTGACAGCTCCGTCGTCGTTTTTCGCATACGGGCCATGACGCCCTCGACATCCGGATAGACACGATCACGGAAACTAAAAACGGGAGTTCCCGATTTCCGGGAACCCCGTTTGCCGCGACGGGCGGAACGATTTCATTCCATGGCGAAGGAGAGAGCTTTCGGGCGCTCCATGATCTGTTCGTAATGATTTTTGAAACCGTCGGTTACGACGATGCGCAGCGACGAAGAGGCCGTACGGGCCTTTACCTTGAACATATGGGCCGAATACGAGGTCGGGAAAGTCATTGCGCTCTTCTTGTCGAGTTTCCGCATATTGTAGGAGATGACATGCAAAGGATCGTGCGTACGGACGCGCTGCACCGCGAGAGACGAATCGTCCGAAAGATCCGTCACTTCGATCTTCCAGTCGTCCGCCCAGTCGAAGACGTTGATGAGCACTTCGTTATTGTCGTTCGCCCGATCATACCCGAAAGCGTATTTTGCGAAGTCGGAGTCGCTGGCCGACGGACAGAAGTCCGATTTCTCGAGCAGACACTCGTTCAGGTCGTAGGTGCGGAATTGGTATCCGGCGTCCTTGCCGATGCTTTTGTAGTACCAGCGTACGTCGCTGCCGGTCGCTTCGAAGATCTTGTATCCTCCGGGCGACCCGTCGCGGCAGATATGATTGCCGGCGTAATCGGTGTGCCCCGTCCACCACCAGGTAGCGCATACGGCGGCGATATTGTGTTCGCGCAGGCGTTCCGATTTCGTGATGTTGAAATTGTAGTGGGTGTGTCCTGTGAGAATGTTCACGTCGTAGCCTTCCAGACACTCCACGAAACGTTCGGCATCCTCCATATTATAGCTTGTAGTCGTGCGGCCGGTGTCGTCGAGGGTAGGAGTCTTGTGCAGCGGGACGTGCATCCCGACGAAGACCGGAGTCTGCTTGTCCACTGTCGCGAGGTCTTTCCTCAGCCATTCGAGTTTTTCATCCGTTAGACGGACCGAATAACTATGCGTGCCGTCGATTCCGTTCGGATTTTCATAAACGACGTTGTCCAGCAGAATGTAGTGTACGTTTCCGATGTTGAACGAAAAATCCGTTGGCCCGATGATCTGCCGGAAGGGGCCTGCGGCCGCGAAATCGTCGTTGGCGACCGTGGGATCGTTGTCGTGATTGCCCGGTGCGCTGAATACGGGGAAGTCGAGCGATTTCAGGTCGTTTTGATAATCGTTCAGGTCGTAATCGTTTTCGTACCAGTATTGATCCCAGGCCAGATCGCCCAGGGCGATCCCGTATACCGGAATGTTGTCTGCGCGGCAGCTTTTCAGATAGTCGGTCATTTCACGCAGGAATCCGCTTTGAAACTGGCTGCGGTCCGAAACGCGCCGGGCCAGGTGCACGTCCGTGAAGACGACTATGCGATGATGACTGTTGTCGCATTTCGCAAGTGCGAAATCCCGTTGCTCGACCGTCGAAGCCGACTGGTTTAGGTAGCCGAAGAAGCGTGGCGTCGTACCCGAATGATCCACTTCGTAACCGCTCGGCACCGAGATGAAGACATATCCGTTCTTTTTGTCCGATGCGAGGTAATAGATCCCTTCGGCATCCGTCCTTGTCACCTCCGAACCGTCCGATACGACCACTCCGGCCACCGGTTCGCCGTTGCAGGTGACGGTGCCTTTGATATTCATGCCCGCTTTGTCCGGAATGTCCGAAAGCAGATTGAAGGTCGTGCGTCCGAGCAGCAGGTTCTGGCCGTTGCGCGACACATAGACTTTGTATTCGCCGCTGGTCAGACCGTCGGGAACGACGAAAACGATCTCCGTCGAGGTGACGAGCACGGCCGGAGCGGTATATTCCGCCGAACCTGTGAGGACGGGGCGCAGTACCACGACGTCTCCGGATTCGAATCCTCTGCCGGAGATGGAGACTTCGCTGCCGATTGATGTGTAGATCTGATCGAGCAGCACGACATCCGAGATATCGAGGATGCCGTGCTCTTCGGAATCCTCCTTCGAGCAGCCGGTGCTCTGGGCCATTAGCAGGATCAATGCCGCCGATACAGCGAACAAACGATGGATTATCGAGGTGAAAGAGTTGTTTTTCATTGGTTTTGTAGGTTGGATTTTCCCGATGCCTCAGTCGGTCGTACGGGTATGATAGGTAATATGTCGAATCGGAGGAAAAGACGATCCGCGATCGGCCCCCCCCCGACGCATCACGTCTCCGGCCGCAGGCCGTCGAGTCGTGCGAGAAGTCCGTAGAAAGCCGCATGTCCGATGTGTGCCGCCGGAGCAATGCTCCGCAGACACGCCGTCCCATACAAGCCTTTGCGCAAGCCAGGTTCGAGATAAGCGTACGAACGGGAAATTTGACCGCCCAGCAACAGACACTCGATCCGTTCCTTGCGGATCAGTTCGCGGAGAGCCTCGCCCAGCATACGGCCTATGGTCGCAAAGGTCTCCCTGGCGGCCGGATTCCCCTCTCCGGCCATGCGGCCCAAGTCGGCCACCGTAAGCGACGGCCCGGTATCCTGTCCCGTTATCTCGCCGTAGAGTCGTAGGAATCCGCGTTTGGCGACATAATCTTCGAGGATTCCGTCGCGGAACGGTTTCTTGTAGACGGTGATCCGAGGGGAACCGGTCGGAGCGTATTGCACCTCGCCGTCGAGACAGCAGGCGAACCCGAGTCCCGTTCCGAGGGCGATGAGCGCTGCGTTGGCGAAGCCCCGGGCGTTTCCGCAGCGCATTTCGCCCAGCATCGCGGCGTTCACGTCGTGCATGAACAGAACGGGCATCGTCGGTCCCACATCCGTACGTGTGCGGAGCAGGTCGAGCAGCGATATGCCGTATATGTTCCGGAATTTGTGCGTCATCAGCGGAATGCCGAGTCCGAAGTCGAACGGGCCGGGGAAGGCGATTCCCGTGCATCCGATCCGCAGGCCTCGGTCCGCCGCGGAGCGCATGCCTCGCTCCACGGCGGCGATCAGGGCCTGTTCGATCTCTTCGCGCGGACCGTCCGACGGCATCGGTACGGAGTATTCCGTGTCCGGAACGAACCGTCCGTTTCCGTCGGCGATGACGGCTTTGAGAAACGTCCCTCCGACATCGAAAAGCAGTTTCCCGTTATTCGGCGTCGAATCCATCTTTGAGCATGGTTTTGTGCACGCAGATCGGCTCCGTGCGGAGATTCTCGATGACGTAGCACCCCATGTCCGCGGGGACGACCACCATGTCCATGAATTCGGCGTCGAAATAGCGTTCGGGATGTTCGATCGAGCGGATTCGGATGCGTTCGCCGTCGACGAGCGTCAACACGTGGAACCTGCCGTTCGTGTTGTCCTCGACGCTTGTCTCGAATTCGAGGCGTCGCAGCGAGAAGTAGAGCATGTCGCTCTCTCCGACGATATATTCCGCCCATGTTTCGCCTTGGCGGACGATGCGAGGCTGTTGTACGATATGGTCATGTACCCACGACGCCTTGCGTTCGAATGCAAGGTTGCGTTCGCCGTGCCAGGTGTGGATCGGCCGGGGCTTGCCGTCGAGGTCGGCGCGCAAGTAATCGTAGAGTTTGTAGGTGTAGGAACCGATCGTCAGGCTGCCGATTTCCAGCACCACCTGGTTGCGGCCGGAAGAGTGGATGGTTCCGGCCGGAAGCATGACCTGCAATCCGGGTTTCGAAACCTCGTAGTTGACGTATTTCAGATAATCGACGGGCTTGTACTCCGTGTCGGCGCGTTTGATGTCCCGGATGAACTGCTCGGTGTCGGCGTCGTCGCGGAATCCGACGAACGTGCGGGCGTTGTGTCCGGCCACGACCACGTAATAGCTTTCGTCCTGACGTCCCAGCTCGTCGTAATTTTCTTGGTTGTAACGGGCTCCCGAATGTACCTGGATCGACATGTTGCCGTTGCTGTGGTAGGAGTCGTCGTAGTTGAAGCGGATCGGAAAATAACCGTGGAATTTCTTTACGCAGGCATCGCCCATGATGGCTTCGCCTTCGCGCTGTACGAAAGTAAAGAACGGGAACTCGACCCGCTCGGCACCGGCCTCGACGACGATGCTGACCTCCATCGGGATCAGGTCGAAGACCCACGCGCAGTTGCGCATGGCGTCGGGCAGGTTGCGGAGTTTCTTGACATAGGTGCCGCCCCAGACCCCTTCCAAATAGACGGGCTTGCAGCGGAACGGATAGGCGGCCAGGGCGTCGAGCATCTGTTCCATGGCATTCCGCGGCAGCAGATGTATCCGGTCGTGATGGTCGGAAGCGACATAGTAGTCGAGTACGCTCTGCTGCAAGAGTTCGCCGCGCAGGTGTACGGCCATTTCGAAATCCACGTAGTAACAACGCCGGATAACGAGGTTGGCAGGCCGGGCCGTACGGTCGCCCAGGTTGGCGTATTCGCCGCGGCGGATACGCAGGATCGATTCTTTGGGAGTGACATCGAAGTAACATTTTCTGTCGTAGAGCGGCCGCAGTCTTTCGACGAGACATCCGTATCCGTAGACGGCGATCACCTTGCCGTGGTCCGCGGATGCCTGTAATTCGGACAGCCGTCGTGCGAACCCTTCGATTTTCGCAGGGTCGAACATCGCTTCGTATCCGCCTCGGAAGATCCGGCCGTAGAGTAGCGTCGGGTCTTTCGTGCGATCCCATTCCAGATAGGGGTCGACCATTTCGTGGATCTGTTCCTCGGTTTTGTAGACCCGTGCGAAATCCATCGCTTCGAATCCGATGCCGAGGAGTCCGAGTTGCTGCGAGAGCAGGTTGATCGTTCGGGTCCAGTCGGCCGTGGTGTATCCGTCGAATGCGACGATCAGGTTGCGTTGGGGCGTCGCTTTCAATGTCTCTGCGAATTCCCGGGCGAGTCTGACTGCCGCCTGCGGAGTTCCGGCTGTGACGGATTCGATGGTCTGGGGGGCGAGTACCGGCTTATTGATCGCACGCGGATCGTCGTAAGGGTACGGATTGTACATGAAACTCATGGTATGTAAATTTTATGGGATGAATGTTTTTATTCGATAGGGCAGTAGTCGAAGTCCATCAGGGCGGCGACCTCCTTCAACTCTCGGCGGTAGTCTCCGTCGACGACCCCGAAGTGCTGTGTGCTGCCCACGCGAAGAATCTGTTCGAAGAAGCGTCCGACGGGAACGTCGGGCCGGAAAATGCTGTGCGAATAGGTAGTCAGAATATGGTCGCCCGGAAGCGACTCGGCCATTCCGCAAATGAGTTTGTAGCGTCCGTTCTCTTCGACGAGCTGGGCGAGTGTTTTCCGCCCCGGAGAGATACGATACCATGCGAACGGAGCTCCGGCGTAGCGGTAGTCGGTTTTGGCGAAGCGCACGTCGCGTGCGATGACCACATTCCCCTGCCATGAGGAGTCGTTGTGGTCGTTGGGGCCGGCGTGACCACCGGCGAAGGTTCCGAATTCGGATTCGATGTGGAAAGGTTCGAGAAAGTTTACGTGACGTCCCGAGAGCAGTTTCAGGATATAGCAGATCAGTCCGGCTCCTGTGTCGGCTTCGGGGACGAGTACCGAGATGTTCTCGTTGAACCAAGGGTGATAAAAACCGGCGCGCAGTCCCACCAGCCGGAACATCGCCTGGTCGATGTCATTGAAGACCAAAATGTCGGAATCGGACATGCGAGCCATCTCCGCCAGTCCGATCGAGGCGCGAACCGAAGCCCGGAATTTTTCGGGATCGACGTCGTCCATCATCCGGTATCGGGCCGTCAACTCGTCGCAATATGCGTTCAGTACGGTGTCGTTCACGCCGTCGATGACCTCGCCGTAGGTCGAATAGGGGAGGAAATGGATCTCCGGACCGATTTTCGTGAAGAGCGCGTAGGGATCGAAATAGGTGGACCACATCGCCTCGTTGTAATTGGCCAGCAGTCCGAGATTCGATTGCCGCAGCAGGCTGCGTACGCGGGCGGCTGCGGCGAATGTCCGGATGCGTCCGGTCACCTCCTCCCGCGATCCCATGACGATGCGGACGTGTTTTCTGCCGACACGAGGAAGCGATCCCGACCCTTCGAGCGATCCGACAAGCGTTCCGGAGCAGAGGTACTCGATGAAGTCGTCCTCGTCGAGCGTGTCGCGGAAGGCCATTCGCTCCTTGGCTACGTTGACGAAGATCATCGGCACCTCGGGCATGTCGCGCAGGAAACGTATCCATGCGAAATCTTCCGACCAGGAGAGGAACTCGGCGATGATGAAGTCCGCCTTTTCCAGATAGAATCGTTCCATGGCACGGACTGCATCCTCCCGTTCGTAGACGATCCCCGGGAAGATGACGTCGAGAAAGTCGAGTGTCCCGAGAATTTCCTCGACCTGCATGGCTTTGCGTTCTCCGTAGGTGCCGTGCGGCAGCCCTTCCCCCAGATTCTTGAATCGGGGCGATGCGATCAGGAACAGCCCTGCTTTCGCCTTTCTGTTTTTCTGTTTGCTATACATTGTTTATGCGATTATAGTTTTTCATGTAGAACCGTTTGCTGCCCGCAAGCATCAGCACGCCGCATACGAGCCATACGCCGGCCAGCATCGTAATGCCGGAAGAGAGTCCGGCCGCCTCTTTCACGGCACCCAGTATGACGGGTGCCAGCGCTCCTATGGCGAATCCGGTCATGATCATTACGCCGGACGCCGAGGAGTGGTAGCGTTCGGGAACGACGTCGTAAAGAACCGTGTAGGTGTTGGCGTCGAAGAATGCCCGGGCGAAGCCGAATCCTGCGAAGCCGAGATAGATGATCCACAGCGTCGAAGAGTGTCCCATCATCACGATGAACGGCACGGCGGCCAGCAGGCCGATGCCCTGCATGGCCATTCGGCTCGCAGGGTGTTTCGCGGCGATCCGGTCGGAGATGCGTCCGGCGATCAGGATTCCGACGAAGGCGAACAGATGCGTGTAGAACATCGAGTGGAAACCGGCGGCTGCCAGATCCATGTCGAAACGTTCGTAGAGATAGGTGGGCATCCAGGTCAGATACCCCGTCAGCACGAAGATCAGTCCGGAGAAACTGAGCGTCAGAATGAGTGCCGTCGGAGTCGTGAAAACGATGCGGAATCCTTCGGCGAAACGGGGTTTCTGCTCGTTCCCCCCCCCTCTTTCTGTCGGCTCGGTCGCAGGATGTTTGCGGTCGCGCAAGTGTCCGGCCATGATTATGCCGTGGAGAACCCCGATGGCGCCGAAGATGTAGAAGGCGTTGCGCCAGCCCCAGAGTTCGCCGACGACGCCGGCGACATACCCGCTGAGGATGATCCCGACATAATAAGCCGTCTGGTGGATCGACATGGCGAAGGCTCGCGTCCGGTCGTGGTAATCGGCGATGAGCGAGTAGTTCGCAGGCCCGAAGAAGGCTTCGCCGCCGCCCGTTGCGATGCTGCGCATCACGACCAGCATCAGGAATCCGTTGCAGAGTCCCGTGAACATGGTGGCGATGCTCCAGAAGAGGACGCTCGCCGTCACGATCCACTTGCGGCTGAAACGGTCGCCGATAAATCCTCCGATCGGGACCAGCACGGCATAGAACAGGTTGAAAGCCGTGGCGATCGTACCGACGGCCACATCGCTCAGCCCCAAGTCCTCGCGGATGAGCGGAAGCACCACGTTGAATACCTGTCTGTCCGCCTGATTGAGCAGGTAGGCGACCCACAGCAGGGCCAGCACCTCCCATTTGTATCCTTTACGGACTTTGTCGTATCCTGTCATAAACTTGAAACGCTTTTGTCTCGGTTCGGGAAATAGTCGTCAGAAATGCATGTCCCGGGTCGATCCGGAAATCTGGCGTTCGCGTGTTTGCGTCCCTTCGGGCAGGGCGCTCCGTTCGAGAATCACTACGGGAGAATCCCATACGGGAAGTCCCGTGAATTTCATGCGCCCGTCGCCGGAATGCCCGTGATATTTCGGCAGAGCGTAGATCCGGCCCGTGATCATCTCGATTAGTACGGGATCTTTCAGCGAGAGTCCTTCGATCCAAAGTTCGATCGGCTCGAAAGCCAGGTTGTCCGAAGGAATACGGTCGTTCTGCCAGACGACGGCGCCGACGAGCGTTCCGTCCTTCTGACGTTCGATGCCTGCGACCGTGAGTCGTCGCGGCGTGTTGCTCTCGTGGTTCAGGCGTCCGGCGGAACGGAGTTCGGGGCGGAAGAGATTGACCATATGCTGCACGGTATGGAACGACGGCCGTTTGTAAACCACCTCCTTGAAAAGATTTGTCCGCAACAGCCCGAACGACTGCTGCATGTTGGGATATTGCAGGTCGACGAAGGTGAAGATCGACGAGCGGATGCCCATCATCCAGTCGTTGGCCATGCGGCGTGCGACCCATTTGGCCTGGCTGTATTCGTTCCATTCGTAGTAACGCAGGGCATGTGCCCATTCGAGCGTCGCGGGACATCCCGATTCTCCCTGGAAGAGCCGGATGTCGGGATCGTAGGATTTCACCAATCGGGCCAATGCTTCGATGCCGGGAGTAGCGTCGTCGGGATTTTCGTGGTAAGGATGGAAACTCACATAATCGATCATGCCGAGCTGCCCTCGCTCGCGAAGCAGGTCGAGCACGTGTTCGGTATAGCCTAACGGCATACGGGAAAGCCCCATGCCGATGATGACGGCGTCGGGCTGCACTCGGCGGATCGTTTCAACGGTATGCGACAACAGCGAGGCATAGGCATCGTAGTTCGTGCGGTTCTCGCCGAGATTGGGCTCGTTCCAGATTTCCCATTCGTGTACCTTGTCCTGGTAACGGGCGACGATCGTCTCGACGAATTTCAGCCAGGCTTTCATGGTCGGTTCGTCGGTAAAAATTTTCGACCCGAGACCTTTTTCAGCGCCGTACAGGGGATTGCCGTATCCGAGGTTGATCCAGGGCTGCACCCCCTCTTCCAGCATTCCGTCGACGATATGGTCGATCCACGCGAAGTCGTAGCGCCCTTTCTGCTTTTCGCAGCGGGCCCAGCCGCTCTGAATACGTGCCGAAGTTACTCCCAATTCGCTCAGATAAGGTTTGTAGCTGTCGAAATCGGCGTAGTCCCGGTCGAGCGTCTCGCAACCGACCGACCAGTCGGAAGCCCCCAATTCGTGCGTCGTGCGTGTCGGCAATGTACCGATCAGTTCCAGTTCGGGGCCGGTCGTCTGCATTTTTTTCCACGTGAGGGACCAATGCGGAGTGTCGTTTCCGGCAGATGCGGTGATCGCCAGACAGGTCATTGCTGCGGTCATGCTGATAAGTTTGCTCATTTGTCGTAGTTTTTGAGTTACAATTCAGGTTATTTTTATTACTTTTGTACCAAAGTATAGCACACTCAACCCAACATAGGCGTCATCAGCTTTGATTTATGTGTGTTGTAGTGTGGTGCAAATATACTCCATTTGTCGTGAAAAAAAAAACAGTTATTTTTTATAATCCGGATATGGCATATACCATAAAAATAGACCTGAAATCGCAGACACCCGTCTACAAACAGCTCATCAACAGTGTCGAAACGGCTATCCACAACGGCGAGTACAGATACGGAGACCTGCTGCCGTCGATGAACGAACTTTCGCTTCAACTGGGGATATCGAAGGAAACGGTCAAGAAAGCCTATTCGCTCATGCGCGACAGGGGAGTTATCAGTGCCACGCAGGGAAAGGGCTTTTACGTTTCATCCGAAAACAGCGGGCAAAATCCCAAGATACTGGTGTTGTTCGACAAATTGAGCACCTACAAGCAGGTGCTGTTCAGCTCGTTCTCCTCGACGATCGGAACACGGGGGGAGATCACTATCCGTTTGCACAACCAGCAGATCGACCTGCTCGAATACTATATCGACGAAAACCTCGACCAGTTCGATTATTATGTCGTCACCCCGCACTTTCCGCTCGACGAATCCACGCAGCGGCGTGCGGTCAAGGCGCTGATGCGGATTCCGAACCGCAAGCTCATCCTGCTCGACCGGTGCCTCGATTCGCTTCCCGGCAACTACGGTGTCGTATAT
>ENA-UERG01003094-UERG01003094.1-human-gut-metagenome-genome-assembly--contig:-NODE-3094-length-10972-cov-4.625700_pt1 | contig 10972 bp, 8 predicted proteins | sample MGYA00242954_ERZ507954 | MGnify/ENA primary metagenome ERZ507954 (study PRJEB26167, sample SAMN06115478) | human gut metagenome | host: Homo sapiens | place: China:Sichuan | collected 2015-01-21... | reverse complement strand
CACACCCTCTATTTATTATTTATTACCCTCCTTTGCGTTGCCGGTTTCACAGCTTGCGATGATTCGGGAAGTGATGATATGATATGGGATTTTGCTCCTATCGAACTGCATATCGCAGTACAAGATGCTCAAGGTAATGATTTGTTGAATCCTGAAACTCCCGGCAACATTGCCAAGCAAGGAATCAAGGCAATCTATAATGGAAAAATTTATGAAAAGGACGTTCCTATAAACCAAACCAAAGCTTACCTTGCACACTTCAACGGTCTGCAAACAATGAAATTTGAAACTGGCAAATACTTTCTCACTTTTGGAGAATTCAATGGCGACGATACATTCGATAACGAAAAAGTGATAATAGACTGGAACGATGGTACTCAAGACGTCATCACCTTCTCTAGCAAACTGACCTGGAAATCAAAAAATAAACCCGTATTCGACAGAAAGTTCTGTTTGAACGGAAAAGACAACGGATTGCAATTCGGAGGTTTTGTTATCATCAAAGAACCGGTAATCACCTCCTCAACTACTTCCGACCAATAATGTACTCCATAAACAAACGAATATAGTTCAATCAATAACTAAAATATTATGCAGAAATACGGTTTAATAGGTTACCCGTTGAAACATTCCTTTTCTATCGGATATTTCAATGAGAAATTCAAGGCAGAAAATATTGATGCAGAATATGTAAATTTCGAAATTCCACGTATCGAGGATTTCATGGAAGTTATCGAGGAAAATCCCAACCTCTGTGGACTGAATGTGACTATCCCTTACAAGGAGCAAGTCATCCCCTACCTGGACGAACTGGACAAAGACACGGCCAAGATAGGCGCCGTCAATGTCATTAAGATTATCCGCCTTCCCAAAGGCAAAGTGAAACTGGTTGGCTACAACTCCGACATCATAGGATTTACACAATCCATAGAACCACTTTTGCAACCACATCACAAAAAAGCCTTGATTCTGGGCACCGGCGGCGCATCGAAAGCCGTATATCGCGGGCTGGAGAACCTGGGTATAAAAAGTACCTTCGTATCACGCGCCAAGAAAGAGGATAAATACCTCACTTATGAGGAACTGACACCGGAAATCATGCAAGAGTACACAGTGATTGTCAACTGTACCCCAGTAGGCATGTATCCCAAAGTGGACTTCTGCCCCAACATTCCTTACGAGCTACTGACTCCCAACCATTTGCTCTACGATTTGTTATATAATCCAAACGAAACCCTCTTCATGAAGAAAGGCCAGGCACAAGGAGCCGTCACCAAGAACGGACTGGAGATGTTGCTGCTGCAGGCCTTTGCTGCATGGGAAATTTGGAATAAATAATGAAGAAAGCCATAAAATATTCGATTCTCGGTCTGGCTGCCCTCTGCACCGTACTGTTGTGCGGAGGGTACTATATGCTGGGCTATTCCCTGAAACCGGACGACCTCGTTTCACGCAGCCGCAACATAGCCGCATCCTACGATTTCATGTACGAGCGCTATCCCGAACTGCACCCCTGGGTGGATAGCCTGATGACCGCAGGAGCACTGAAGGACTTCTACATCGAGAACGACCGCGGAGAGACGCTGCATGCACTCTACGTTGCCGCCGCCCACCCCACCCTCAAAACAGCAGTCATCGTACACGGATATACGGATAATGCCGTGCGCATGCTGATGATAGGCTATCTGTACAGCAAGGAGATGGGGTTCAACATCCTGCTGCCCGACCTTTACGGACACGGGATGAGCGAAGGGAACCATGTACAGATGGGCTGGAAAGACCGGCTCGACGTGTTGCAATGGACCGAGACCGCCGATGAGCTTTTCGGACGCAACCATGCGGACAGCATAGCGTCCCGCAGTACAAAGATGGTAGTACACGGCATCTCCATGGGAGCCGCCACCACCATGATGGTATCCGGCGAAGTGGAACACGGACAATACCAACAGCCATTCATCAAGTGTTTTGTGGAAGACTGCGGTTACACAAGCGTATGGGATGAGTTTCGCGGGGAGTTGAAAGAACAGTTCGGACTGCCCGCTTTCCCCCTACTGCATACTGCAAGCTGGCTTTGCCGGCAGGAGTACGGGTGGGACTTCCGCGAAGCTTCTGCCCTGGAGCAAGTAAAGAAATGTACTTTGCCGATGCTCTTCATCCACGGTGATGCCGACACCTTTGTACCGACGTGGATGGTTTATCCCCTCTATGAAGCCAAGCCCGAACCCAAAGAATTATGGATTGTACCCGGTGCCACACATGCCATGTCTTACAAGGATTATCCGCAGGAATACACCGAGCATGTAAAGAAATTCGTAGGGAAATACATACATTGACGTGATTTTTCCTATCTTCGCCGCAACAAATATTGGTAGTATGAGACGATTTATTTCTATAGCATCCTTCTTATGCCTGCTCTTATCCTTGCAGGCACAAGAAGTCTACACCACTAAGAATATTCCTAAAGTACACCTTCAGGACAAGACACGCTATGTGTGCAACCCAGCCGGAATCCTATCAACGGAGGCATGTGACAATATAGACCGTATGCTCTATGCATTGGAGCAGCAGACTGGTATTGAAACGGTAGTTGCCGTTGTTCCCTCCATCGGACAAGAAGACTGTTTTGATTTCTCACATCAGCTGCTCAATGAATGGGGAGTAGGGAAAAAAGAGAAAAACAACGGTTTGGTCATTCTGCTGGTAACCGACCAACGCTGCATCCAGTTTTATACGGGATACGGTTTAGAAGGGGACCTTCCTGATGCCATCTGCAAACGTATACAGACCAAATACATGATTCCCTATCTGAAAGACGGTAATTGGGATGCTGGAATGGTAGCGGGTGTAAAGGCAGTCTGTTCACGTCTTGACGGCACTATGGTGAATGACACGGAAGAGGAGGATGACCTCTCCGTAGGAGGTATCCTACTGGGGCTTATCGGTTTCCTCGCAGTGGCATCTATTATAGGTATCCTTGCCCAACGCGCTGCCAACAAATGCCCCAACTGCGGACAACATAAATTGCAACGTAGCAGCAGCGTACTCATCTCACGCCGCAATGGAGTGAAAACGGAAGATGTGACCTACACCTGCCGCAATTGCGGACATAAAGTAGTGCGCCGCCAGCAGTCATACGATGAAAATTACCGGGGAGGAGGCGGAGGTGGTCCGGTCATCTTCGGTGGTGGAGGTCTCTTCGGCGGAAGTGGCGGAGGAGGCTTCAGCGGTGGTAGCTTCGGAGGCGGTATGGGAGGTGGCGGTGGAGCCGGTTCCCGGTTCTAACGCCGAGGATGTGTCATCTGTGTGCCATCAACCGTTTTGACACACCTTCGAGGATACTGGAAGAAAATAAAACGTTTACATAGAATATAATTAAATGATTAATAACTGCCTTCCCCTCCTCCCCTCTCTCTATCGGAGAGGAATCGGAGGTGAGGCCTAAAAATGAAAAGTATGAAGAAATCAACCATTATCATTATCGTTGTTATAGCTCTTCTCGCCATTTGGGGGGTAACTGGCTATAACGGACTCGTAACCATGGACGAAAATGTCAGCGGACAATGGTCGAACGTAGAAACCCAATACCAACGCCGTGCCGACCTGATTCCGAACTTGGTGAATACCGTGAAAGGATATGCCACGCACGAGAAGGAAACACTGGAAGGTGTAGTAGAAGCCCGCAGCAAAGCCACTCAAATGACCATAGACGCCAACGACCTGACACCGGAAAAGCTGGCTGAATATCAGAAAGCACAAGGTGCGGTGACTTCCGCCCTCGGTAAATTGCTTGCCATCACAGAAAACTATCCGGACTTGAAAGCAAATCAGAATTTCCTGGAACTGCAGGCACAGCTGGAAGGTACGGAAAACCGTATCAACGTAGCACGTACCAACTTCAACAATGCAGCCAAGAACTTCAATACAGCCATTCGCCGTTTCCCCAAGAATATCCTTGCCGGTCTCTTCGGTTTTGAGAAACGAGCTTATTTCGAAGCGGCAGAAGGAGCGGAACAAGCTCCCCAGGTACAATTCTGATAAATACACAACTCTATAGCGAGGCACAAAGGCGAGAAACTTTGTGCCTCGCTTTGTGTTGTAGAAGATTAGATGTATCTTTGCACATTCAATTGAACAAACCTATTATCTCATGAGTAATCAACGATACATGATGCGAGGCGTCAGCGCATCAAAGGAAGATGTGCACAACGCCATCAAGAATATCGACAAAGGTATTTTCCCGCAGGCTTTCTGCAAAATTATCCCCGACATTTTGGGCGGTGACCCGGAGTATTGCAACATTATGCATGCCGATGGAGCAGGCACCAAGTCCAGTCTTGCCTATATGTACTGGAAGGAAACCGGCGACCTGGGTGTGTGGAAAGGCATTGCACAAGATGCACTGATTATGAACATCGACGACCTGCTTTGTGTGGGTGCGGTAGACAACATTCTGGTATCTTCCACCATCGGACGCAACAAGCTGCTCATTCCCGGCGAAGTAATCTCCGCTATCATCAACGGAACGGATGAACTGCTTGCCGAACTCCGTGAAATGGGTGTAGGCGTTTATGCCACCGGTGGCGAAACAGCCGACGTGGGCGACCTTGTACGTACCATTATCGTAGACTCGACAGTGACCTGCCGCATGAAGCGCTCAGATGTTATAGACAATGCCAATATCCGTCCGGGCGATGTGATTGTAGGTCTGGCATCTTACGGAAAGGCTACTTATGAGAAAGAATACAATGGCGGTATGGGCAGTAACGGACTGACCAGCGCACGCCACGATGTATTCTCCAAATACCTGGCAGAGAAATACCCTGAAAGCTATGACAAGGCTGTACCCGAAGAGCTGGTATACAGTGGCAAGCTAAAACTGACAGACAGTGTCGAAGACAGTCCGCTGGATGCAGGAAAGCTGGTACTTTCCCCCACCCGCACCTACGCACCGGTAGTTAAGAAGCTGCTCGATGCGCTCCGTCCCCAAATCCACGGTATGGTACACTGCTCGGGCGGCGCACAAACCAAGGTACTGCACTTTGTGGGAGACAACTGCCGTGTCATCAAAGACAATCTCTTCCCCGTTCCACCGTTGTTCAAGACCATCAAGGAGCAGAGCGATACGGACTGGAGCGAAATGTACAAGGTGTTCAATATGGGGCATCGCCTGGAAGTGTACCTCTCTCCCGAACATGCAGAAGAGGTGATTGCTATTTCGAAGAGTTTCAACATCGATGCACAGATTGTAGGCCGCGTGGAAGAAAGCGACAAGAAAGAACTGATTATCAAGAGCGAATTCGGAGAGTTCAAGTATTAAATATATGGCAGACAACAATACCATACTCGAAAAGCTGGAAGGGCTTGTCGCCCGCTTCGAAGAAGTGTCGACCTTGATTACAGACCCGGCAGTGATTGCGGACCAGAAGCGTTACGTCAAGCTCACCAAAGAATATAAAGAACTGGGCGACCTGATGAATGCCCGCAAAGAGTACATGCAAGTACTGGGCGGCATAGAAGAAGCCAAAGAAATTATCGCCAACGAAACAGACCAGGAGATGCGGGAAATGGCACGCGAAGAGCTGGATGCCTGCCAAGCCCGCCAACCGGAACTGGAAGAGCAGATAAAGCTGCTGCTCGTCCCCGCCGACCCGCAGGATGGCCGTAATGCCATCCTCGAAATTCGTGGCGGCACGGGTGGTGACGAAGCGGCAATCTTTGCCGGCGACCTCTTCCGCATGTACACCAAGTATTGCGAATCCAAGGGATGGAAAATGGAGATATCCAGCGCCAACGAAGGCGCAGCCGGCGGTTTCAAGGAAATTGTCTGCTCCGTGACGGGCGACAATGTATACGGCACACTGAAATATGAATCGGGCGTGCACCGCGTGCAGCGCGTACCGGCCACAGAAACGCAAGGACGGGTACACACCTCAGCCGCCAGCGTAGCCGTGCTTCCCGAAGCCGAAGAGTTCGACGTAGTTATCAACGAAGGTGAAATCAAGTGGGACACCTTCCGAAGCGGTGGTGCCGGCGGTCAGAACGTGAACAAGGTGGAATCCGGCGTGCGCCTGCGCTACAACTGGAAGAATCCCAACACAGGCATAGTCGAAGAAATCCTCATCGAATGTACCGAGACGCGCGACCAGCCCAAGAACAAGGAACGCGCCCTCTCGCGCTTGCGTACCTTCATCTACGATAAGGAACACCAGAAGTACATCGACGACATCGCCTCCAAGCGTAAGACGATGGTCAGCACTGGCGACCGCTCCGCCAAGATACGCACCTACAACTATCCGCAAGGACGCATCACGGACCACCGCATCAACTACACCATCTACAATCTCGCCGCCTTCATGGACGGAGACATCCAAGACTGCATCGACCACCTGATTGTGGCGGAAAATGCAGAAAGACTGAAAGAGAGCGAACTGTAAGGCAGTGATAAGTAACCCGTAACTAAAAAATAATATGAACAAACAGCAATTATTCGAGAACATCAAGCGCAAGAAGTCATTCCTTTGCGTAGGTCTTGACACCGACATCAAGAAAATACCCGAACATCTTCTGAAAGAGGAAGACCCTATATTCGCTTTCAACAAAGCCATCATCGACGCAACTGCCGACCTCTGCATCGCCTACAAGCCCAATCTGGCATTTTATGAGAGCATGGGCGTGAAAGGCTGGATAGCTTTCGAGAAAACCGTAAACTACATCAAGCAGAACTATCCCGACCAATTCATCATCGCCGACGCCAAACGCGGTGACATCGGGAACACCTCTGCCATGTATGCCCGTACCTTCTTCGAAGAGCTGGATATAGATTCCGTAACCGTAGCTCCCTACATGGGCGAAGACAGTGTGACCCCGTTCCTTACGTACGAAGGCAAATGGGTAATCCTGCTTGCGTTGACCAGCAACAAAGGCTCGCACGACTTCCAGCTGACGGAAGACACCAACGGCGAACGCCTCTTCGAAAAAGTGCTCCGCAAATCCCAGGAGTGGGCCAGTGACGAACAGATGATGTACGTAGTAGGCGCCACACAAGGCCGCGCCTTCGAAGATATCCGCAAGATTGTTCCCGAACACTTCCTATTGGTTCCCGGCGTAGGCGCACAAGGCGGCTCCCTGGAAGAAGTCTGCAAGTATGGCATGAACAAGACTTGCGGCCTGATTGTCAACTCCAGCCGTGGCATCATCTACGTGGACAAGACAGAGAACTTCGCCGCCGCCAGCCGAAAAGCAGCCCAAGAAGTGCAGGCACAGATGGCGGAAGAGTTGAAAAAAGTGATTAACGACTAACGCTTAATGTTCGAAAGAAAGATTATCAACGACCCTGTCTTCGGGTTCATCAACATACCAAAGGGGTTGTTGTACGATGTTGTACGACATCCTCTTTTGCAACGTCTAAACCGTATCAAGCAACTGGGGTTGTCCTCTGTCGTATATCCCGGTGCGCAGCATACACGGTTCCAACACTCTTTGGGAGCCTTCTACCTGATGAGTGAGGCCATCCAGCAACTTGCCACCAAAGGAAACTTTATCTTCGACAGCGAAGCCGAAGCTGTGGAAGCCGCTATCCTGATGCACGACATCGGCCACGGCCCCTTCTCCCACGTACTGGAAAATACCATCGTGCAGGGCGTCTCCCACGAAGACATCTCCTTGATGCTGATGGAACGTATCAACAAGGAAATGAACGGACAGTTGACACTCGCCATTCAAATTTTCAAGGATGAATACCCCAAGCGCTTCCTGCACCAACTGGTAAGCGGGCAACTGGATATGGACCGCCTGGACTACCTGCGCCGCGACAGCTTCTATACCGGAGTGACCGAAGGCAACATTGGCTCCGCCCGCATTATCAAGATGCTGGATGTAAAGGATGACCACCTGGTAGTAGAGTCCAAAGGCATCTATTCTATTGAGAACTTCCTCACTGCCCGCCGCCTGATGTACTGGCAAGTCTATCTGCACAAAACCTCCGTTGCCTACGAGAAAATGCTGATTAGCACCCTGCTCCGCGCCAAGGAACTGGCAAGCCGCGGCATAGACCTCTTTGCCTCACCCGCCTTGAAATTCTTTCTATACAACGACATCAGCCGGGAGGCATTCTACAACAATCCCGAATGTTTGGAGAATTTCATTCAGTTGGACGATAATGACATCTGGACTGCCCTCAAGGTATGGAGCCGCCATTCGGACAAGGTTTTGTCCACCTTGAGCGCCGGCATGATTAACCGAAACATCTTCAAAGTCGAGATTTCTACCGAACCTATTAGTGAGGAACGGAAAAAAGAACTAACTTTGCAAATCAGTGAACAACTGAACATCCCTCTCTCCGAAGCGAGATATTTCATCTCTACCCCCAGCATCGAGAAGAATATGTACGACGAGGCAGATGACAGTATTGACATCCTCTACAACGACGGCAGCATCAAGAATATTGCCGAAGCATCGGATATGCTCAATATCTCTCTTCTGTCCAAGAAAGTAAAAAAGTACTACTTATGCTACCAACGTTTGCATAGATAAGTATAAAATATTCACCTCAGGACAAGGAAATATAAAAAAAAAGTCCGTTATTTGCGTTTTGAAACCATCTAACAAGAATAAGACATGGAGTTCTCTGCTAAACAAATTGCAACATTTATCCAAGGAGAAATTGTTGGAGACGAGAATGCTACCGTTCACACCTTTGCGAAAATCGAAGAGGGAATACCGGGAGCCATCTCCTTTCTATCCAACCCCAAATATACCCCCTACATATACGAAACCCAATCAAGCATTGTTCTGGTAAACAAGGACTTTGTTCCGGAACAAGAAGTGAAAGCCACCCTGATTAAAGTGGACAATGCGTATGAAAGTCTTGCTAAATTGCTAAATCTTTATGAGCAAAGCAAGCCAAAGCGGGTGGGAATTGACTCTCTGGCCTTTGTTGCCGAGACAGCTAAAATTGGCAAGGATGTTTACATTGCGCCTTTTGCCTGCATTGGCGAATACGCAGAGGTGGGAGACAATACGGTCATTCATCCGCACGTCACGATTGGCAGCGGTGCCAAAGTGGGCAATGACTGTATTATTTACGCTAACTCCACCATCTACCACGATTGCCGGGTAGGAAACCACTGCATCCTGCACTCCGGTTGCGTTATCGGTGCAGACGGTTTCGGCTTCGCCCCCACTTCCGAGGGCTATGAAAAAATACCGCAAATAGGTATCACTATCCTGGAAGACCATGTGGAAATCGGTGCCAACACGTGTGTGGACCGTGCTACTATGGGAGCCACCATCGTACATAGCGGTGTGAAACTGGATAATTTGATTCAAGTGGCACACAATGATGAAATAGGCTCCCACACCGTAATGGCGGCGCAAGTAGGTGTAGCAGGTTCTACCAAGATAGGAGAATGGTGCATGTTCGGCGGGCAGGTAGGCATTGCAGGTCATATTCATATTGGCAACAAAGTGAACCTTGGCGCACAGTCTGGTGTTCCCAGTAGCATAAAGGACGGTAGCCAGCTTATCGGTACCCCTCCTATGGAGCTGAAACAATATTTCAAGGCATCCATCGCACAAAGAAGTTTGCCGGAAATGCAAGTGGAACTGCGCCAGCTCCGCAAAGAATTGAATGAACTTAAACAACTATTAAATAAGTAACCAATGTTAAAACAAAAGACTCTAAAAGATAGCTTTTCGCTTAGTGGAAAAGGTCTTCATACGGGACTTGACCTAACCGTTACTTTCAATCCTGCTCCGGATAACCATGGATACAAAATCCAACGTATTGACTTGGAAGGACAGCCTACCTTCGATGCCGTTGCAGACAACGTATCCGAAACTACCCGTGGAACTGTAATCTCCAAAAACGGAGTAAAGGTGAGCACAGTGGAGCATGGTATGGCAGCCCTCTATGCATTGGGTATCGATAACTGCTTGATACAGGTAAACGGACCGGAATTTCCCATTCTGGACGGAAGCGCCCAATATTATGTCAACGAAATAGAGCGCGTAGGCACTGTAGAACAAAATGCCGTAAAAGATTTCTATATCATCAAGTCCAAAATTGAATTCCGTGACGAAACAACCGGCTCTTCCATCATCGTGTTGCCGGACGAGAACTTCAGCTTGAATGTATTGGTATCATACGATTCCAACATCCTCCCCAACCAGTTTGCAACGCTGGAGGACATGACGAAGTTCAAGGATGAAATCGCCGCAAGCCGTACTTTCGTGTTTGTACGCGAAATTGAGCCGTTGCTGCAAGCCGGTCTTATCAAGGGCGGCGACCTTGACAATGCGATTGTTATTTACGAACGCGAAATGTCCCAGGAGAACTATGACAAGCTGGCCGACGTGATGGGTGTTCCTCATATGGACGCCAAACAATTGGGATATATCAACCACAAACCTTTGGTGTGGCCCAATGAATGCGCCCGCCACAAGTTACTTGATGTCATCGGTGACCTGGCCTTGATAGGCAAGCCCATCAAGGGCCGTATCATCGCTACCCGCCCGGGACACACTATCAACAATAAGTTCGCCCGCCAGATGCGCAAGGAAATCCGTTTGCACGAAATACAAGCCCCTACCTACGACTGCAACCGCGAACCGATTATGGATGTAAACCGCATCCGCGAACTTCTGCCTCACCGTTACCCGATGCAATTGGTGGACAAAGTCATAGAAATAGGTGCCAACTACATTGTAGGTATTAAAAATATCACAGCCAACGAACCTTTCTTCCAGGGACATTTTCCACAGGAGCCCGTTATGCCGGGAGTACTTCAAGTGGAAGCAATGGCACAAGTCGGAGGCTTGCTCGTCTTGAATTCCGTAGATGATCCTGAACGTTATTCTACCTATTTCATGAAAATAGATGGAGTGAAATTCCGTCAGAAAGTAGTGCCGGGAGATACAATCATCTTTCGTGTAGAACTGCTGGCACCTATCCGCCGCGGTATTTCACTCCATC
>ENA-UERG01003091-UERG01003091.1-human-gut-metagenome-genome-assembly--contig:-NODE-3091-length-10985-cov-5.433993_pt1 | contig 10985 bp, 15 predicted proteins | sample MGYA00242954_ERZ507954 | MGnify/ENA primary metagenome ERZ507954 (study PRJEB26167, sample SAMN06115478) | human gut metagenome | host: Homo sapiens | place: China:Sichuan | collected 2015-01-21... | reverse complement strand
CCTCCCGGGAAATAAAAGATGAGCACTTTCTATTCTGCATTGCCGCTAAGACTTTTCCCATCACTTCGGGGACAATATTTTTTTATCAAAACGTCGCTTTGATAGAGAGTTTTTATCAAATATGTGAATAATGCAGAAAATGGCATTTTGGACTTTTCACAGGGTCTGGTTGCGCAGGTATAGTAATACTTACAGCGTATTAAAGACGTTACGGGAAGGAGTAGGTATAGAATGTTTGGCTATCGCAGTAACGTGCCAAAAGTGCGCTTAACCACAGACCGACTGGTCGTGCGTCTGGTGCATGATCGTGATGCCTGGCGTCTTGCGGATTATTACGCAGAGAATCGCCATTTCCTCAAGCCCTGGGAGCCAGTGCGCGACGAAAGCCACTGTTATCCATCAGGCTGGCAGGCCAGGCTGGGGATGATTAACGAATTTCATAAACAAGGTTCAGCTTTCTACTTTGGCTTATTCGACCCGGACGAAAAAGAGATTATTGGCGTTGCCAATTTTTCCAATGTTGTTCGTGGCTCTTTTCATGCCTGCTATCTCGGTTATTCGATTGGGCAAAAATGGCAGGGCAAAGGACTCATGTTTGAAGCCCTGACCGCAGCCATTCGTTATATGCAGCGCACCCAACATATTCATCGCATTATGGCTAATTATATGCCGCACAATAAACGCAGCGGTGATTTACTGGCGCGACTGGGTTTTGAAAAAGAAGGCTATGCGAAAGACTATCTGTTGATTGATGGACAATGGCGCGATCACGTACTGACGGCATTAACTACCCCAGACTGGACGCCCGGTCGCTAAGGAGAATCTCATGAAATATCAACTTACTGCCCTGGAAGCTCGCGTGATTGGTTGCTTGCTGGAAAAGCAGGTAACCACGCCGGAACAATACCCGCTCTCAGTCAATGGTGTAGTCACGGCCTGTAATCAGAAAACGAACCGTGAACCGGTCATGAATCTGAGTGAATCCGAAGTGCAGGAACAGCTGGATAATCTGGTCAAACGTCATTATCTACGCACAGTGAGCGGTTTTGGTAATCGGGTCACCAAATATGAGCAACGTTTTTGTAATTCAGAATTTGGCGATCTGAAACTGAGCGCAGCGGAAGTGGCGTTAATCACCACGTTGTTATTGCGTGGTGCCCAGACGCCGGGTGAACTGCGCAGCCGCGCCGCGCGAATGTATGAATTCAGCGATATGGCGGAAGTGGAGTCGACGCTGGAACAACTGGCGAATCGCGAAGATGGTCCTTTTGTGGTGCGTCTGGCCCGCGAACCGGGTAAACGCGAAAGCCGCTACATGCATCTTTTCAGTGGTGAGGTTGAAGATCAGCCGGCGGTAACGGATATGTCGAACGCGGTTGACGGTGATTTACAGGCCCGCGTCGAAGCCCTGGAAATCGAAGTGGCAGAACTGAAACAGCGTCTTGATTCGTTGCTGGCCCATCTGGGAGATTAAAGTGAAAAAATTACGTATCGGCGTAGTGGGATTAGGCGGCATTGCGCAAAAAGCGTGGTTACCGGTGCTGGCGGCAGCGTCTTACTGGATGTTACAAGGAGCCTGGTCGCCTACGCGCGCGAAAGCCCTGCCAATTTGTGAAAGCTGGCGCATTCCTTATGCCGATTCGTTATCCAGCCTTGCCGCCAGTTGCGATGCGGTTTTTGTGCATTCCAGCACCGCCAGCCACTTTGACGTGGTCAGTACGTTACTCAATGCGGGGGTACATGTCTGTGTCGATAAACCGCTGGCAGAAAATCTGCGCGATGCTGAACGGCTGGTGGAACTGGCGGCGCGGAAAAAACTGACGTTGACGGTCGGTTTTAACCGTCGTTTCGCACCACTCTACGGTGAGTTAAAAACGCAACTCGCTACCGCAGCTTCGCTAAGAATGGATAAACATCGTAGCAATAGCGTCGGGCCACACGATCTTTATTTCACGTTGCTGGATGATTATCTGCATGTGGTGGATACCGCGCTGTGGTTGTCGGGCGGCAAAGCCTCTCTGGATGGCGGTACGCTACTGACTAACGACGCTGGCGAAATGCTGTTTGCCGAGCACCATTTTTCGGCCGGTCCTTTGCAGATCACCACCTGTATGCATCGCCGTGCCGGAAGTCAGCGTGAAACCGTGCAGGCCGTGACTGACGGTGCGCTCATCGGCATTACGGATATGCGCGAATGGCGTTAGGAGCGCGGGCAGGGCGTAGTGCATAAACCGATTCCTGGTTGGCAGAGCACGCTTGAGCAACGTGGATTTGTCGGCTGTGCGCGGCACTTCATTGAATGTGTGCAAAATCAGACAGTTCCGCAAACCGCCGGCGAACAGGCAGTGCTGGCGCAACGTATCGTTGACAAGATCTGGCGCGATGCGATGAGTGAATAAACCCTGTAACATCTGGCGGTAGCAATTCACCATAATCCAGGTAGACTATTCGCCTCTTTCAGCGCCTGCCTTGCAGGCGTTTTGCCCGTGGGTCTGGATTAGAACACCGATGAATTTATTAAAATCGCTGGCCGCCGTCAGCTCGATGACCATGTTTTCGCGTGTGCTTGGCTTCGCACGAGACGCAATTGTCGCCAGAATCTTTGGCGCAGGGATGGCAACCGACGCCTTTTTCGTCGCTTTTAAACTTCCTAACTTGTTACGCCGTATCTTTGCCGAAGGGGCATTTTCCCAAGCATTTGTACCGATTCTGGCGGAATATAAAAGTAAGCAGGGTGAAGACGCCACGCGGGTCTTTGTCTCTTATGTTTCTGGCCTGCTGACACTTGCGCTGGCGGTTGTGACGGTCGCTGGCATGCTCGCCGCACCGTGGGTGATCATGGTGACCGCGCCAGGCTTCGCTGACACAGCTGACAAATTTGCCCTGACCAGCCAGCTACTAAAGATTACCTTTCCCTATATCTTGCTGATCTCCCTGGCGTCGCTGGTGGGAGCGATTCTGAATACGTGGAACCGCTTCTCGATTCCTGCGTTTGCGCCAACACTGCTTAACATCAGCATGATTGGTTTCGCGCTGTTTGCCGCACCGTACTTTAACCCACCTGTGCTGGCGCTGGCGTGGGCTGTTACGGTCGGCGGCGTCCTGCAGCTGGTGTATCAGCTACCGCACCTGAAGAAGATCGGCATGCTGGTCCTGCCGCGCATTAACTTCCACGATGCCGGAGCAATGCGCGTGGTGAAACAGATGGGACCGGCGATCCTTGGCGTCTCTGTGAGCCAGATCTCCTTAATCATCAACACCATTTTTGCCTCGTTTCTTGCTTCCGGTTCGGTGTCTTGGATGTATTACGCCGACCGCTTAATGGAGTTTCCGTCCGGTGTGCTGGGCGTGGCGCTTGGCACCATTTTGCTGCCGTCGCTGTCGAAAAGTTTTGCCAGTGGCAATCATGATGAATACAACCGTTTGATGGACTGGGGGTTGCGTCTTTGTTTCCTGTTGGCGCTGCCGAGTGCGGTTGCGTTGGGCATTCTTTCAGGTCCGTTAACCGTTTCGCTGTTCCAGTACGGTAAATTTACCGCGTTTGATGCGCTGATGACCCAGCGGGCGTTAATTGCCTACTCGGTGGGTTTGATTGGCCTGATTGTAGTGAAAGTGTTGGCTCCTGGCTTTTATTCCCGCCAGGACATTAAAACGCCAGTGAAAATTGCCATCGTTACGCTGATTTTAACGCAATTGATGAACCTGGCGTTTATTGGTCCGTTGAAACATGCCGGGCTGTCACTTTCTATTGGTCTGGCGGCGTGTCTGAATGCTTCGCTGCTTTACTGGCAGTTGCGTAAGCAGAAAATCTTTACTCCGCAACCCGGCTGGATGGCGTTTCTGTTGCGTCTGGTGGTGGCGGTACTGGTGATGTCTGGCGTGCTTTTAGGTATGTTACATATCATGCCGGAGTGGTCATTGGGTACCATGCCCTGGCGTTTACTGCGTTTAATGGCGGTCGTGCTGGCGGGGATTGCCGCGTACTTCGCTGCACTGGCGGTACTGGGCTTCAAAGTTAAAGAATTTGCCCGCCGGACGGTGTAACAATGCATTCCGGCCTGCAGTGCAGGCCGGAGATAATCTTCAGATCGAAATCTTTTTACTGCCGCGATGGGGTGTTGAGGTCTGACCGTTCGCCCCATATAGCGTCGGTTCCTGATGCGGTTTCAACATTTCCAGCGCCTGTTGATTGCGCTCAATCTGTCCTTCCAGTAACCAGCCGTTATGTTGATTCATTTGGCGTAGTTGCTGCGTTTTCACAGTAATTTCCTGCCAGCGTTGACTAATATCAACGCTATTTGCTGTATTGGGTTCTTTCCTGCGTAACTGTTCGAGGTAATCCAGCGTCGCCAGCAGTGAGCTTTTTTGTTCTGTAATCCATTGCAACTGGCTGCCGTTGATCTGCCCCATAGAGAGATGTTGCTGCTCTTGATCCATTACCGTTTTGAGATCGTTAAGCACAGTGGACATCTGGTCGAGGATCTCTGCAAGACGTGTCATACGATCAGTTACTCTGCAAGTCTTGCTGCGCTTCGTTGATCAGCGCATCGGCAATTTTGCCGGTGTCCATTTTTAGTTCACCGTTACGAATCGCCAGTTTTAACGCTTCGACACGTTCAAGATTGATATCACTGCTGCCGGGTTGCATCAGTTTTGCTTGCGCGTCGCTTAACGTCACACTGGTGCTGGTGGAGGCGGTTGTTTTTGCCGCCCGGCTGTTCGTTACCGGCGCGTCAGTGGTTTCGCGCGGTTGAACGGTGCTTACAGGCTTCAGAGGCGAAGTGCGATCAATACTCATGGTTTATTCCTCATTGAGGGCGCTTTTATCATGTGTTGCTTATTTATCGGCAAGGGACGGGTAATCTTTAACAGCTTACAGGTTTATAAGAATATTCCCATCTGCATCAACAACGCCGCTGACTACCTGTCCCGATACCATGCGCACCCGCGCATTCTGTGCGACGGCTGCATTGTTCAGCGCCTGACCTTCTGCGTTGGCGCTAAACCCATCACCGCTGGCGATCACATTGACGCGTTGTCCCGCTTTTACCCGCCATGCCTTGCGAAACTGGGTTAACTGGATAGGTTGATCGGGTGATAGATCGCGCAGGCTAATGGCATCAACAAGTTGATTGATATCCAGCACCGTACGCGGTGGCAGGGTATCCAGCCGTCCGCGTTTCAGTTTGACATTGCCAGCTTCCAGCTTTCCTCCCCGCGCAATGGGCATCGCGGCAACCACATAATTTCCTGTGGCCTGTACATTAACCTGTAAATATCGTTTGTCGTTACCGCAGCGTGCCAACACATTCACATTGCCCCACAGGCGGGAATTATTGCTCATCGAAAGCAATGGCTGCTCGCATGGCGGTAGTAGATTGGGCGCTGTACGAATAGAAACACGAACCTCATCACTTACCCCCGCGAGTTGGGCGCTAAAAAAGGTTTGCAATTGCGATGTGAGATTGCTCGCCGCACTTAACGGACTGAACAGTATCGCAATGATCGCCACGCTACGTTTTATTGCCAGCATTTTCGCCCCCCAGCCATTTCTACAACGTGAATTGTACCTGTCCGCAATGGTCATCAACGGCATAAATAGCGACCCATTTTGCGTTTATTCCGCCGATAACGCGCGCGTAAAGGCATTTAAGCTGATGGCAGAATTTTGATACCTGCGGAGGAGATATGCTCGATAAGCTCGACGCCGCCTTACGTTTTCAACAAGAGGCGCTCAATCTGCGCGCCCAGCGTCAGGAAGTGCTGGCAGCAAACATCGCCAATGCCGATACCCCTGGTTATCAGGCGCGCGATATCGATTTTGCCAGTGAACTTAAAAAAGTCATGCAACGTGGACGGGATGCAACCAGTGTGGTTGCACTGACGATGACCTCAACGCAACACATCCCGGCGCAGGCGCTGACGCCTCCTACCGCAGAACTGCAATACCGTATTCCGGACCAGCCTTCGCTTGACGGTAATACCGTCGATATGGATCGCGAACGCACCCAGTTTGCCGATAACAGCCTGCAATACCAGATGAGCCTTAGTGCGTTGAGCGGGCAAATCAAAGGCATGATGAACGTTTTACAGAGCGGAAATTAACGGATGGCACTGCTGAATATTTTTGATATCGCCGGGTCGGCGTTAACTGCCCAGTCCCAGCGCCTGAACGTGGCGGCCAGTAATCTGGCAAATGCTGATAGCGTGACCGGTCCCGATGGACAGCCATATCGGGCAAAACAGGTGGTATTCCAGGTTAACGCTGCACCAGGTGCTGCGACAGGCGGCGTAAAGTTTGCCGAGGTTATAGAAAGTTAGGCCCCGGACAAACTGGGTTATGAACCTGGTAATGCGCTGGCAGATGCAAAGGGCTACGTAAAAATGCCGAACGTTGATGTCGTCGGGGAGATGGTTAACACCATGTCGGCGTCACGCAGCTATCAGGCCAATGTTGAAGTGCTCAACACGGTGAAAAGTATGATGCTGAAAACCCTTACGCTCGGTCAATAAAGGAGAAAGCTATGTCCATTGCGGTAACCACCACCGATCCGACAAATACCGGCGTCAGTACCACCAGCAGTAGTTCGCTCACGGGCAGCAACGCCGCAGATTTACAAAGCAGTTTTCTGACTTTGCTGGTGGCGCAGCTGAAAAACCAGGACCCGACCAATCCAATGGAAAACAACGAGCTGACGTCGCAATTGGCACAAATCAGCACGGTCAGCGGGATTGAAAAACTCAATACCACGCTCGGATCTATTTCCGGACAGATTGATAACAGCCAGTCGTTACAGGCCAGTAACCTGATCGGTCACGGCGTGATGATCCCCGGCACCACTATTCTTGCGGGAACCGGCAGTGAAGAAGGGGCTGTGACCACGACCACGCCGTTTGGTGTTGAGCTGCAACAGGCGGCAGACAAAGTTACGGCCACCATCACCGATAAAAATGGCGCGGTTGTGCGCACCATTGATATTGGTGAACTGACCGCCGGAGTTCACAGTTTCACCTGGGACGGTACGTTGACTGATGGCAGCACTGCGCCGAACGGTTCTTACAATGTAGCGATTAGCGCCAGTAACGGTGGTACACAACTGGTTGCCCAGCCGCTGCAGTTTGCTCTGGTGCAGGGTGTGATCCGCGGCAACAACGGTAATACGCTGGATCTCGGCACTTACGGCACCACCACCCTCGACGAAGTACGGCAGATAATTTAAGCCTTCACATTTCAGGAGTCAGTCATGGCCTTTTCTCAAGCGGTTAGCGGATTAAACGCTGCCGCCACCAACCTCGATGTTATTGGCAACAATATCGCCAACTCCGCCACCTACGGCTTTAAATCAGGCACGGCCTCTTTTGCCGATATGTTTGCCGGTTCGAAAGTGGGACTGGGGGTAAAAGTTGCCGGTATCACTCAGGACTTTACCGATGGCACGACCACCAACACCGGGCGAGGTCTGGACGTTGCTATCAGCCAGAACGGTTTTTTCCGTCTGGTAGACAGCAACGGTTCGGTGTTCTACAGCCGTAACGGACAATTTAAGCTGGATGAAAACCGTAACCTGGTGAATATGCAAGGTTTACAGCTGACGGGTTACCCGGCAACCGGTACGCCGCCGACTATTCAGCAAGGGGCGAATCCGACTAATATTTCGATCCCGAATACCCTGATGGCAGCGAAAACTACCACCACGGCATCGATGCAGATCAACCTGAATTCCAGCGATCCGCTTCCTACTGTTACGCCATTCAGCGCCAGCAATGCGGATAGCTATAACAAAAAAGGTTCGGTGACTGTTTTCGACAGTCAGGGTAATGCTCATGACATGAGCGTCTACTTTGTGAAGACCGGGGATAATAACTGGCAGGTCTACACCCAGGATAGCAGTGATCCAACAGGTACAGCCGAGCCTGCAATGAAGCTGGTGTTTAATGCCAATGGCGTTCTGACCTCAAATCCAACAGAGAATATTACCACTGGCGCAATTAACGGCGCAGATCCCGCCACGTTTAGCCTGAGCTTCCTCAACTCCATGCAGCAAAATACCGGCGCTAACAATATTGTGGCAACCACCCAGAATGGCTACAAACCGGGCGATCTGGTGAGTTATCAAATCAATGATGACGGTACGGTTGTCGGCAACTATTCCAACGAACAAACACAACTGCTGGGGCAGATTGTACTGGCGAACTTTGCCAACAACGAAGGTCTGGCATCCGAAGGCGACAACGTCTGGTCTGCGACGCAATCTTCTGGCGTGGCGCTGTTGGGGACAGCCGGGACGGGCAACTTTGGCACCCTGACCAACGGTGCGTTGGAAGCGTCCAACGTCGATCTCAGTAAAGAACTGGTCAATATGATCGTTGCCCAGCGTAACTATCAGTCTAACGCCCAGACCATCAAAACCCAGGACCAGATCCTCAACACGCTGGTTAACTTACGCTAATCGCTGACGGGATAGCTCAATGGATCACGCAATTTATACTGCGATGGGAGCAGCCAGCCAGACACTGAATCAACAGGCGGTAACCGCCAGTAATCTGGCCAATGCCTCAACGCCCGGTTTTCGCGCGCAGTTGAATGCTTTACGCGCGGTGCCAGTGGAAGGGCTTTCTCTGCCCACGCGCACGTTGGTCACGGCGTCAACGCCGGGCGCAGATATGACGCCCGGCAAAATGGATTACACCTCGCGCCCGCTGGACGTTGCGTTGCAGCAGGATGGCTGGCTGGCCGTGCAGACCGCTGACGGCAGCGAAGGGTATACGCGTAATGGCAGCATTCAGGTTGATCCCACCGGGCAACTGACAATTCAGGGGCATCCGGTGATAGGCGAGGCGGGGCCAATTGCTGTGCCGGAAGGGGCGGAAATCACTATTGCTGCCGATGGCACAATCTCGGCGCTCAATCCGGGCGATCCGGCAAATACGGTTGCGCCAGTGGGGCGTCTGAAACTGGTGAAAGCCACGGGCAGCGAAGTGCAACGCGGTGACGACGGCATTTTTCGTTTAAGCGCAGAAAGCCAGGCCACGCGTGGGCCGATACTGCAGGCAGATCCAACCTTGCGTGTGATGTCGGGGGTTCTGGAAGGCAGTAACGTCAATGCCGTTGCGGCAATGAGCGACATGATTGCCAGCGCGCGGCGTTTTGAAATGCAGATGAAGGTGATCAGCAGCGTCGATGATAACGCAGGCCGTGCCAACCAACTGCTGTCGATGAGTTAATTGAAAGGATACATGACAAGTATAAGTTGCCCGATGCGCAAGTTTATCGGGTCTATGGGGGCAATCGCAATTTATCGATTTTGCGAGCACTTGTAGGCCGGATAAGGCGTTTACGCCGCATCCGGCAAGAAGACATATGCACTTTGTCACTAATCCACTACAGGACATTTTATGATCAGTTCATTATGGATCGCCAAAACGGGCCTTGACGCCCAGCAAACCAATATGGACGTCATTGCCAACAACCTGGCAAACGTCAGTACTAACGGTTTTAAGCGTCAGCGCGCGGTGTTTGAAGATCTGCTTTATCAAACCATTCGCCAGCCGGGGGCACAGTCTTCCGAACAAACCACCTTACCCTCCGGATTACAAATCGGCACGGGGGTACGCCCGGTCGCCACTGAACGCTTACACAGCCAGGGAAACCTGTCGCAGACCAACAACAGCAAAGATGTCGCGATTAAAGGGCTGGGCTTTTTCCAGGTGATGTTGCCAGATGGCTCATCAGCCTATACCCGTGACGGCTCTTTCCAGGTGGATCAGAACGGGCAGCTGGTGACGGCTGGTGGTTTTCAGGTACAGCCAGCGATCACCATTCCGGCGAATGCGTTAAGTATCACCATCGGTCGTGATGGCGTGGTCAGCGTAACCCAACAAGGCCAGGCAGCTCCGGTTCAGGTTGGGCAGCTCAATCTCACCACCTTTATGAATGATACCGGGCTGGAGAGCATTGGCGAAAACCTCTACACCGAAACGCAATCCTCCGGTGCACCGAACGAAAGCACGCCGGGCCTGAACGGCGCGGGACTGCTGTATCAAGGGTATGTTGAAACGTCTAACGTCAACGTGGCGGAAGAACTGGTCAATATGATTCAGGTGCAACGCGCTTACGAAATCAACAGTAAAGCGGTGTCCACCACCGATCAGATGCTGCAAAAACTGACGCAACTCTAAGGCATAACCGGTGGCAGGTTCACCGGTTTATTGATTTTTGAAGATGATAGCCATGCAAAATTATGCCATTTCCAGCTTGTTGGTGCTTTCACTAACCGGCTGCGCCTGGATACCCTCCACGCCGCTGGTGCAGGGGGCGACCAGTGCACAACCGGTTCCCGGTCCGACGCCCGTCGCCAACGGTTCTATTTTCCAGTCTGCTCAGCCGATTAACTATGGCTATCAACCGCTGTTTGAAGATCGTCGACCACGCAATATTGGCGATACGCTGACCATCGTGTTGCAGGAGAACGTCAGCGCCAGCAAAAGCTCCTCTGCGAATGCCAGCCGTGACGGTAAAACTAATTTTGGCTTTGATACTGTGCCGCGCTATTTGCAGGGGCTGTTTGGTAACGCTCGTGCCGATGTCGAAGCCTCCGGTGGTAACACGTTCAACGGAAAGGGCGGGGCCAATGCCAGCAATACCTTTAGCGGCACGTTGACGGTGACGGTTGACCAGGTACTGGTCAACGGCAACCTGCATGTGGTGGGTGAAAAACAGATTGCCATTAATCAGGGTACCGAATTTATTCGCTTCTCTGGCGTGGTTAATCCACGCACTATCAGCGGCAGCAATACCGTACCGTCTACTCAGGTGGCGGATGCGCGCATTGAATACGTAGGCAATGGCTACATTAACGAAGCGCAAAATATGGGCTGGTTGCAGCGTTTCTTCCTTAACCTGTCGCCAATGTAAGTGAGGCTGTGGTGATTAAATTTCTCTCTGCATTAATTCTTCTACTGGTCACGACGGCGGCTCAGGCTGA
>ENA-UERG01003090-UERG01003090.1-human-gut-metagenome-genome-assembly--contig:-NODE-3090-length-10988-cov-4.817707_pt1 | contig 10988 bp, 7 predicted proteins | sample MGYA00242954_ERZ507954 | MGnify/ENA primary metagenome ERZ507954 (study PRJEB26167, sample SAMN06115478) | human gut metagenome | host: Homo sapiens | place: China:Sichuan | collected 2015-01-21... | reverse complement strand
GAATGGTGGTGGCGGGAATTTCGGTATTCGGATTTTCTTTTCCGCAAATTGAGCAGGTCGTAGCAGAACGCCCCTTTTCAATCAAAGTCGGCTCGGTTTCAACCGTAAATTGACATTTATTTTCCGCACCCAGAGTAATTGTCTTCAACGCATACGGATATGGGGATTCACAACTACTTGAACTATCTTTAACCATTCCGCCAATCATCCACTTGTTTCCGTTCGCCTTCAACCCAAGTTCAACGAAACTGTATCCCCCACCTTTGCTGATATTCCAATCATTCGACTTCATCGGAATATAAAACTCAGCTTGAAAAGCTTTATCACTTGTTCTTTTTACTTTAGATTGAAACCCATCCGGGAGTTTAGCGCCCGCTCCATGCGCCGTTTTCACGGTTGGTTTGGAAATTGTTCCATCCACAACCTTGTTCAACTCCCCATCGGCTACGCAGCGAAAATAATAATCTCCTGCATAATTCGCCCAAAACTGGGTCGCGGTCTTCATCGCATATGCAAGTCCGGATACAAAAACCTCAACGCCAAGAAATGTATCGGAACTTCCAGATTTATTCTTTATGTTCACAAACAGATAGAGTCCGGTTTCATCCCAAAGAACACGGTAAGTGCCTCTTGTCTCCATTTTGAACTCCTGCGCGTGCAGATAGGTTTTGTCCATTTCGGCATCCACGATAGGAGCCTCCGGAGTATAAGTCGCGGTTCTTCCGTCTCCCGAAGAAACCGCCGATGTACTGACGGTCATCACCGTCGCAAGGGAAAGAAGCATGGCAAACAGGCACAAAACGGATATCGCTCTTTTCATGGTTCGTCTCTTCCTTTCAATATTTTGTTTGCAAAAGGGGCGAACGCCGCGCGGCGTTCGCCCCGATCAGCCGTTTTTATTTCTGATGGTATGCGAGGATTTTTTCCAAGGCTGTGGTGATACGTCCCTGATTTTCGCTCCAGAACGAGGACAGCGATGCACTGCCTTGCTTGAACACGCCTGCCTTCACGGGTTCACGGAAGCAGAAGCCTGCGCTTGTCAGCACGTAGCCCGGGTCAATGAACACGTTGTTGCGGATCAGGTCGATCATGGCAAGGCTCTGCGAGTCTCTTGCGGCATTGCCTTTGAGCACCACTTCAATGTATCTCGGGTTGACGATCTCGCGGCTCTGTTTTGCAAGCGCCGCAGTCACAGTTCCCACCATTTCCGTATTCTTCACGGTCTTGGGCACGAACATCAGCGAAACGCCGTCGGTAATTGCCGTCCGGTAATTCTGTTGCGTGTTGTCCAGCTTCGGATACGGGAGCACGCCGTAGTTGTCGCTCATGTCGCGGAGGCGCTCGATCATTTCAAACCGCATCGGGTTGAACAGCACCTGCCCGCCCGTGAACAGATATTTGCTCGGGTCGTTACTGCCATCCGTACCTTTATTCTGTTCCTGATAGGAATAGCTCTCGGTGTACAGCTGAACCAACTGATCCAGAATCGCCGAATTCTTCTCGGTCTCCACCTGGAACTGATAGTTGCCGCTGTTGTCCTTGACCAGAGTCTCTACGCCAAAACTGCTTGCGAACGCGTCAATTGCAACGTCAATGTCGCTTGCAAACCCGTAAATGCGGTTCGTCCCTTCGCCCGAAGTTCCAACTTCTTTGGCAACATCCATCATGTATTCAAGCGTCCATCTACCCGAGGAAACCACGCTGTAAAGGTTTTCGGAAGCGTAATCCTTTGCCAGCCGGTCGTTGAACACCACCGAGGACATGAACTTCCAGAAGGTCAGCGTGATATCGCCCGTGATCGCGTAGGTCTTGCCGTTGATGGTCAGCACGTCGTTGATGCCGTTCTGCCACTCGTCCGCCTTCAGGTCAATGCCCGGGACGGTCTGCCAATCCAGATACCAATCGTTGCTCACCGTAGGATAGATGTAACGATGATAGCCCGCAATCAGGTCGCAGGCGTCCTCCTGCGCCGTCATCCATGTAGACAGCTGCTGTTCGAACTCGGTGTTCCGCGTGGCGTCCTTCCAGCCGTTATTGTAAGTCAGGTTCTTGATGGAGACATTGTAGCGCTTCTCAATCACCTGATTGCGCGAATACACCGCGTCGTTGACGACGTTTGCGCCCTCCGAATCGCTCGCCTTGAATTCATAGGCGTAATTCGAGCGGTGCATGATGCGGAAATCCTTATCGTATTGCGGGTAGTCCGCTCCGTCGTCCGCGTTGGTCGTCTCCTGCGCCGCCGTGGTGTTGCCCGGCTTCCTCTCCGGCTCTTGGACGTTGCATCCGATTGCCATAGCGCAACCTGTACACAACAACAGCGTGAGCAAAACCCATGCCAGAGTGCGCGTCAGCCGGAGCTTTTTGGCTTGTTTCATGAAAGATCCTCCTTGTTTCCCTTTTTTCGGTTTTGTTTTCGTTTATTCTGCACGGAAACGATACCATTGGTACACCTATTATAAAGGATTTTTTTACGTTCGGCAAGTGTTAAAGTTGCTATCTTTTTTTTATTTTTTACACTTGATTACCGCCGCAATCCGTGCTATACTGAGGGCACGCCGTCCGCATATACAATCAACGGATGGAACCGAACAGAAAGGAATCGGATGAAGATGAACATGAAGAAAACCGGAAAACTCCTCTCCCTGTTGCTTGCGCTCTGCACCCTCGCGCTCTGCGCCTGCACCATCACCTACCCCGACGACACGCCGACCGACACCCAACAGCCAACCGTAACCGAACCGACCCTGCGCGGAACGGTTCTTTCCCACATCTCCGACTACGCCGTGATTTACCCCACCAAGGCAACCGACGGCGAAAAGACCGCGGCAATGCAGATCATTAACGCACTTGACAGCACGCGCCGCGCCGACGTCGACTTTGTAACCGGCGACATCCCGAAGAACAACCGCGAAATTCTGATCGGCAACACCAACCGCGCCGCTTCGAAAACGGCGATTGCCGCACTGGACAAGGATCGCGACTTCTCGGTCTCCTTCAACAAGGACGAAGTTGTCATCGCCGCAAAAACCGACGCCGCGCTTGCCGACGCCGTTGCCTACTTCCTCGGCACTGTCCTTACCGCCGATATCTCCCACTACTCCGTCGGCACGGTTGACACCCAACTTTACAATTACCCGCTTTCGGGCTTCTTCGGTCTTTCGCCCGACGCGCTGAAAATTTCCTATGCCACCAAAGAGATGCTGCCCGTTGCAACCTCGCTGCAGACTTACATCCACGACGTAACAGGCGCGGACGTGGCGATCGCCCTCGGCGGAAGCGGCAACATCCGTCTTTCCCTTGACGAAACAATGGAGCGCGCCAAGTATCGTGTAGAGCCTGCGGGCGGTCTTGTGACCCTGCGCGGCGGCACGGTGCTTGCCCTTTCCGAGGCGGTGCGGGCAATTACCTCCAAGAGCCTTGGCGGCGCGGCGGTCACGCTCGACGGCGAAAGTACCATCCCGCTGACGATGAAGGACATCAAGTCGGGCAAGGAAATGCAACTGGTCTGGTTTGACGAATTCGACGGCAGCGCGCTGAACAGCGCCTACTGGTCGCTGACCGACCGGATGTACGGCAACAGCAAGATCACCACCTCCGCAAGCAAGAAGAACTTTGAGGTTGCGGACGGCGACGCGACCATGCGGGTCTGGAAGAGCGGCGACGTCTTTACCACCAACAGCACGCTGACCACGATGAACCGCATGAGCTTCCGCTACGGTTACCTCGAAATCTACGCAAAAGTGCCCACGACCTCCGGCGCATTCCCCTCCTTCTGGCTTCAGTCCGCCGAACAGCACCGCGCCGACAAGAGCATGATGACCGAGGTGGACGTGTTTGAGATTTACACCAAGAACAAGATGGAGTGCACCCTGCACAAGTGGGAAATGAACGAAAGCGGCGGAAGCAGTCACCACTGCTGGAACGACCCGAAGGTCAAGGTCTATTCCGACGCCGACTGGTCGACCCTCTCCACCGATTATCACCTCTACGGCTTCGGCTGGACCGAAACCGAGATGTACTTCACCGTGGACGGCAAACTCTACGCTACCTTTGACATCACCGACAAAGGCGACTTCTGCCAAGGTGTCGGAAAAGTAGAATATGATAAGGAAGGCAACGCAATCAGTTCGCTCACGGGAATGTCCTGCTTCAGGGACGCGCTGTTCATCAACTTCAACAACTGGATTCACACCGAGGGCAGCTTCCGCGACAAGAGCTGGAAAACGGGCGACAGCACCGAATACCCCATTGATTACAGCATCGCGTGGATTCGTCTCTATCAGGACGAGACGGGCACGCTCTACGACGACCTGAACGGCAAAATTTCCGACGGCATCAAATAAACGGAGGCAACAGCAAACATGAACGGCAACGGTATTCCCCAAACCATTAAAAGCCCGCTCGACGGCAGCGAAATGCGCCTGACGTGGAACGATGAATTCGACGGCGACAGAATCAACGGCAAAACATGGCAGCTCTATGACAGAATGTGGGCGAAAAACCGCGTGATTACCACCACCGACCCCCGCAATTTTGCATTGGAGAACGGCGAGGCGGTCATGCGAACCTACCGCGAGGACGGCCATTATACCTCGCACAAATCCCTGACCACCTTTGACCGCATGAGCTTCCGCTACGGTTACCTTGAAATCAACGCAATTGTCCCCTTCAGCCGCGGCGCGTTCCCCGCGTTCTGGCTTCAGTCCGCATGGCAGCACCGCTCCGTGGACTACATGACCGAGGTCGACGTGTTCGAGGTCTACAAGGCGGGCTATGTGGAGTCCACCCTGCACAAGTGGTATCTCAAAGACCCCGTGACAGGTCCTCACACGCGCCATGACTGGAACACGCCGCTCTCCTACACCTTCCCCGAGGATCATTGGGAAAGCCTTTCCCACGAATACCACCGTTGGGGCTTCCTGTGGATTCCCGAAAAAATCGCCATCACGCTGGACGGCAACATCATCGCAACCTACGACATCACCGATGCGGGCGACTTTCAGGAGGGACTGCGAACCGGCGATGACCTGACCGGAATGGGCGGCTTCCAAGACCCGATGATTATCAACTTCACCAACTGGGTCGGCAGCGGCTTCCGCGATAAGTCATGGGTGGTCGGCGAAGACACCGAACTTCCCTTAACCTTCCGCGTGGATTGGATTCGCCTCTACCAGACTCCCGGCATGGGCGACCTGTTTGACGACAGACCCTGAAAAATGCGCCCCGCAACCGTGTTGCGGGGCGCACCTCTTTCATCCCCCTCTCGCCCACCAGTCGGGTGCGAAGCCGCACCATCTGAAAATCACCTCCCGCCCGAAATAACAAAACTTCCCCCAAGAGCACCCGCACCAAACAAAGCGAATCAAATCTTCGCTCTGCATGGGCGGGTGCTCTTGGGGGAAGTTCTCGGTGAGAGAGGGAGGTTTGGAGGGAGAGAGCCCCGTCTTTCAAGAGGGGGCTCTCTCCCTCCAAGGTCTTACCTCTCCTCTCTGAAATACGATTGCCCCAAAGCAGCGGGGGGCTGGTTTTCGCGCTTTTTCCGAATGCTCACGGAAACCAGAACAATGATCGTGACCAGATAAGGAAGCATCTTGATCAGCTCAATCACGGAAGTCGGAGCGGGGACGTAAACACAGACGATGTAAAGCCCACCGAAAATCAGCGAGCAGAGAATGCCGACAATCGGCTTCCAGAGCGCGAAAATGACAATCGCAATCGCAAGCCAGCCGCGGTCACCGAAACCGTTGTTCGTCCATGCGCCACCCGTGTAGTCCATGACGAAGTACAAACCGCCAAGCCCCGCAATCATGCCGCCGACTATGGTGGCCCAGTACTTGTATGCCGTCACGTTGATGCCAACAGCGTCCGCCGTCGCGGGACTCTCGCCAACCGCGCGCAGATTCAAGCCCACGCGCGAACGGTTCAGGAAAATGCCCGCCAGAATCGCAATCGCAATCGCAAGGTACGCAAGGAATCCGTAGGAGAAGAACAGCTTCCCTACCCAACCGAGATTCTTTGCAAACGGAAGCGCCGTCTTGTAGTAAGTCCCCGTCTCCAGAAGCGAGATCGAACCGCTCTCGCCGAAGAAGCGCAGAAGCGAGCCGCCGAAGAAGTTGCCAACGCCCACGCCAAAGGTTGTCAGAGCCAGACCCGTGACGTTCTGGTTTGCGCGGAGCGTAACCGTCAGGAAGCTGTAAATCAGCGCCATCAGCGCCGACCCGAGCAGACAGGACAGGAACGGAATCAGAATGCAGAGCGCCGCCGCAGGGGTCGTGCCCGCAGTCCGACAGCCGTGCTCGTAAATGTAACCGCCGATGATGCCCGAAATACCGCCGACATACATAATGCCCGGAATACCGAGGTTCAGGTTGCCACTCTTTTCTGTGATGATCTCACCCGTTGCGCCGTACAGAAGCGGAATGCCCTGAATGATCGCGGCGTTGAGAAACGAAATCCATGTGTTCATTGCGCGTCGACTCCTTTCTCATCGGTCTTTTCAATCTTTTCGGTCTCTTCGGGTTGCTCCGATTCCGTGACCGCCTCGGGCTTCGCTCTGTGGCGGAAATTCACGCGGTAGCGGATGAAAAACTCGCACCCGATGATGAAGAAAATGATAATGCCTGTCATGATATCCGCAACGCTCTCGTTGAGGTTGCAGGAGGTTGCCATCTGCGAAGCGCCGCGCCGCAGGAAAACCAGAAGGAACGACGTAAGAAGCATGAAAATCGGGTTGAATTTCGCAAGCCACGACACCATAATCGCGGTAAAGCCGTCGCCGCCGACCAGATCGGAGGTCACCGTGTGGCTCGCGCCCGCAACCAGAATCATGCCCGCAACGCCGCAGAGCGCGCCCGAGAGCACCATGGTCCGGATGATGACCTTCTTGACGTTGATTCCGATATAGCGCGCGGTGTTCTCGCTCTCGCCCACCACGGAAATCTCATAGCCGTGCTTGCTGTATTGCAGATAGATGTAGATCAGCGCGGTCAGAACCAACACGATCAGAATGTTCAGCAGGTACTTCTGCCCCGCAATTTCGGGAAACCAACCGTTCTTGCTGGAAAGGTTCAGCACGCCAAGCACGCGCGAACCGTTCGGGACCCAGACCATGATGCAGAACGACACCAGCTGCGCGGCAACGTAGTTCATCATCAGCGTGAACAGCGTTTCGTTGGTATTCCAGAGCGCCTTGCAGATTGCGGGAATCACCGCCCAGACAATGCCCGCCAGAATCGACGCGGCAAACATCAGCGCCAGCAGCACCGCGCTCGGCAGACGGTCGCCCGCATAAACCATGCAAGCCGCCGCAGCAAGCGCCGATACCAGAACCTGTCCCTCCGCGCCCGTGTTCCAGAAGCGCATACGGAATGCAGGAGTTACCGCAATGGAAATGCAGAGCAGAACCGCAGTTCCCTGCAGGGTCACCCAGAGTTTGCGGGAAGACCCGAACGTTCCTTCAAAGATCGCCTTGTAGATTTCAAACGGGTTGTAATCGGTCAGAATCACGACCACCAGAGCCGACAGAAGCATACCGAGTATGATTGCCGCCGCGCGGATCAGACAACGTTGCAAAGCGCCGATCTCGGTTCTGCGCGTAATATGAAACAGAGGCTCGTGTCGTTTTCCCGTTCGGGATGCAGAATTCATCATTGCGCTTTTCCTCCCTCCGTTCCGGTCATCAACAGACCGACTTCATCCTTCCTTGCGGTTCTGCCGTCGAGAATGCCCGCCACGTGCCCGCCGCTGATGACCATAATCCGGTCACACAGCTCCAACAGCACGTCGAGATCCTCGCCGACGAAGATCACTGCAACGCCGCTTTCCTTCTGCTTGTTCAGCAGATTGTAGATCATGTACGACGAGTTGATGTCCAACCCGCGCACGGGGTAAGCCGCCATCAGAACCGTGGGCGCAGCCGCGATTTCGCGCCCCACCAACACCTTCTGAACGTTTCCGCCGGACAGCCGGCGAACCGGGGTTTTGTCGCTCGGCGTAACGACTTCCAACTGGCGGATGATCTCTCCCGCCAGATTCTTCGGCGCGGTCCGGTGCAAAAACGCGCCCGTCCCCGCCTGATAACTGCGGAGCATCATGTTGTCCACAATGCTCATGTTTCCGACCAGACCCATGCCGAGGCGATCCTCGGGGACGAACGAAAGCCGCACGCCCAATTCGCGGATCTGGAGCGGGGTCTTGCGGCGCAGATCCACCGTTTCTCCATCCTTGGGATCATTGTAAAGAATCTCCCCGCTGTCGGGAACATAAAGTCCCGCGATGGATTCCAGCAGTTCGCGCTGACCGCTTCCCGCAATGCCCGCAACGCCGAGAATCTCACCGCTCCGCGCCTCGAAGGACACGTGATCCAACACCTTCACGCCGTCGGGGCTGACGCTGCTGATGTCACGCACCGCCAGACGAACCTGCGGGTCGCGCGGCTCGGTGCGCTCGATGTTCAGGCTGACCCGCTTGCCAACCATCATTTCGGTCAGTTCCGCCTCGTTGGTCTCCGAGGTGCGAACCGTGCCGATGTAGCTTCCCTTGCGCAGAACCGACACGCGGTCGGAAATCGCCATCACCTCATGCAGCTTGTGCGTGATGATGATAATCGCCTTGCCGTCGTCGCGCATCCGGCGCAGAACCGCAAACAGCTTTTCGGTTTCCTGCGGGGTCAGCACGGCGGTCGGCTCGTCCAGAATCAGGATGTCCGCGCCGCGGTAAAGTACTTTGACAATCTCCACCGTCTGCTTTTCGGACACCGACATATTGTAAATCTTCTTGTTCGGATCAAGATCGAAGCCGTAACGCGTGCAGATGGCTTTTACGCTCTCCACTGCGTCCCGCTTGCTGTATCCGCGTCTGCCGTGCAGACCGAAGATCAGCCGCACGGTCTCATCCCCCGTCCGCGCCTTGATCACGCCGACCGTATGCTTGCCGTCTGCCGGCAGAACCTCGGCCTGCTCCCCGGGGATCATTTCCAGTCCCTCGCGACGGCAGGCAACCTCCGCCTGCGCCAGTGTCTCCTGCGGGTTCAGTCCGCCGATCTGCTTCACGCCCAGAACAACATTTTCTGCGGCAGTGAACACATCCACCAGTTTGAAGTGCTGATGGATCATGCCGATTTTATACGCAAACGCGTCATGAGGGGAGGAAATGACAACATTCTTCCCGTCAATCAGAATATGCCCCTCGTCGGGATAATAAATTCCGGAGATCATATTCATCAGGGTCGTTTTTCCGCTGCCGTTCTCTCCCAGAAGCGACAGGATCTCTCCCCTGCGAACCTCCAGACTGATATCACGGTTTGCAACCACGTCACCGAACCGCTTGGTGATATGCCGAAGTTCCAGAGCCACACGATTATCTTTCATAGATGGGCGTATCCTTTCTTTCCGCTATAATAAAACACCTTAAGGCGGAGCGATGCTCCGCCTTTTCGGTTTGTTACGGTATCTTCCGAAATCAACGATCAGTTCTTGCTGTCTTTCATCTCGGTGATGCCGTCGATATACTTCAGGTCAAAGTACGGAGCAGCACGGAAGCTCGACTCTGCAAAGTAGCCGTCCTTCACAACCTCGGTGTCGGGCGTGAACTTATCGTCGGTATCAACGTCCGCCTTGTAAGAGGTCAGCTTCTCGCCCTTGTAGGTAAAGGTGCTGGTATCAAAGACCTTCAGCGAGCCGTCCTTCAGCTTCGCCATAGCTTCGTCGATCTTCGCCTGCGTACCCTCAGCCGCAACCTTGGAGTTCAGCTCGGTCAGCTCCACTGCGCCGTCCTTGATGGTGTAGCAGATGTCGTTGTCAACCTTGTTGCCTGCCATGGTTTCCTTGATGATCATGGTCATGTAAGGCTCCCAGTTGATCTTCGAAGAGATCAGCGCGGTGTTCGGAGCAATGGAGATGGTGCTGATGTTGTAAGCAACATTCGGAACGCCTCTCTCTTCGCACGCCTTCGGAGCGCCCTCGGAGTCCGCGTGCTGGCTGACCAGAACGCAACCGTCATCGATGAGTTTGAGTGCGGCTTCCTTCTCAAGTGCGATGTCGAACCAGGAGTTGGTGTAGGTCACTTCCATGGTCACAGAGGGGCAAACCGATCTTGCGCCGAGGAAGAAGGAGGTCAGACCGGAAACGACTTCCGCATAGTTGAACGCACCGACATAGCCCATCTTTGCCTTGTCTGCGGTGATAGTGCCCTTGTCGATCATTTCCTGAATCTTCATGCCTGCGGCAATGCCTGCAAGGTATCTGCCTTCATAGATGGAAGCGAATGCATTGTGGAAGTTATCAAGCTTCAGGGTGTGCGCCTTGGTTCCGGTTGCGTGGAAGAACTGGACATCCTTGAATTCGCCCGCCGCGCGGATGATGTGATCCTCGTGACCGAAGGAATCCGCAAAAATCAGCTTGCAGCCTTCCTCAACCAGTTCAGCGGCAGCCTCATAGCACTTGTCGCTCTCGGGAACGTTGGTTTTCATCAGAATCTGGTCATCCTTCAGACCCGCAGCCTTAGCGGCAGCCTTTGCGGCGTCAAGGAAGTTCTTGTCGTAGGTCGAGTTCTCGTCATGCAGGAAAATGAAGCCGACCTTGAAGTCGTCATTCGTCTTCTTGCAGGACACCAGTCCGAAGACTGCCGTTGCCGCCATCGCGATGACCAGCACAAGAGAAAGTACCTTTTTGAACATATTCATGTTCCTCCAAAAAAATATTTTTACCCGGGGCGCACCCCGTCGGTAACAAAAGAAGACAGACCCCGTCTGCCGGAGTCTGTCGACAAAGCCTGTCCTCCTCCTTCAGGGGAACGACGACAAGAGCCTGCCAATAGTCGCACATCCGGCTGCGCGGTAGAGACGCCCGAGCCATTTTCATCGGGCATATATTGGTGGAATCGTATTTTGTGTGATGTAATTTCAGTGCGCGAACTCAATCGTGCCGTCCTCGGTCATGCGACTGATCTTTGCCAGCGCCTCAACCCGAACGCCTGCCTCCCGCAACATC
>ENA-UERG01003087-UERG01003087.1-human-gut-metagenome-genome-assembly--contig:-NODE-3087-length-10996-cov-9.819672_pt1 | contig 10996 bp, 13 predicted proteins | sample MGYA00242954_ERZ507954 | MGnify/ENA primary metagenome ERZ507954 (study PRJEB26167, sample SAMN06115478) | human gut metagenome | host: Homo sapiens | place: China:Sichuan | collected 2015-01-21... | reverse complement strand
TTTCAGAAAAAAGTTGAAAAAAGCAAAATGCGCCCGTCCGCAAGACGCGGACGGGCGCAAAGGAAATGTAAGCAGTAACTAAATGTATTGATAGTTCACATTCATAACCGGAATATCCCGCTGGCGGATAAAGGCTTTTTTTCGTATGTAAAAGATAGTCGAATTATGTCGTAAGAAAAGTAACACGGCGATACCTCCTTGATACCGCCGCGTTTTCATAAAGTCGTCGTATATATTTTTAACGGCGGCTCTTTATTGATTGCCACCATAAAATGCAAAAGCCGATAATCCGCGTCCAAAAAAGGCTTGCGGGTTATCGGCTCTGCATCTATGCGTCTGGCTCTGTGATAACTGATGTATTTAATTTGTTATTTACTTTCCGGTGATCTTATTGTAACAACATTTTGACCGGTTACATTGATGATTGTTTCCTGCTTGCATTTTGGGCAGAACAGGGGGAAGTTTTCAAGCACCGTATCGGGGCGCACTTTAATCCGGGTCTTGTTGTTGCAGATCGGGCACAGCACCCATTTTTCTTTTTCCAATGCGCCACCTCCGTATTATCAAATAAGTCAAACAGGCAGCAACCTTGCCCTTGCAAAGCCGCTGCCCGTTTAGATTGTTTGGCTCTGCGTCTATGCGTCTGGCTCTGTCACAAAAGAAATGTAAATGCCTAAATTGTTAGGTATATAGCTTATACTCAAAGTGCGATTTTTGTTTGATAAAATCGTTCCAATAGAAACATAATTTTGACCTTCTATTTCTTCGGAAACATCTTCAACTATGGAAAAACCATCCTCTTTCAAAAGTTCCATATAAGCATTATATTCATCATCTGTTAAATCAGTAAGGTTAATACCACAATACCCTTTCGTTGTATCGAGGACAGCCCAACTTACAGTTCCTGGGGGGACAGATAAACCTTCGGTATATTCATTTTCAGGCCATACACCTTCTTCCAGCATAGTAGGACTTTCACTTAAAGAATTGTTTGTATCCTGTGTCGAGTTTTGTTTTGAACAAGAGGTCAACGCAACCACAATCACAAGCATAAACGAAATAATAAATGTCAACTTTTTCATAGTTACCTCCGCTTTTTGTTTACACAACGAATAATCTGGATTACTGCAAATATAGTGGCAACAACACCAATTACCAAAATAAGCAAGGAAACATCAAATCTACCCGCGATTTGTATATTTGTCATAGCGTCTGCCTGTCCGATTGTCCCAGGCTCTATATCTCCAGCATGTGTTGTACCATAGATCACAAATGCGATAACAGCGATAACAAGTGCTACTATTCCTAAAATACCCCCTTTTTGTTTGCGCAAAGCAGTGATGTCAATTCCTAATTGTTCAGCGGTACTCTCTGCAAATTCTTTAGGACTTCCCAAACGTTCAATTACTTGCTGCTCTGTTTCGCCATTTTCTAATGCAGAAGCAAAAATTTCATTTAGATCGCGAACAACCTCTTTCTTCGCTTTGTGCGGTATATGTAATTCTTTTTCAACCTGCTTTATATATTTTTCTCTCATCTTGACGCCTCCACCTGCTGGTAATCTCCAATAAAGTAATTCACGCAATCGGTATACTTTTCCCAAAAGGAAATTAGTTCTTTTAGAGTTTCGTTTCCCTTTGTGGTAAGGGAATAATATTTTTTTGAACCTCCGTTTGCAGCAGCCGGAGCAATTCTACATTGAATTAAATCGGCTTCTTGTAGACGATATAAAATTGGATAAACTGTGCCCTCTTTAGCATAGCCTAAAACAGCGGCACCGTTATTGTTTAACTCGGTAATTATCTCATACCCATAAGTTTCTTTCTTTGCAATTAGGCATAACAATATCATTTCAAGAGAGCCCTTTTTGAATTGTTGCACATAGCGGCTATCCATTCATACCCACCCTTTCTGCGATACTATTTAGCAACGCTAATTAGTATTTATAATTATAAAAAATATTTTGCAAATGTCAATAGGCTACAATGAAAAGTTACAAATACTTCAAAACTATAAGATGATTTATTTAAGCCAATACTAAGAATTATGTAGACGTATCTAAAAAGAAAGGTGAACTGTAAAATGTAATAGGGTGAATTGAGAATGGCAAAGCGACCAGTACCATTGTATGATTTTAAGGCTTTCGGGGCAGCCATAAAAGCCGCGAGAAAAGAATGCGGCGAGAGCCGGAAAAAGGTAAGCGACGAGTTATATATTTCCCCGCGCTACCTTACGAATATTGAAAACAAGGGACAACAACCGAGTTTGCAAGTGTTCTATGACCTTGTAACCCGTTATCATATTTCGGTAGATCAATTTTTCTTTCCAAACAGCAACGCGAAGAAATCTACCAATCGGCGGCAGCTTGACGCGCTGCTGGACGGTATGAGCGATAAGGGCATACGGATTGTAACCGCAACGGCAAAGGAAATCGCGGAAGTCGAAAAAGCAGAGGGCTAACCTTTTTCATACGGAAAATGCAGGATTGCAGCGCATAACGGCTGCAATCTTTTTTTGCGCCAAAAACAAGGGGACGCGCAACAAATACCGCCTTTCGGTAGGGGTATGGAGTAGATAGCAAGCACAGCAAACGAGTACCCGTTTGCGAAAAATGCTTGTTGGGATAATCCCAAACCCTTATACCGAAAGGCGGCGCGGAAATGGAAAACCGAAAGAGAAATATACAGATGAAGTTTTACGTTACGGAAGAAGAAAAGCGGCTGATCGACGAGAAAATGAAGCAGCTTCCTATCCGGCAATACGGCGCATATCTCCGTAAAATGGCGATAGACGGGTATATTCTTGTCGTTGACCGAAGCGACACAAAAGCATATATCCGGGAACTGCAAGCGGTGAGCCGGAACATCAACCAGATTGCAAAACGCGCCAATGCGACGGGGACGGTTTACAGGCAGGATATAGAGGACATTAAAAAGGCGGTGGACGAGATATGGCGGTTACAAAGACGCACCCTATTAAATCAACCTTAAAGGCTGCGATAGACTATATCTTAAATCCCGAAAAGACAGACGGGAAGCTGCTTGCGTCCTCTTTCGGCTGCGGGCTGGAAACCGCCGATATTGAGTTTGCATGGACGCGGGAAGCTGCCGGAGATCGCGGCACACATTTAGGGCGGCACTTGATACAATCCTTTGCGGTGGGAGAAACCACACCGGAAGAAGCGCACAAAATCGGCATGGAACTTGCCGGGGCGGTATTAGGCGGCAAGTATGAGTTTGTTTTGACAACTCACGTCGATAAAGACCATCTGCATAATCACTTGATTTTCAACGCGGTTAGCTTCGTTGACTACAAAAAGTACCATTCCAACAAGCAAAGCTATCACTTTATCCGGCGCACCAGCGACAGGATATGTAAAGAGCATGGGCTATCCGTCGTCGTACCGGGACAGGACAAGGGAAAAAGCTATGCAGAATACACCGCCGAAAAGCAAGGGACAAGCTACAAAGCAAAGCTGAAAACGGCGATAGATACTCTCATTCCCCAAGTGAAAGATTTTGACGAACTGCTGCGCCGCTTGCAGGAAATGGGGTATGAAATCAAACAGGGCAAATACATTTCCTTTCGCGCTGCCGGACAGGAACGGTTTACCCGCACAAAGACGCTCGGCGCGGCCTATACGGAAGAAGCGATAAAGGAGCGTATCAAGGGCGTGTATGTTGCCAAAACAAAAACGCTGCGGGAAGATAAGAAAATCCGGCTTGTCGTCGATCTTGAAAACAGTATCAAAGCCCAACAGTCGGCGGGCTATGAACGGTGGGCAAAAATCCATAATCTGAAACAGGCTGCTAAAAGCATGAACTTCCTAACCGAAAACAAGATTGAGTATTATAGCGAACTTGAAAGCAAGATAGCCGATATTATGACCGCCCATGACGCGGCGGCAAGGGCGGTTAAGGACGTAGAGCAGCGTATGTCTGATTTGTCGCTGCTTATCAAGCACACGACCACATACCGACAATTAAAACCGATTTACGAGGAATACAAGAAGTCGCGGGACAAGGAAAAGTATCTGCGGGGGCATGAAAGCGAAATTATCCTGTTTGAAGCTGCGGCAAGGGCATTAAAGGAAATGCAGATAAAGAAGCTGCCCGATCTCGCCGCGCTGCGCAAGGAGTATAGCAGCTTAAACGACAGAAAAAGCAAATTGTATGAGGATTACCGCCAAGCGAAAAAGCAAATGCAAGAACGAAAACGGCGGTGCTGCTGGTCGTCAAGCCGCGCTGGATATGGATAAGGTTTTCCCCCAACGGGATAGAGGACATAAGCCCCTGTTCCTGCCGGTAGTCAAGGCGGGTCAAAATGCAGTTGTATTTCTGCGCGATTGCCGCCGCTCCAAATACTTCGTTATCCAATTTCTGCTTGGTATCTGCAAGGTTTAAGACAAGCAGCGTAAGCAGAAACATTCTTTCGTTGCGGCTCTGCAAATCGCGGAGTAGGTTTTTTGCTTCCCCGCCGTAGGTGGCAAGGTCGGACGGAATAATATCCATGTCGTAGCCGCTGCGGATTGCTTTTTTCTGTTCCTCGATTTTCATACGGTCAAGGTCGGTAATCTTGCGCTTAATCGTCTTGATTGCTTCGTTGTGGTCGATACTCTGAATGTGCAGATTGACGATAATCCCGTTTTCCGCGTCCATGAAGTCGGCAAGCATACGGTCGGAGAGTTCCGGCGCGACGATCTGCAAAAAGGAAACTGCGCCAAACTTGCCGCCCATTTGAAACATTCGCCCGTCGCCAAATCGGAAAGAGGACGGCGCGATAAAGTCTTTGACAGAAAGACCGCTTGCGGGTAGCCATTCCCACGCAAAGTTAAAGCGTTCCCCGTCCGGGTGGAAAATCCCATGCAGCACTTCAAGACGCTGTTTCCCGTCCAATACCCGCGCCGCCGCGCCGATCACCTTAAAATGGTTGAGGGTGTGGGCTTCATGGTAAACTCGTCATGTTCAAAGGTTAGGTACTGCTCGGCAGCTCCATAGTCGGCATTTTTAGAGCTGATATGTTTGAATGTTGCCAACGGCTTCACCTACTTTCTGCAAGACTTCAAACTTCAAGGCGGCAAGCTCCGCTGTGGCGGCTCGTACCTCTTGGGAGAGGGCGTTATAGGGTGCGCCGTACTCGTTCAGACAGCGGGCAATCTGGTTTAAGTTGCCGCCGATTTTCCCGTATTCGGCTGTGAGTTTCCCAACGGCAGAGAGTAACTCATCATTGACCGGGGAAACAGTAATGACCGGGCGTATGCTTGACTTAATGAGGGCTTGTCGGATAAATTCGGCTTGGCTCATTTTGCAGAGGGTGACACGCTCGGAAAACTCGGCGTATTCTTCCTCGGTCAAGCGTGTCTTGATTACCCGGCTTCGGTGGGGCGTGTTGTATCTTTTCATGGCTGTGAACCTCCTTTCGTGGGTGGATTTTTTCAAGCGGCGCAAGCCGCAAAAGGCGGGCTTGGGGTGGCAACCCCAACAAGATTCCCATAGGACAAAATGAGCCGGTAGGCGAAATTTGGTACTGTGGTAGAATCTTGCTCTAAGAAAACGGCGAAACTCCCCCTTTACTCCTTACTACGCAGAGAAATGCAAATATGGCAAAGTTTTGAAAAACTTTTTGATAAAACTTTTCGACAAAGCTGGAAAATCAGCGCGGTTTTTGGTGCAAAAAAACAGGAAACCTTTTCTGATTTCCTGTCATGGTATGCCGCTGTAACGGGCGGCGGTTATTCTGTTGTCATTCCCCGGAAGCAAACTTGTAGCCCATACCTAAAACGGTTTTTATGTAAATGGGCTTGCGGCTGTCCGACTCTATTTTTTTCCGCAGGTTGTAAATCACATTTGCAACGCTTGACTGGCAGCTTTCACTTTCCATGTTCCAAACGGCTTCAAATATTTGTGTCCGTGTGAGGACAATGCCGGGGTTGGAAGCAAGATATACAAGGGTACTGTATTCAAGGCGGGTAAGGCTTACTTCCTCCCCGTCTTGAAATACCTGGCGTTGGTTCTGCTTTATTTCCAGTCCCGGAAAAGATAACACGGAAGCGGTTGTGATCTGCATGGGTTCAATCTGTATATAATCAGATATTGCCGATATGATTTTGTCAATCGCTGTTTCCTCTTGTTCGTTAAGTGTCAGCAGTAGTAATTTCCCCATGTTCATTACCTCTTTTATCCGTTGAATTTAAACTATATTTTTCTGTCGTGTTTTTGACAGTAAGCAACAAATATATATGATAGAGAGCGTAATGTCAATTTAATGCCATTAAAAGAGAAAGATGGTCTGTCTAATTATTATCATTTTGTTCATATGCACTTACGCTGCGTTTGGCATTTAGGCAATTCAATATATTGTAAATTTATCTATATCAGCGGGCTAACCTCATTTTCACAAAATAAGCTAAGTTTGTGAAGCGCTCTTGTGCAGGCAACATATAAGAGGTTTTTATCATCTTCATCATGGTAGTTTTGGCTATCTGCATCACAAATTAAGACAGTATCAAATTCTAATCCCTTTGACATATATACTGGTAAGATAAACACGCCTTGTAAATCTGATACGCTCCCATTTTTAATTAATTGAATATCAAGTTTGTGTTTAATTTTATTAAATAGATAGGTTGAATTTTTTTCGGTTTTACAAATTAAGCATATCGACTGAAACCCTTTCTCTTGGCATAATTTTATTTCCTTAACAATTTCATCAATGAAGATTTCGGAATTATCAGCAATATATACTTTTGGGCTATCGCCATTCCGATTAAAACTTTTTATCTGTGAACTTTGTTCAATGAACTTTAAACTAAAATTTAAAATTTCATTCGTACAACGGAAACTTTTATCCAACATAATAAGAGAAGATTTTTTCTTGTTCAATATTTTTTGAATTTGTTCGTAGAAAGAAATATCTTCTTTTTTGGCAAGAGTCTGTTTCATATCTCCTAAAATAGTAAATTTGGCATTAGAAAAAAGAAAATTAAATATTTCATATTGGAGAGGGTAGTAGTCCTGTGCTTCATCAATGACTAACTGCTTAATATTTTTATATTTATTTGTTCCGTATATTTTTAAATACAAATAAGCGATTGCTATTGCGTCATCATAATACAAGCTGTCTGCTTCCAAATTTTCCTTAGTATATTTCCAAATATTTTTTATGTTTTGTGACGGATTGCTATTTTGCAGCAGGCTATAAAAATAGGCTTCATTGCTAAATAATATTTTATATAATTCAACAATGTCAATTTTTATAAATTTCTGTATTTCCTGCTTGATTAGATTTTTTTCTTCTTTATGCCCCCGCCCTTTTCCTGTTCCAAATATTTGTTCTAAAATATAATCTTCTAATTGTTCTAATTTTATGCCTAATGGTGTTTCTGGTCTTCCTAATATCTTGTCTTTTAGAATTTGCCCGCTTACAACGCATTTTCCCTCATAATAAACATCTTCAAATTCTATCCACTGGCGGGGTATATCAATGAGAAATTGGTCTAAAATTTCCCTAAAAAAACTTGACGTTTTAAATTCTATACTATTTCTTGAAATTTCCTTGTATTTTGAATTGACAATCAAGTTTTCTAAAAAATCATTTCTTGACTGAATTTTCCTGCCATTTAATAACTCACTAAGTATATCTTCAAACACGGAAGAAATAACATTATCTTCTCCCAATTCGGGCAATACATTTGAAATATATTGCTCAAATATAGAATTTGGGGAAATAATCATAATGTTATTTGCGGACAGCTTTGTTTGTAAACCTTGATACATAAGATAAGCAGCCCGGTGGAGAGCAATAGAGGTTTTTCCACTTCCCGCTACACCCTGTACCATTAGCAGGTCATTTTCCATATCTCTAATAACCACGTCCTGTTCATGCTGAATTGTTTCAACAATAGCTTTCATTTTAGCAGTAGTGTTTTGTGACAGTAATTGCCTTAAAAATTCATCAACAATCTGAACATCTGAATCAAAAAAATATTCCAGTATTCCGTTTTTTATTTCATATTGGCGTTTCAAATTGAGTTCGCCTGTTACTCGTCCACATGGAGCGTCATAAAACGCTTCGCCTGTCATAAAACGATAGAAAACACTGGCAATCGGCGATCTCCAATCATAAACATACATCTCTTGATAGCTGTTTTTTCGTAGAGAAGAACGTCCAATGTATATTTTTTCAAATTCGTCCTCATCATCAAATTTAAAATCAATTCGGGCAAAATAGGGCGATTTTATCATCTTTTCTAACAGAAGTATTTTATGTTCTTCTTCTTCATAATCTATAATTTTGTCTGTAACAGGATTGATATATTGGCTTAATTCAACAAGTGCCTCGAAACCGTCTGATGTGTACAGTGATGTAATGCCGTGTTCTGTATTTTCACGCACATCTTTTTTGGCTTCGATAATTTCTGATTTTTTTTTGTCTGCCGCTTCTTTTGCCTGCTTTAATTGTTCCTCGGCTAAAGAGATTGTTTGTGCTAATCTTTTTTCTTCAAACGCTTTTTCTGTCTGATTATTCCCCATAATGATTATGACCTCCTTGAAAAATGAAAGAAAGTTTTACTGAAACATTGCTAGGCTAGTTTAGCATGTGTCAGCTTATATAAACAGTCTTGTATTCATAAAATTTGTATGGTATTATTACAGTGGGAGGAATTATGTTAGATATTTGATTTCTGCAAGCATATCAATTCTAATACGGGTAATTTAAACAATAAACAAATTGGGACAAAGAGTTATACCATTATGTCCCAATTTGTTATTACTCCATATCTTCAGCAGACAGAAACACAAGCCCGGCAAATTCTTCCTCAATCAGTTTCTTCAACTTTTCCGCTGTGCTCTATGCAGGTTCCCTTATCTCCATTCCAACCTATAATCTCTTTCTGTAAAAGCAAATCTTGTTCTGTGAAAAAATGATTTGGATTCCGTAGTAGTCGGCATTGTGCGTAATGTGTATAACTGGCTGTATCATGGAATTGTGGGTAACTCTGTTTGCAGGACGTGGGAAAGCTGCACTTTAGCTTTTCCATGTGCTGTGAATAGAGTTATCCATGATTCCATAGCCAGTTATGCACATTTCCATAATGCTTGTCTTTTGGTCTTTATCAAAATGAGCATATTGGTTATTAAGAAAAGCCCTGCATATTATCATATACAGAGCCATTCTAATCTTTTTACCCTCTACATAGAGCGTTTTCTTTCTGCAAAATTCATTTTACAGAATGATACCCGCTTTTTTTGCAAAATAGCCTTTTCTCCCGGTAAGTTCCGACTGTTTTTCCTTTGGCAGATTATTGAATAAATCCTCATAAAGAATATCGTCTAACTGCATTTCCCTAGCAAGTAAAAACACATTTAGACTAAGCCATTCCTCCCAAAGCCCTTCAAATAAACTATGGCTGTCTGTATAGGTGTCAAGTTCTTCAAAGCCATATGACGGTGTATAGCACTGCAATTTAACAAAACCGTACCTACCAACATCAACCACTAAAATATCTTCATCTTCCATTTCGTACAGTTCCGCAAACGCACCAATTACTTTGTAGCACATTTCCCGTTCTTTCTCTGTGATATATACTGTTTTTTCCATGCTCATTTACCTCTATCCTTTCAAATCGTGGAATACGGTTTTCAGTTTTCTTCTACTTCTAAACCACATATTTGAAATGCCACATACGCCATTTTATACGGAATAGAGGTTGGCTGTCTGCATTTATCGGTGTGTTACTTTATGGCACATGAGCATTTGCCGCAGGGTTATCCGACCCGTAACCTTCCAGAAGGTTGATGACGCCCCATACCGCCAGACCGGCACCAAGAGCCATAACCAGAATTTTGAGAATGTCGATTGCCTGATTGAAAAATTCCATATACGTTCCTCCATTTTGTTTGTTTGATGGTTTTGGGTACAAAAAAAGCCGCCCACATCGGCGGCGCTTCGGGTCATCATGGCCCGAAGTTACACGAACTCGTCGCTGTCCAGATCATCGAAGTTCAATAGGTCAGCTTCTTCGTCTGTGTCGGAGCCATCCACTTCGTACACCGTGTATTCGTCCTCCGGCTTTAGTCTCAATGGCCGGTGGCGGAACAGGCTTTCCAAGCGGAAGGCGTTTTTCTTTTTATCAAATTCGGCTGTGTACTTGTAATTCGGGTGCTTTTTCAAGTCATACTTCGGGGACAGGAAGGGCGGGAGCCCCCGAAGCTGCAAGATACATTTATCCCCGGGCATGGTGGTGATCTCGCTGGTGGTCATCAGCTCCCGGCCAAGCCGCTGCATATTCTGGCTGTAACTTTCAGACTGTCCACGGCTTCGGCCCTCGGTCTGCATAGAGATGGTGGCCTTGCCCAGCCAGTTTTCCGAAATATCCTTTAGGGTGGAAGCCTCCCGGCCTCCGAGGAATACGATACTGTCCATGTTGCCCATGATGGTTTCGGAATGGTCTTTGTACAATGCCTTGCACTGGCTCATAGCCTGATAAAAGAGCGTCAGGCTGATCTCACGGGAGCGGATGACGGCCACGATCTTTTCCAGCCCCGGCACCTGTCCGGTGTTGGCAGCCTCGTCCCACAGCACCCGCACATGGTAGGGCAGACGCCCGCCATAGGTGTTGTCAGCCCGTTCACACAGAAGGTTGAACATCTGCGAAAAAGCAAGGGCAACCAAAAAGTTGTAGGTGGTGTCCGTGTCGCTGATAAGGAAGAACAGAGCCGATTTTTCATCCCCCAGCTTATCAAGTTCCAGCTCGTCATAGGACATGATCTCCCGGAGCTGTGGAATGTCAAAGGGAGCCAGCCTTGCACCGCAGGAAATCAAAATGCTTTTGGCTGTCTTGCCAGAGACGAAAAGTCAAGGACTTTTTCATCAAATTCAAAAAGAAGTCACATTTTGCGGACTTCCTCACGAAGCATACGCTTGATTTTGTCCTCCATCGTCTCCTTGGCGGTCTCGCTGAAATGGACACGGACGATATAGGTGGTCTTGCCAA
>ENA-UERG01003084-UERG01003084.1-human-gut-metagenome-genome-assembly--contig:-NODE-3084-length-11000-cov-4.902591_pt1 | contig 11000 bp, 6 predicted proteins | sample MGYA00242954_ERZ507954 | MGnify/ENA primary metagenome ERZ507954 (study PRJEB26167, sample SAMN06115478) | human gut metagenome | host: Homo sapiens | place: China:Sichuan | collected 2015-01-21... | reverse complement strand
AGTGGGGACATGTACCGAACTTACGGGTATCGAGATACCACCACATATCCTTCATCGGGATGTGAAGTTCGTCAATGCGCGTCATCAGCTTGTTGTAATCCGATTCACGTTCGGAACCGCCAATGATTTCTCCAATCTTCGGGAAGAGTACATCCATGGCACGCACGGTCTTGCCGTCTTCGTTCTGCTTCATATAGAACGCTTTGATTTCCTTCGGATAGTCAGTCAGGATAACCGGACGCTTGAAGTGGTCTTCCACCAGATAGCGCTCATGTTCGGAAGCCAAGTCAACTCCCCAGTACACCGGGAATTCAAACTTATGCCCTTTGGCAACAGCCTCTTCCAATATCTTGATACCTTCCGTATAAGGCAGGCGCACGAAGCTTTCTTTCAAGACACCTTGCAGACGTTCAATCAAGCCCTTATCAAACATGTCATTGAGGAACTTCACATCGTCGGCACAGTTGTCCAAAGCCCACTGTACACAATATTTGATGAAATCTTCCGCCAGGTCCATATTGTCCGTAATATCATTGAACGCCACTTCCGGCTCAATCATCCAGAACTCTGCCAAGTGGCGGGGAGTATTGGAATTCTCGGCACGGAACGTAGGACCGAATGTATAGATGGCTCCCAATGCAGTAGCGGCAAGTTCGCCTTCCAACTGTCCGGAAACAGTCAGGCTGGCCTGCTTTCCGAAGAAGTCATCATCGTAAATAATGGAACCGTTCTCATCTTTCTTCAAGTCGTAAAGGTTCTTCGTAGTCACCTGGAACATCTGGCCTGCGCCTTCGCAGTCGGAAGCCGTGATAATCGGAGTATGAAAATAGAAGAATCCTCTGTCATGGAAGAACTTGTGGATGGCAATCGCCATATTATGACGAATACGGAACACAGCCCCGAACGTATTGGTACGGGGACGCAGATGGGCTATCTCACGGAGGAACTCCATGGAATGACCTTTCTTCTGCAACGGATACGTGTTATCGCAAGTTCCCAGCACTTCGATTTCGCGGGCCTGCACTTCGGCCTTCTGACCGGAACCGACAGATTCCGTCAGCACACCGTTTACGCTCAAACAAGCACCGGTAGTAATCTCTTTCAGCATCTCCTCATCGAAGTTACCCAAGTCTACTACAATCTGCACATTATTTATTGTAGAACCGTCATTCAGCGCGATAAAGTTTACTTGCTTACTACCTCTGCGGGTACGAACCCAGCCCTTCACGTTGACCATAGCGCCAAAATCTTCACGCTTCAGCAGGTCAACAATCTTTGTTCTACTAATCTTTTCCATAAAACAGTTATTATAACTTGATTATATATATTATTCGAAAGAGCCCATGCGCAGGAAGTTCACCTCTTGTTCCGTGAGGTAACGCCACTCGCCGCGACGCAAGCCTTTCTTGGTTAAGCCGGCAAAGAATACACGATCCAGTTTCACAACCTTGTATCCCAGCGATTCGAAAATACGACGCACGATACGGTTCTTGCCGGAGTGGATTTCTATGCCCACTTCATCTTTTTTGAAATCATCCGTATAGCTGATAGCATCTGCCTGGATTTCACCATCGTCCAACTGAATACCGGCTGCAATCTGCTCCATATCGGCTTTAGTCAGATTCTTAGCCAAATGCACATGATATATTTTCGTTTTCAGATACTTGGGATGCGTCAGCTTGGAAGCCAGGTCGCCATCGTTCGTCAGCAATAATACCCCCGTAGTATTACGGTCCAGACGACCTACCGGATAGATACGTTCGTCACAAGCACCTTTCACCAAGTCCATTACAGTACGACGCGCCTGCGGGTCATCGGAAGTTGTCACCGTATCTTTCGGCTTGTTCAACAGGACATATATCTTACGTTCGATGCTGACCGTCTGGTCGTGAAACTTCACTTCATCGCCACGCTTAATCTTAGTACCCAATTCCGTAACCACTTCTCCGTTTACAGACACTACGCCTGCCGTAATAAACTCATCCGCTTCACGACGCGAGCATACACCGGCATTAGCCAGAAACTTATTCAAACGAATCGGTTCGTTCGGATCGACAAATTGTTCTTTATACTCTATCTGTTTCTTCTTACTGTACTTGGCATTGGGATCGTAATCTCCCGTACGGCGAATCGGGCGACTGTAGCTGTCTCTGTTGCCATAAGGGCGTTGAGGACGGTCACCGTTCGAGTTATAGCGCGGACGGAAAGGGCGGTCACCACCGGCATTGTTACCATAAGGACGCTGAGAACGGTCGCCACCTTCACTGTTATAACGGGGACGATAAGGACGATCACCGCCGGCATTGTTACCGTAAGGACGCTGAGGACGGTCGCCACCTTCACTGTTATAACGGGGACGGTAAGGACGGTCACTGCCGGCATTGTTACCGTAAGAGCGCTGAGGACGGTCGCCACCTTCACTGTTATAACGGGGACGGTAAGGACGCTCACCGCCGGCATTGTTACCGTAAGAGCGTTGAGGACGGTCGCCACCTTCACTATTATAGCGAGGACGGTAAGAACGGTCGTTGTTATAGGAACGCTGAGGACGGTCGCCATTTTCCGCATTCGGATTAAAGCGCTGACGGTAAGGACGGTCACTGCTGTACGAACGTTGCGGACGGTCGCCATTTTCACTATTAAATCTCGGACGATAAGGGCGGTCGCCATTTTCACGGTTATAAGACGGGCGACTATAGCTTCCCTCTCTGTTAAATTGGTTACCATCACGGCCGGCGCCTGAATTCTCCTCTGAAGAAGAAGCATCACGCCAAGTTTCATTTTCTGTACTCATTGTTTTATTCGAATAAAATTAAACCTACTGGCCTCACGGCCATTCTTTCTTTATCTCTAATTACCTTTATTTTAGCTTATAACAAATTCCGGATTAAAAAAGTTGAAATCTCCGGTTTCCCTTGTCGCTTCTTAAAGCCCCGTATATGTATGGGGAGTAATTGCACGTAATTCTTTTTTTATATCTTCGCTTACATTCAATTCTTCTATGAATTCCTTGATAGAATTCTCTGTGATAGCCTGATTGGTACGTGTCAATGCTTTCAGCGCTTCGTAAGGATGCGGATATGCCTCACGGCGCAGGATTGTTTGAATGGCCTCGGCCACAACACTCCAGCAGTTATCCAAATCGCGATAGATAGCCGTTTCGTTCAACAGCAGCTTGCGCAATCCTTTCAATGAACTCTGAATGGCTATTATGATATGTCCGAACGGAACGCCCACATTACGCAATACGGTAGAATCCGTCAGGTCGCGCTGCAAACGTGACACCGGCAACTTCACAGCCAGATGTTCAAGGATAGCGTTTGCTATGCCCAGATTACCTTCGGCATTTTCAAAATCAATCGGATTCACCTTATGCGGCATTGCACTCGAACCAACCTCACCAGCCTTGATCTTCTGCTTGAAATATTCCATGGAGATATACTGCCAGAAGTCACGGTTCATATCAATCATCACCGTATTAATTCGCTTCATCGCATCAAAGATAGCAGACAGATTATCATAATTGGAAATCTGAGTCGTATATTCTTCGCGCTCCAACCCCAGTTTCTCTGCAACGAACTTAGTGCCGAAAGCTTTCCAGTCATATTCCGGATAAGCCACATGATGTGCATTATAATTTCCCGTAGCACCGCCAAACTTAGCAGTAACCGGACAAGCCTTCAATGCAACCAGTTGGCGTTCCAAACGATATACAAACACCATTATCTCTTTTCCCAGACGAGTAGGAGAAGCCGGCTGTCCGTGCGTTTTGGCGAGCATAGGAATATCCGCCCACTCTTCAGCATAAGCACGGAGTTGCGCTATCAATTCCTCTATCTGCGGATAATACACCTGTTCCAATGCCTCTTTTACAGACAGAGGAATAGAAGTATTGTTAATATCTTGCGAAGTCAGCCCGAAGTGGATAAACTCTTTATAGTCGTCCATTCCGCCTAACTTATCAAATTCTTCTTTCAAAAAATATTCAACAGCCTTCACATCATGGTTAGTCACGCTTTCAATATCCTTGATACGTCCGGCATCGGCTTCTGAAAAATTACGGTAAATATTTCTCAAAGTTTCGAATACATCCTTATTCACCCCTTTCAACTGAGGCAAAGGCAGTTCACATAAGGTTATAAAATATTCCACTTCAACCTGTACACGGTATTTTATCAGTGCGAATTCTGAGAAATAGGCAGCCAAAGCATCTGTCTTGCCCCTGTAGCGACCGTCAATCGGGGAGATTGCGGTAAGTAAATCAAGTTCCATACGTCGTATTTATGATAATTATCGGATTGCAAAATTACGGCTTTTTTCCGAGTAATCAGGTATAATGGGGAAATAAATTAAAAAAAATGAAGTTTCAGAATAAAAAAATAGCTTTGTATACTATATACAAAGCTAAAATCCGCAACAATTGTGTGGGCGTTGACGGATTCGAACCGCCGACCCTCTGCTTGTAAGGCAGATGCTCTGAACCAGCTGAGCTAAACGCCCGTACACTTCCGTTTCAAAAGCGATGCAAAGGTACGGCTTTTTTTGAAACCTCCAAACATTTCTAATAATATTTTTCAAGAAAGTTTTTATCCGGCAAACGAATCTACTGATTATCAGCAAATAATAAAGGAGATTTTTTTCATGCAATTTTTCCCGACGGTTACGCTTGTTTCCGAATTATACGTGCCGGATTCCCGACTGCAACACAATCATCGGGGATATCTTTTGTGACGACACTACCTGCTCCTATCACACAGCGACTGCCAATCGTCACACCGGGACAGATGATAGCTCCACCGCCAATCCAGCAATCTTCACCAATCGTCACCGGATAAGCGTATTCCTTAGAGCCTCTTCTTTCCAGATAATCCATCGGATGATGCGGAGTGTAAATCTGTACACAGGGGCCAATCAACGTATGAGCACCAATCGTAATATATCCACCATCCAGAAATGTACAATTGGCATTGACAAAAACGTGCTCGCCCAGTTTGATTCCATCTCCATGATCGCAATGGAAAGGCGGACAGATAATCGATGTCTCAGGTATCCCGGGCACCAATTCTTCCAATAGCTTTCTGTATCCGTCTTCGTATGTACTCATTCCTCCCATACGAGCCAGCAGTGCTTTGGCATGCGCAAAACGTTCTTGTATTTCCGGCACAGCCATATCGGCCAACCGGCTGCTACGCATTTTTTCTACTTCTGTCATACGTTATATTTCTTTACCGTTAGTAAACACAAACTTTTTCTCATCCGAAAGAGACTCATCAAACTCGAATCCTTCCCAAGAGAAATGTTTCAGTTCTTCCGGATTTTCTATTTTATTCTTTAGGACGAAACGTGTCATTTCACCACGCGACATCTTTATATAGATAACAACCGAAGCCCACTTCCCGTTTTTCCACACCTGAAATCCCGGAGTAATGACACGTACTTCTTTTTCTACCCGCTTCCAGTCGAACAGGCTTTTCATCTCATCACTTGCCAAATTGCAGAGTATGCCACCCGCATTCTTTATATCTTCTATGAATATATCCGTCAGACGGGACTGCCAATAAGAGAACATTGTCTGATTCCCCAATTCCGGCAGCACGACATCCCCCTCCAACCGATAAGAACGGATAACATCCAGCGGCCTCAACAAGCCGTAACAAAATGAAGTCAACCGTAGATGTTCCTGTGCATATTCAAATTCTTCTTTGGAGAAATCTTTCGCATTCAAACGCTTGAACACGGTTCCGGTGTAAGCCAACAGGGCCGGAAGTTCCGGAGTGCCTTCTGCATGAAAGACTTGATAACGCTTATAATTCTCCACAGCTATCTTTGCGTTTACACGCAACAGACGTTCCAACTCGTCCACCGAGAACTGCGACATCTGCAAAGCTATCTCGGACGCTTCTTTTTGAAAACGCGGAACTGTGTTCAAAGGGGCTTTCACCTTTGAAGTCTCACTCATGGTCTTGGCGCAGGATAGAAGTACTAACATGATGAATCCTATTTTATCTACAACTCCCTCCTTGAACAAGCCAAAGAGGGAGTCTTACTTAGTTTAATATACCATACCGCTCAAGCAGTTTTTATTTATATTCCTGCCAGCTCTTAATCTGAATATCATTCAATTTCAAGTCACAGAATGCTTCGATAAAGGCACTTGCCAAACGAGCGTTTGTAATCAACGGAATGTTATGGTCAATAGCGCCACGACGGATACGGTAACCGTTTGTCAATTCACGTTTGCTATGATTCTTCGGAATGTTGACGATCAAATCAAACTTGTGATCGGCAATCATCTTCATCACGTTGTTTTCCGCACCCGGCTTCTCATCCGGCCAATAAACCGGAGTAGTATCCACACCATGAGCATTCAGGAAGGCTGCAGTTCCGGCAGTAGCGTAGATCTGATATCCCTTAGCGAATAACATACGGCTGGCGTCCAGCAAATCAACCTTTGACTTCATAGCACCGGAAGAGAACATCACTGCTTTTTCAGGAATCTTGAAGCCGGTAGCAATCATTGCATTCAACAATGCTTCAGAGAAATCATCACCGATACATCCCACTTCACCCGTAGAAGACATATCCACACCCAATACCGGGTCAGCCTTGTGCAAACGGGAGAAAGAGAACTGAGATGCTTTTACACCAATCCAATCGATATCGAATGCAGATTTATCCGGACGTGAGTACGGAGCATCCAGCATGATGCGGGTAGCCGTTTCAATGAAGTTACGTTTCAGTACCTTAGAAACAAACGGGAAGCTACGAGAAGCACGCAAGTTACACTCGATTACTTTCACCTCATTGTTACGGGCCAAGAACTGAATATTGAACGGGCCGGAGATATTGAGTTCTTTGGCAATCTGACGGCTGATCTTCTTGATACGGCGTGCTGTTGCAAAATAAATCTTCTGAGCCGGGAACACCAGTGTAGCGTCACCGGAGTGAACACCTGCAAATTCCACATGTTCAGAGATTGCGTACTCTACTACTTCACCGTTCTGGGCAACCGCGTCAAACTCAATCTCTTTTGTATTTTCAAGGAATTGAGAAACAACCACCGGATATTCTTTAGAAACTTCGGCAGCCATCTTCAAGAAATTTTCCAGCTCCTCGTCATCATAGCAAACATTCATTGCAGCTCCCGAAAGCACGTAAGAAGGACGAACCAATACCGGATAGCCTACTTTTTCTACGAATCCTTTGACATCCTCAAGGCTCGTCAGCTCTTGCCAAGCCGGCTGGTCGATACCCAGTTGATCAAGCATAGCGGAGAATTTGTTACGATTCTCGGCGCGGTCGATCGAGATTGGAGAAGTACCCAATACAGGAACCGACTGACGGTAAAGTTTCATGGCCAGGTTGTTCGGGATCTGTCCACCTACGGAAACAATCACACCACGAGGCTGTTCAAGATCAATTACGTCGAGCACACGTTCAAAAGAAAGTTCGTCGAAGTACAGACGGTCGCACATATCATAGTCGGTAGAAACTGTTTCCGGGTTGTAGTTAATCATAATTGATTTATAGCCCAGCTTACGAGCGGTCTGAACTGCATTCACCGAACACCAGTCAAACTCAACCGAGCTACCGATGCGATAAGCACCCGAGCCCAACACGACTACTGATTTTTCGTTCTTATAATAGTTCACATCATAACCTTCCACTGCATATGTCATATACAGATAGTTGGTCAGTTCCGGATGTTCGGAAGCAACTGTATTGATACGTTTTACAGCCGGAAGGATACCCATAGATTTACGATGAGCACGTACCGCCAAGTTTTCTTTCTCCATATTTCCTGTCGGATTCAGAACAAAACGTGCGATCTGGAAGTCAGAGAAGCCTAAAATCTTTGCTTCACGCATTACATCAGCCGGAATATCTTCTACCTTATTATAAGTAGATAACTTAGCTTTATAATCAACAATATTTTTTAGTTTGCCGAGGAACCAAGGATCAATCTTTGTCAGATCATGGATACGTTCGATAGTGTAGCCTTCTTCCATAGCCTGCGCAATGGAGAAGATACGCAAGTCAGTCGGACGTGAAAGTTCCTTATCGAGATCGTCGAAATGGAGTTCGTCATTACCTACGAAACCATGCATACCCTGCCCAATCATACGAAGACCTTTCTGAATGATTTCTTCGAAAGAGCGCCCGATAGACATGATCTCACCTACCGACTTCATGCTCGAACCGATTTCACGAGATACACCGGCAAACTTCGTCAAGTCCCAACGAGGGATCTTACAGATATAATAGTCAAGCTGAGGAGCAACATATGCAGAGTTAGGAGTTCCCATCTCGCCAATCTGGTCGAGCGAGTAACCCAAAGCAATTTTGGCTGCGACAAATGCCAACGGATAACCGGTAGCCTTAGAAGCCAAAGCGGAAGAACGGCTCAAACGAGCGTTTACTTCAATCACACGGTAATCATCCGTATCAGAGTTGAAAGCATACTGAATATTACATTCACCTACGATACCTAAATGGCGGATACATTTTGTAGAAAGCTCCTGCAACATTTTCAGTTCCTTGTCGTCCAGTGAGCAAGTCGGAGCAACAACAATAGACTCACCGGTATGAATACCCAGAGGGTCGAAGTTTTCCATGCTCGCTACTGTAAAACAGTGGTCATTAGCGTCACGGATTACCTCAAACTCTATTTCTTTCCAGCCCTTCAAAGACTCTTCAACAAGAATTTGTTTAGAGAACGCAAATGAACTTTCAGCCAACTTCAGAAATTCTTCCTCATTAGCGCAAATACCGCTACCAAGGCCTCCCAGCGCATAAGCCGAGCGCACCATAACCGGATAGCCAATCTTACGGGCAGCAGCAATCGCGTCTTCCATACTTTCTACAGCTTGGCTGACAGGAGTTTTCATACTGATTTCATCGAGCTTCTTCACGAACAGATCGCGGTCTTCAGTATACATGATAGCCTCAACAGACGTACCAAGCACTTTTACTCCATATTTATCAAGAATACCCTGTGTATAGAGTTCTGCACCACAGTTCAACGCGGTCTGTCCGCCAAATGCCAACAGAATACCGTCCGGACGTTCCTTCTTGATAATCTCTTCTACGAAATAAGTAGTTACGGGAAGGAAATACACTTTATCGGCAATGCCTTCAGAAGTCTGAATGGTTGCGATGTTCGGGTTTACCAATACTGAGCTGATACCTTCTTCTTTCAAAGCTTTCAGTGCTTGTGAGCCTGAGTAGTCGAACTCTCCGGCTTGTCCGATTTTGAGTGCTCCAGAACCCAAAACGAGAACTTTCTTGATTTCCTTTTCCATTTCTTTTGTTGTTATAATAAGTTGTTATTTCTAAGTTCGTCCATAAAAAAAATGCGTTACCCTCAAAAAAGGATTAACGCATTACCAAAGAACTAAAATATCGTTTTTGGAGAAAAAAGAAGAAGCCTGCCGTTTCCGGGTGCAAAACATCCGAATGTAGATAATACTTACTTCTGATTTCCTGTTGATTCATTGTCGGTTCCAAAATTTGTGCAAAGTAACGACATATTTTGCAAATGGCAAAAAGAAACGTCTACTTTTTTACAGTGAAGTGCTCCCATTTTGATACATCTTTCAGTTTTTATCCGTATCTTTGTCGCTAAATAGATATTAATAAGGTAATAACAATGGGAAAAGAAAAAATCATACTCACCGGTGACCGCCCTACCGGGAGACTTCATATCGGACACTATGTAGGTTCACTGAAACGCAGAGTTGACCTGCAGGACGCGGGTGATTATAGTAAGATGTTTATCTTCATTGCCGATTCGCAGGCATTGACAGACAATATAGACAACCCGGAGAAGGTACGTCAGAATGTTATCGAGGTTGCTCTTGACTATCTGGCATGCGGAATCGACCCTTCCAAAGCTACTATCTTCATCCAGTCGCAGATACCGGAGCTATGCGAACTTAGCTTCTACTATATGGACCTTGTAAGCGTATCCCGCCTGCAACGTAACCCGACCGTGAAATCGGAAATCCAGATGCGTAACTTCGAGGCAAGCATTCCCGTAGGCTTCTTCACTTATCCTATCAGTCAGGCTGCGGACATCACTGCATTCCGTGCAACGACTGTCCCCGTAGGCGAAGACCAAGAACCGATGCTCGAACAGGCACGCGAAATAGTCCGCCGTTTCAACTATATCTATGGCGAGACATTGGTGGAACCGGAAATCCTGTTGCCGGACAATGCTGCCTGCCTGCGTCTGCCGGGTACTGACGGTAAAGCCAAGATGAGCAAATCACTCGGCAACTGTATCTATCTGTCCGAAGAACCGGAAGAAATCCAGAAGAAGATCATGAGTATGTATACCGATCCGGGACACCTCCGCGTGCAGGATCCGGGAAAGATTGAAGGCAATACCGTCTTCACATACCTCGACGCATTCTGCCGTCCGGAACATTTTGAACGTTATCTGCCGGATTACCCGAATCTCGCTGAACTGAAAGCACACTACCAACGCGGTGGACTGGGAGACGTGAAAGTGAAACGTTTCCTGAACGCTATCATGCAAGAGACACTGGAACCTATCCGTAACCGCCGCAAAGAATTCAGCAAAGACATTCCTGCCGTTTACGAGATGTTGCAAAAAGGATGTGAAGTAGCCAGAGCTGCCGCCGCCGAAACACTGGCAGATGTCAAGAAGGCTATGAAGATTAACTACTTTGACGACAAGGAATTGATCGAGGAACAGGTAAAACGTTTCTCACAAGAATAAGTCGTCAACAGATAGGCCAATTAATAAGTAAAGGCTGCCGTTCTATAAAAGAGCAGGCAGCCTTTATCATTGTTATAAGTACAACGAAGATTAGTCCGTTTCGGCTTCATCATTTTTAAAGAATACTCCTTTCAACTTCTGATAGAGGAAGGAAAGTATCAGCAGTATCAGTCCGAGAATAATTTGTAATGATAACAAAGACCAATGCTCTGCTCAACTTCCCCACTTCCGACCGGAGTATGGAGAATACCGGAAG